>Ga0316576_10000301_pt1 | contig 21814 bp, 16 predicted proteins | sample S0NA_FD_203075 | JGI IMG/M metagenome (GOLD analysis project Ga0316576, IMG submission 203075) | Rhizosphere microbial communities from salt marsh grasses in Alabama, United States - S0-2_050615r3r5 | ecosystem: Host-associated > Plants > Roots > Rhizosphere | place: USA: Alabama | collected...
CTTCCGTGAGGACCTGTACTACCGGCTGGCGGTAATCTCCCTCGACATCCCACCCTTGCGCGAGCGCCGGGAGGACATCCCGCCGCTCGTCTATCACTTCATCCGCCAGTTCAACTCCGTCGGCGGCTACACGGTCGAGGGTGTCCGGCAGGACGCCCTCGATCTGCTCGTGGACCACCCGTGGGACGGCAACGTCCGCCAGCTCGAGAACGTGGTCGAACGGGCCGTCATCCTTCGCAAGGCGGGCCTCGTGCAGCCGTCTGATCTGCCGCCGGAGGTGGCCGCATCACCGCTGACCGGATCCGGCCGCTCCCTCGAGGAGATGGAGCGCACACACATTCTCCAGCTCCTCGACGAGTGCAATGGCAACAGATCACGGGTCGCGCGCATTCTCGGAATCAGCCGGCGAACCGTGCACCGCAAGCTTCAGCAGTACGGCATCGCGACCGAGGAGTGACCGGACCGGTCCCGGCGGCGCATTTTGTCCCACCCTGAGAGCATCTTCCCAAACCCCTCACCACCAACCACTTGAACCGATCGCGTCGGGCTCACCGGTTGATGGCGAGACAGATTGTCCCACCCTGCCTCAGCTCGGAAAGCTCGTCAACGATCATCCATAAACCTTTTTAATTCATGCAATTACAGGAACAACCCCGATCGCCCGCGAGGCTGGCACGGTGTTTGCCGTTCACGGCTCGCGATGAGTCCGAGCTCTCCGCCTCCGAGCCCGCCGATCACGGCCGCCGCAGCCTCCCGCGACCGGGTCTATCTCGACAGCCTCGCGAGCTCGTTGGCACGGGCTGGAATCGAGCTCCGCAGCCTGATCCCCGGGTCGGTCGGACCTCCGACGTCGCTGGTTGGCGTCGATGTCCTCATCGTTGACAGCGACAGCCTGACCGAACGGGATCTGGCCTGGTTGGACTGGCTGCGCGACCAGCAACCTTTGGTCGAGGTTCTGGCGGTAACCGGAGACTCGCCGGTCGCCGATGCCGTCAAAGCACTGCGGGCGGGTGCCTTCACGGTCCTCCAACACCCGGTGTCCGACGATCGCCTGGTCGAGGCACTGATGGCAGCGGGGCGCCGTCATCGGCACGCTCGCGCCCGCCTCGAGGCGCTCAACGGGGCTGGCGGCGGCCGGAGCTCGGTTCGAGCCAACCGGCCCTTCGACGATGACACGCGACCACGGAAGGACGGACGATGAAGCTTGCAGGGCACCGAGTGACGCCTCTCCTGATCGGCCTGGCCGCCGCCTTCGCGGTCATGATAGCTCCAGGAACCGTAATCGGCGACGAGCCTCCTTCCGAAGCTTCCGCGGAGGCCACCCCTGATCGCCTGCAAGGGACCTTCCGCAACGGCTTCAACTTCGCGACCGCCGATGGGCGCGACTCGTTGCGGATCGCCGCCAGCTTTCACCTCGACACCCGGACCTTCGGAGGCGACTCGGTCGCCCCGACCACCTTCGACATCCGACGCGCTCGGATCGATCTTCGAGGCCGGCTTCGGGGTTGGATGACCTACCGGGTCCAAGCCTCTTTCGAGAACGAACCCTACATCCGCAACGCCTGGGTGGACCTTCGCTTCGACGAGGCGTGCCACCTCACGATCGGCCAGATGAAGGTGCCCTTCTCGACCTCGTGGATGACCTTCGACAACCAGGTGGACTTCATCGAACGCGGTACAGCCGCACCGATCTACCCCTTCTTCGACCGCGGCCTGACGGTGTGGGGCGATCTGGCGGACCGGCGCCTCACCTATCAGCTCGGCGCCTTCACCGGCACAGGCGTCGACCTGGACACACCGAAAGGCGACATCGACGACCACAAGGACGTCGCCCTGCGGCTCTTCGCCCAGCCCTTCAGACACTCGTCCGGGCCTTTCCAGGGCCTCCACCTCGCCGCTGAGGGGACCTACGGTCCACAGACGGTCGCCACCAAGCGTTTCGAATCCGGCGGTCTGACCGGCGCCGACTTCGCGTCGCGGCTCTGGCGCTGGCGATTCGAGCAGGTCATCGGGAGCGACGGCCGCAGCACCGACGCCGTGACTGCAGAGATTGACACTCGGAAGCGATGGGGCGCCGAGGCCCACTGGTTGTCAGGTCCGCTCACGGTCAGCCTCGAGGTCCTGGGGCTCAGCTACGACGATGTGACCCTGTTCCACGACTACCTCCAGGGATCGACCCGGCTGAACCGGGAACCCCTCCTGAACCGCAGCGGCAGCGTCCAGTCGTCGTCGCTGTGGGTGAGCTGGTTCGTCACCGGCGAGCACAAGAGCGTCGATGCCTTCGGCTGGCGACAGCCGGATCCGGACCGGCCGTTCAGCCCGGGCGGCGGCGGAATCGGCGCCTGGGAGCTATTGGCCAGAATCTCGAGCACCCGGACCGACCGCGCTCTCTTCGACTCGGTGGTCGTGCCTGGCTACTCCGCCGCCGATCTCCCCGCCTCCGCGGTCCCGGTCGGCGATGGCGAGTCGGTTCGTGCCGCCGTCCTCGACGGCGCCGCCGAGGTCTGGGAGGCCACGATCGGCGTCAACTGGACCGTCAACTCCAACCTGCGCTTCCAGCTCAACCTGATCTCGATGTGGGTCCCCGACCCCGAAACCAACGGCGGCATCCTGTCGGCCGCCAACTCAGGTCTCGCCGACGCCGCTCTCCGGAACCTCAAGGTGGAAGACGTCCGGAGCGCCGCGCTCCGGGTCATCTTCAGGTTCTGACATGGTCGAACGGAAGCCGCGCCCCCCTGCTTCCCCCGCCTACGAGACCCTTCGCAGGCGGATCCTGGCGAGCATGATCCTCGCACCGTCGGTGCCGTTTGCACTGGTGCTGTTGGTCGGAACCTACAACTTCAACCTCGCGACCCGAGAGGCGACGGTGGCAAGGATGGTCCGGATTGCCGACGATCATCGCAACGCCATCCAGTCCTTCCTCGACGAGCGTCTCGCCGACCTCGGCTTCGTCGCTCACGTCTGGACCTTCGACGGGCTCCGCCAGCCCGAGACCCTTACCGACGTCCTCCAGGACCTTCAGCGCTACGCTCCCGCCTTCGTCGATCTCGGCGTCTTCGACGCCGACGGCGTTCTGGTCGCGTACGAGGGGCCGTACGCTCTCACGGGCAAGGTCTACAGCGATGCCGACTGGTTTCGGCAAGTGATCGAGCACCGGACCTTCGTCAGTGACGTCTTCCTGGGTTACCGGAACTCGCCCCACTTCGTCATCGCCCTAGCGGAGGGTGACGGCGCCGACCGCTGGGTGCTTCGCGCCACCATAGACACTCACCTCTTCACGGAGATGGTCGAGCGAGTCCGCTCCGGACGTACAGGCGAGGCGTACGTGGTCAACCGGAACGGAGTATTCCAGACCGTACGCCGGTCCGGCGGTGAGCTGCTCGATGTCGCCCCCGAGCGAATCGGCCTCGACACGCCCGGTCGCGGGGTGGCGACCTCGGTCGCCCGGGCCGCCGACGGCTCGACCTTCGTCTGGGCCACCACCTGGCTCAACGACGACAACTGGCTGCTGGTGGTCCGGCAGGAGGTCGGGGACGCGTTCTGGGCGTTGCACCGGGCCACCTACGTCGGCCTCGTGATTCTGGTTATCGGCGGCTCGGGCATCGTCCTGCTCGCGGTCTCACTGACCAACGGGCTGGTCCGGCGCCTGCAACGGGTCGACGACGAAAAGCAACACCTCAACCAACAGCTCATTGTCGCCGGCCGGCTCGCCGAGATCGGCGAGATGTCGGCGGGTTTCGCCCACGAGATCAACAACCCTCTGCAGATCATTCGTTCCGAGCAAGCGCTCATCGAGGCCATCGTCGACGACCTGGGTCGGCAAGGGCAGCTTCCCGAGTCCGAGGACGTCGCCGACCTGACGGACTCGGTGCGTCAGATCCGAACCCAGATCGACCGTTGCGCGGCCGTCACCCAGGGCATCCTCAAGTTCGCCCGCCACACCGACCCGGTGGTTCGCGAGGTCGCCCTGGCCGACTTCTTTCCCGAGGTGGTGGCCATGATCTCGTCCAAGGCCGCCGTGAGTGGCGTCAAGCTCACCGTCAACGTCACGCCCGACCTGCCGCCGGTCAACGCCGACCGTGCCCAGCTCCAGCAGGTCGTGCTCAACCTTCTCAACAACGCCTTTGACGCTGTCGAGCAACAGCACGGCTCGGAGGGCGGCGAGGTTGTCCTCGATGCCGCGCTCTCGGGAGACCGGATCGAGGTCTCGATCCGGGACAACGGCAGCGGCATCAGCGCGGCCGACATCGGCAAGATCTTCACGCCGTTCTTCAGCACCAAGCCGGTGGGCAAGGGAACCGGGCTCGGGCTCTCGATCTGCTTCGGGATCGTCGAGTCCATGGGCGGCACGATTCGCGTCAGCAGCAATCCGCAGGTCGGCACGACCTTCACGGTCAGCCTGCCGCCAGCAACCTAGAAAGGGAGATTGGAGGGTTCGATCATGAGCAGGCTCAACCTGATGTTGGTCGATGACGAGGAGCGTTTCCTGGCGACCACCGCCAAGCTGCTCACCCGACAGGGCCACAATGTGACAACGGCCACCAGCGGACAGGAGGCACTCGACAAGCTCGAGCAGCATGACGTCGAGGTCGTGATCCTCGACGTCAAGATGCCAGGGATGGACGGTCTCCAGGCACTCCGCGAGATCCGGATCCGATTCCCGCTGGTGAGTGTCATCATGCTGACCGGTCACGGCACAGTCGAGTCGGCGGTGGACGGCATGAAGCTGGGCGCCTTCGACTTTGTGACCAAGCCCTGCGACATTGACGACCTTCTCGCCAAGGCCGAGGACGCCGCCGGCCGCCGGCGCGATCTCGAGGACAAGATCCGCCAGGCGCGGCTGCTCACAGCGATTCGGTCGCCGCGCGAGCTGGTTCGCGAGGCCGACGGACGCCCGGAGAAGTGATGGGCACCGCCGCGACCTGCCGCGTTGTGGGCTCGGGCGTCGACCAGCGGCCACAGCAACCAGGACGGCGCTTCGGGGTGACCGTCCTGTCAAGGGACAGGGAACGCCGCCTGTACTTTGTTGCGACTGTCGTCCTCGCCGCCTGGGCCCTTCTGTGCCGCCTTTTCTGACCGGCACGCCGAAGGAGAGGGAGTGCAATGCGATGACCGCCACCGCCAAACAGAAGCAGGAGAAGGCCACAGGCTACGATCGTCTGATCGACTGGCGACTGTTCGCCATTCCGCTCGGTCTGCTCATTCTCATTCTGATCATGCCGACGCCGCGCAGCATGCTCACCGTCGGCGCCGAAATCTCGCTCGGCCCGACCCTCGTCAAAGAGCACTTTGCCCGGGAGGTCTTCTCCACCGACTATGCCGAGCTCAACCAGTGGCAGACCCAGATGGTCCAGATGATGAAGGCGAGCATGGACCGCTCGTCGTTTTCGCACGCCGTCTTCATGACCCGCAATCGACGGTGGTGTGAGAAAAACGAGATCCCGAGCTCGGAGGCCGGCCTGGCAGCGGTCCACGAGACCGCCGCCGCCATGGACCCCGCCCGCTTCGAGGAGCTGCTTCGATCCGGTCACCAGCTCAAGACCTCCGGAATCGACATCGACGCCTTGACCGGAAGCGACGCGACCCGGGTCGCGCGAGCGGGATTCCACGTTAAGGTGGCTGTCGCCACGGTCGCGTTCGTCGTGGGATGCTTCGTCACCGAGGCGATTCCACTGCCGATGGTCGCCTTTTGCATCGGGGTCATCGCCCTGCTCACCGGCATCTTCGATCGTGAGGTCATGCCCTCGCTCTACTGGTCGGACGCGACCTGGTTCATCATGGGCAGCCTCATGTTCGCCACCGCCTTCGTCAAGACCGGAGTCGACCGGCGAATCGGGATCATGATGTTCGGCAAGCTCAGGCAGCCGAGCGTCCGCTGGGTCACCTTCGTCATCATCGTGATCATCGCGCCGCTGACCATGTTCATGTCGGACCACGCCCTGGCTGCCATGTTCCTGCCCATCGGCATTCTGCTCTACACAACCGCCACCGCCGCCGCCGGCGACGACGATCCAGAGCTCGCCAAAATGCTCATGATCACGATCGCGATGGCCTGCAACCTCGGCGGCTCCTTGGCGCCGTCAGGTGCCGCTCGCAACATCATCATGATGGGCTATGCCGAGGACATGTACGGAATCACCATCGGCTTCGCCCAGTGGATGCTGTACTGCGTACCCTTTCTGTTGTTCGCGATCCCCCTGACCTGGCTGGTCGTCAACTGGCGCTTCAAGCCTCAGATCACCGATCTCGGTCCCTCGATCCGGGTGGTCCAGGAGCAGATCGAGCGGGAGGGCGGACGGTGGTCCCGGGCCCAGATCGTGTCCCTGGTCATCTTCCTGGTCATGCTGACCAGCTGGATCACCGAGAACAACCTGCTCTACAAGCTCACCGGTCTGCGGATCGGCATCGGGGTGCTGGCGGTCATGGGCGCCATCGCCTACATGCTCGCCGGCATCGTCAGTTGGCGTGACTACCAGAACCGGGTCGACTGGGGGGTGGTGTGGCTGTACGCCGGCGCCATCATCTTCGGCCGGATCCTGATCACGACCGGCGGCGCCTACTGGATTGCGAGCTCCGTCGTTCAGGTGGTGGTCCCGCTCGGCCTCGGCTCGGGTCTCGGGTTGCTGCTGTCGGGCAACATCATCACCGGCCTCGTAACCCAGATCATGGCCGATGGCCCGGCCTGCGCCGCCGTCGGGCCGGTAACCCTAGCGATGGCCGGCATCGTCCACCCGGGCACCGCCATGATCCCATTCGTCGCCATGAGCACCGCCATTGCGTCGTCGCTCGCCTACTGCCTCATCATCGGCACCCCACCCAACGCGATCGTCTATGCGAGCGGCTTCCTGAGCCAGCGCGACTACCTCCGCGCCGGAGTGATCCTGTTCATCACCAATCTCGGCGTGCTCCTCCTCATGGCCGCCACCTACTGGCGGTGGTTGGGGTGGAGCGGCCTGCCCATGTACTGATGTCGGAGGACGCTATGGACGGTTCCAGGATCACGATCCTTCTTGTGGACGACGAGCCGCGGTTTCGATCCTCCACCGAGAAGATCCTCGGCCGACGCGGCTTCGCCACGATGGCGGCGGCAACCGGCGCCGAGGCGCTACAGCGGCTCGGCGACAACCCCGACGTTGTCATCCTCGACATCAAGATGCCGGGCATGGACGGCCTCACGGCCCTGCGGGAACTGAAGCGACGAGCTCCGGATGTGCCGGTGATCATGCTATCGGGTCACGGCTCCGAGGATGCCGCCCGGATCGCGCTCCGCGACGGCGCCTTCGACTTCCTCGCCAAGCCCTGCGACATCGATCTCCTGACAGCCAAGATCCAGGAGGCCTGCCGGCACGGTCGTACGGCAGGACCGGCGCCCGAAAGCCGCGTCGGCGACGTTATGATCCCTCTCGCCGATTACTCCACGGTCACCGGCGACGACACGGTTGAGAAAGCCATCGACCGGCTTCGCGCCTCCTTTGGCCTCCAGGCGGCCACGGACAGCATTATGGAGACCGGTCACCGGTCTCTGTTGGTGCTCGGCGATGACGGCGTCGTCGAGGGCGCAGTTGCCATTGTCGATCTGCTGCGGGCGATCATGCCGCGCTACCTGTCGGCGCCGAAGCCGACCCTGGCCGACACCATCCAGTACTCGCCGATGTTCTGGGTCGGTATGTTCAATCGGGAGGTCCGGGCGATTCGCTCGGTTCGCGTCCGCGACCTCATGTCACCAGTGCCGCCGGCCATCGCAGCCAACGCCCCCCTCATGGAGGCTGCGTATGCGATGGTTCAGCAGGGCGCCCGTCGTCTGGTAGTCGAGCGCGGCGGCGTCATCGTCGGCGTCATCCGCGAGCAGGAGCTATTTTTCGAGATCGACCGAGTTCTCGGTTGTACACGGAAGGAGGCGATGCCATGAACGTACCGAAGAGCGAGAACATCTCCAGGGTCCAGTTGCAGGTCACCCGAGCCCAGCGCGAAGGCGCCCTCGGCCAACGCGGGGTCACGGTCTGGTTCACGGGCCTCAGCGCGTCGGGCAAGTCGACGATCGCCACCCGAGTCGACCAGCTCCTCACCGAGCGCGGTCGCCATTGCTACGTGCTCGACGGCGACAACATCCGCTTCGGCCTCAACCGCGACCTCGGCTTCAGCCCCGAGGACCGCAACGAGAACATCCGCCGCATCGGCGAGGTCGCCAAGCTCTTCACCCAGGCCGGAATCATCAACCTGACGGCCTTCATCTCGCCGTACCGGGAAGACCGGGATCGCAACCGGGACATCCAGGAACCGCGAGACTTCGTCGAGGTCTTCGTCGACTGCCCGGTCGAGGTCTGCGAACGGCGCGATCCCAAGGGGCTCTATGCCAAGGCCAGAGCCGGGATGATCCCAGAGTTCACCGGCATCTCCGCACCCTACGAGCCGCCGCTCGAGGCCGAGATCGTGCTCCACACCGACTCCGAGTCCGAGGAGGAGAGCGCCCTCGCGGTCGTGACCTACCTCGCCCGCTGCGGGTACCTCGACCGCGGCAGGTCGTTCGCCGTCGAGCAGCCGGAGATGGTCGGTTCGACCTGAGCGACCGGTCGTCCCGGTCATGCGCCGGGAATACCCCGGCGTCGCCGTGCGTCCTCCAGATGAGGGGCCGGTCCCTCCGATGACGTCGTCTGTGGGATCCAGGCGCGCCACCAGAGGGACCGGTCGAAACCACGACGCACGGAGCGCGAGGAGGTGGCCATGATCCGAGCCTACGCAGCCCATGAGCCGGGAGGCCGACTGGAACGTTTCGACTATGACCCCGGCGCTCTGCAGGCTGGTCAGGTCGAGATCGACGTGACCTGGTGCGGCATCTGCCACTCCGACCTGTCCATGCTCGACAACGAGTGGCACATGAGCTCATACCCCCTCGTGCCGGGCCACGAGGTTGTGGGGACGGTCGCCGCCATCGGCGATGGCGTGCGCACCGTTAAGGTCGGCGACACGGTCGGCCTCGGCTGGTACTCGTCGAGCTGCATGACATGCCGGGAGTGCATGAACGGCGACCACAATCTGTGCGGCGCCGCGGAGGGCACCATCGTCGGTCGCTTCGGCGGCTTCGCGGACAAGGTCCGCTGCAGCGAGGAATGGGCGATCTTACTGCCGTCCGGTGTCAAGGCTTCCGAGGCAGGCCCTCTGTTTTGCGGCGGCATCACGGTCTTCGACCCCATCATCCAGCTCGGCGTCCGACCAACTGACCGGGTCGGCGTCATCGGCATCGGCGGCCTCGGACACCTCGCGCTGCAGTTTCTTGCCAAGTGGGGTTGTGAGGTCACCGCCTTCACCTCCACCGGCGCCAAGGCGGATGAGGCGCGTCGAATGGGGGCCGACCACGTCATCGACTCCCGGGACCCCGCCGGTCTCGAGGCCGTCAAGGGTCGTTTCGACTTCATCCTGTCCACGGTCAGCGTCGACCTCGACTGGGACGCCTACCTCGCCGCTCTCGGTCCGCGCGGTCACTTCCACACGGTCGGCGCCGTTCCGTCGCCGATCCCGGTCCCGGCCTTCGGGTTGATCCCGGGCAGCAAGAGCATCTCGGGCTCGCCCCTCGGCTCACCCGCGACGACCGCCATGATGCTCGACTTTTGTGCCCGCCATGGCATCGAGGCCGTCACCGAGCACTTCCCCCTGAGCCGGGTCAACGACGCCCTCGATCACCTGCGCGCCGGCAAGGCGCGCTACAGAATCGTGCTCGACAACGACTTCAAATGAGACACCGTCTGGTCATCGCCGTCATCGCAACGATCGTGGCACTTGCCGCCATCCAGCTGGTTCCGGTCGAGCGCAGCAACCCACCCGTGGTCGCCGACTTCGACGGCCCGGCCGAGGTCGAGACCGTCCTCCGAAGCTCGTGCTACGACTGCCACTCTCACGAGACTGAGTGGCCGTGGTACAGCCGAGTGGCGCCGGTCTCCTGGCTCGTCGTCCACGACGTCGACGAGGGACGAGCTCACCTCAACTTCTCGGTCTGGGGCCGCACCGACGTGTTGCGCCAAGCCAAGCTCGCCGAGAAGATCTGGGAGGAGGTCGAGGATGGCGAGATGCCATTGCGGACCTATCTCCTCGCCCACCCCGATGCTCGCCTCAACGCGAACGACGAGGCGATCCTCCGAGCGTGGGCAGCCGCCGCGGAGGCCCGCGACGACTGAGGCCGCCGACTCGCCGGTTCTCCGCTATCCTGTCTCGGTGACGACGACGCGCGGGTGAGGGCTCATGACGGTTTTCGCAATCGGTTGCGTTCTTCTTTTCATCGGCTACGTCGGCTACGGTCGCGTCATCGAAGCGACAGTCCGTCCCGATCCGTCCCGACCGACCCCGGCGCTCCGCCTCGCCGACGGCATGGATTACGTGGTCATGCCGACCTGGCGGGTTTACCTGGTCCAGCTCCTCAACATCGCCGGTCTCGGGCCGGTCTTCGGCCCCATCATGGGCGCCCTCTGGGGGCCCCAGGTCTTCCTGTGGGTCGTCTTCGGCTGCATTCTCGGCGGCGCCGTGCACGACCTGCTGTCGGGCGCCATGTCCATCCGCAACGACGGCGCGGGTCTGCCGGATCTCATCGGTCACTACCTGGGCCAGCCCGCCCGCCACCTCGCGACCGCCTTCCTGCTGGTGCTCATGGTCCTCGTCGGCACAGTCTTCGTCAAGGGACCAGCCATGCTGCTCGTGCAGCTGCTGCCCGCCGAGACCGTGGGTGGTTGGATCGGGGGTGGCGCGACGAGCTTCCTGACCGGCGACGCCGCCGGCCAGCCAGTGTGGCTCTGGGTCATCATGGTGGTGATCTTCACCTACTATCTCCTTGCCACCTTGCTGCCGATCGACGTCATCATCGGTCGCGTGTACCCGTTTCTCGCCGTGGCGCTGCTCGTCATGGTAGCGGGGCTCGGCTTTGCGCTGATCACCGGCCGCCTGCCCGCTCCACCTTTCACCCTCGCCAACCTCCATCCGTCAGGGATTCCGGCCTGGCCGGTCATCTTCATTACCGTCAGCTGCGGCGCGGTCAGCGGCTTCCACGCCACCCAGAGCCCGCTCATGGCCCGTTGTCTGGGCAGCGAGCGTCATCTGCGACTCGTGTTCTTCGGTGCCATGATCGCCGAAGGCTTCATCGCCCTGGTCTGGGCCGGGGCGGCGCAGGGTTTCTACGGCTCGACCGCAGCTCTCAACCAAGCGCTCCTCGCCGGTGGGCCCGGCCAGGTCGTCCACGATGTCTGCACAACGACCATGGGGGCGGTCGGGGGCGTGCTCGCAATCCTCGGCGTGGTCGTGTTGCCCATCACCTCCGGCGACACTGCCTTCAGGGTCGCCCGCCTCATCGTCGGCGACTACCTCGGCCTGTCCCAGAAGCTGGTCCGCAACCGTTACCTGGTTGCGCTGCCCATCTTCGCCGTCGCCATGGCGCTCAACTTCGTCAACTTCACCATCATCTGGCGCTACTTTGGCTGGGCCAACCAGACTCTGGCCGCCGTCACCCTGTGGACAGGAGCGGTGTTCCTGGCCAGGCGGGGGCGACGGTGGTGGTTGGCCGCCGCACCGGCAGTCTTCATGACAGTAGTTACGGTGAGCTACATCATGGTCGAGAAGGTCGGCCTCGGGCTCGGCGTTCGCACCGGAACCGTGATCGGCGCCGCGGTCGGCATGATCTGCCTGGTCGCGTTCCTGGTCGCCCGCCCGCGCCTCGCCCCCGAGAGCGATGAGCCAGCGGTCGAGGCCCGGCCGAGCGAGGCCGAGCGGGCGGGCGACAACCTCGCCTGCTGACCAGTCGCCGGGCCTGACGACTTCCGCATCTCCGACATGGGCGGAACCGGCAACCCCGCCTACGACGCTTTCGACCCCTCCGCGGCGTTCAACTCTCTCCGTAACGAGTACCTGGTGGTGTGCGGGGAAACGACAACGTGGGAGGACTGGTTCCGCACGAGTGGAAGTTGTTCTCGAAGCCATTCACCCCGGACATCGTCGGGATCGGCCCCAACGACAAGCGGATCTCGGACACCGGCGGGATCGGCGAGCTGTCCTTCGCGACGTTTGCGCCGGTGGTATCGGCCAACACCCGGAACGGCGAGTTCCCGGTCGCCCGGCGCGGGGACGACAACGCGGGCACCCTGGTGCAGGGGGACTACGAGATCTTCACCCAGAGCATGGACAGCATGGCGGTGTTCGTGGACGCGTTCGAGACCGCCGACACGTCGGGACGGTCGGCGGCGGTGCCGTGAACAGGCGGCCAGCGGTGAGCCTTCAGCTGCTGCCGCGCAAGCGGTGACGCGAACCGCCATGCATCTGTCGCGATCGTCCATTCTCTGCTCAGCGTGAGACGGCCATCTTCGACATCAGGACACGTCGCACCGCCGACGACAAAGGAGCATGAACATGACTCGAAGGGCGCTCGCACCGGCACTGACCGTGACCATCACCGCGATCATGACGACCTCAGCGTTGGCGGGCCCCGCGCCCACTCCCGCCGCCGAGCGATACATCACCGCCGAGGAGGCCGCCGCCATCGCGGTGAACGACCTGATCGAGCAGGGTGGCGGCTACCACCTCCGCCACCCCCGTCGGCTTGTGGACTTCACCCCTGCCGGGGTGAGAGTCGAGGGCCGCCGCGGCGGCTTGGAGTGGACCTGGAGCCTCGAAGCGATCAGCTCGTCAACCGGCCACTTCGTGACCGCGGTGGAGCCAGTGGCCCCGGTGACGGTGGAGCCGACCCTGATCCGTTACGACCGCTGCCAACTCTTCGAGGACTACCGGCTCAAACAGAACTCGGTCGAGCAGCTGCTCGTGATCCCCGAGCCGCTGGACCTCGAGGGAGCTGACCTCGTCGTCACCGGGAGGGTGTCGTGCGAAGGCGAGCTCGCCGACACGGCCGAGGGCTGGACGTGGCGAGGGGCCCATGGCGAGGTGACCCTGGGGCGAGTGACCGTGATCGACGCCGACGGGGTGTCGATTCCTGCCCGGCTCGAGGTCGGCGCGATGTCAACCCGGCTGGTAGTCGATGGCGACGGCCTGTTGACCGCAGCCTACCCTGTGGTCGTTGACCCCGAGATTGGCTCCAACGACTACCGGATCAGCGACATGGGACCGGACGGCGATCCTGACTGGGATGCCTTCGACGCTGCGGTAGCCTACAACTCCATCAACAACACCTACCTCGTGGTGTGGGCGGGGGACGACACCCCCGGCGGTCAGGTGGATGAGGAGTACGAGATCTTCGGTCAGATCCTGAGCTCGAGCGGGACCCAGCTCGGCTACAACGACGTCCGCATCAGCTATGCCGGCGGCACCGGCTCGTACAACACCCGAGCCTTCAACCCCGACGTGGCCTTCAACAGCAACTACAACCAGTTCCTCGTGGTGTGGTCGGCGGACAATCCCGAGGACGGCTGCGTGGACAACGAGTTCGAGATTTGGGGCCAGGTGGTCGACCCGGCGCTGTTTCCGCTGTACGGCGGCAACTTCCGGATCAGCTTCAACGGCGGATCGGGCGACCCGGTTTACGACGCCGACTACCCGGCCGTCGTCTACAACCCCAATGCAGACGAGTACCTGGTCGCGTGGGAGTCGGACGACACCGTCCAGGGCATGGTCGACAATGAGTACGAGATCTTCGCCCAGCGCGTCTACTCCACCGGCATTCTGGTGGGCTCCAACCTTCGCATCAGCGACATGGGCGGCTCCGGGGACGCGCTCTACGACGCCTTCAGCCCCGACGTGGCCTTCAACAGCGAGGACTTCGAGTACATCATCGTCTGGTACGGCGACGACAACACAGGCGGACTCGTGGACGACGAGTACGAGATCTACGGGCAGCTCATCACCTGGAACGGCGTCGGGACCGGTCCCAACGACTTCCGGATCAGCGACATGGGCGGCACCGGCGACCTGACCTACGATGCCTTCCACCCTTCCGTCGCCTACAACCCGCTCCGCAACGAGTACCTGGTCGTGTGGCAAGGGGACGACAACGTCGGCGGCTTGGTGGAGGGGGAGTTCGAGGTCTTCTCGCAACGCATGACCACAGACATCGCAGGGCTCGGCGGCAACGACTTCCGCCTCAGTGATGTCGGCGGGATCGGCGATCCCGACTACGACGTCGCCTGGGGCCCCGAGGTGACCTACAGCCCGCTCCTCGACCAGTACCTGGTGGTGTGGGGCGGCGAGGACAACGTCGGCGGCATGATCAACGACGAGTGGGAGATCTTCGCCCAGATGCTCAACGGCAACGTCACCGACGGCATCGGACCCAACGATGAGCGGATCTCCGACGCCGGCGGCATCGGCGAGCTGAGCTTCACCACCTACTCACCGGTGGTGGTCGCGAACACCTGGAACGGCCAGTTCCTGGTGGCCTGGCACGGCGACGACAACGAAGGCTCGTTGGTGCAGGGCGAGCGCGAGATCTTCATCCAACGGATGGACGGGATGGACATCTTCTCTGACGCCTTCGAGAGCGGCAACACGGTGGGTTGGTCGTCGGCGGTGCCCTGACCCGGGCGATTCGCCAGACTGCTGCTGCGCCCGGTATCGCTGTCCGGGTCGTGTCGCGAATCGGCATGTTTCTGTCGCGCTCAGCCATTCCCTCGTCGGTCCGTGAGCCCCACCTTCGAGCTCAGGCAATCGTCCCAGGAGGCAGCGAGAAGGGAGGCCGAACATGATTCGACGGGCTCTTTGTCCAGGGTTTCTCGTGACCGTCATCGCGCTACTGGCGAGCCCGGTGGCCGGCCATTCGGAGGCTCCGGAGGACGCGAGACCGATCAGCGCAGAGCAAGCGGCGACGATCGCGGTGAACGACCTGACCGAGGTCGGTGCGGGATACCGCCTGGTGCACCCCCGCCGGAGGGTGACCTTCAACCCGGATGGTATCCGGATGAAGGGGCTGCGCGGCGCCCCGGAGTGGATGTGGTCCCTGGAGGGGATCAGGTCTTCGACCGGTCGGATCCTGGCCGACGCGGGCCCTGTGGGGCCGGTGGCACTAGACCAGACCCTGATCCGCTACGACCGCTGCTCCGTGTACGAAGATTACAGGCTGAAGCGAGACTCTGTGGAGCAGCTCCTGGTGATTCCGGAGCCCCTACCGCTCGACGGTGGTGATCTCGTGGTCGACGGCTCCGTGTCCTGCGAAGCCGATCTCGCCGAGAACGAAGACGGTTGGACCTGGCGCGGGCCCCGCGGCGAGGTGACTCTGGGTCGGGCAACCGTGCTTGACGCCGAGGGCAGCAGCCTTCCCGCCAGGCTCGAGGTCACTGCCACCTCGACCCGTCTCGTGGTGAACGGCGAGGCACTGCTGGTGGCCGCCTACCCGGTCGTGGTTGACCCGGAGCTCGGATCCAACGATTTCCGGATCAGCGACATGGGCCCTGATGGCGACACCGACTACGACGCATTCGTCGCGGCGGTGGCGACCAACTCCAACAACAACACCTACCTGGTGGTGTGGTGTGGGGACGACGATACTGGGGGCCTGGTGGACGAGGAGCACGAAATCTTCGGCCAGCTCCTTGACTCTTCCGGAACCCAGATCGGGGACAACGACGTGCGCATCAGCTACGCCGGCGGAACCGGTTCGCCCGACACGCGTACCCACAGCCCCGGCGTGGCCTTCAACAGCACCTCCAACGAGTTCCTGGTCGTGTGGTCGGCGGACAACCCCGAGGACGGCTGCGTGGACGACGAGTACGAGATCTGGGGCCAGGTGGTGGACGAGTGGATTGCCCCTCTCTACGGCGGCAACTTCCGAATCAGCTTCAACGGGGGCTCTGGTGATCCGACCTACGATGCCGGTTACCCGGCGGTAACCGCCAACCCCGACGCCGACGAGTACCTCGTGGTGTGGGAGTCGGACGATACCTATCAGGGCATGGTGGACGAGGAGTACGAGATCTTCGCCCAGCGGGTCTCCTCCACCGGCGTCCTGGTCGGCTCGAACCTGCGTATGAGCGACATGGGAGGCTCCGGAGACCCGCAGTACAACGCGTACAGCCCCGACGTTGTGTACAACAGCCGAGATCATGAGTACCTGATCGTCTGGTTCGGCGACGACAACACCGGCGGCCTGGTCGACGAGGAATACGAGATCTTCGGCCAGCTGATCACTTGGGACGGGGCCGGGACCGGTCCCAACGACTTCCGTATCTCCGACATGGGTGGTACCGGCGATCCTGCATACATCGCGGTTGGCCCCTCTGCGGCGTACAACCCCCGTCGTAACGAGTACCTCGTGGTGTGGCGGGGCGATGACAACGTCGGCGGTGTGGTCGAGGGGGAGATCGAAGTCTTCTCCCAGCGTATGACTGCTGACATCGTCGGCCTGGGACCCAACGATTTCCGTCTGAGCGATGTGGGAGGAGTCGGCAACACCGATTACCAAGTGTGGTTTAGCCCGGAAGTGGCCTACAGCGCGATCCTCGACCAATACCTGGTCGTCTGGGCCGGAGAGGACGACCTTGGCGGCATGGCCGATGACGAGATCGAGGTCTTCGCCCAGATGCTGAACGGGGACGTCAGCGACGGGATTGGCCCCAACGACGAGCGGATCTCGGACGCTGGAGGGATCGGCGAGAGCTTGTTCCGGGCCATGGCGCCGGTGGTGGCGGCCAACACCTGGAACGGCGAGTTCCTGGTCGCGTGGTGCGGGGACGACAACGTGGGCGGCCTGGTGCTGGGGGAGAGGGAGATCATGGCCCAGCGGATGGACGGGATGGCGGTGTTCGTGGACGCCTTCGAGAGCGGCAACGCCTCGCAATGGTCGTCGATCGTGCCGTGACCCAGGCTGCGTCTCCGGTTCCGGATCGAGTCGTTCGGTTGAGACAGGCCCTCCACCGGGCCTCGGTGTCCAGACTCATCTGCCGAATGAGTTGACAGCGCGCCTCGCAATTGTCACGCTGGTGTCAACAACGGAGCCGGTGGGCGCGCGACTCGATGGTGCTTCGCCGGCTCCGACCGAGGGCCGGGAGGTGGACCATGTCAGGCTCCAGACTCAGGCAGCGGATCGCGTTCCCGATTCTGTGCGGCGCGTGCATCCTGCTCGCGCTTTCGCCTCTCTCAGCCCAGCAGGAAGCGGAGTACGAGCCAATCGACAGCTCGGCATGCGCCGACTGCCACGAGGCCAGCAGCCACGGCAGCGTGCTCGCGGAGGACCTCTCCCACTCGGTCCACGCCGGTTTTGACTGCCTGGACTGCCACGTCGACCGCGACACGATCCCCCATCGCGAGCCCGACACTGCGTTCTTCGTCGGCTGCCAGGGCTGTCGCAACTGCCACGAGGAGGCCTCCGAGCAGTACCAGGCGCACGGTCGTGCCGTCCTTGGCACCTGCGAGGACATGCCCCATTGCTCCAACTGTCACGGTTCCCATGACATTCTCCCGTCGACGGTCAGTCGATCGCGAGTCAATCCAGCCGAGCTGCCTCACACGTGCGGCGCCTGCCACGAGAACCTCGACATCACCACCAAGTACGACATCCTCATCGACAATCCCATCGAGATCTACCAGAGCTCGGTCCACGGCCAGGCAACCCGCGGCGGTGTCTACCTGGCCGCAAGCTGCAACGACTGCCACTCGTCCGGCGGGACGTCGCACAAGATCCTTTCCCCGGGCTCGCCCGAGTCGAGCATCAATCACTTCAACATCCCGAACACCTGCGGCACCTGTCACAAGGCGATCGCCGCTGACTATTGGGAGGGCATTCACGGCAAGCTGGTCGCACGCGGAGAAACCGACGCCCCGGTCTGCACCGACTGCCACGGTGAGCACGGCATCCTGTCCCCCGACGACCCACGGTCGCCGGTGTCGCGTTCCAAGGTCGCCGAGATGACCTGCTCTCCGTGCCACGAGTCCGCAGTCCTCAACGAGAAGTACGGCCTCGAAACCGAGCGACTGACCACCTTCATCGATTCCTACCACGGCCTCAAGTCCAAGGCGGGCGACACCCACGTCGCGAACTGCGCCTCCTGCCATGGCGTACACCGCATCCTGCCGAGCTCTGACCCGACCTCGACCATCAACCCCCGAAACCTCCAACAGACCTGCGGCGAGTGCCACCCGGGCATCTCCGAGCAGATGGCGTCGATTCCGATCCACGGTGTCGGCGGCAAGGGTCTGCGCACTCACGCTGCCGATATTGTCGAGGACATTTACATTGTCGCCATCACCGTGATCATCGGTCTGATGGTGCTGCACTGGGTCATCGATCTCGTCCGACACCTCTTCTTCATCGCGACCAAACGCCCACAGGTCCGGCGGATGCGCGCCGACGAGGTCGCCCAGCACGCGTTCCTCGCCGTTTCGTTCATCACCCTCGTGATCTCGGGGTTCGCCCTGGTTTACGACCAGGGATTCATCACCCGCTTCTTCTTCGGTTGGGAGGGCGGATTCGCGGTCCGCGGAATCGTCCACCGGGTGTCGGCGGTGGTCTTCATGCTCACCGTGCTCTGGCACGCGGTCTTCCTGACCACGCCACGCGGTCGCAAGTACTTCAAGGACATGCTTCCGGTCCAACGCGACTTCCAGTTCTTCGTGAAACGGATTCTGTACAACCTCGGGCTCGGCAAGCGGATGGAGTGCATCCAGCGCTTCAGTTACGTCGAGAAGGCCGAGTACTGGGCGCTGGTGTGGGGTACGGCGGTCATGATCGTCACCGGGTTGCTGCTGTGGTTCGACAACTGGTTCATCCACTTCCTGCCCAAGGGCGCGCTCGACGTCGCTCTCGTGATCCACTTCTGGGAGGCTTGGCTCGCGACTCTGGCAATCTTCATCTGGCACTTTTACTCGGTGATCTTCCACCCCCACGTCTACCCCATGAATCCGAGCTGGATCACCGGCACGATGCCCGAGGAGATGTACGCTCACGAGCACCCCGGCCACCTCGCGGAGGCACAACGCGAGGAGGAGGAGCACCTCGAGCGTCAGCTCGAGCGGACTCGCCGTCGCATGGAGTCGGAATCTGACGACGAATCACCGCACGACGAGCCGAAGGAATCCGAACCGACCGGGGACACGAGGTAGACGTCGACTCGGCCGTCACTCCGACCGCTGAGTTTCGCGGATGTGGGCGTAGTTGAGCACGGCAACGAACAGGCTTCCACCGATGAGGTTGCCGACGAGCGCAACGCTGATGAACCGCGCCGCCTGGAGAAGGCCGAGCTCGTTGCTCGCGATTGACGCGACAAAGACCTCGACCGCTCCCGCGATGGAGTGGTGCAACCCGCCGAGACCAATCAGAAAGGTCACGATGTAGATGGACACGATCTGGCTGAGACCGGGCTGGCTCGCCACGATCAACCAGGCGCCGAGGGCCATCAGCCAGCCCGCGAGGACCGCGCTGATCAACAGACTGGAGGTCGATGGGCCGACCAGATGGCGACCGATCTCGACGTAGCCGTCGCGGGCGCCGATCACCGGCTCGGCCAGGGTCAGCAGGCCGGCGCTGAGGGCGGCCCCGATGAGATTACCGCCAGCCACGATGGCCCAGAGCCGGAGGAGACGTGCGATGCTCGCCCTGCGGTCGAGAACCGGGTAAACGGCAGTTGCGGTGTGCTCAGTGAAGAGCTCGGTGCCACTGGTCAGACAGATCACGAAACCGAGGGGATAGGCAACCGCGACCAACAGACGTCCGACCATGGGCCACTCATCGAGCGGGGCAACAGCCACGGTCCCGATGCCCACCGCCATCGCCGTGAAACCGAGGATCAGACCGGCAGCGATGGACGAGAGACCGAGGGACAGAACCGGCCGGTTGAGCTGCTCCAGACCTTCAGCGATGGCGGACACCAGGACGTCATCAGGATGCCGAACCGACTGGTCGGTCCGCTTGACGATTACGGGCACCCACGCCCGATCCTCCTGCCTTCGCTGCTGTTCCCGGTTCCCGGCCAGCTCCCCCGGTTCGTCAGAAAGCGGCCTTTCGGCGGAGTCGCCAATGGTGCCCGATCCCAGCTGGCAACCGCTGTTGTGATTCACGTTCGGTCCCTCCTGCCGTCTCGCCGGCATCATTCGTGAGGTTCGGACACGTCGACCGGCCGGAGCCGGCGTCGTGCGTCCCTCGTCCAGCGTATTCGGTGTCGTTCTTCAACAATCGCTCACGAGCGCCGGTCATTCCATAGCCCTGTTCGCCTCTTCTTCGTAAACCCGTTCCAATTCGGAGTTTCCGGATGGGATCAGGCTGAACGACGATCGCGACGGGCTCCAGGCAACGTTGGGTCGTCAGCCCGAGCCCGGCCCCTCCGCGTCGTTGATGGTCCCACCAGCCCACCTGCGTTGTTGCAGCCTCGTCACGAGCTCGGAGGTGCCGGTGTAGGCGACCGGGATCAACACCAGGGTCACCATCGTCGAGGCGAGCAGGCCGCCGATGACAACTCGAGCCAGGGGGGCCTGGATCTCCGAACCGGTCCCGATGCCGAGCGCTAACGGCAGCAGCCCGAGAACCGTCGTGCCCGTGGTCATCAGAATCGGCCGTAGCCGCAACCGCCCGGCCTCGACAACCGCTTCGGTGGGGCTCATCCGGTACTCCCGGCGGAGCAGGTTGACGGCGTCGACGAGAACGATCGCGTTGTTGACCACAATCCCGATCAGCATCATCAGGCCCATCAGACTCTGGATGTTGAGCGTCGTCCCGGTGAGCAGCAGCGCCGGCGCCACCCCGACCAGCGACACCGGCACCGACAGCATGACGATGAGCGGGTCGAGGAAGCGCTCGAACTGCGCCGCCATGAGCATGTAGACCAGCACCAGCGCCATCACGATGGCGATGGTGAAGTCGCGTCGGGCCGCAAGCTGCTCCTCGTACTGGCCGCCGAAGACCAGGGCGAAGCCCCGTGGCAGCTCGAGGTCGGCGAGCTCGGACCGGATCCGCTCGACGGCGTCGCCGAGGGCGACCCCACCCTCGAGGTTGGCGGTGATGAAGGTGACCCGCTGACCGTCCACCCGGTCGATCTCGACCGGTCCCCGCCCCCGCTCCGCCACCACGAGGGCCGACAACGGAATCGCGTTTCCGGCTGGCGTGCGAAGCACGACCGTGTCCAGGTCCTCGGCGTTCAATCGGTCTTCGGGCCGCAGCCGAACCATGATCGGGAACTCGTCGCCGCCCTCCCGGAAGCGGCCGGCCTCGAGCCCCCCGACGTTGGCGAGCAGTGTGCGCCCGACCTCTCGCACCGACAGCCCGACCTCGGCGATGCGCTCCCGGTCGAGCCACAGCCGCTCCTCGGGGCGACCCTCGCGGCGGCTCACCCTGACATCGGTCACGCCGGGCACCCGCGCCATCCTGCGCCGGATCTCGGCCGCGATCCGGTCGGCGCGGTCCAGGTCCCAGCCGCGCAGCTCGACCTCCACCGCCTGGCCGCCGCCGGAGCTGAACACCCGATTGAGCATCCACAAGCCCTGCTGGGCCTCGGTAACGATCTCGGCGCCCGGCACCTGGCCGTCGACCGCGCGGCGCACCCGGTCCGCCATCTCGGTGCTGCCCATGGACCGCCGGTCGCGCGGCTCGAGCTTGAGCTCCACCGCGGCGCTGTCGCCTCGCACCTCGGTCGAGGCGATCGCCACATCGCCGTCGGGCAGCACGCCGCGGATCTTGCGCTCGAGCTCGTCGAGGTAGGTGCGGGCGACGGCAATGTTGGTGCCGCGTGCCATCTCGAGCTCGACGTCGATCTCGTCCGCCTCGGTCCGCGGCGCCAGCTCCACCGGGATCAACGGCCACAGCAGCAACGCGACCGCGAGGAGCCCGCCGGTGACGAGGACGACCCGGCCACGATGGCGGATCGCCGCTCCGAGGAGCCTGGTGTAGCGTCCCTCGAGACGTCGGAATGCGGTG
>Ga0316576_10000302_pt1 | contig 21794 bp, 16 predicted proteins | sample S0NA_FD_203075 | JGI IMG/M metagenome (GOLD analysis project Ga0316576, IMG submission 203075) | Rhizosphere microbial communities from salt marsh grasses in Alabama, United States - S0-2_050615r3r5 | ecosystem: Host-associated > Plants > Roots > Rhizosphere | place: USA: Alabama | collected...
GGGATGACGATGTTTTCATTTTACGCGCAGCCGAGCTGCACGCCGGGCCGCGCGGCGATCCAGACCGGACGCATACCGAACCGCAGCGGCATGACCACGGTGGCCTTCCAGGGCCAGGGCGGCGGCCTGCCGAAGGCGGAGTGGACCCTGGCCTCGGTTCTCAAGACGGCGGGCTACAAGACCTACTTCACCGGCAAATGGCATCTGGGCGAGGCTGATTACGCCCTGCCCAATGCCCAGGGCTAAGACGTCATGGCGCACTGCTTCCTGTACCATTTGAATGCCTACACCTACGGCGACCCGAACTGGTTTCCGGATATGGACCCGAAGCTGCGGGCCATGTTTGACAAGGTGACCAAGGGCTCCCTGTCAGGCAAGGCCGGCGAGGCGGCTCGCCAGGACTGGAAGGTCAACGGGGAGTACGTGGACACGCCGGAGAAGGGCGTGGTCGGCATCCCCTTCCTGGACAAATATGTCGAGCAGTCGGGCTTGAAGTTCCTGGAAGACGCCGCGAAGAATCCCGGTCAGCCGTTCTTCATCAATATCAATTTCATGAAGAACCACCAGCCGAACCTGCCGGCGCCCGAATTCGAGCACAAGTCGCTCTCGAAGTCGAAATACGCCGATGCGGTGGTTGAAATGGACACGCGCGTCGGCCGCATCATGGACAAGCTGCGCCAACTGGGCCTCGACAAGAACACGTTGGTCTTCTACACCGTTGACAACGGCGCCTGGCAGGACGTATATCCCGACGCGGGATACACCCCGTTTCGCGGCACGAAGGGTACGGACCGTGAGGGCGGCAACCTGGTGCCGGCCATCGCCGTGTGGCCGGGCAAGATCAAGCCCGGCGTGCGGAACCACGACATTCTCGGCGGTCTCGACCTGATGGCGACCTTCGCTTCAGTGGCCGGCGTAAAACTGCCGGAGAAGGATCGCGAGGGTCTGCCGATCATTTTCGACAGCTATGACATGTCGCCCGTATTGTTCGGCACCGGCAAGTGCGCCCGCGATTCGTGGTTCTATTTTACCGAGGACGAGCTCACCCCGGGAGCGGCCCGCGTGGGCAACTACAAGGCCGTGTTCAACCTGCGCGGCGACGACGGACAGTATACCGGCAGTCTGGCGGTCGATACCAACCTCGGCTGGAAGGGTCCGGACAAGTACGTCGCCACGGTGCCGCAGATATTCGATTTATGGCAGGACCCACAGGAGCGTTACGACCTGTTCATGACCAACTGGACGGAGCGCACTTGGACGCTGGTCACGTTCAACCAGGCGATCGGCGAGTTGATGAAAACGTATGCCAAGTATCCACCGCGCAAGCTCCAGAGCGAAGTCTACACCGGCCCGATCACCATCACGAGCTACCAGAGGTTCCAGTGGGTCAGGGAACAATTGGAAAAGGGGGGTGTCAATCTCCCGATGCCCACCGGAAATTAAACGAATCAGAGCTGTCTGATGATACAAAGCGGGCGCCCCCAAGCAGGAGGCGTCCGAATATATTCCCAAAGCAACCAAGGAGAGGACAGAGTGAAAATCACAGTGAGAAAATGGATATGCTTCGTTGTATTCGCTGCTTTATTGTCGGCGTTTTCGGCTGCAGCCCAGACCGATCCCCTGCCTTCGTGGCACGACACGGCCACCAAGAAAGCCATCGTGACCTTCGTCGAGAAGGTGACCAAAAAGGGCTCGCCTGATTTCGTGCCGCCCGCAGAGCGCATCGCCACCTTCGACAACGACGGCACGCTGTGGCCGTCGCACCCGATGTACACCCAGCTTGCCTTTGCTTTGGATCGAATCAGGGCACTGGCGCCTCAACACCCGGAGTGGAAGTCCAAACAGCCCTTCAAGGCGGTGCTCGACAATGACCTCGAAGCGCTGGCGGCGTCGGGCGAGAAAGGCATGGTCGAGCTGGTCATGGCCTCGCATGCGGGTATGAGCACGGCCGAGTTCGAGGCGATCGTGAGCGAATGGTTTGAAAAGGCACGTCACCCGCGATTCAAGCGGCGCTATACCGAGCTGGCCTATCAACCGATGCTCGAGCTCCTATCGTATTTGCGGGCCAACGGCTTCAAAACTTTCATCGTTTCCGGCGGCGGCGTCGAGTTCATGCGGCCGATGACCGAGAAGGTTTACGGGATTCCACCCGAGCAGGTGGTGGGCTCGACCATCGAGACCAAATACGAGATCAAAGACGGCCAGCCCGTGCTGATGCGCCTGCCGAAGATCGGCTTCATCGACGACAAGACCGGCAAGCCCGTTGGCATCAACGCGTTTATCGGCCGGCGACCCATCGCGGCGTTTGGCAACTCGGCCGGTGACCGCGAGATGCTGGAATGGACCGGTGCGGGCGGTGGCGCACGGCTGATGATGCTGGTGTTCCACGACGACGCCGAGCGCGAGTACGCCTACGGCCCGGCCAACGGGCTGCCGGACACCAAGTTCGGCACTTTTCCCCAGTCGCTGATGGAAGAGGCGAAGCAGAAGGGCTGGGTTGTTACCAGCATGAAGAACGACTGGGCACGTGTCTTTGCTTTCGAAGAATAATCCCTATTCCGTAATTTCTGTATTTATGCACAAATCGTCACTTTACGGATTCCTGTAACTGTGAGCTTGATTTTAATGGTCGGCAGGCCCACCTATCCGGAAATTAACGCCGGCCCCACAAAGGAGTCGTGTGCATGCGATTTTTCCATTGACGTCCGGAATATGCGGCAAGTAAGGTGAAAAATCAGCCGCAATCGGTTTCCCCCCCTCAAATATTGACCAAGGACTGTCCAGATGCCATGACTGCCGAGATAAAATACAATTTTGCCGAGTGTTTCGAAAAACTTTCCGGTATTGCCCACCCAGTCCAATCCGAGCAGGCTGCCATAGACGAAATTGTTTCCGTCTGCACGTCACTGGATGCAAAATGTGTCGCGCTTGCGGGTCTACCCGAATCGATGGTGACCGAAATCGAAGATCGCTGCGCCGGCATGAAGGTGCTGAAGGAACCCTACCCTGCCGAGACCCTGCCGGGGGCCATAGACGAGTCCGATGTGGGCGTTACCGGCATCGCTTTCGCCATCGCACAGTCAGGCACCCTGGTGGAAATATCGACCGACGACGCGGTCCGACTGGTGTCAGGTCTTCCGCGTTGCTATATCGGGGTATTGCATGCGGTCGATATCGTGAACCGGTTCGAGGAGGGGTCGGCACGCATACGCGACATTGTTAAGCAACATGATGATAACCTTGTCATCAGCTTCATTTCGGGTCCGAGCCGTACGGGTGACATCGAACTGAAGCTTACTTTGGGCGTCCACGGGCCAGGGGAAGCCCATGCCGTGATTATCGGAAACCAGAGCAAATGACGGTTGGAATCAGAGGACCTGAATTTAATGCGCCGGAATACTCTACCCGGGAGCGAACCATGGCCACCGAACGTTATTCACGTCTCTACGATAAGATAGACGCGTCGCTGAAGGATCGATCCAAGAGCGACGCTCTGCTAAGATGCATGAAACGCGGGCGCGATACGCGTTCCAGGGCCTTGGAAACATTACCGGGCGGCGCTGCATTTCGAAATGACGTCCGCAAGGTGAAAGAGCGCTGTATCGAGAATCTTCCCCGTTTGAAAAAACAGTTCATTGAAAATGTGGAAAAACGCGGCGTGAAGGTATTTGAGGCCAAAACGGCTGCCGATGTCATCCAATACTGCCTCGATCTGGCCAAAGAACGGGGCGCGAAGGCGCTCGCAAAATCCAAATCGCTCACCACCGAAGAAATCGAGCTGAACCAGCCGCTCATTGACGCGGGAATTGATGTGGTGGAAACCGATCTGGGCGAACTCATCATTCAGCTGGTTAATGAAAAACCGTTCCACCTTGTTTTCCCGTCCGTTCACAAGATGGCGCCCGAGGTGGCAAAGATTTTCTCAAAAGCGACCGGGAAAGCCGTTCAAGGCGACATCCCGAGCATTATGAAAGTCGTCCGCCAATACCTTCGCCCCATTTTCCTCAATGCCCAGATCGGCATGACCGGCGCCAATATCGGCGTTGCCGAAACCGGAGCCATTTGCATCGAAACCAACGAGGGCAATGCTCGCCTCGTATCGAGCATCGGTTCCTGCCACATCTGCGTCATGGGGATGGAAAAAATCGTCGAAACGATCGAAGATGCCATGCTGATGATCCTGGCCCACCCTGTCAGCGCTTCGGGCCAGCTCCCCACAACCTACGTCACCTGGATGCACGGCCGCTCCCCTCTCGGGCAAGGAGCAGGGCAGCCTCGCAGAGAGAGCCATATCATCATTCTGGACAACGGCCGCACTGAGATGCGCGCAGATCCTGTTTATCGGGAGTCCCTGTATTGCATACGCTGCGGTGCCTGTATGAACGTGTGTCCCACCTCCGGTATCGTCGGCGGGCACACATTCGGCCACATCTATCCCGGACCCATGGGAATCTGCTGGACAGCCGGCGTTCACGGTCTTGAAACCGCCGCTGATTTTGCGCCTTTATGCATTTCCTGCGGCCTGTGCAAGGAGATTTGTCCGGCCATAATCGATATGCCCCACATCATAGCCGAAATAAAGCACCGCGATGCCAAAAAACACGGGCAACCCCTGCCAAATAAAGTGATGATGGGCGCCGACAGGGCCGCCAGGCTGGGCTGCGCCACCGCCCCTCTGGCTAACTTTTCCTTGAACACCCCGACCATCCGCAAGGTGATGGAAAAGACAATCGGCCTGTCGGCCGATAGAAAAATACCGACCTTTGCCAGCCCCAGTTTCATGCAGCGGTTCAAAAAGCATCGGTCGAACGTAGTTGACCCGCAGCGGAAGGTCGTTTTTTTTGTCGACGTTTATGCGAATTACAACGACCCCGGATTGGGTATGGCGGCCGTTGAACAGCTTGAATCGCTGGGCTGCGAAGTGATCGTGCCCGAACAGGACGCCAGCGGTTATCCGTTCATTGCCTACGGTGATATGGATCGGGCGCAAAAAGCGGCAGCCGGAAATGTTGCCAAATTAACGCCGTATGCAAAGCAGGGCTACGAAATTGTCAGCATTGAGCCCACGGCCACATACTGTCTGACCGTATCCTACCCCCGATTGCTGGAACACGATGACAGGGCCCGCGTGATTGCCGATAAGACCCACGAGCTATTAGAGTATCTGAATAAGATCGAGGCCGAGACCGGCAAAACACCTATTTCGAGGTCGCTGCAGGGCAGACGATTCGGTTTTCACTGCCCCTGCCATCAGCGATCCCTCGGTGCGGGGAACGGTGCCATGAAATGGCTGCGAAGGCGCGGTGCAGAAGTAGAGCTTATTGAAACCGGCACCTGTTGCGGCATGGGGGGTACTTTCGGCTTGAAAGCCGGCCTGCTGGGTCACAAACTCTCGATGGCTGTGGGAGATGCACTCTTCGAGTTGTTTAAAAACGCTGAAATCGATGCCATCGTAACGGAGAGCAGTGTGTGCAAGATTCAACTTTCAGAAGGGACCGGCATCGCGGTTTTTCACCCCCTGCAACTGCTTTAAGCAAACAAAACAGCCTCATTGCGACAGTCCATATTCAGGCAAGGGATCCCTTCATCTCCCTCAGGTCCCCTTCAATTTTGACAAAATCGATTTGCCGGTTGTGGTGATAAAGCGCCAGGGCGATACGCGGGTAAAGGCCGGCGGGGGCCACATAAGGTGCCCTTGCGCGGTAAGAATGCCTACACCGCATTTTGTGGCTGTTCATCTTTACTGTCATTGCGCAGAAAGGCATCGATCTTCGAAAACAACGCCTTGAGGTTCTCCGGTGCGCACCACACGATTTCCTTGTCGGCTCGAAACCAGGTCAGCTGGCGCTTGGCATAACGCCGGGTGTCGCGTTTCAGGGTGCGGACGGCTTCTTCCCAGGTCAGTCGGCCGGCCGCAAAATCGACCATATGACGGTAGCCGAGAGACTGCATCGACTTGAGGTCTGCACCATAGCCTCTTGACAGCAGGCCTCTGACTTCATCCAACAATCCGGCGTTGACCATGGTGTCCACACGGCCGTCGATGCGGTCGTAAAGGGCCTGGCGGTCCATGTCCAGGCCGATTTTCATCACTCTGAAGGGAGATTCCCGGAACCCGTGTCGGCGGTGATGATCCGTTATCGGCTCTCCCGTGGCGGTAGCGGTTTCAAGCGCCCTGATGACGCGGAACGTATCATGGGGGTGGATACGGCCGGCTGCCGTCGCGTCGATCCCAGCCAGGCGTCGGTGCAGTTCTTTAGAGCCGACAGCGACCGCTTCCTGCTTGAGGCGCTGCCGGGTCAGCGGGTCGGGTGGTTCGGCGCGAAACAGGCCGTAGAGCATGGCCTTGATATAAAGACCCGTTCCTCCGGCGACGATGGGAAGGGCGCCTCGCCGAGCGAGAGCAACCGCGATCTCTCGAGCCGTCCGCGAGAAACGGGCCGCATCGAAATCTTCATCCGGGTCGACGACGTCGATCAGGTGATGCGGTGCCCGGGCCCGTTCTTCAATGGTCGGTTTGGCGGTACCGATATCCATGAAACGGTACACCTGCATGGAATCGGCGCTGATGATCTCGCCGCCGAAGGTTTCTGCGGCCGCTACTGCCGCCGCCGTCTTGCCGATGCCTGTCGGTCCGCAGATGACGATGACAGGCGGTTTTTGCAGGTCGGGTGTGTCTTTTGGGTCATCGATCATTGGATCCGATGAGTCGCGGACCGAAACTTGGAACTCGATGCTTTTTTTAAAGAGGTTTTATCCAATTTCAAGTTTCGAGCTTCCAGCATCAAGTATCAAATATCGAAACCGGCACAGCTTGCGGTGCTGCACCGGTTTTCAGAATTTGACAATAGCCGACGGCTAGCCTCTGACATGGCACTCGCCGCACATAACCGGACCTTTGTCTTTATTCTCATGGCATCCCTTGCAGTTCATATGAAACGCCTTCATCAGACCCGGCTGGTTCTCCGACGCTTGGAGGGCGTGGCAGTCCGAACATCGCTCACCTTCGGATGACTCGTCTTCCAGTTTCTTGCCGTCTTCGTAGACGTGATGGCACTCATTGCACTCTTCGATACCGGCGGCCTCGTTGTGCGGGTCGTGCCGGAAGACGGCGGATACGCGCTGCGGATCGCTGAAGTCGCTGTTGTCCACACGGGTCATGTCTTCCTGGGAATATGCGGTGACAAGCAAAAGTAGGGAGACCACCACCATTGCGAATAGCATCAAAAAGGCGCGCGTGTTCATGTTCTTCTCCTCGCTAGGCGTCGACAGCTTCCGGTTTTTCCATGAGTTCGTAGATCAGGTCGCCGAAGAATTTGATTTCCAGTCCGATCCCGTAGTGGTGCACGATATCGTGCAGCCCGCTGTGGCAGTTGTGGCAAGGAGCAACCATGGTGACGGCGCCCCGTGCTTTGGCATCGAAGAGCTGTTCGGCCTTTACGCGGTTGCCCTCGATGCGCTTCATTTTGTAAGGCGGGCCGCAGTTGATGACGCCGCCGCCGGCGCAGCAGCAGTAATTGTGCTCACGGTTGGGGACCATTTCAACGACGTTGTCGCAAAGGGCATGGGCGACATAGCGCGCCATTTCGTGCAGACCGCCGCCCCGGACCACGTTGCACGGATCATGCAGCGTGATCGGCTTGTCGTATTTCTTGACGATATTAATCCGACCCGACTTCAGAAGGTCGTAATAGAACTCGATCGCATGCACGATCGGTATCGGCGGCATGCCCCAGCCCAGCCAGCGGTTGCCCATGTCGTAGACCGATCGGAACGCATGGCCGCATTCCCCCATGACGATGCGTTTGACTTTCAGGCGAAAGGCGGTTTCGAAATGGGTGCGCTTGATGCGTCCCATCAGCTCGTTGTCACCGGAGAACATCGCCATGTCGCTGTTGTCCCATCCCATGGTGGCCGGCATGGTCCAGTCGACACCGGCGACGTCCATGATAACGGCCATCTGATAGATCAACTGGGCCTGAAACTTGGGTTCGGGGGCGATGACCGAGTACATGATGTCGGCCCCCTCCTTTTCCAGGGGAATCCGCAAGGTGGGAATTTCGGCCTGGGCTTCTTCTTCCTGCCACTGGAGGGTGTCCGGCCACTCGTCGCCTTTGACCCACATCTGGTTCATGGTCACCGAATGGCTGTGCGCCGTGTCCTGGAGGTACAAAGGGGTGACGCCCAGGCGGTGGATGATGCGCCGCACCACGCTCATGATGTAAGCGATGTCGATGCCGAAGGGGCAGTACTGGGCGCAGCGTTTGCAAAGGTTGCATTCGGTATGGGCGATTTCGGCGGCTTGCTTGATGAATTCGGCATCGACCCTGCCTTTTTTCTTCAACATTTCCCACATCGTTTGCTTGACCTTGCCCACCGGTGAAAAATGGGGATCGTTGTCGTGGGACAGATAGTAGTGGCAGGCTTCCGAACACAACCCGCAGTGGATGCAGGTTTCGACGTAGGTCTTCAGACGGGCTCCGGTTTCGCCCTTGATCACGCTGTTGATGACTTTTTCGATTCGTTCGGGGGTCAATCGGGAAGCGCCGACCGCGATGCCCTCGTCGATGACTTTTTTTTGTTTTTCATTTTCTTTTGCAGGTTCGGTCATGTTTGACTCTCCTGTAACCTCGGTTTATCCGTCATGGGCGATGAATGAAAGGGTATGGCTGGTTAATCCGTTTTATAGACATACCCGATGACCACCATTTTTTACCAGTCTCGGGCATGCCTGACCTTGCCGAATTCTGAGCCCATGTAAGCACGGGTGAAAGGTGAGAGAAGCATGTGGCTCAGGCGGGTAAAGGGAATGGCAACCAGCATCGCTTCTCCGGCCACCACATGCAGCACCATCATCACCGGATAATCGATCCACTGATGGTAAGCGATGAAGCCCGTTATAAAAGGGGCCGCCACGACGGCCAGGATCGCAAAGTCGGAGGCTGAGGTGACGAATTTGACTTCCGGCTGGGTCAGGCGTCGCACCAGAAAAAAGACACATCCGATGATGACCACCACTGTCAAGACATCCGCCCACGTGTCCGGGAGCGTCCACCAGCTGAGATTCAGGGCCTCGTCCAATAAGATGACGTGCGACAACAGGAATATCGGTACAATCACCAGACCGATGTGGAACACGAACGTGACAACGGTGAGAATCGGGTGCCGGCGCCAATTCACCGTTCCGAAGGGGATTATCCAGTGAAAAATCGAGCGCAAGCTATATTTCCAGCTCATGTATGTAAAGACGAACGGCTCTTTTTCTTTCACGAGCATGAACAACCGGACCAATCGATAGAGACAGCCGCCGAAAAACAGAATGAAAGCCAGCCATGCCAGAGGACCGCTGACGAAATTGTAGATCTCACGCATGCTTCCCCCTCCTAACTTGCAAGATCGGTTACGGGTACGACGCGCCGATAGTAGGAGCCTTCCTCGAGGGACTTTAAGAGGATCTTCTGGCTGTCGAGACTGAACACCGGGTCCCAGACGGCATCGCATTGATGTGACCACAGCCTGTCGTCCACGACAATGGTGTATTTGCCGTTTTTTTGCACCTTGGCGGCCATGTGGTTTCCGTCCGGACTGAACACCGGCTTCCAGGCCATGTCGAACGCATCTTTCCAGACGTCGCCGTCCGCGACGATCCGGAATATCCCATCCTGCTTGGCGACGGCCGCGATGCGGCTTCCGTCCGGGTCGAAGACAAGATCGGTGACCAGTTCATTGAAGACAACCGGCCATGGGGTTGCGTCCACAGCCACTGTCCACTTGCCGTATTTTACGGCAACGATGGCCGCCAGCTTACTGCTGTCAGGGCTGAACAGCTGGTGCCAGAGTTGAGGAAACCGGCGGTCCCACACCAACTGTCCGTCCTCGGCAAGGGCCCACTTGCCCTCGACCCGGACCGGGGCAATGACCGATTGCCGTTGCGGGTGAAAGACCGGTTCCCAGACGCAGCTGAAGGTCTCGTTCCACGGCTTGCCGTCCACGGCAATGGTGTAATCATACAGGTTGAGCCGCACTTCGGCGGCCAGGTGTTGACCGTCCGGGCTAATGGCAAGATTCCAGACGTTGACGAACCGTGTGTCCCAAGCCTTGCCGTCCAGCGCGGCCGAAAAGGTGCCTTCCTGAAACTTGTGCACTTCACCGGAATCCGCCGCACTCACCTGCACCGCCGCCGCTGTTTTTTCGCCGTCCGGGCTCAGGGCAAAATAGGTGATGTTGTTGTAGGTCTCCTCCCAGGGCGTGCCGTTCAGCGCCATGCCGTACTGCATATCCTGCTGAAATGCAACGGCGATGTGGCGGCCGTCCGAGCTGTAAATCGGATTCCAGACGTAGCCGAATTTATTTTCCCATGCAGTGCCGTCTTCCGCCATTGTCCACTCGCCCATTTCCGAGACGATGGCGGTCGGGCGGCCGGAGGAGGTAAACCGGAGGTGCCAGATTTTGTCGAATACGGCTTCCCAGGCCTCACCATTGACACACACGCTGAACTGTCCTTCATCGATATTGACAATTGCGGCGATTTTTTCTCCGTCTGGGCTGACGTAGGGCTCCTCGACCCAGCGAAAATCGTTCTTCCATTCTCCAAAGGGAGTCCGCCTTTCACCGGTTTCCCAGTCCCAGCTGTTGATGTTCACTATACCCCTCCTTTTCATCCCACTGACCTATTGCAGGGAATACCTCAATTTCCGCAAACTGCTCTATACAGTATCCCATTTGAAAATTCAACAAGACCGACTTACAGCCTATGCAGATTATTATTGGGTTTGCAACAGGCGATTCCTGTTATGGACGCCGAAGGTGCATGGGCCGGTTACTTTAAAGGTAAAAATAGAAGTGTTGAATTTTCCAACAGGCGTGTTGAATAAGCCGACATTATATTTATTATATAAAAAATATATAAAATCAAAAAGTTAAGGGTCGAGAAGACGGTAGACCGGCTGTCGGGCTGTTTGAAATTCCAACAGGTCATCCCCTTACCGCTATTCGCCACATCCGCGGTCTTCATTTATGGATATCATTAGTTTCAACAAGTTATGTCAAAATCGGCCGCGGCGAGCCGTTTTGGCATAGCGCTTGCTGATTAAAGTATAAAAAAAGCTTATCATTGAACCTTTAAATACATAACACAAGGAGAGGGAAAAATGACAAAAAGAAGCCTAAGAAATCAACTGGGATATGGTTCCAGCTACCGCAAAGGCGGTCGCACGGACGTCGGCGCTACGAGGGAAATCAGCTCGGTGCTTGGTGGACAGGTCTGGTTGATCAAGCCCGACAAGGAAGCCAAGTCGGCCAACCCCTGCATATGGATGCAGGCCGGTGTGGTCAAGAACAAAGACTGCAACAATTATTACGACTGTACCAGCTGCAAATATGATCACGGCATGCGCCTGCAGGTGGAGAAGGGCAAGCAGGTCAGCTGGCAGGACGCCATGCGCACGCAACCCGAGCTTGAAAGGGTGTGTCGCCACAGCCTCACCCAGCGAATTCCAAACCGAGCCTGCGCCTACGACTACAAATGTGCCAACTGCGATTTCGACCAATTTTTTGAAGACGTGTGGACTACGAAAACCAACACCCTCCCGCATGAAATCCAGCGCGTCAAGGGATTCGAAGTTCCCATGGGGTATTATTTCCATAATGGCCATACCTGGGCCCGGATCGAAAGCGGTGGCTGCATTCGGGTTGGGTTGGACGATTTTGCCCTTAAACTGTTGGGTCGCGCCGATGCGCTCGATCTGCCGCTGATGGGCAAGGAACTCGACCATGGTAAGGTGGGCTGGGGGCTGAAGCGCAAAGACAACTTGGCCGATGTCCTTTCTCCCATTGACGGTGTCATCGTGGAGGTGAACGCCGATGTAAGGGAAAATCCTGCTTTGACCAACCAAGAGCCATACGGTGGAGGCTGGTTGTTCATGGTGCGGACACCGGACGTCAAGGCCACCATAAAAAAACTCATGGCAGATGTGGACAGCCTGGACTGGATAAACACGGAAGTTCGGACACTGGAAAGCATGATCGAGCAAACCGCGGGTCCTTTGGCCGCTGACGGCGGTTATCTGCAGGAAGACATTTACGGCAACCTGCCCGATCTCGGCTGGAAGAAACTGACCCAAACGTTTCTGAGAACCTAAACGTTTATTGTTGCGGCAAGCAAGGCGCATCGCATCGGTAAAAGGTATTGCACCGATCGGGTTATTCAGTCTGCGCTTTGCTTGCCCCCTGCTATCAGAGGAAATTCAAAATGGGAAAGCCGCCATCGGAGCATAAGACGCGGGCAAGGCAGAACCCATGTATATGGATGCAAGCCGGTGTGGTTCGCTCCAAAGACTGCCAGCTCAACTATCAGTGCACGGCCTGCCGTTACGACAAAGCCCTGTGGCGGATGGCCGAGGAAAACCGAATGCTGCGGAAGCGCGGAGTACTGCCACATGGTCGCAGAGCGCGCATCGTGGCCTGGAAAGATCGACTCAGGGAATTACCGTCTTGGCAACAGCCCTGCCTGCACTCAATGAAGGGCCGCATCGAATTCAGGGCTTGTACGAATGACTACAGCTGCGTTGACTGCGAATTCGACCAATTCTTTTACGATCAATTCACCGTGCATGCGGTGGTCAAACCCGTGGCGGAACTCAATATCGAAGGCTTCAAAATCCCCCAGGGCTATTACCTACATCGCGGCCATGCCTGGGTGAAAATCGAAGAAGAAAACACCGTCCGCATCGGCTTGGACGAGTTTGCAGCCCGCACGTTCGGCCCCTTTTCCCGGATCGATACCCCCTTGATGGGCAAAACGGTTCATCAGGACCGGCCCGAAATCCGCCTGATCCGTGGAGAAAACAAGGCCAAACTGCTTTCACCGGTCAGCGGCGTTATTACCGCCACCAACCCGCGGTTGCTGGAAGATGTGCAGGTTGAAAACCGTGGCGCCTATGCGGAAGACTGGCTCATTCGGGTTCATGCCGACAACCTTCGTCGCGATTTGAAAAACCTTATGATCAGCGATGAAACCGCGACTTTTTTGACCGAAGAAGTGGAACGCCTGTATCAGGTCATTGAGACGGCGGCCGGTCCGTTGACCGTCGACGGCGGTCGCCTGGGAAGTGACATCTACGGGAAATTACCGCAACTGGACTGGCGCACCTTGACCCGGACTTTTCTGCGTTCCTGATGGAAAACGGTAGAAGTCTGCGGGTCTCGCCATTCACGGCACCAATAAAGGCGCGAACCGGTGAGAACGGTCCCGGCTGTCAGCCGTAAAGATGGCGTATGGGTGTAGCAGTGTACCGTTTTTCCTCCGTACGCCGGCTTTCCACGCTTCTATCATTCCGGCATTCCAGATCCCTCGATACCCCGTCGATACTCTATTCAAGGGACCTTTTAGCGCTTTGATCATTTGTTTTGGGCAAGAGTGAATCCGAGCTTGCTGAGTTCATCCTGCAGCAGGACCCTGCAGTGTCGGCAAAGGTGTTTCGACTTGCGGTCAACATCCTTTATGCTGCGGCAGTAATGCATGATGCAGGTCCGTTCCGAGCAGTGGCGCAGCATGAAGGTATGGCCAAGTTCGTGAACGGCTTCTTTGCCGAGACGGCGGTGCATCGCCGGATTAATAGTCGCGGCACCAAGGCCCTCCTGCAGGCGATAGGTGGATATGATGGCGGCCTTGCCCCCCAGCTGAGCTTCGCCATAAACGTGAGTGAGAATCGGAATGAACAGGTCGACCTGGGTGATGGCGATGATCTTCATTACGCCATCCGGCGCCATTGCGGCGAGCTTTTGAAGAATCACGGTTGAGAAATACTGGCGGCGAACCGGGTCCAGTGCAAAGTCGACATCCGCCAGCAGCGGCTTGATTTCACTCCGGCAACCGAATACCCGTTCGATTTCTCTAGCGACCGATCCACACAACCCCGGGTCAATCACGCCGATGGGTGTGATGAGTATGCTGTATGCGGAAAGGCGGCTCGTCAATCTTCTCTTTGGAGGTTGTACCGTTTGATCTTACTATAAAGGGTCGTGCGGTCGATATCGAGGATTTTCGCACATCTGGCGATATTCCATTCGTTTTGGTCCAGAATCCGTTGGATGTGAAACTTTTCGACCTCTTTGAGGGAGTCATCCATTGGGAGGGCAATTTGCTGGGTGCAATAAAACGGCAAATCTTCCGATCGGATTTTGCGATGTTTCCCGATCACGATCGCTCTTTCAATCGCATTTTCGAGTTCGCGGACGTTTCCGGGCCAATCATGGAGCATCATTTCATCCATCGCCGCCCGCTGGATGCCGTCAATCGGCTTGTTGGTTTCCTGGCTGTAGCGGTTTAAAAAATGGTCGGCCAGCAGCGGAATGTCCTCCTTGCGCTCCCGCAGTGAAGGCATGCTAAAGGAAATCACGTTGAGCCGGTAAAAGAGGTCTTCTCGAAATAGGCCCTCTTTGATCGCCGCCTCCAGATTCCGGTTGGTGGCGGCGATGACACGGAAATCGGCCTCGATCGGTTGAGTGCCGCCTACGCGATAAAAAACACGGTCCTCCAGGACCCGCAACAGATCGATCTGCATGCGCATACCGATTTCACCGATTTCATCCAGGAAAAGGGTACCGCCATGGGCCAGCTCCAGGCGCCCTTTCTTGGTTTCCTTGGCGTCCGTGAAAGCACCCTTCTGGTGACCGAAGAGTTCGGTTTCCATTAAGTGTTCGGGAATGGCCCCGCAGTTGACGGTTACAAAGGGGCCCTCGCAACGGGGGCTGTTGGAGTGGATGGCCTTGGCTGCCAGCCCCTTGCCGGTGCCAGTTTCTCCGGTGATCAACACGGTGCTGTCTGTGGTGGCCACATCCATGATCAGGTCAAAGATAGCCTGCATGGATCCGGACTGCCCGATCATGCTCTCGAAGCGGGCGCGCTCTTTGCTGGCTTCTTTCAGGTACAGCATTTCTCGCGCCTGGGCCTGCTGTGCGACGATTTTCTCGATCAATATCCCCAATTCGTTGGGATCGAAGGGCTTGAGCAAGTAGTCATCAGCGCCGTTTTTCATGGCTTCGATGGCCGTGGAAATCGAGCCGTATGCGGTAATCATCACAACGGCCACATCCGGTTCGTCGGTTTTGACCTGCCGTAGGACGTCCAGGCCGCTCATCCCTTCCATCTTGATGTCGACCAGCATGATGTCAAAACGTGACTGGGTCAGCTTTTTCAACGCTTCCTCTCCACTGGCGGCTGCGTCCACTTTGTATTCATCCCGCTCAAGCCAGCCGGCCAGAGATTCACGCATGATCAATTCATCATCGACAATCAGAATCTTGGTGTTGTTCATTTGGGTCTCCACCCCCGGCTTGCGATTGCTCCATCCGCTTTTTCAGAGGCAGTTCAACGGTAAAGACGGTACCCACCCCGACCTCTGAGTCCACCCGCATGGTGCCGCCGTGCTCCTGAACAATTCCGTAGGCCACCGAGAGACCCAGGCCGACCCCTTTGCCCTTTTTCTTGGTGGTGAAAAAGGGCTCGAAAAGCTGCGGCAGGTTTTGCCGGGGGATACCGTGGCCGGTGTCCCGGAAGGCCACTGCGACCGCATTCGCTCCGGACGTCGACTGGGTTTGTACCGTCAAGACGGCGTTTTGGGCACTCTCCATGGCCTCGGCGGCATTGGAGATGATATTCATGAAGACTTGTTGGAGCTGATCTTCGGATCCGACAATCTGCGGTATGTGAGGGTCGAGGTCCCTTTCGACCTTGATATTGTATATTTTGAGCAGGTTTGAATTGACCATGAGCGTTTTCTCCACCAGCCGGTTCAAATCCAGGGGAGTCAGTTCCATTTTGGTCTGTCTGGAAAAGGCAAGCAAGTTGGACGCAATCCGGCTGATGCGGCGGGTCTCGGTCTCCATGAGCGTCAGGTACCGTGTGATGCGCTCGCTCTCTTTGTGCGTGATTTTTTCTTCGGCGTAAAACCGTTTGATCAGCAGTATTAAATTGAGAACCCCGGCGATGGGGTTGTTGATCTCATGCACGACCGACGCCGAAAGCTTGCCGAGAGACGCCATCTTGTCCTGGTGCAGCAGTTTCTCATGGGTTTCCTTCAATTGACGGGTGCGTTCGACCACCATCTGTTCCAGGCGCCGGGTGATTTTTTCCTCTTCTTTTTTGCGATCGGTGATATCGCGGCTGACTTCGATGAATTTGGATAACTTGCCGTCTTTTTCCCAGATGGGGTAAATGGTGATTTCCATGTAGCGATCCTCGCCGCGCTTGTTGACCCTTGACATGACGCGTTGGCTGGGACGCCGGTTGCGGATGGCCTCGTTCAGGGGACAGACCACCGCGTCGCGGCTGCACTGCAGGTTTGTTTTCCGGAACACCTCGTGGCACTTGCGCCCGATCACCTCATCCCGGGTATAATACATCTTTTTTAAAAAGGTTTCATTGACTTCGATGATGTCCATGTCCGGGTTGAGAACCAGAATAAAATCTTCGATACTATTTAGAATGGTTTCAACCTCCCGGTTGCGCTCCCGCAATTTTCTTTCTTCGATGCCGATAGCTTGCCAGAAAAGCTCGAACACATCGAAGGCCAGGACCCTAATGTGGGCCGGCCGTTTTTTGAGAATGTCCCACAGAACGTATTCGTCTGGCACCAGAATAATAATGAGCCGGATGTCGAATTTCGGATTACAGAGGTCCTGATAATCCTCTACGGTTTCAAGGCCCAGTTTCCGGGCCAGGACCATGCCGGGGGCCTGAGCATTCCAATCGGCAACGGCCCGTATGCAGGCTCCGACATCGCCTTTTTCGGAAGGAAATGTCATTTTCCTCAGCAATTCAAGACACAAATCACCCCCGCCCACGAGACCTATGTTGATCGGAGAGGGCGCCTTGTCGGTTATGAAAATGTGCGGTTCCTTTTTTGGCATACAGGGCATCTCCCTTTTCGAATGGGGATTCACTAGCATAGAATCATCTGCATTGCAATTCACCCCTTTGAACATACGCTTTTGGTTTGGCACATTGAATACTGGTTTTTTTCACCTGTACTGATGACGTAGTCATTGGGCCGAAGTCGTTTTCCGTTCCAAAGGCCCTGGTAGAGATCCAAAGAACGGCTGGCCTTTGACGCAAAATCCGGATGGCGAGGAAAGATCCAGCTGCGATATTGTTACGGTTTTGTGGCATCCTGGCTCAACCAGCGCAAACCTTAGCGCCACTGATGGAGGCACAATACCGTTTTTAATAGTTTCGCGGGCAATATCAGCATTGCTGAGCCGAGAAAAGGGGAGGTTTATTTGGCCAGGCATCTGGCAACCAAAGCTTTAACCTCTGTAACCACTTTAGGGGGAAAATCGACTCGGTCTCCCGCGTCTTGGATGATCTTAGAGACCGGCCAAGCGTTCTTCAAAGAAGTGTTTGCGCTACTTGCTGATGATCTGTCGCGGCATCTCGTGGCGTTAACCGATTTATTTGTTTTCCATGCCTTCAGCAGCGAGCAAAATGGCTTAGGCGTGGACAATTTTAAAACATGGTGGCGTATACTTCCGTGTGATTTGTAGCAAGGCTTTTTTCTCATGTGCCGCAAGCTCTATGACAAAAGGTCTTTTTCTTGGAATATAGCACCTCCTCTTGTATTGGAGGACGATATCAAATGCATAATAATTTGTCGATAATACGCCATCGTATTTATAAATATGTTTACTTAGTTGTGCTTAGTGGCGAGGACATCGCCTGCATTCGCCACCGGTAGGTTAACATTGTCGTGCATCAGCCATTATGTTCAGATACAAATGCCTTGACAGTACTTTCTACGATATGCCATATAACTCCCTTGGCAAATCGGCGCAAGTTTGATCGGTTTGCTATCGCCAAGCATTTTTTATTTTTGAACTTTTATCCGCCGGCGTATCGCGTGTTTTTCGTCTCAGAGTGCAAGGTCGGCATCAAAAGGGTCAGGATAGATATTATGAGCAAGAACATACCTGTTGGATCAGCTTTGGTTGTCGGCGGCGGCATCGCCGGAATGCAGGCAGCTCTGGATCTGGCCGATTCGGGCTACCTGGTTCACCTGGTCGAAAAATCATCCGCCATCGGCGGCGTGATGAGTGAACTGGACAAGACCTTTCCGACCAACGACTGTGCCATGTGAATTATCTCGCCCAAACTGGTCGAGGTCGGCCGGCATCTCAACATCAATCTGATCACCTGTGCCGAAGTTGAAACGGTATCAGGAACACCCGGAAATTTTAAGGTCACGATCAACAAAGCCCCTCGGTATGTGGACCCGGCAAAGTGCACCTCATGCGGCGACTGCATCGAGGTTTGCCCGGTTTCCCTTCCCGATGAGTACGACCACGGTTTTTCGGCCCGCAAAGCCATCTACAAGAAATACGCCCAGGCGATCCCCGGCGCTTTTACCGTGCACAAGATGGACAAGGCTCCCTGCCGCCTGGCCTGTCCGGCAGGCTTAAACGTGCAGGGCTATGTGCAGATGGTGGGGGCCGGGAAATACAAAGAGGCCCTTGAAATCATCATGGAGGATCTGCCCCTGCCCGGGGTTCTCGGACGCATCTGCCCCCACGGTTGTGAAGACGCCTGCCGCCGCTGCGAAGTCGACGATCCGGTGGCCATCCGTGATTTGAAGCGACTGGCGGCCGACCAGGTGGACCCACGGGAAGTGGAGATCAAGTGTCTGCCGCCGCGCAAGGAAACGGTGGCGATCATCGGCTCGGGCCCCGCGGGGCTCTCGGCGGCGTATCACCTGGCCCGCAGGGGAATCACGTCGACGATTTTCGAGGCCTTGCCCCAGGCGGGCGGCATGCTGCGGGTCGGCATTCCGGAACATCGCTTGCCCAGAGAGGTTCTCGACAGGGAAATCGAGCTGATCACCAACCTGGGAGTCGACATTAAAGTCAACACGCCCTTCGGAGCTGATTTATCGCTGGATGATCTCTTCGAGCAGGGCTTCAAGGCGGTCTATATTGCCATCGGCGCCCATAAGGGCATCAATTTGGGCATACCGGGAGAAAAATCGAAGGGGGTTCGGCAGGGCGTCGATTTCCTCAGAGAAGTCAATCTGACCGGCAAGGCCGACGTCGGTAAAAATGTCGCCATCATCGGCGGCGGCAACGTGGCCATCGACGTGGCCCGCTGCGCGGTTCGCCTGGGCGCCGAGACGGTCAATATCATCTACCGGCGCTCCAGGGCCGAAATGCCCGCCTGGGAAGAGGAAATTCAGGCCGCCGAGGACGAGGGCGTCAACCTCACCTACCTGTCCGCGCCCCAGGAAGTATTGGTCGAAGACGGCCGGGTGGTCGGCCTGCGCTGCATCCGCATGAAGCTCAGCGACGTCGACTCTTCCGGTCGCAGGAGACCGACTCCCATCCCCCACAGCGAGTACGAAATCGACATCGATCAGCTCATTCCGGCCATCGGTCAGAAACCGGATCTCTCCGCCCTGGCGGACGTGGCCGGTCTGGACACCACGCGGTGGGGCACCATGGAGGTGGATGCCGTCACCTATGCCACCGGGCGGGAAGGGGTTTTTGCCGGTGGAGATGTCCAGACGGGTCCCTGGGTGGCCATTGGCGCCATTGCCGCCGGAAAAGAGGCTGCCGAGTCGATCCAGCGTTATTTCGATAAGCGCGATATGGCTGTCGACCGGGAGCCGATCTCCAAGGAAAACCCCGTTTATCGGCCTATCCCGGCCGATACCAACCGCACCGCGCGCGCCAAGATGCCGGCCCTGCCGGTGGCCGATCGCCGGGGAAACTTCAAAGAGGTCGAGCTGGGTTACGCGGAAGCCGCAGGGCAGGCGGAGGCCCATCGCTGTCTCAATTGCGGCTATTGCTGCGAATGCTACCAGTGCGTCGAAGCCTGCAAACCGCAGGCGGTGACCCTGGAGACCCACGCCGAACAGCCGCAAAAGATCGAATTGGAAGTGGGGTCGGTGATCCTGGCGCCCGGGTTCGAACCTTTCGATCCGTCAAAGTTCGATGCATACAACTACAGCAAACACCCCAATGTGATCACCTCCATGGAAATGGAGCGCTTTTTGTCGGCTTCCGGCCCAACTGGCGGACATCTCGTGCGGCCTTCTGACCACAAAGAGCCGCAGAAGATCGCCTGGTTCCAGTGCATCGGTTCACGCGACTTGAATCGCTGCGACAATTCCTACTGTTCTTCGGTGTGCTGCATGTACGCCATCAAGGAAGCCGTTATCGCCAAGGAACACAGCGGGGGCAACCTCGACTGCGCCGTTTTCTTCATGGACATGCGCACGCCGGGCAAGGATTTCGAGCGATTTTACGACCGGGCCCGGGAAAACGATGGTGTTCGGTTCATCCGCAGCCGGGTTCACACCATCGACCCGGTGGGGGACACCGGCGACCTCGAGCTGCGCTATGTTACCGAAAGCGGCGAGATGGTAACCGAGACCTTTGACATGGTAGTCCTTTCGATCGGCATGGAGGTTGGGTCTAAAGCCGTGGCGTTAGCCCAGAGACTTGGATTCGAGCTGACTGAAGGGCGTTTCTGCCAGACCGAAACCTTTGAACCGGTGGCCACCTCCAATCCGGGGATCTTCGTTTGCGGGGCGTTCCAGGGACCAAAGGACATTCCGCAGTCGGTCGTTGACGCGAGTGCGGCGGCCTCGGCCGCCGGCGAGATTTTGTCCGCGGCCCGGTTCACGGCTACCAAAACTCCGGAACTGATCCCGGAAACGAACGTCATCGGCGAACGACCGAGGATCGGGGTTTTCGTCTGCCGCTGCGGCATCAACATTGCCGGGGTTGTCGATGTTCCGGCAGTGCGAGATTACGCCGCCACACTCCCCTTTGTGGATTACGTATCCGACAACCTCTACTCCTGCTCCCAGGATACTCAGGACACGATGGCGGCGATTATCAACAAGGAAAAACTCAACCGGGTGGTGGTGGCGGCCTGCACGCCCAAAACACACGAACCGCTGTTCCAGGAGACCCTGATCAACGCCGGCCTCAACAAATACCTTTTCGAGATGGCCAACATCCGAAATCAGGATTCGTGGGTTCACAAGAAAAATCCAGAACTGGCTACACAGAAGGCCAAAGACCTGGTTCGCATGGCCGTGTCCAAAGTCGCGTTGATGGAGCCGCTCAAAGAGGCCGAACTCGATGTCACTCCAGTTGCAATGGTTTTAGGCGGTGGTGTGGCCGGTATGACCGCAGCCCGCAGTCTGGCGAGGCAGGGCTATGAGACGCATTTGGTCGAAAAAAGCGATCAGCTCGGCGGCCAGGCGCTCAACCTTTTCCATACCGCCAAGGGCGAATTGGTTCAGGAAAAACTCTCGGCGCTCATCGATGAAGTCGGGCAGCAGGAAAGTCTGCAGGTGCACCTGAATACGACACTTAAAAATGTCGAGGGGTTCGTGGGTAACTTCAACTCCTCCCTGACCACAAACGGTCGGGAAGAAACTCTGACCTATGGCGTGGCTGTCCTGGCCACCGGTGCGAGTGCCCTGAAACCCGAAGAGTATGGTTACGGCAGCGATCCACGTATCCTGACGAGTCTCGAGTTGGACCGCCGCTTCATCGAAAACGATCCGGACCTGGCCCGACTCGAATCGGCGGTCTTCATCCAATGTGTCGGTTCGCGGGAGCCTCAAAGGCCTTACTGTTCCAGGGTTTGCTGTACGCATTCGGTCGAAAACGCTCTGGAGTTCAAAAAGCGTAACCCGGACATGCGGGTTTTTATCCTCTACCGGGATCTGCGCACCTATGGTGAACGGGAGTACCTCTACAAAAAGGCCCGGGAAGCCGGCGTGATCTTC
>Ga0316576_10000304_pt1 | contig 21773 bp, 17 predicted proteins | sample S0NA_FD_203075 | JGI IMG/M metagenome (GOLD analysis project Ga0316576, IMG submission 203075) | Rhizosphere microbial communities from salt marsh grasses in Alabama, United States - S0-2_050615r3r5 | ecosystem: Host-associated > Plants > Roots > Rhizosphere | place: USA: Alabama | collected...
GATGGTCGAGGTGAGCAGTGATCGGAAGTCCCCGCTGTCGATCCAGTCGAGGACCATCTCGTCGACGTGCGCCAGCGTGGTGTCGCAGAACTCGCGGTACCGGTCGGCCTCGAAGTACGAGTCCGCAAGCCCCTGGTAGGCCTCGAGTCGGGCGGCGTAGTCGAGACCAGGGTCGTCGGCCACCTCGAACCACGGACGGGTGTCGATGTTGCTGCGCGGTCGGCGCCCGGTGACGACGCAGAACGCCGTCCAGCGCAGCAGTGCGGCCATGGCCCACGGGAAGTAGTAGTGCAAGGAGGTCACGGCGACGTCCGGGCAGGCGTTGGCGTAGTCGATCGGGTAGACCTCGCCGTCCTTGACGAGCATCTCGCACGAGTTGAACTCCCAGCGGAAGAAGGCGTTGACGGTCTGGCTGATCGCCAGCACCTCCCGCCCCTCCTGCTCGGAGAGGAACCCGTGGGCCACCGCGTAGCGGTCGTGCATCGGCTCGTCCGGCTGGAACTTCATCACCATCGTCTCCGGGCCGATGGTGAGCGAGCGTGCGAAGTGCTGGTAGTCCGGCACCGACGCCTGGAGGTGCATGAGCATCTCCCCCGACTCGTCGTAGGCCTGGTGCAGCGCGTCGCGGTCGCGGATCATCGAGACGCCGCGCCACCCCCCACCGTCGAACGGCTTCATGAACAACGGGTACCCCAGCCGGTCCGCGACCTCGTCGAGGTCGAAGGAGCGGTTGTACTTCGCCGACGTGTAGGCCCACCGGGCGTTGTCGACCGGGTTCTTGTACGGCACGAGGACGGTGTCGGGCACCTTCATGCCCATCCGCATCAGGGCGCAGTACGCCGAGTGCTTCTCCATGGACTGGAAGGTGAACGGGCTGTTGAGCAGGTACACGTCGTCCATGAGGGCGACCTTCTTCAGCCACTCGCGGGGGTGGTAGTACCAGTGGGCCAGCCGGTCGATGACGAGCTCGTGCCGCGCGGGGTCGCGCAGGTTGAACGGCTCGATCGTGATCCGCTCGGTGGTCAGGGTGTGGTCGGTGCCGTCCGGCGCACGGAGCACCCCCAGCCGCCGCGCGATCGACTCGAAGGCCGACGGCCAGTCCTCCTCGGAACCGAGGAGCAGGCCGACGAGGTGGTCGGTGGTGGGCGGCATCCGGACTCCTTGGGGTCGACGACGGGGTCAGACGAATCGGGGCAGGTGGTGCGCGAGCTGCCGTTGCCACCACGGCCAGTCGTGGGCGCTGTCGTAGCCCCACACGTCGAGCTCGTGCCGGATGCCCTTGCGTGCCAGGATCTCGGCGAACTGGTGGGTCCCCGGTAGCGACTTCGTCGGCGAGACCTCGAAGGCACCCTGCCCGACGACGAGGAGGAAGCTCGCCCGGGACCGGATCCACTCGAGGTGGTCACCCTCCATGTTCGCGACGTACGCGCACGGGTTGGCGAAGTACGTGGCGTCGCCCAGCTCTCCCCACCCGTTCCAGCTGGACGGGTCGTAGTTGCCGGAGAGCCCGATGGCCAGAGGCGCGACGTCCGCCCGGGTCAGGGTGAGGTGGACCGCGTGGTACGCACCGAGCGAGGCACCGGCGGTGATGACCTGCGCGTCCTCACCGCACTCGTCCTGGATCCAGGGCAGGACGCGCTCCGAGAGCCAGGCGGTGTACGTCCCGGCGCGCCGGGCCCGCTCCTCGGTGGGCAGGGAGGAGTCGGACCAGCTCATGCCGTCGAGGGAGTCGACGCAGAACAGGCTCACCCGGCCGGCGTCGACGAGATCGGCGACGGCCGCCAGCATCCCGTTGCCCTCGGCGTCGTGGGCCGAGCCGCCTTCGGACGGGAACCACACGACGGGCCGGCCCCAGTGCCCGTGTCGCACCACCTCGAGGTCACCGTCGTGGCCGGGGACACCGAGTCGGATGCTGCGCCGTTCCATGCGACCACACCCTAGGGGGTCCAGACCCGCTGCAGGACCTCCGTCAGCCCGGGGTCGAGGGCGTCCCGCCACGCCGTGTAGTTGTGCAGGTCGGCCACCTCGCGGTAGGTGACGTCGTGCCCGGCGCGGCGCAGGGCCGCCGCCATGTCCCGGTTGTTCGCCGCGTTCTCCTCGAGGGCCCCACACGTCATGCCCACGACGAGATGGTGTTCCGGGTGGCGGGTGTCCAGGACCTGCTGGACCGCGCGCGAGATCCGACCGAAGTAGGGGAACCCGCTCTCGGAGTCGTCGTGGCGCACCTGGAAGAAGGACCCGGACTGCGAGAACACGCCACCCACCCGCGGTGCCGCGAACAGGCCGAGGAGGAGGGCGGTGAGCCCGCCCAGGCTCGCCCCCATGACGACGACCGGCTCGGTGAGGGCGTAGCGCCTCCCGATCCGGTCCAGGCCGGCCTCGGCGACGGTGCGCAGGTAGCGGGGAGAGCCCGAGTACCAGGCGTCGCGCAGGACCGGGTGCGCCAGGGCGAGCCGATGGGGAGGCAGGGTCCCCGCGGCGACCAGGGCACCGGAGTACGTCGCGAGCTGCGAGAGCAGGTCGAACTCGGGGCCGTCGTGGACGAAGAGCAGAGGGGCGGGGTCGTCGTCGGCCAGGTCCCCGGGCGACCAGATCGTGACCGGCACCTCGTCGGCGGTCTCGCCCTCGAGCGCCATCGGCGTGTACCGACCCGGTGACGCCGGCGCCGAGAGCCACCAGGGCTCCTCGTAGCCGGGCATCTCGAGCACGGAACGGTCACCGAAGGCCGTGGGCACCGTGGCCGGGTTGGCGGGGTCGAGGATCACGTCCACGTGCCCCCCGCGACTGACCGCGAAGCGGTACTCGAGCCGGGCCAGCGCCGGTCGGGGCATCTCGAGGCACCAGCCGCGCTCGTCGCGCTGCATGGCACGCGGCCCGACGACCACCGGGTCGCACTCGAGGGACACCGCGCCGATGGCGGGGTCGGTGTCGTCGTACCGGAAGCGGACGTGGGTGTCGAGGAGCTTCGGTGGGGTCACCGTCAGAACAAGGCACTCATCAGTGCCGTGCGACCCTTGCGGACCCGCTCGTCGTGGTTGCCGACCACGGTGAACAGCTCGAGAAGCCGGGTCCGGACGCGGTCGCGCTCGTCGCCCGAGGTGGAGCGGACGAGATCGAGCAGCCGGGTGAAGGCATCCTCGACATGACCACCGAGCAGGTCCAGGTCGGCCACCTGGAAGGCGGCGTCGAGGTCGCCGGGGTCGGCGGCCGCCGCCTCACGGGCGGCAGCCTCGTCCACACCCCGCGAGCGCTCGAGGAGGCGGACCTGGGCCAGACCGGCCTCGGCGTCGGCGTCCCTCGGGTCGTCGGCCAGTGCCCTCTCGTAGGCGGCCACGGCGGCGTCGAGGTCGCCGCGCTCGATGGCGTCGAAAGCCTCCTGGTGCAGCGCCGACAGCGGCTCCTCCTCGGAGCCCGCCTCACCCCCGGGTACCGGGCCGAGCTCGACCCTGCCGGTGATGCCGTTCTGCACCGCCGCCTGGAGCAGCTGCTCCACCGCGAGCCGTACCTGGTCCTCCGGTGCCAGCCCCGGGAAGAGAGGCACCGGCTGACCCTGGAGAAGACCGAACGTCGCCGGGACGGTCGGCTGGCCGAAGGCCTGCTGGAGCAGCGGTTGGAACGCCTGGAGCAGCTCGGGGGCGGCGCTGAGGTCGGCGGTGAGCACGAGCAGCCGTCCGCCCTGTGCGGCCGCCACGCGCGTCACCGTGTCGACCAGCTCCCGGGTCTGGGGGTGGGCCGAGGACCACAGGACGAGCACCCCGGCCACCTGCAGCGTGCGGCTGAGGTCGCGCTGCAAGGTGGCGGGGGTGACCTCGACGACGAGCCCCTCCGGGACCCGCGGCGGCGGTGGCGGCTTCTGGCCCGGGACCGCGCCGGCCGGCATCCCGGACCCCGACGTGGCGGACGAGGGCGCCGTCATGGCGGCGACCGAGGACAGGTCGACGGCGCCGTGGGTGCCCGCGGGCTGGGGTGTCTCGCTCATGCGGGCGATTCTTCCTCAGGGACGGCCGGGTGTCGGCCCCAGGGTCGGGACCGTGATGACGGGACGCCCCGGGTCACGACCGCTTGCCGGAGACGAGCAGCTCACTCGCCGCGATGAGCCGCACCTCTCCCTCGCTCGGCACGACGAGCGCCACCGGCTCGAGACTGGTCACGGCGAAGCGGTCGGTGACCTTCTTCTTCCCGAGCAGGTCCGCGTACTCCTTCGGCAGGGTGAGCTCCTTCGCCTTCTTGGCGGGAGTGAAGGTGTCGGTGCGCCGCATCAGCCCGAAGGCGACGACCCCGCCGTCGGCCAGACGGAACGCCACGGCATCCTCGAGGTCCGGCCGGTGCTTCTGGCGCAACGTGGCCAGCTTCTTCAGCGCCTTCTGCTGCGCCGTGGCGGAGGTCACGAGCGCCTGGGAGAAGGAGTCGTCGGTGGACACCGCGTCGTTCGGCTCGGGCTTCGGGAACGCCACGGCCGCGGCGTAGGCGTCGTAGGCCTCGTCCGGTGCCATGACGAGCGCGTCACCGTCGGTGATGTCGACGAGGGGGGCCCCGGAGCGGTCGGCCCCGATCGCCGGCAGCTCGGCACCCCCGAGCATCTGCACCGACTCGGCGATCGTGAACGGCGCGTCCGGGGTCTCCGACACCATGACATGGAGGGACTGCGTGTTGGTGGCCTCGTCGAGGGTCGTCGCGAGGATGGCGCGCGGCCATCCGCGCCCACGCGACATGGTGATGACGGTGGGGGCGGCGGACGGCGCCAGCTCCTCGCTGCCCGAGTCGGCCGCTCCCTGCTCGGCGGCCGCGTTGGCCACGGTGAGGGCGTCTCCGGACAGCACCTCGGCGCGGGCCTTCTCGCCCTTCTCGCCCTTGGTGGTGGCCGATGCCCGGGCCTCGTCGAGGAGCCGGGCGGCGATGACGGTGGCCCCCTCGGTGTCGAGGGGCACCGAGCTCGTCTCCTCCGGAGGTGCGGGGTGGAGCCCGACGAGGCTGTCTCCGAGGCCGCACCCGCCGACGGCGAGCACGGCGGCGAGAGCGGCGGCAGCGGCGCCGCTGCGGCGAGTGATCCGTCGGCTCACGGCGTGGCCTCCTTCGTGGTGTGCGGTTCGGTCTGCTCGGTGTCCCCGGGCGCTGCGGGGTCGTGCTCGGCGGGGGCGTCCTCCTCCGCCGGGGTCGTCGCCATCGGCTCGAGCTCGGCCGTCTCGTCCGTGGGCGGCCCGGCTGCGTCCGCGCCGGTCGCCGTGACGCCTGCGGCCGGACCGGCATCGGCACCGGTCCGGCGGCGGCGGGGCCAGACGACCACGAGTCCCACCGCGAGGAGGAACAGGCCGACCAGGGCGGCGATGACCGCCTCGACGAACCAGGTCTTGTTCTCGACGGTCATCGTGACGGTCTCGACCGTGCCCTCCTCGGCCAGGGCGATCACCGTCTCGGGGGCATTCGCCTGGTCGACGGTCATCTCGAGAGCCTCGGTGCCGTCGTCCTGGTTCCGCCACAGCTCGGCGGCGGAGAGGTCGGCCGCGTCCCCGCTCCCCTGCGAGGCGGTCCGGAGGACCCAGTCCTGGACCGAGACGCCGGTGGCCTCGACGCGCCGCGCGTCGCCGAGCACCGCCTCGGCGTCCGACGGGTTGGCGAGCGCGATCCAGATACGGCCCCCGGAGCTGGGCGTCGCCGTGACGGTGACCTGGGCGTCCACCCGGTTCAGCACGTCCGGCTGCAGGACGACCGGGTCCGCCGTTCCCGGCCGTGCCGTGAACGTCGCCGTGCCCGAGCCGCCGAGCTCGGTCGCGAACCAGACGCCGACGGCGGCGAGCGCCAGACCGGACAGGGCCACGAGCGCACCGAGGACGCGCGTCAGGACATGAACCATGCGGAGATCTTCCTTCAAGTGAGTGCGTGCCGGGGGGTCCACCGGCAGGAGGGCTGCCTTCCACGATGACAAACGCGCGACCCTGCGGCCAAATCCCCGGTGACCGGGGTCACAACCGTCAGGCTTGGAAGTCGCCTGCCGACGCCCGCACGACGTGCAGCAGCTCGAACAGCTCCGCGTGCTGTCGGGCGTCGAGCATCCCGAGGCCGAAGTCGGCGTCCTCGAGGTCCGCCGTCACCGCCTCCATCGCCTCGAGTCCGGCCCGGGTGATGACCGCGAACGCGCCGCGGCGGTCCGCCGGGTTGGGCACGCGCTCGACGAACCCCTGGGCCACGAGCCGCTGGACGATGTTGGTCGCGCTCGTGGGGTGGACCATGAGCCGCTCCCCGATCCGCGACATGGACAACCTGCCCCGGCGGCTGAAGGCGAGCAGGACCAGTGCCTCGTAGCGGGCGAAGGTCAGCCCGTGTCGTCCGGCGATGGCGTCGAACCGACCGAGCAGCAGCTGCTGCACCCGCATCACCGACGTCGCCGTCGCCATCTCGTCGGCCCGCGAGCCCTCGCCCCAGCGGTCCACCCACAGCTCGCGGGCCCGTTCGATCGGGTCGAACGGGAGGCGGACCGGCTCGCTCACACCGAGCACCGTAGTCGGTCCCATGTCTCGGACCGCCACGCCCGGGGCGGGACACTCGTTGCGGCGACCATCGCCGATCCCTACGGTTGGCGTGTGAACGCCACGAGCCCGTTGGCCTGGACCGATGTCGGCGCGGTGCTTTTCGATCTCGACGGTGTCCTCACCCCCACCGCGACGGTCCACATGGCGGCGTGGTCGGAGCTGTTCAACACCTATCTCGGCGAGGTCCGGGTCGAGGGTGCCGACACCTCCCCCTACACCGACGCCGACTACTACGCCCACGTCGACGGCAAGCCCCGCTACGACGGCGTGCGCGACTTCCTCACCTCGCGCGGCATCGACCTTCCGTTCGGAGCCGCCACCGACCCGGCCGACGCCGAGACCGTCTGTGGGCTGGGCAACCGGAAGAACGACGCGTTCAACGCCGTCCTCGACCGGGACGGGGTGGAGCCCTACCCGGGCTCGATGGCCCTTCTCGACCTCCTACGCGGCCTCGGCACGCCGCTCGCGGTGGTGTCGTCCTCGGCCAACGCACGGTCGGTGCTCGACGCGGCGGGGATCGCGGACCGGTTCGTCAGCGTCGTCGACGGCAAGGTCGCCGCTGCCCTCGAGCTCGCCGGCAAGCCGGCCCCCGACACCTTCCTCTACGCGTCGCGCGAGTGCGGGACGGCGCCCGAGCGTGCCGTCGTCGTCGAGGACGCGGTGTCCGGGGTGGCGGCCGGTGCCGCGGGTGGGTTCCTCGCCGTCGTCGGCGTGGACCGCGGGGCCGGCGAGGAGGCGCTGGTGAGCGCCGGCGCCACTCTCGTCGTCTCCGACCTCCAGGAGCTCGTGTGAGGTCGGGCCCGGTCGCCCCGGATCCGATGGACCGGACCCGGTTCCCGGCGGACCCCTGGCGGCTCGTCGAGTGCGACCCCGACCTCCGCGACCTCGGCGTCACCGAGACCCTGTTCACCGTCGCGAACGGGTACATCGGGATGCGGGGGAACCCGGAGGAGGGCCGCGAAGCCCACGAGCACGGCACGTTCGTCAACGGATTCCACGAGACCTGGCCGATCCACCACGCGGAGGCGGCCTACGGCTTCGCCCGCACCGGGCAGACGATCGTCAACGCTCCCGACGCGAAGCTGATGAAGCTCTACGTCGACGACGAGCCGCTCGTCATCGGCATTGCGGACCTCGAGGAGTACGAGCGGAGCCTGGACTTCCGCGACGGGATCCTGCGCCGGTCCCTCGTCTGGCGCACCCCGTCGGGCAAGAGGGTGCGGGTGGACTCGACCCGGATGGCGTCGGTGAGCCAGCGCCACCTGGCGGTGATGACCCTCGAGGTGACGATGCTGTCCGGCGACGCGCCGATCGACATCTCCTCACAGCTGCTCAACCGCCAGGACGGCGAGGACGAGTACCACGAGCGCGACAAGTCCAAGGTCTCCGTGGTCGACCCGCGCAAGGCCAGCGGCTTCGACGGCCGCGTGCTCCTGCCACGGCTCCACACGGCGACCGAGGACCGGATGGCCCTGGGGTACCGCTGCGCGCACTCCGGCATGACGGTGACGGTCGCCGCGGACCACCGGGTGCGCACGCCGGACTTCACCGAGACGAGACTGAGCCACGAGCCCGACCTGGCGAAGCTCGTGCTGCGGGTCGACGCGCGCGAGGGGAACACCGTGCGCGTGGAGAAGCTCGTCGCCTACCACACCTCCCGCAGCCTGCCGGTGCGCGAGCTCTCGGACCGGTGCACCCGGACCCTGGACCGTGCCGCCCGGCACGACGTCGCCCAGTACCGGGCCGAGCAGCGGGCGTGGTTCGACCGGTTCTGGGCGGGGTGCGACGTCGAGATCGACGCTCCCCACCCGGACATCCCTGCCGTCATGCAGGCGGTGCGCTTCAACCTGTTCACGCTGGCGCAGGCCGCGGCGCGTTCCGACCAGCACGGTGTGGCCGCCAAGGGTCTCACCGGGTCCGGCTACGAGGGTCACTACTTCTGGGACACCGAGGTCTACGTCGCGCCCTTCCTCACCTACACCCACCCCGACATCGCCAGGAACCTGCTCCAGTTCCGCAGCCGGATGCTCCCCATGGCCCAGGAGCGGGCGATGGAGCTCTCCGATCGCGGCGCGACGTTCCCCTGGCGCACGATCAACGGCGAGGAGGCGTCGGCGTACTACGCGGCGGGGACCGCACAGGTCCACATCAACGCCGACATCGCCCACGCGCTCGTCAAGTACGTCGCAGCCACCGGGGACGACGGCTTCCTCGTACGGCACGGGCTGCCGATCCTCGTCGAAACGGCGCGGTTGTACGCCGACCTGGGGTTCTGGCGCAGCAACGGCAGCCCGAGCTTCCACATCCACGGGGTCACCGGCCCCGACGAGTACACCACCGTCGTCAACAACAACCTCTTCACCAACGTCATGGCCCGGTTCAACCTCGAGCAGGCGGCCGACGCCGTCGACCGGGTCCGGCGCGACCACCCCAGGGAGTACTCGCGGCTCGCCGAACGGCTCGGCCTCATGGACGACGAGGTCGCCGAGTGGCGCCGATGCGCCCGTGGGATGCACATCCCCTTCGACGAGGGTCTGGAGATCCACCCCCAGGACGACTTCTTCCTCGACCGGGAGGTGTGGGACCTCAGCCGCACCCCGGACGAGCTGCGCCCCCTCCTGCTGCACTACCACCCGCTCGTCATCTACCGGTTCCAGGTCATCAAGCAGGCCGACGTGGTGCTCGCTCTCTTCCTCCAGGGCGACCGCTTCACCGCAGCCCAGAAGCGCAAGGACTTCGAGTACTACGACCCGATCACGACCGGCGACTCGACCCTGTCCGCGGTCGTACAGTCGATCATCGCGGCAGAGGTCGGCTACCACGAAGCCGCCTGCCAGTACTTCCTCCAGGCGCTGTACGTGGACCTCGCCAACCTCCACGACAACACCGTCGACGGGCTGCACGTGGCGTCTGCCGGTGGCGTGTGGGCGGCGCTGGTCTCCGGCTTCGGCGGGATGCGTGACCACGGCGGTCGGCTGCAGTTCGACCCGCGGCTGCCCGACCACTGGAACTCGCTCGTCTTCCACATCTCGTGGCACGGCAACCGCGTCCGGGTCCACCTGACGCACGAGTGCCTCGAGCTGCGGGTGGAGGACGGGCAGGAGGTCGTCCCGGTGCGCGTCCGGGGCGAGGAGCACTGGGTCGGGCCCGACCCGGTGACCGTCCACCTCGACGGTCAGGGACCGCGGATCGACGGCCTCATCCCCAAGAAGCCCCACACCGGAGGTCGGCGGGCCGACGGTAGCCGGATCACCGCCGGCGTGCCCGACCCGATCCCGTTCGAGGAGCTGGAGGCGGCCGACGGCTCGCCCATCGAGGCTCCGACGAAGGAGCCTCAGCCGGACTGATCCGCCGGCGTCGTCCTCCCAGGGCGGCGGGCCCGGCCCTTCGAGGACAGTCAGGAGAGCCGGTCGACCAGCAGGTCGGCGGCGGCGTAAGGGTCGATCCGCCCCGCGACCACGTCGGAGGCGAGCGCGTCGAGACCGACGCCTCCGATGTGCTGGACCCGGGCCCGCAGTGACTCCAGGGCCAGTCCCTCGACCTCCCGCGCGGCACGACGGGTGCGGCGGGTTCGCAGGCCGTCCGCGCCCAGGTGCGTCCGGTGCTCGTCCACGGCGGAGACCAGGTCGTCGATGCCGGCTGCGGAGGTGGCGACGGTACGGACCACGCGGGGGCGCCACTGGCCCGGGGCCCGCTCGGACATCGACACGGCCTGTCGCAGCTCGCGCACCGTACGGTCGGCACCGTCGCGGTCCGCCTTGTTGACGGCGAGGATGTCGGCGACCTCGAGGATGCCCGCCTTGGCCGCCTGCACCCCGTCGCCCATCCCCGGAGCCACGAGCACGACGGTGGTGTCGGCGGTCCCGGCCACCTCGACCTCGGACTGTCCCACGCCGACGGTCTCGAGGAGCACGACCTCGCAGCCGGCGGCGTCGAGGACCCGGACCGCCTGTGGCGCCGCCCAGGACAGCCCGCCGAGGTGTCCGCGCGAGGCCATCGAGCGGATGAACACCCCGGGGTCGGCGGCGTGCTCCGACATCCGGATCCGGTCACCGAGCAGCGCACCACCGGAGAAGGGGGACGACGGGTCGACGGCGAGCACCCCGACCCGCCTCCCCTGCTCCCGGTAGGCCGCGATGAGGGCGGCCGTCGTCGTGGACTTGCCGACCCCCGGCGCCCCCGTCAGCCCCACGACGTGCGCGTGCCCCGCGAACGGGGCCAGCGCGGCCATCACTTCGCGGAGTGCGGGGTGTGCGTCCTCGACGAGGGAGACCAGCCGCGCGACGGCACGTGGGCTCCCCTCCCTCGCGTCGGACACGAGAGAGGGGACGTCGACGGAGCGCGTGCCGGTCAGTGTCAGCCCTGGGCGGGCACCTTGAGGACGAGCGCGTCGCCCTGCCCACCCCCGCCGCAGAGCGCGGCCGCGCCGACACCGCCGCCTCGACGCCTGAGCTCGTGGGCGAGGTGCAGGGTGATCCGGGCGCCCGACATGCCGATCGGGTGGCCGAGGGCGATGGCGCCCCCGTTGACGTTGACCTTGTCGGGGTCCACCCCGAGCTCCTTGGTCGACGCCAGGCCGACCGCGGCGAAGGCCTCGTTGATCTCGACGAGGTCGAGCTGCGCGGCGTCGATCCCTTCGCGGGCGCACGCCTTCTCGATGGCGCGGGCCGGCTGGCTCTGCAGCGTCGAGTCGGGGCCGGCGACGACGCCGTGGGCGCCGATCTCGGCGAGCCACTCCAGGCCCAGCTCCTGGGCCTTGGACCTCTTCATGACGACGACCGCGGCGGCGCCGTCGCTGATCTGCGAGGCCGACCCCGCGGTGATCGTCCCGTCCTTGCGGAAGGCGGGTCGCAGACCGGAGAGCGACTGCGCGGTGGTGTCCGCGCGGATGCCCTCGTCGGTGCGGAACTCCAGCGGGTCGCCCTTGCGCTGCGGGATGGTGACGGTGACGACCTCGTCGTCGAACAGCCCGTCCTTCCACGCCCGCGCCGCGAGCTGGTGGCTGCGGGCGGCGAACTCGTCCTGGTCCTCGCGGGAGAACTCGATGTCGCCGGCGTTGGCGTCCTCGGTGAGTGCGCCCATCGCCTGGTCGGTGAAGGCGTCCCAGAGACCGTCCTGGGCCATGTGGTCGTGGACGGTGACGTCGCCGTAGCGGTAGCCGTCCCTGCTCTTCTCGAGCAGGTGCGGCGCGTTCGTCATCGACTCCTGGCCACCCGCGACGACGATCTCGAACTCGCCGGCGCGCACGAGCTGGTCGGCGAGCGCGATGGCGTCGATACCCGAGAGGCAGACCTTGTTCACCGACAGCGCGGGGACGTCCATCGGGATGCCCGCCTTGGTGGCGGCCTGGCGGGCCGGGATCTGGCCCTCTCCCGCGTAGAGCACCTGTCCCATGATGACGTAGTCGACGTCCTCGGGCGCGACCCCGGCCTTCTCCAGGGCCCCCTTGATGGCGAAGCCGCCGAGGTCGGAGCCGCTGAAGCCCTTGAGCGAGCCGCTCATCCGCCCCATGGGGGTGCGGGCGCCGGCGACGATGACGGTCGGGTCGGTGGACATGCGGTGGCCTCCCGTACTCGGGTCCAGGGATCTGCCGATGCTAGCCCCGGGGACGGCGACTCGTGACCCCTGCGGCCCGTGACGCTCGCCACCGTGCGTCGTCGCGGTCCTCGTCCCTACCCTGGCCTCATGACCGCCAGCGACCTGTTCACCGCCATCGACCACGTGGGCGTCGCCGTCCCGGACCTCGAGGAGGCGATCGCCTTCTACGAGCGGACCTACGGTATGCGGATGCTCCACGAGGAGACCAACGAGGAGCAGGGGGTCCGGGAGGCGATGATGGGCGTCGGCGACTCCGGCTCGTGCATCCAGCTGCTCGCGCCGAGCTCGCCGGAGTCGACGATCGCGAAGTTCCTCGACCGCAGTGGGCCCGGCATCCAGCAGCTCGCCTACCGGGTCGAGGACCTCGAGGCCGTGAGCGCGACGCTGCGCGAGCGCGGGATGCGGCTGCTCTACGACGTCCCGAAGCGTGGCACCAGCGGCTCCCGGGTCAACTTCATCCACCCCAAGGACGCCGGTGGCATCCTCGTCGAGCTCGTCGAGCCGGCCGCAGACGCCGCCCACTGACCTGGGGCGGACGCATGGGTGCTGGGAAGGAGCGGCCCCCGCGGCTACCACCGCGGTGGTTCGTCCGGATGGCCTGGAAGGCGCACCGGGCGCTGTACCGCGTCACCGGGGGCCGCCGCGGCCTCTGGCCCGAGCGCGAGGGCAAGTGGGGGACGATGCGTGTCACCACACTCGGTCGCCGCAGTGGACAGCCGCGCTCGGTGATCCTCGCCTATCTCGAGGACGGAAACGACCTCGTCACGCTCGCGATGAACGGTTGGGGCGAGGGTGAGCCGGCGTGGTGGCTCAACCTCCAGGCAGACCCGACGGCCCGCGTCCGGTTGCCGCACGCCGAGCGGGAGGTCGTGGCGCACGCCGCCACCGGTGCCGAGCGCGAGCGGCTCTGGGAGCGCTACCGCGCCGTGGACGCGAACCTCGACGCCTACGCAGCGAGTCGCTCCACCGAGACCGCGGTCGTCGTGCTCTCGCCCTCGTCCGACACGAGGAGCAACGGCAGCAGGACGAGCGCGGTGTAGGCGGGGATGACCAGGCCGGAGTCGTTGACGGCGAAGCCGACGGCCGACATCACCACAGCCGCGCGCACGACCACCCCTCCGTGCGGGCCGGGCCGCCAGCCGGTGCGCCGGAGGACGACGACCAGGACGGCCGTCGCGAGCGCGATCGCGACCAGCGGGGGCGAGCCCAGGTTCTGGAGGTTCTGGGCCAGCTTCCGGGAGACGACGTCCGCGGCCCCGCCGTCGAGCGCCGTCTGGACGAAGGCGCCGAGGTGGGTGCGCGCCTCCGGCGGACGCAGCCAGTCGAACACCGCCACCGCCAGGGTCAGCCCACCGGCGGCGAGGACCGCCACCGCCAGGCGCCACGGCGTCAGCCGCACGCCGGCGACCGCGGCGAGCACGACGGCGCCGCCGAGGAGGAGGCCCGGTGGGCCACCGAAGTCCGCGCCGAGCGACGGGTGCGCCTCGAGGGCCAGGGCCGCGAGGAGGACCAGCGCGCCGAGTCCCACCGACCACCGACGCCCGAGCCTCCTGCTGGACCCCACCCACTCGACGACGACGAGCGTGGCCAGACCGTAGAGCGCGAAGCTCGTGTTCCCGAGACCGTAGAAACGCCCCCCGACGGTGGGGTTCTGACCGAAGACCGACGCCAGCTGCAGCGTCGACCCCGTGAGCACGTCACCGCCGAGCACGAGCAGGGTCACGACCGCGACGGTGCGCAGCGCACCCAGCGCCACCGTGCGCGCTGCGGCCAGCGCGACCAGTGTCGTGGCGGCGGTGACCGCGGCCAGGACCACGACGAAGGCGGGACCGGCTGCGTCCACGCGCCACCACGGCACGAGATCGGCGAGGAAGGTGGCGACGGGCACGACGGCGACCGCCACGCCCAGCACGGCCAACGCCCGAGGCGCCGGCCGACCCTTCCACCGGAGGCCCGCGACGAGGACGGCCCAGGCCACGAAGAGGACGGAGAGCCAGGTCGTCACCTGGGGGGCGAGCGCCCGCATCGTCATGGCCCGTCGCTCGAACCCCTGCCGGGCCGCGATGCGGTCCTCACCGGACCCCTCGTCGGGGATCGCGACGACCGGGCGGCCCGTGAGCCCCACGTCACCGGAGCCATGGTCCACGAGCAGGGACGCGCTGAGGTCCTGCAGCTGAACCAGCCCGTCCTGCCGCGTCGACGGTGACGTGAGCACCCCCGCCCCGGACGGGTCCGAGACGACGACCGCCCGCGGCGCCACCGTGGACGCGCCGTCCCCGACCCCGGCGACGACGAGCCGCGTCCTGTCCCGGTCGCTGCCGCGCACGAGTGAGCCGACGAGCGCGTCGAGCCGTTGGAGGGCCGCGGTACGGGCGGGTCCGTCCGCGGGCAGGGTCCCGACGTCGACGAGCTCGACGTCGCAGGGTGGCTCCGCGCTGGCACCGTCGAGCCGGTGCTCGACCCGCCCATCCTCGTCGGCGCCGGCGATGGCTGCACCCGGACCCACGGTCGTGACGCACACACCCGCGTCCGTGAGCCGCTGGCCGAGGGTGCCAGGAACGGCCCCGTAGGAGTCCGCCTCCGCCGCGGCCACGAACCGGTCCCAGTTCGGGACGGTGTCGTCGACGACCGGCTCCGGCTCGGTGCACGCCGCCTCGTCGGCGTCGGCGGCCCGCCGACCGGCAGAGAGGGTGAGCCACCCGTCGGCGCCGCAGGAGCGCGACCGCACCCCCCGGACCGTCATCGAGCCGACGGCGCCGTCGGTGGCCAGGGTCCAGAGCTCGGGGGTGGTCCGCTCGTCGATGTCGGACCAGGCCAGCCCTGGTGCGCCGACGAGCACGGTGACCGCCGGGGGATCGTCGACGCCGGGAGCCGAGGCCCCGGCCGCCGGCACCGTCGCGAGCACCCCGATCGCGGCCAGCACGAGCGCGACGACGTACCCCGGGACGCGCGCCGGTGTGGTGCGCCTGCTCATCGGGTCAGCACCAGCTCGTGGCGGGCGATGACGACGAGTGCGGCGGTCCACGCCAGCGGGGCCACGGCGGCCGGGCGCCCGTCGTGGAGGACCTTCTCCGGGAAGGAACCGGCCTCGGTACGGTGCGCCCCGAGCCATCGGAGGAGGGACTCGGCCTTCTCGTCGTACCCGGTCGCCGCCCAGGCGCATGCGAAGAGCGCGGTCTCCGGCGTCCAGCTGATCCCGTCGCGCTTCCAGCCCGCGCCGGGGGCCAGGCCGCCGGCCGGGCGGGACATCGTGGTCTGGGCCTGGTCGAGCGCGCTCATCACCTGGAGGTCGGGCTCGGTCGGTCCGATCGGGGGCACGAGGAAGGTGATCGCCGCATCCGCCGCGGAGCCGCCGAGCAGGCGGGGGTACCCGTCCGGGCCGAAGTGCTCACGGACCTGCCGGCCGAGGATCTCGGCGGCGGAGCCGCAGCGCCCGCCCAGCCACTGCTCTCCGAGCGGGGGCAGCACCGACGCGGCGCTCCGCAGCCCCGTCAGCACCGCCGCGGCCGTCCCGAGGGTGAGCGTGTCCTCCGCCAGCTCCCAGTAGTCGGAGGAGGCCGGAGGGAGGTAGGTGGTGTCGTGCAGCGAGGCCAGCAGCCCGCGGGCGCTCCGGACGAGCACCGGACGGACCGGGCGGAGGAGCTCCACGGCGTGGTCGGGCACGTGCCGGGCGATCTGGTCGGCCGCCCACAGGACCCATCCGGACCCGTCGAGCTGGGCCGCGCGGCCGTCCGGGGGAAGGCCGGTCCCGACGTCGTACCGGGCCTCGAACCACCCGTCCTCGCCCTGCACCCTCTGGAGGAAGGCCAGCTGCCGCACAGCCTCCTCCGGCCGCCCCGCGCGGGCCAGCGCCGCGGCGACGAACGAGACGTCCCGCGGCCACGCGTACCGCCACCGTGGTGACCACCCGGCGACCGCGGCCGGGAGACCCGCGCTCAGGACCCTGAGGTCGAGCAACGCCGAGCGGAGCAGGTCGTCCCCCCGATCCGCCCGTGTCCACCGGGCACACCCCTCCAGCCAGGCCTGCTCGTCCTCGACCATCCATCCCGCCCGCGGTGACGCACCCACGACCCGGGTGCCGGGTACGAGCGCCTCGACCCCCGACGGCGGCACCAGCTGGCGGATGAGCGGGGCGGAGAACGCGACGGTCGAGCTGTAGAGGTCGATCTCCGCATGCCGGTACCGGCCCACCGCGACCCCCGCCCCGAGGGCCCCCGCGGCGAGCACCCCCGTTCCACCGACCAGCAGCCGGCGGCGTGAGAGGGGCTGAGCGGGCACCCCGGAACGGTATCCCGACCCCTGTGGGCGCCGGTCGGCGCGCCCGCCGACCCCGTGAGCCGGATCACGTCGTGACCGCTGTCTCAGGCCCCCCGGCGGCATCGTGGCGACCGCTAGGTTCGCCGGAGGTGTCCGCACGTCACGCCCGAAGGAGCACGACCGCATGGACCAGATCCGCGAGGCCATCCTCTCCGGTGACCGCAGCGCAGAGACCTATTCCGCTCTCTCCGTGCCCGACTCCTACCGCGCCGCTCTCGTCCGCAAGGACGAGGTCGACATCTTCGAGGGCCTGGCGACGAAGGAGAAGGACCCGCGTCGCTCGTTGCACGTCGACGAGGTTCCCGTCCCCGAGCTCGCGCCGGGTGAGGCCCTGGTCGCGGTCATGGCGAGTGCGATCAACTACAACACGGTGTGGACCTCGATCTTCGAGCCCCTGCCGACCTTCGCCTTCCTCGAGCGGTACGGACGCACCTCCGAGTACGCCAAGCGACACGACCTGCCCTACCACGTGGTCGGCTCCGACCTCGCCGGCGTGGTGCTGCGCGTGGGGCCCGGCGTCTCGAAGTGGGCACCGGGCACCGAGGTCGTCGCCCACTGCCTCTCCGTGGAGCTCGAGGACCCGCAGGGCCACGACGACACGATGATGGACCCGCAACAGCGGATCTGGGGGTTCGAGACGAACTTCGGCGGCCTCGCCGAGCTGGCGATCGTCAAGGCGAACCAGCTGATGCCCAAGCCCACCCACCTCTCCTGGGAGGAGGCCGCGGCCCCGGGGTTGGTCAACTGCACGGCGTACCGGCAGCTGGTGAGCCACAACGGTGCGCACATGAAGCTCGGGGACCGTGTCCTCATCTGGGGCGCGTCGGGCGGCCTCGGCTCGTACGCCACCCAGATGGCCCTCGCCGGAGGCGCCACTCCTGTCTGCGTCGTCTCCTCCCCCGAGAAGGCGGCGATCTGCCGGGCCATGGGCGCCGAGCTGATCATCGACCGCAGCGCGGAGGAGTATCGGTTCTGGGACGGGGACGGGACGACGCAGAACCCCAAGGAGTGGCAGCGGCTCGGCAAGAAGATCCGCGAGCTCACCGGTGGCCACGACGTCGACATCGTCTTCGAGCACCCGGGCCGCGAGACCTTCGGTGCGAGCGTCTACGTCGTGCGCAAGGGCGGGACCGTCGTCACGTGCGCCTCTACCTCCGGGTACATGCACGAGTACGACAACCGCTACCTCTGGATGAACCTCAAGCGGATCGTGTCGAGCCACTTCGCCAACTACCGCGAGGCGTGGGAGGCCAACGACCTCATCGACCGCGGGATCGTGCACCCGACGCTCTCGAAGGTCTACCCGCTCGAGGAGGTCGGACAGGCCGCGCTCGACGTGCACCGCAACGCCCACCAGGGCAAGGTCGGCGTGCTCACCATGGCCCCGGAGGAGGGCCTGGGCGTCACCGACCACGAGAAGCGCGCCCAGTTCGAGACCGCCATCAACCACTTCCGGGACGCCTGAGCCGGCCGGCTCACCCGGCTTCCCGTCCCGCACTAGGGTGTCCCCGGAGGTGTGCGGGTGAGGTGGTCGACCCTGTGGGGCCCGGTCGAGCGGTGGGGTGAGTACCGCCGCCGCCAGCGCGCCGCGCTCGAGAACAGCAACCGGATCGCACCAGGGGTCATCCCACCGTCCGACGCGCCGGAGCCGGTCGGCGACGGGGCGCGCGAGGAGGGGCCCACCACGGCGGAGCACGAGACCGGGACCCTCGCCGGTGTCCTCGGCCCGTACGGCTCGGTCGGTCAACCACTGAACCGTCACAGCCCGTTCTACATCGGCTTCCTCGGCGCCACCGGGGCACTGCTCGCGTGGGCCCTCTGGACGAGCCTCGGCCGGGCCACCACGGCGATCACGCTGGTCCTCGTCTCCTTCGTCCTCGCCCTGGCCCTCAACCCCCTCGTCGACCGGCTCGCATCACGGGGGATCCCGAGACCCGCCGCCGTGGCCGCCGTCTTCCTGGGTCTGATCGGCGTGATCGCGCTCATCGGTCTGGTCGTCGTGCCACCCGTCGTCGTCCAGGGAACCGCGCTGGCGCAGCAGGCCCCGCAGTACGTCCAGGACCTCCTCGACGCGCGGTGGGTCCGCGAGCTCGACCGGAACTACGACGTCATCGACCGCGCAGAGCAGGAGCTGACGGGCCGGCTCACCGACCAGTCGTTCATCGAGGGTGTGCTCGGTGGGATCCTCGGCGCCGGACGCGCGGTGCTGTCGGGGGTCTTCCAGGTCCTCACCGTGCTCGTCCTGACCCTCTACCTGCTGTCCTCGCTGCCGCGGGTGAAGAACGCGGCCTACGCCCTCGTGCCGCTCAGCCGCCGCGCGCGCGTGGTCTCGTTGTCCGAGGAGATCATGCGGCGGGTGGGGTCGTACGCCATCGGACAGGTCGCCATCGCGTCCCTGAACGCCGTCGCGTCCTGGGTGATGATGTCGCTCGTCGGCATCCCGTACGCCGCCGTGCTCGCAGTGAGCGTCGGCCTGCTGGGGCTCATCCCGATGATCGGTGCGACGTTGGGCGCCGCGATCGTCACCACGGTCGCGCTCTTCGACGAGCCGCGGAAGGCCCTCATCGCGCTCGTGTACTACATCGTCTACCAGCAGCTCGAGAACTACGTCATCGCGCCTCGCGTCATGCAGCGGACGGTGTCCGTCCCGGGGACGGTCACGGTGATCGCGGCCCTGGTCGGCGGGGCCCTGCTCGGAATCCTCGGGGCACTGCTCGCGATCCCCGTGGCGGCGGGCCTCCTGCTGCTCTACGAGGAGGTGCTCGTCCCGCGGCAGCGGGAGGCCTGACCCCTCGCCGACCCCGTCGCCCCGTCGCCGGAGCTCGCGGTCACGGGTTGACCGCGTGGCGGGACCGCCAGCACCGGGTGTGCCAGTGCCGGCGCTCCGAGACGCCGTGCACCCCGTCGGCAGGCCAGGCGACGACGTGCGGCGTGCCGGGCGTGATCTCCTGGTGGCACCCCGGGCAGCGGTACTCGCGGGTGGACGTGGCGCCGGTGAGCCGGCGGACGTGCCACGGGCGCCCGTGCCAGGTCTCCGTCCGCACCTCGGCCCCGGGGGCCGGCGGGCGCGACTGGACCTCGCGGCGGCGGCGGTTGCTCCGGGGCACCCGACCATCCAAGCAGTCAGGCGCGCACGCGCGTGCCGGCCGGGTCGTAGGGAGCCCGCATCGAGACAGCGGCCGGGTAGCGTGCGCCCGCGACGTCGACCTCCCAGGTGCCGGACCCGACCCAGGCCGCGGTGACACCGTCGTCATGGCCGATGCCGGCCAGACCGACCGCCCCACCGACGGTCCACCCGTACGACCCGGAGCGGACATCCCCCACCGGCACGCCGTCGCGGAGCACGACCTCGCCGTGGAACAGCAGCGGCTCCGGGTCGGCGAGGACGACGGAGACGATGCGGTGCAACGGCGCGCCCCGCTCGCGCGCGGCGAGCGTGGCCTCCCTTCCGACGAAGCCACCGGGCTTGTCGAGGGCGAGCGTGAAGCCCAGCCCTGCCGCCCACACGTCGTCGGTGTTGTCGAGGTCGTGGCCGTGGTCGCGGTAGCCCTTCTCGAGGCGCAGGCTCGACAGCGCCGAGAGCCCCACGGGCCGGATGCCGTGCCGGTGCCCCGCGTCCATCAGCGCGTCCCACACGGGTCCCGCCGCCCGGGCCGGCAGGTAGAGCTCCCACCCCAGCTCGCCGACGTAGGTGACCCGGACGGCGAGCACCTCCTCGTCCAGGACCGTCACGCGCCGCGCGTCGCGGAACGCGAAGGCGCCGCCCGACCAGTCGGCCCCAGGGGCCACTGTCGACAACACTGCGCGCGACCGGGGGCCCTGCACCGAGAGCATCGCCAGGTCCTCGGTGACGTCGGTGACGGTGGCGTCGGCGTCGCCCAGGGCGCGCCGCAGCATCCCGCTCACCTGCCCGTGCGCAGTGTCCGAGGCGACGACGAGGAAGTCGTCGGCCGCGAGCCGGGTCACCGTGAGGTCGGCGTCGACACCGCCGTCCTCGCCGAGCCACTGCGTGTACGTGATCCGACCATCGCGCTCGGTCACCGGGCCGCAGCTCAGCCGGTCGAGCACCCCCGCGGCGTCGGGACCACGCACGGCGAGCTTGGCCATGAACGACATGTCGAACACGCCCACCGCCTCGCGGACCGTCCGGTGCTCGGCCTCCCAGCGCTCCCACCACGGGGCGCGGCCCCAGCCCGGGTCGGCGGTCGGCGCCGCTCCCGGCCCGGCGTACCACGCGGCGGACTCCCAGCCGGACACGTCGCGCAGGAACGCCCCCGCCGCGACCATCCGGTCGTGCACGGGGGACCGGAAGACCCCACGCGAGGAGGCCAGCTGGGTCCCCGGCGGGTGGGCCGCGTACACCGTGCCGAGGATCTCCGCCGTGCGCTCGGAGCGGTGGCGGCTCTCGAGCCGCCACGGCAGGAACCGTGCGACGTCGATCCCCGTGACGTCCTGGTCCGGCCGTCCGGTGAGGACCCAGTGCGCCACGAGGCGACCGATCCCGCCGGCCGAGAGCACGCCTACCGAGTTCATCCCCGCGGCGACGAAGTACCCGAGGACGCCGGGCGCCTGCCCCACCGCCGGGGCGAGGTCGGGGGTGAAGGACTCCGGGCCACAGAAGAAGGTTCGGATGCCTGCGGTCTCCACCACCGGGACGCGCGCCATCGCCGTCGCGAGGAACGGCGTCATCCGCTCCCAGTCCGGGGGGATGGTGCCGAAGGAGAAGTCGTCGGGGACGCGGTCGACGCGCCACGCCGCCGCGACCGGCTCGAAGAGGCCGACCATCATCCCGCCGCCCTCCTCGCGGTAGTACGCGTGGGAGGACGGGTCCTCGAAGACCGGGGCCTGCGGGCTCATCCCCTCGATGGGCTCGGTGACGAGGTAGTAGTGCTCCGCGGCCTGGTTGGGCACGACGACCTCGGTGCGCTCGGCCAGCTGGCGAGCCCACATCCCCGCACAGTTGACGACGATCTCGCAGGCCACGGGTCCGTGGTCGGTGTCCACACCCGTCACCTCCCGCACGGCGCCGCGGGCACGGGTGTCGACGTCCGTCACGGACACCCCCTCGACGACCCGCGCTCCCCGCGCACGGGCGCCGCGCGCCAGCGACATCGTCAGGTCGACGGGGTTGACCCGGCCGTCCCCGGGCACGTGGAAGCCGGCCAGCAGGTCGTCGGTCCGGGCGAGAGGGAACAGCTCGGCCGACTCCCGCGGCGAGATCTCCTCGACCTCGAGGCCCAGCCGCCGCTGGAAGGCAGCGACCCGTCGGTACTCCTCGAGCCGGACCGGGTCGGCGGCAGCCTCCACGAGGCCGACCGGACGGAACCCGGT
>Ga0316576_10000305_pt1 | contig 21761 bp, 18 predicted proteins | sample S0NA_FD_203075 | JGI IMG/M metagenome (GOLD analysis project Ga0316576, IMG submission 203075) | Rhizosphere microbial communities from salt marsh grasses in Alabama, United States - S0-2_050615r3r5 | ecosystem: Host-associated > Plants > Roots > Rhizosphere | place: USA: Alabama | collected...
TTGGGGGGTACCAGCGCCCCGGTGTTAAGGAGCGCCCGGCGAGATTGTCACCCGTCGGTGGGGCCTCACGGGGCGGTCGCTTCACGAGCCAGCCAAGACCGGCCCGCTCTTCAGGGTGTCCTCTCGAACCCAGCCTCCGCGGCCTGCCGACGCTGGCTGAGAGGCTACCCTGAGGTGGCGAAAGGGCTAAACGGCGGCGGCTCGCCCCTCCCGCCGACCCCCGAGCTTGACCGCGGTGGGCCCGTAGACCTCGGACGCGGGGCCGCGAGGGTCACGCCGATCGACGAGCTGCTGCAGGCTGATGTGATTCAGGTACTCGTGTATCCGCTGACTCAGGTCCATCCACAGGTCATGCGTCAGGCAGGGTCCATCGTCCTGGCAATTCCCGGCACCGCCACAACGGGTGGTGTCCACGTTCTCGTCGACCGCCGTGATCACCTCCGCCACATGGATCTCGCTTGCAGGGCGCGCCAGGTTGTAACCCCCGCCGGGACCTCGCACGCTGCTGACGAGGGCCGAGCGGCGCAGCTTCGCGAAGAGTTGCTCAAGGTAAGACAAGGAAATGCCTTGTCGGTGGGCGATATCGGCCAGGGCGATGGGCCCCTGACCCTGATGGATGGCCAGGTCCAACATCGCGGTGACGGCGTAGCGGCCCTTGGTGGTGAGTCTCATGGATTACTCCCGCTGGCACGTGGATTTCCCGCTGAATGATAGGTTACCCCACCAGAGGGATCAATTTATGCCATGTACGGCGTAAAACTCGGCTGCGGCGGGACATTATTCGCTTGCCTGACGCGACTTGCGCCGACGGACCGGGCTTCCCGTGCGGGCCAAAGCTGGCCTTCAATCTGCCTTTTCCGGGCTTCGGCGGTAGCCCTCTGCCCTGCTCCGGGTATCGGTTTCGATGGTGCCGTTGTCGATCTGGACCGCGTCCAGATCCGCTTCGTGCTCGAAGTGGCGCATGATGCCGCGCGTTTCCAGAATTCGAGACATGTCCTCGAGCCGCTGGTCCATGTTATGGATGTGGTCGAGCATCCGGTTGATGGCATTGGCCACTGGGTCCGGGGCATCGCGGGTCGCGCCGTAGGCGTCGAACCCGATGCGTGCGGCCGTGTCAGCACGACGGCGGCGATCCGCGTCCTGCTCCCGCTCGATGGCGCGACCGGGGACGCCGACGACGGTGGCCCCCGGCGGCACGGGTTTGACCACCACCGCGTTGGACCCGATACGAGCGCCGTCGCCGATCTCGATGGGTCCGAGCACCTTGGCCCCCGCCCCCACCACAACGTCGCACCCCAGGGTGGGGTGCCGCTTGCCTTTCTGCCAGCTGGTCCCACCCAGTGTGACGCCGTGATAGAGGGTGCAGTCGTTGCCGATCACCGCGGTCTCACCGATCACCACCCCCATGCCGTGATCGATGAAAAAGCGCCGCCCGATCTGGGCGCCAGGGTGGATCTCGATGCCGGTCAGCCAGCGGGCCAGGTTCGAGTTTACCCGGGCCAGCCACTTGAGGTTTCGTCGCCAGAGCCAGTGGGAGACCCGGTGGGCCAGGATCGCGTGAAACCCCGGGTAGGTCGTGACGACCTCGAAGGACGTCCGAGCGGCGGGGTCGCGCTCGAAGACGCAGGCAATTTCCTCGCGGAACCGGTCAAGCATCATTCTCTCCTTGGTTGCCGTCGGCGGTGATCCGCCCGGCAGCCTTGCGTCCCTGGGCGGCGCTCAGGATACCGCGCAGGATATTGAGCTCCACTCGATCCAGGCGCGCCCGGTTGAAGAGACGGCGCAGCCGCGTGAGGAGCCGCCTGGACTGGATGGGATCCGCGAACCCGAGATCGAGCAGCGTCTGGGTCAGGTGGGCATGGAACCCCTCCAGGGCCTCGGCGGTGGCCAGGTCCCGCGGTGGCTCCACAAGCCGGTCCCCCCGCTCCTCCCGCCAGGCCCGGCGGATCTCGTAGGCGAGCACCTGGACCGCCGCGGCCAGGTTCAGGGAGCTGAACTGCGGGTTCGTCGGGATGTGGACCAGATAGTGGCAGCGGGCGAGCTCGTCGTTGCTCAAGCCCGAGCTCTCGCGCCCGAAGACCAGAGCCACCTCCCCCTGGGCAGCCTCTGCAAGGAGGCGCTGTGCCGCCTCGGGCGGCTCCAGCAGGGGCCACTCGACGGAGCGCAGGCGTGCGCTGGAGCCGATCACGAGCCGACAGCCGGCGAGCGCCGCCACCAGATCCGGGTGGATGGTGGCTCGGGCGAGCAGGTCGTCGGCCCCCGAGGCACGCGCCAGGGCGTCGGCGTCCGGCGGCTGCTTGGGGTTGACCAGGGCAAGGCGGCTGAGGCCCATGGTCTTAAGGGCCCGGGCCGCGGCACCGAGGTTGCCGGTGTGGGTCGTCTCCACCAGCACGCAGCGGATTCGGGACAGGGGATCGGCACCGCGATCCTCGGACTCGCCTTGGCTGGTCGGTGGTGGGCTCATGGCCCGTCAGCTTCATCAGACCATCGGTTCATTGTCAATCTTTAATATGACCCTGCCTTGGGGTATCGTCGTCGCGATGAATCCCACCCTCACAATCGCCGTCCGTGCAGCCCGGGCCGCTGGCCGGGTGCTGCTGCGCTATTACGAGCGGGTCGACCAGATCCAGGTCCAGACGAAGAGCCGCAACGACTTCGTGAGCGAGGTGGACCGCGCCGCGGAGGCGGCCATCGTGCAGGAGCTCCGCTCCAAGTTCCCCCATCATGCCATCCTCGCCGAGGAGAGTGGCGCCCAAGGGGCCGGCGACTCCCAATGGATCGTCGATCCGCTGGACGGCACCACGAACTATCTCCACGGTTTCCCCCAGTTCTCCGTCTCCATCGCGTTGCGACATCGGGGCCAGCTCGAGTGCGGCGTGGTTTACGATCCGTTGCGAGAGGAGCTCTTCACCGCCGCCCGCGGTCAGGGGGCCCAGCTCAACGACCGTCGCCTGCGGGTCGCCACCCGTCCCTCGCTGGAGGGCGCCCTGATCGGGACCGGGTTTCCATTTCGGGACCAGCGCCACATCGACGCCTATCTGGGCATGTTCAAGGCCATGACCCTGGCCACCGCTGGGATACGCCGCCCCGGCTCCGCGGCCCTCGACCTCGCCTACGTGGCCGCTGGACGCACCGACGGCTTCTGGGAGCTGGGCCTCGCCCAGTGGGACTTCGCCGCCGGGGCCCTCCTGATCGCCGAGGCGGGAGGGACCGTCAGCGACCTCGCCGGCGGAAGCCGCCACTTCGAGACGGGGAACCTGGTGGCCGGAAACATCCGCATCCATCAGGCCATGCTCGAGCTGGTACGTCCCTTTCTCGGCGAGAGCCTGACGGCGTAGCCCGCACCGGCCTCGGCCCCCCGGGGCACCGGCACCCCGGCTGGACCTTCACGAAACCCGGCAGCAAGCACCTCCCAGCCGCGGAAACGGGAGTCCCAAAGCGGCGCCATGGAGCCCCGGTCCATCGCGGGCACCAGCAGGCGAGACGGCGCGCAAGGGGCCGCACCACTGGAAACAACGCGGATAGGGACAACCAGACCCTGGCTCGGTGCTGCGCCTTCCAGAAAAGGCCCCGGTGTCTTCCGGGACATCCAAGTTGAAGCAGCGGCCATCAAACCCCAGCCTCCTGGGGCGCTTACCTAACAGACCCGGCCCACGCGGGGCCGGCAGCCCACACCGAGAGGACCGACCAAGTGCGCAGCCGCAGTACCGCCGTCACGGACCCCAAGCTTCAGATGCGCTCCATCATCCAGCGCATTGCCACCGGCCCCGAGCTCTCCAAGGACATTTCCCTGGACGAGGCCCGGGCCGGGATGGGCGCCATCATGGGCAATCAGGTGGACCCGGTGCAGGCGGGGATCTTCCTGATCGCCCTGCGCATGAAGCGGGAGACGGATGACGAACTGCGGGGTATCCTCGATGCCCTGCGGGACACCACCGATCACGTGGTCGCGGGGGTCGACGAGGTGGTGGACATCGCCGACCCCTATGACGGCTACAACCGCTGCCTGCCCGCCGCACCCTTCCTGGCACCGCTGCTGGCCGAATGCGGGGTGCCGGCCGTCACCCAGGGTGCCGACGCCGTAGGCCCCAAGTTCGGGGTGACTCACCGGCACGTGCTGGAGGCGGCGGGGGTCCCCGTCGACCTCGGGGTCTCGGAGGCCGCGGCCCGTCTCGCGGAGCCTGGGCTGGGCTGGACCTACCTCGATCAGCGCGCCTTCAGCCCGCCGCTGCACGCCTTGTTGGAGCTGCGATCGACCATCGTCAAGCGGCAGGCCATCACCACGGTCGAGGTGATGCTGCGTCCGATCCACGGCCGCCGTCATACCCACCTCGTCACGGGCTATGTTCACAAGCCCTACCCGCGCATCTACGCCTTGCTCGCACGGCACGCGGGGTTCGACTCGGCCCTCCTGGTGCGCGGTGTGGAGGGGGGAGTGATCCCCTCCCTGCGCCAGACCGGCACCTGTTACAACTACCAGCACCTGGGCGAGGAGCAGCCCTTCCAGATCGACCCCACCGCCCTCGGGATCGAGCAGCCAGTGCGGGCCGTTCCGCTGCCGGATGACCTGCCGCAGACCACCCGTCCGGGGGACGACATCGCGGTGGCGGTCGACGTCCACGCCACCGCCCAGGCCGCGGCCCAGGCTGGCATGGCGGCCCTCGAGGGTCGCCGGGGCCCGACCTACGACAGCCTGGTGTTCTCCGGTGCCCTCATCCTCTGGCACCTGGGGCGGGAGCCCTCCCTGTCCGCCGCGGCGGACCGGGTGCGCAAGACCCTGGATGCCGGCCAGGCCGCGCGTCGGGTGCGCTGAGGAGGGCCGCCATGGATGCTCCTTTCGTCGCCGTGGCCCAGGCCGCCGAGATTCCCGCCGGCAAGTTCGTGAAGGTCGTGGTCGACGGCCGACCGTATCTGATCGCCAACGCCAACGGCCGCTTCCATGCGGTGGAGGATAACTGCAGCCACGAGGACTATCCGCTCTCCTACGGCTGCCTCGACGGAGACCGGATCAAGTGCTCCCTGCACGGCAGTCGCTTCTCACTGGCCACCGGGGAGCCCATGGAAGATCCGGCGGACAGCCCGATCCGTATCTTTCGGTGCGTGGAATCCGCCGGTCAGGTGTGGATCGATCCCGGCGCGCCGGCGAGCTGACGCAGGACGTCTGGGCCGGGACGATCTTGCCCCCCGGCCCCAAAAACCTGGGCTGGCGACCGTGATCACCCAGCGACGCTGAGGTCAGTCGTCACGTCTTGCCGAATCGTATCGGCCGCTCATCCATCTCCAGATCCCCTTCGATCTGGAACCTGGGGCCGTCGTCCACCTGTGAGTCGTCGGAGACCACCGGCGCCAGGACGGGATCGGTTCGATCCGGGCCGGTGTACGGCGTTCCCGCGTCCGGCTTTGCCGTCGCGGCTGGGCGCCCCCCCTTGGCTAGCACGGCCCGGATCCATTGACGGGCCTTGGCACCTGCCTGGCTCCCCGCCCGATTTCCGGTAATGGTCGCCGATAGGTTTCCCAGGGCCTCGTCGGTCTCCTCACGCGGTGGCTCCGCCTCCTTGGCGCCGAGTCGCACCGTCTGCATGGCGCCGAACACCTGCTCCTCGACCTCGACCACCGAGTAACGGTCCGCTTCGCGGAAGCGTACGAAGGGCAGACCCGCCGCGCCGCAGATCCTGTCTAACCTGTTGTGGGGCGGGCGGCGGCCCAAGCGGGAGCGGGGCGACAGATTGACCGCGCAGACGATGGTGGCCGACTCGGCGGTGCAGACCAGAAAATCGAAGCGATGCTGCCCGAGACGCTCCAATGCCCGGCGGCGCACCCGACGGTCCAGGCGGCGTCGCACCCCCAGCACGTCCGCCACGCGCACGTTTCCGTAGACCCGGTAACCCCTGCCCATGGCCCGCTCCAGCACGGGTCGGAAGACCTGCTGCGCGGGCGAGAACAGCGACTGTTCCACGACGTAGGGTAGCCGATGGCGGCGTCCCAGGCGCCTCGTAAGGCTCCACAGGAAGAGCAGAAGCACGAAGGCGCCGAGTCCCAGAAGAACGTAGAAATGACCCACCGACAATCACCCGCACGGCCGCCGCGAACCAGCGCCGGGAGAGCCCCGGAGCCCGAGACGGCAGCCTCAGAAAAACAAAGACTTGGAAGGATACAGGAGTCACGTGCCCCAAGTCACCTGATCGCCGACGCAAACTGGAGACCCGGGGACGCGTAGCGGGACTCGATCGGCCTTCAGGGCTGAAGAAGCCCGTTGCGCGCGAAGAGCCGGAGCAGCCGATCGAGGTTGTCGGAAAGCGCCGTCTCGAGGGCATCGGGGTCCTGGGAGCGTGTCGCGAGCCGTGGGGCAAGCGCGGGCTCGGCGTGGATCTTACGTCGCAAGGCATCGATGAGCGCCGACCGGTCTCGGGTCCCGTCCATCACGCGGAGCAGCTGGGCCGCGAGGGGATCGAGCGTCACGACCCGATGACGCACGGTGGCCGCGTGGCCCTCCCCGGCCGCCGCCTGGGCGCGGACGAGGGGGGTGGCACAGGGTCGCTCGCTCACCCGGGTCGGCCAGGACACCTCCCGGCGGCTAAGCCCAAGCCCCCCGGAGCAGTAGAGGCTGAAGACCTCCGAGAGGCAGGAGCGGGTCCCTTCGGCGAGGGACGGGCTGCCGGATTGTGCCACCCGCCGCTTCGCCTCCTCGAGAAGCCGCGGGAAAGGGGCGGCGTTCGGGTAGATCGCCGCCAACCCCTCCACCAAGACCTTGGTCAGCGGGTGCTCCAGGGTGAAGGTGGCCTCCCCCGCCATGCGGTAGGTCTGGGGCAGGATCTGGTCGAGCGCGGGGGCCTCCGTGGCCTCCAGGTCGGCGTAAAGCCTGAATGCGAGCAGCCGCCCCAGGTCGATGTCGAGGTTGGGCTGCACCTGCGCCCGCACCAGGAGGCTGCGCCGGAAGGGGCGCAGGGTGAGAAAGTCCATGTACTGCTCGACCTCGGACTGGGTCTCGAAGCGATCCAGCACGGCCTGGGCGGCCGGACTCAGGCTGCTGGGGAAGAGGGTGTGCAGCCGGGCGTCGGCCAGATAGCGCAGCCCCTGGCGCTTGGCCCGCTCCATGAAGGCACTGAAGATCTCCGGGGCATTGGTGTTCTCCAGATACTCATGGAACAGGTAGCTCGTTCGGGCACCCTCGAGGTATTCCAGCTCCCGCCGCAGGAGCTGCGCCTCGGGTCTGGTGTCGCCCGCGAGACCGGCCGCGAGGAGTCCGAGCAGATCCCGGGCCCGGGCGATGCGCTCGACCGCTGTCCCGGCGTCCCTGCAGTGGTGGAGCAGCATGTCCCGAAGCACCCCCCGATGCCGCCAGCCCGGCAGCACGTTGTAGCTCAGGAAGGCGATGCCCTGCTCCGAGAGCAATCCCCCGCAGAGGCGCAGGATGTGCTCCCGCACCGGCTCCGGCACCCAGGAGTAGACCCCGTGGACGAGGATGTAGTCGAAGCGCCCCAGCCCCCGGGTCGGGTGGGGGTCGAGATCCAGGATGTCTCGATGGAGCAAGCGACAGTTGGTGAGCCCTAGCTCGCCGATTAGGGCCTGACCCAGGCCCGCCTGGCGGGCCGAGAGCTCCACCCCGAGACATTCACTGTCCGGGAGATGGTAGGCCAGGGGGATCAGATTGCCCCCCGCCGCCGACCCGAGCTCCAGCACCCTGCAGCGATCCGCGGGCGCGGCCCCGATCCCGAGGAGTACCCCGAGGGACCCGAGATAATCCGGGTGGGTCTCCGGGATGGCGAAGCTCTCGTAAGGGACCTCATCGTAGCCGGCCAGGGTCCCGGCCGGGTCCAGTGCGGGCATTGTCTGGGTCCCCCCGTGGGCGCGGCGCCGACAGCCCCTAAAGGACCTTGGCCACCAGCTTGATCGCCGGGTCCTGGGGATCGGTCTCGACGCGGAACCCGAGCGACTTGACCAGGGCCAGCATGCGGGTATTGGCCGTCAGCACCTCACCCTCCATCAGACGGAATCCGCGGGTGCGGGCATTCGCCATCAGGGAGCGCATGAGCCGGGCGCCGATCCCCAGGTTGCGCCAGGAGTCCGACACCACGATCGCGAACTCGCAGGATTCACCGCCGGGACGGGAGATGTAGCGGGCGACCCCCACCTCCACCTCCTCGCCCTCGTGGTCGACCACGCCGATCAGCGCCATCTCCCGGTCGTAGTCGATCTGGGTGAAGCGCACCAGCATCTCGGCCGAGAGCTCCTTGATGGCCTGCATGTACCGGAAGTACTTGGTCTGCTCGGACAGCCCGCGGACGAACTCCTGGGTGAGCATGGCGTCCTCGGGACGGATGGGCCGGATCGTGAGGTCCTTGCCGTCCGGGAGCTGGACCTTCTCGATCAGATGGCTCGGGTAGGGGTGTATGGCCATGTGGCCATAGGTGGGCTGCTGGGGCGGGCGGTAGTTGACCTGGATACGGGCATCCACGGCGATGACCTCCTTGTCGTTTCCGATCAGTGGGTTGATCTCCATGCCGATGACCTCGGGGAGCTCGCACACCATCTCGGACACCCGCTGGAGGATGCGTGCCAGGGCGACCCGATTCATCGGCGGCATGTTGTGAAAGGCCCCCATGAGCCGCGCCACGCGGGTGTGGTCGATCATGGTCTGGACGATGAAGGCGTTGAGCGGAGGAAGCCCAAGGGCCCGATCCTCCAGCACCTCCACCTCGGTCCCACCCGCCCCGAAGCTGATCACGGGACCGAAGATGGCATCCCGCGTCACCCCGACCATCAGCTCCCGGGCGGCGCGCTTGCCCACCATGTGCTCCACCGTCACCCCCTCGATCCGCGCGTCCGGTCGCAGGCGCCGACCCCGCTCCAGGATCTCCGTGTAGATCCGACGCACCGATTGGGCATCGGTGACATTGAGGGCGACCCCGTCCACGTCCGATTTGTGCTCCAGGTCCGGGGAGTGGATCTTGAGGACCACGGGGAAGCCTAGCGCCTCCGCCGCCATGAGGGCCTCGTTGGGGGTGCGCGCCAGCACCGCCTGCATGGTCGGGATGCGGAAGGCCGCCAGCACCGCCTTCGCCTCGATGGTGCCGAGGGTCTTGCGGCCCTCCGCCATCACCCCCTCGATGATGAGCCGCGCCCCCTCCACGTCCGGGGCGTCCTGCTGGGACAAGGGACCGGGGGACTGCATCAGGAGCTGCTGGTTGCGCTGATGGGCGGCGAGGAAGTACATGGCCTCGACGGCGATTTCGGGGGTCTCGAAATGGGGGACGTGGTGCTCCGCGAAGAGGGCCTGGGCCTCTGCCACGCGTCTCCCCCCCATCCAGCAGGCCAGCACCGGCTTCTTGGTCTTCTTGGCCGCCTCGATCACCTGCCGCGCGGTCCCGGTCGGGTCCCCGGAGGCCAGGGGGGCCAGGATGCAGACGACACCGTCCAGCTCGGGGTCCTCGAGACAGGCGTCCAGGGCCACCCGGTAGCGCTCGGGCGGGGCGTCGCCGATGATGTCCACCGGGTTGCCGTGGGACCAGTGGTCGGGCAGGGCCTTCTCCAGCTTCTGACGGGTGGCGTCCGTGAAGGAGGCGAGCACCAGACCCAGCTCCTGGGCCCGATCCGCGGCCAGGACACCCGGCCCGCCACCGTTGGTGATGATCGCGATGCGCTCTCCCGACAGGCGCCGACCGGCGCCAAACACCTGGGCGGCGGCGAAGAGCTCCTCCAGGTGGGCCACCTGGACCACACCGGCCCGCTCGGTGACGGCCCGAAAGACGTCCGCCGATCCCACCCAGGCCCCGGTGTGGGACTTGATCGCCCGCGTGCCCGCCGGACGGTGCCCTGCCTTGACCACCACCACCGGTTTCAACCGAGCCGCGGCCCGCAGCCCGCTCATGAAGCGTCTGGCGTTTCGGATCCCCTCCACATAGAGCAGGATGCACTGGGTCTGACTGTCCAGAGCCAGATAATCCAGGATGTCGCCGAAGTCCACGTCGGCCGCGGCCCCGAGGGAGACCACGGCTGAGAGACCGAGCTGGCGCCGCTCGGACCAGTCGATCATGGCCGTGCAGATGGCCCCCGACTGGGAGACCAGGGCCACCTTGCCCCGCCTGGGCATGTCCTCCCCGACGCTGGCGTTGAGACCCTGCTGCGGGCGCATCACCCCGAGACAATTGGGCCCCAGCACCCGGATGCGATTGCGCCGGGCCGCCTCCACGAGATGGTCCTGCAGGGCGATGCCGCGCTCCCCCTGCTCGCCGAAGCCGGCGGAGTAGACCACCGCCACCCGCACCCCGAAGCCCCCGCATTGGTCGAGGATGTCGGCCACCCGATTGGCCGGGGTGGCGATCAGGGCCAGGTCGACGTGCTTGTCCAGGGCGACTAGATTCGGGTAGCAGGGCTCGCCCGCGACCTGCTCGTACTTCGGGTTGATGGCGTAGCGATGACCCTTGAAACCACCGGCGAGCAGGTTGCGGAATACCTGACCGCCGATCGAGCCCGCGCTGTCGCTGGCGCCGAAGACGGCCACCGCCCCAGGGGTGAAGAGTTGGTCCACATCGGACAAGCGCATGGGGTGTCTGCCCTCCTCGGGCCGATTCGGTTTAAGCTTCAGTCACTCTGCGCCCGCGCGGTCCCGTCACGGAGGCACTGCGAGGCGCGCTGAACGGGAACACGTGGCGATCGCCCATCGAGGACCGTCCCATGAACCTCGCCTTCATCTCCCACGAGGCCTGCAAGGCCCACCGCATGGGGCCCCACCACCCCGAGTGTCCGGAACGCCTCTATGCCATCCAGGACCGGCTGATCGCCTCGGGCATGGAGATGCTGGTCACTCATTATGACGCCCCGGAGGCCGGCATCGAGCAACTGGCCCGGGTCCATGACCGGGACTACGTCCGGGACATCTTCGAGACCGCCCCCAAGGCCGACGACGTGATGACCTGGGTGGATGGGGACACGGCCATGAGCAGCGGGACCCTGGCCGCCGCCCTGCGCTCCGCCGGGGCCGCCATCCTGGGGGTGGACCTGGTGATAAGCGGGCGCCATCACGCCGCCTTCTGCTCGGTGCGCCCGCCGGGCCATCACGCGGGACGTCGCACCCCGGGGGGGTTCTGCTTCTTCAACAACGTGGCGATCGGGGCCGCCCATGCGCTGGAGCACCACGGGCTCTCGCGGGTGGCCATCGTCGACTTCGACGTCCACCACGGCAACGGGACCGAGGACATCTTCGCCGGGGACGATCGCATCCTCTTCTGCTCCAGCTTCCAACACCCCTTCTATCCGGGCAGCGGGGCCGACACGGATGTGCCCAATATCTGCAACCTCCCCCTGCCGCGGCTCACGGGCGGCGCCGAATACCGAGCCGCCGTGGAGCGGGCCTGGCTGCCGCGTCTCGACGCCTTCGCCCCCCAGTTGATCCTGATTTCCGCCGGTTTCGACGGTCATGCCGAGGACGACATGGCCCACTTCAATCTGGTGGAGTCGGATTATGCCTGGATCACCCGCAAACTCCATGACCTGGCGGGCAAACATGCCGAAGAGCGGGTGGTCTCCTGTCTGGAAGGGGGCTACAGCCTCTCGGCCCTCGGTCGCTGCGTGAGCACCCATGTGGATGAGCTCATCGGACATGCCGCACCGGAGCAACTCCCGGCTTAGGATTGGTCGGGCAGGGGCTCGGCCGCCACGCAACAGATCAACCGCAAGGGCGCTTGCGGGCTGAGGCCCGACCTGGATCTCGGGACCTGGCAACGGCGCGAGGAGGACCAAGACCGATGGCGGGCGCCTTGTCCGCACTCAATAGCCTGCTACGGGGCCTGACGACCTGGCTCTTGCGGTATCTTGCCTGGATCGGGGTCACGGCATTCCTGACCCTGGGGGGCGCGCTCATGCTCCTGCTGATCAAGGACTGGACCCTTAAGTCACTCCTCACCTCCCTGATGGTCTGGCCGATGCTCGCCTTGGGCGCCCTGCTCGCGATGCCGGTGGCCCTGATCCCGGTGGGTCGCGTCTTCTTCTACAGCGCCGCCGGTTGGGCGATCTTCTACAACCTGCTGCTCTTGATCGCCTGAGCCGCGCCCCAACCCACAGCAACGCGCCGAAAGACAATCCATAGGAGGCAATATGAAGGTTCAATCCGCCCCAGCGCTCTGCCCATCCCTGGCCCTCGCCTTCGCCCTCGGTCTGCCCGCGGCGGCCTTGGCGGAGGTGAAGATGGAATCCGTCCAGTACCAGGATGGCGACCAGACGCTCAGCGGCTACATCGCCTACGACGACGCCATCGAGGGCAAACGACCGGGGGTGCTGGTAGTCCATGAGTGGTGGGGGCTCAACGACTACGCCAAGCGCCGGGCGCAGATGCTGGCCGAGCTGGGCTTCGTGGCGTTCGCGGCGGACATGTACGGCGACAACAAGGTCACGGAGCACGCCGCCGACGCCAAGGGCTGGATGATGCAGATCACCGAGAACCAGGACGCCTGGCAGAGGCGCGCCCTTGCCGGCCTGGAGGCACTCAAGGCCAGCGACAAGGTGGACGGGGATCGCCTCGCCGCCATCGGCTACTGCTTCGGCGGGGCCACCGTCATGCAGCTCGCCTACGCGGGGGCCGACCTGGACGGGGTCGTGAGCTTCCACGGCTCCCTGCCCGTCGCCACCCCCGAGCAGCAGAAGGCGATCAAGGCGAGCGTCCTCGTCGCCCATGGGGACAAGGACCCCCACGTTCCGCCCGAGCGCGTCACCGCCTTCAAGGAGGCCCTGGACACCGCTGGGGCCGATTGGGAGATGGCCATCTACGCGGGGGCGAAGCATGGCTTCACCAATCCCGATGCGGGCGGCTACGGCATCGACGGCATCGCTTACGACCCCAAGGCGGACGCCCGCTCCTGGTCACTTATGCAGTCGTTCCTGGCGGAGGTGCTGGCCCCTTGACGGGGACGGTGACCGGGATCCTCTGGCTGCGCCGGGACCTGCGACTCGCGGACAACCCGGCCTTGCACGAGGCAAGCGCCCGGTGCGATCGGCTCCTACCTCTCTACATCCAGGCCCCGGATGAGGAGTCCCCGTGGACTCCCGGGGCCGCGTCCGACTGGTGGCTGCATCACAGCCTCGCGGCCTTGGGCCAATCCCTGTCGCAGCGAGGCAGCCGGCTCGCCCTGGCCCGAGGCGAGAGCCTCGGGACCCTGCTCCGGGTTGCCAAGGCCATCGGGGCCAGCCGGATCTATTGGAACCGGCTGTATGACCCCGGTACCCGGGAGCGGGACACCCGGGTCAAGGTCGCCCTGCGGGAGCAGGGTCTCATCTGCGAGAGCTTCAAGGCGCTGCTTCTGTTCGAGCCCTGGGACGTCCGCCGGGAGTCCGGTGAGCCGTACCGGGTCTACAGTGCCTTCTGGCGCCGTTGCGCCCCGGCGTTGTCCGGGCTCCCGGCCCTTCCGACCCCCGTGCACCTCCCCCCGGCGCCAGATCTCCCGGGCCCCGAGCTCGGGGACCTCGACCTCCTGCCCAAGATCCCGTGGGACCAAGGGCTGCGGGAGCGCTGGAGCCCGGGCGAGGACCATGCCCTGGCGCGTGCTGCCCGATTCGTCTCCGCGGGTCTTGCCAGCTACGGCGAGCACCGGGACCTGCCCGCGACCACGGGCACCTCAGGGCTGTCCCCCCATCTGCACTTCGGCGAGATCAGTCCCCGCCAGGTCCTGGACCTGATCGCCCGACAGCTCGGAGACCTTCAAGGGCCGGTCGCCGAGCCCTTCGTGCGGGAGATCCTGTGGCGGGAGTTCGCCTACCATCTGCTCTACCACTTCCCCGACACCCCGGAGCAACCCCTGGATCCGCGCTTCGCGCGCTTTCCTTGGCGCGAGGAGGGCGCGCAAGGCCTGCTTCGAGCCTGGCAACGGGGCCAGACCGGCATCCCCCTGGTGGACGCCGGCATGCGCGAGCTCTGGCACACCGGCTGGATGCACAACCGGGTGCGCATGGTGGTCGCGTCCTTCCTCACCAAGAACCTGCGCCTGCCCTGGCAGTCCGGCGCCCGCTGGTTCTGGGACACCCTGGTGGACGCGGACCTCGCCAGCAACACCCTGGGCTGGCAATGGAGCGCCGGCTGCGGGGCCGATGCCGCCCCCTACTTTCGCATCTTCAACCCGGTGCGCCAGGGGGAGCGCTTCGACCCCCAGGGCGATTATGTCCGCCGCTGGTGCCCCGAGCTCGGCCGACTGCCGGACAAGCACATCCACCAGCCCTGGTCCGCCCCCGCCCACGTGCTCTCGGGGGCCGGGGTCAGGCTGGGACTGGACTATCCCCGACCGCTGGTCGACTTGAGCCGCTCCCGCGCCCAGGCGCTGGAGGCCTTCGAGTCGATCAAGGCCCCCTGAGCCGATGCCCCTTGGGCCATACCGGCGCGGAGCCGGCGCCGCAGAGATCCAACGATCAGGCCGGGCGATGGCGCCGCGCCACGTCAGCAAGCCGGACCCGAGGACTGGCAAACGGGGCACCAGTAGGTCCAGCGCGGATTGCGCCCCAGGCGATCCCGCCGCACCAGGGTCCCACAGACCAGGCAGGGCAGACCCGCCCGCCCGTAGACCCAGAGCGGGCCGCGTCCATCCGGGACCTCGCGGGTGATGCGGGGACCGCCCCCCAGATTACGCCGCAGCAGGCGGGCGGCCGTCCCGTAGAGTTCCGAGAAGTCCGCCGAGGTCAGCTCGCCGAGGGGCTGCAGCGGCGGCCGACGCCCGAGGAACAGTACCTCCGACTTGTAGACGTTACCGATGCCGCACGCGACCCGCTGGTCCAGGAGCAGGTCCACAAGCGGCGTTTCCGGGGGGTTGAGGGCCAAAGCGCGCGCTCGAAGCAGGTCCGCCTCGGGCGTCTCGCGAGTCAGGTCGGGTCCCAGACGCCCGCGCTGGTCGCAAGACGCGAATCCCGATGCGCCCATCAGCTCCAGGTCCCTGGAGTTGAAGCAGACATAGACCCAGCCCTCCGTCTCCAGCACCAGGTCGGCCTGATGCCTGGGCTTCTTCCAAGTATCCCGCAGACGATACCGATGCCACGAGCCATACAGCCCCAGGTGACTGCGCAGGCACAGCCCGCCCTCAAGGTCCACGTAAAGGTGCTTGCCCAGACTCCTAACCCCTCGGACCCGCTGGCCGGCCAGGTCGTCCCGGGGCCTTCCCCAAATCTGAACATGGGTCAAGCGGTGACCGCTGAGGGCCCCGCCGAGGAACCTCGCGAGCGTGTGGACGGTGTCGCCTTCGGGCATGGATTTCAGACGGCAGGCGGCGAGAACGGGGCACAGCCGAGGGTACAGCAGCGCTGGGGAGTCCGTCCGAAGCGACAAAAAAAACCCCGCGCGAGCGGGGCGAGAGAGAGGAGGACGTTGCGTTGCGACATTTTAGGCGTTAGTTGGACAGGAGAGTTCCGCCCTGCGGATCGAAATATGGACACTTCTTCACATTTCTAGCATCGACGTGTTCGAGTGGTGGACGAATGGCTCGGCGTGTGCGATCTAGACAGCTCGACCCGCCGCTGGACAGTCTGTCAGTCCCGAAGGTCCCGAGGGTGGGATGAGCGCGGGGACGACGGGCGACCGACCGACGAAAAAGGCCCCGCCAGTGGCGGGGCACGCGACAAGGAGTCAAAGAGCTTCCAAAGAAGCTCCGGGTGTTGGATGATGGGCAGATTGAAAAGTTCTTCGCAATCCGGCCAGAACGCCCAGGGTTATTCTGGCTCGGGTTGCGATCGGATTCGAAAGGGCCCTATCAGGGCCCATGCGTCATCGGATACGACCCCAAACGACCAGACCCGGCGGCACCTCAGATTTCGGAGGGGCATGCCGTTTCGACCAAGCGCCCCGGGGCCTGGTACTTGTTTTTCTTTCCAGTAGCGCCATGAATTGGCGAGAGACTGTTGAGACTGGATCCCCCGGAAGCCCCTAGAGACCTCTGGGATATCCCTACGCAATCACCAACACCCCGCCGACGTACTAGGTTCGCGCGGGGCACGACACCGAAACTACAAGGAGCAGGCGTTCATGCCGATTACGATTAGCGGCGACACCTTAGCCTTAGACAAGGCGATCCGCCAGCAAATCGAGAGCGAGGCAAAGCGGCTCGCCGAGCGCTTCCCCGAGGAGCGCATTGAGGCCCGGGCACGCATCAGCGAAGAGTTCGACCAACTCCACGGCCACCGCGTCCGCTGCGAGCTGAGGGCCGACCTCGGTCAAGGCCGCCAACTGGTCATTCGCGACGCGCGCAAAGATGCCTCCGAGGCTATCCGGGAGGTGTTCGTGGCGGCTCGACGCAATGTCAGGCAACTGCGGCGTCGCGTGATTGCGCCCCTCGGATCTCGGGCGCTGTCTGCGGGGGCCGCGGCGGGCGTCTAAGCCGTGTGATCGGGGGCCGCGAAGAGCACGCCCGGCGCGCGCGCCCCAAGTAACCGCCGAAACCGGGATGCAGAGCGAGCTAACGGTGGACGAAGAAGGGGTTCCCCTTGTGACTTAGGATCGCCCCCTGTGCCAGAATCTGCTCGACCCGCATATCCTCCCGAGTCTTGTCCCCCTCCCGATACTTGCGTCCGTTGATCAGGACAAATCGGCGGCCGGGGTCCTTGTCGAAAACATGGACCGTCATCAAGTACGAAGGGAGACCCGCCTCTTGGGCGGGTGTCAGACGCAGGCTCTCGGGATCCTCAGTGATGGCTCTTGATTGAGCGGGCTTCGACTGAGCCTTGGCTGATGCCTTCTCGGTAGTTGAATCCGATCGCACCTCCCGCTTGAAGCTCTCGATATCCGCGATCAGGTCTCGCGGCACCGGGGTCGGGGCCAGATCGGAGTATTCCTCCTCCCATGGCTCGATATACTCGGCCTCCATCTGGCGTTGCATCTCCATCTCCGCCTCGTAATCGGAGGCGTTGGAGTGCGACGAGTCCCATGCCTGCGAGACCCGATCCTCGACCACGCGCGAGGGTGGAGTGCGTTCTGTCTGCCTCAGGGGGGGCGGCTCGATCAGCGGTTCCGCGGCCTGACCTGCGGCGGTAGCCGCATCCATCGGCAGCGCTCGCGACGGAACCGGCGCGAGGTTGCCCGCGGGCCCCTGCCGCCCCGGAGCCTTGGGCCCGGCCTCCGGCTCGATCAGGGGCGCGGGTGCGACGCCGGGCCACGGTGGCGTTTGCACGGCAGCCACATCGTGGCCGCCCCGCGCCGCTACCGTTCGACCACCCTGGGCCGGGCCGGCTTCTTCGGTAACGCCCGTGGGTGGAGGTGGCGACGCGGGGGTTGGGGCCGGCACACGCAGGGCGGCGTAGAGCGCCACGATCATCGCGACCGCCGCCAACCCGACCGCAAGGATCGGCCCCCGGCCGCGATCCGGGACCACCGTATCGTCCTCGAACGTCCCCGTGGTCTCCAAGGTGGGAACCCGGCCGAGCTCCCGCTCCTGCTGGGACTTCTTGAGGGCTTCGAGGATGTAGCTCATGGCGCGTCCCCGGATTGAGCCGATCCGGGGACCTTGGCAAGGGCACTGGCCCCACTCATCGCTGCCGTCGCCTCGAGCACCGCCCCTGGCATCAGCCGCGGGATACCGGGCCTACCGGCGGCGTTGTAAAGCTGGATCAGGGTCCTCGGACCGGCGATCCCGTCAGCGGCCAATCCGCGGGAGCGCTGAAAGCCCTTCAGCGCCGACCTGAGGTCCGCGTCGAACGCGCCGGAATCCACATAGGGCAGGCCACCCTCCGGCACCTTGTCGATCAGTCGACGAAGCCACAGCACGGAATCCGGTGATGCCCCGGGGCCGATCAGGGAGGCGCCAGTCGGCGGGGGCTGCCAAATGAGCGTGTACTCGCCCGTCCAGACGGACTGCAGGCCCTCGATCGGGACCAGCTCGGGGCCGGTCTCCAGGTCCAGCGTGGCAGAGTCCAGATCCAGGCTACCCAGGGCCGCGTACCGAGGCTCTCCGTCCTGATCGCTGACCCGCAGCAGGGCCGGTCGATCAAAGTAACGCACGTTGCTCAGCTTGCCACGCTCCCGCTCGCAACGCAGGCCAAGGACGGCCACGCGGGTACAGGGATCCCCGCCACCCAGATCCTGGATCATCACCCCCCAGCGGCGCAGCAGTATCCGCAGGGCGGTCGCCTCGGGCATCGCGAGCCGCGCCAGGGTCTCCGGCGCCGCCTCCGGGGCGAAGCTGGCAAGAGACACCCGGGGCAACGCCTCGCCGGCTGGCTCCTGGCCTGGCGATGATGCGCCCGCTGCAGAACCGGAGCTGGCAGCCGCCGTGGCCGCCGTGGCCGCCACCGCGTCAAATGGCGGCACCGAATTGCTATCCAACGCCGGTGCGGCGGGCAGTTCCTCATCGCCCCCAGTGGACGAAGGCGCCGCGGCAACCGCGTCTCCAATGGCGTCCAGGCCGGGATCCGAAACCGGCTCTTCGGCTGAACCGGCCTTGGAGCCACCGTCTGCCAGGCGCGACCCGTCCGGCGCCCCGGGGTGCTCGCCCGTGGGCTCGGTGCCCGGGTCGGCCGCTGAGGCATCCGGGGCCGAGCCGCGGTCCAACAAACCGGCGAGCGGGTGATCCGGACCCGCCCTGTTCATCGAGCCGTAGGTCAACCAACCGGCGACCAACAACAGCGTCGCGGCGGCCGCCGCCGCGAAGACGGGCCGCACGGCAGGCGGCGGAGTCTTGGCCTCTATCCGCTCCCCCTGCACCTCCCGGGCCGCCTTGGCCACGATGGCAGGCGTCACCTGGTTTGCCCGTGTGACACATGCCCCCAGCAAGGCTCGGTCGCACAGGATGTTGATCACCCTCGGAACGCCCCCGGAGACCCGGTGGATCCGCTTCACGGCCCCAGCGCTGAAAAGGGGGCGATCCACCCCCGCCACCGCCACCCGATGGCGAATATAGTCACTGGTCTCGCTCAGGCTGAAGGGACGGAGGTGGAAGCGCGCTGTGACGCGCTGATTGATCTGGCGCAGTCCCTCCCGCTCCAGCATCCGCCGCAGCTCCGGCTGGCCCACGAGAAAAATCTGTAGAAGCTTGTGCTTGGTGGTCTCCAGGTTGGTCAGGAGACGGATCTGCTCCAACACCTTCGGCCGCAGGTTCTGGGCCTCGTCGATCATCAGGAGCGGCCTGCGCCCGTTCGCGTGGGACTCCAGCAAATAGCCGTTGAGCAGGTCCACCAGGGGCTTGACGGAACGCTCCCCCTCGGGGACCCGGATGCGGAACTCGTCGCAGATATTGAGCAGCAGCTCGTTGGCGGTCATGGCCGGGTTGAGGATCAGGGCCACATCCACGCCTTCCGGCAGCTGCTCCAAGAAGGCTCGGCAGACCGTGGTCTTGCCCGTTCCCACCTCACCGGTCAACAAAACAAATCCGCCGCTCTCCCCTGCCCCGTAGAGCAGATGAGCCAAGGCCTCCTTATGCTGCTCGCTGAGGAACAGGTAATGGGGATCCGGGGCTATGGAGAAGCTCGGCTCCTTGAGTCCGAAATACTTGGGATACACAGCAACTGCTCGGGGATCTAGGCTTGAAGGGGCCTTCGCGGCCTTAGGATGGCAACGAGGCCCGGGGCGCGATGCCGGGAGGTTAGTCAGGCACCTGGCAACCGTCAAGCGCTTGCCGGCAACAGGCGCCGAGCACCGCGCCTCTGCCCTTACGAACCGTCGCGCGCGCCCAGGATGGAGGCGACGGAAGCTTGCAGATCGCGGAAGCGAAACGTCCCCGGCGGAGATGCGAACCAGCTGTCGCCCTAGGTCTTGATCAGCCGGCGTCCAGAGACTAGCGAGTCTCGGGACCGCCTTGTCTCGATGACATCGCCCCGCATTGGGAAGTCATCCTGAGCGTCCCAGCGCAGAAAAATCGCCATGTATTTGACCTGGATTTGCATCCAAAGGGAAAAATTTGCGCCATGCTAGGTACTAACGCGTATTGACAAGGAAAGCGTCCAGCGTTAGCGAATCAGAAAATAATGATATTGGCCACGGACAGGCGCCCCGGGAATGGGCACACCGATTCCTGCTACACCAAACGAGCCATCACAATGCCACCTACGGTGGAGGAGTAAATCCATGCTTGCAACGGAAATCACTACCGGCGACCTGGAGCTGAATCGTAAAGGCCACCTGGCCCGCTTCGACGATTGGAGCAGGGACGTCGCGGAATCCCTGGCGGACGAGGAAGGTCTGACACTCTCGGAATGCCATTGGAACGTCATCAACTTCCTCAGGGGCTATTACGCGACCCATGAGATCCCGCCTTCGCCCCGAGTGGTCATCAAGACCATCGGCCACGAGATCTCCGCCCATGTCCCCTGCACGAAGAAGCACCTGCAGTCCCTCTTCCCGAAGGGCGGCCTGAAGCAGGCCTGCCGAATCGCCGGCTTGCCGGACTACTACTGCCCCTGCTGAGACAGGGCCGCTTCAGCCCTCAGGGGAAGCGCACGAGACCAGCGCGTCGCCAGGGAGATGCTGATCGCGTCCCGAGACGCGCGCGTCTAGGGACACGCCATTTTCAGGGGCTTGAGGTTCTTGAAAACGGCGGGCCCTCCCTGGGCCGGTGCGGAACCGCAATAGGCATGCGCTTACCTAGCGCTCATAGGGCATCGAAGTGCAGCACCGGCGGCTCGCACCGGGTGCCGCGACAGCGATAGGCACGGGGGGTGGGCCCCGCCTTCATTCCCGCGAGGGCCCCGGGCAGATCCGTCTCCGCGCCAGGGATGGCGAGCACCAGCCGGCGGGGCCGATAGCCCCGCTGCGCCGTTGCCTGCCAGTCGTCCAGCACCTCGGGGTCGGCCCTGATGACGAGCGTTTCCGGGGGATCGAGTTGCTCCTCCAGGGCAAGAAGCAAGCTCGCGTGGGCATAGGGCATCCGTGCCATGGCCTCTCCGGCGATCTCCAGGGTACGCCGGGCCGCGTCGAGATAACGCGCCTCCCCCAGGACATGCCCGAGACGCTGGAGCGCGAAGGCGGCGATCCCGTTGCCGGAGGGCAGGGACTCGTCACCCAAGGGCTTGGGTCGATGGATCAGCGGCTCGTGGTCCCTGGCAGTAAACCAGAATCCCCCGGATTCCCGGTCCTGGAACTGATCCAGCAGGACCTCCGCCAGCGCCACCGCCAGGTCCAGATCCGCCCGCGACCAGCGGGTCTGGAGCAGCTCCAGAAGGGCATCCAAGAGGTTCGCGTAGTCGTCCAGGTAGGCGTTGAGATGGGCCTTGCCATCCTTGAAGGTCACGAGCAGACGCCCATCCCGCCACAGTGTGGTGCGGATCAACCGGAGCGCGGCCTCGGCCGACTCCAGATAATCCGGACGCCCCAGAACCCGGGCGGCCCGCGCCATGGCCTTGATGGCGAGCGCGTTCCAGGCGGTCAGGATCTTCTCGTCCCTCCCTGGACGCGCCCGGCGCTCGCGCTCGGTAAGGAGGGTGGCTCTCGCCGTAGCGAGCAGGGCCCGCACGGTGTCGGGGTCCAGACCCTGGCGCCGCGCGACCGCCTCGGGGTCGTTCCACTCGTGCAGATGCCAGGTCCCCTCGAAGTTGGGGTCCCGGTCCAGACCGTAGACAGCGGCGAACGGGGCGTATTCCGCGGGTGTGAGGAGCGACCTCACGTGCTCCCGATCCCAGACGTAGTAGCGCCCCTCGTGGCCCTCGCTGTCGGCGTCCAGACTGGAGTAGTAGCCCCCCTCGGGCGACTGCATCTCCCTCATCAGCCAATCGGCGGTCGCGCTCGCGGCGTCGCGGAACAGCGGCTCGCCGGTGATGGCGTAGGCGTCGCAGCACAGGGCCAGCAGCGGCCCGTTGTCGTAGAGCATCTT
>Ga0316576_10000306_pt1 | contig 21739 bp, 20 predicted proteins | sample S0NA_FD_203075 | JGI IMG/M metagenome (GOLD analysis project Ga0316576, IMG submission 203075) | Rhizosphere microbial communities from salt marsh grasses in Alabama, United States - S0-2_050615r3r5 | ecosystem: Host-associated > Plants > Roots > Rhizosphere | place: USA: Alabama | collected...
TCACGAGCCCCGCCGGGTAGGCCTCCCCGCTGTCGACGTCAAGGAGGTACACGGTGTTGCCTTCGAAGGTGGAGTAGTCGCGGGCGCCGCCGTCGCCCATCCAGTGGTAGAGATCGGCGGCCTTGTGAGCCGCGTCCGCGGCGTAGCCAACGAGGTTCACGTGCACGGCTTCGGAGCGGCTGTGGAAGACGTCGAAGGTGAACGATGCGGAGGTGCTCTCGATGTTCGTGGCCGAGGCGATCTCGAGCGTGTAGGTCAGGCCCTGCTTGAGGGAGCTGGGCAGCCTGAGGTAGAGCCAGTGCTCGTAGGTGTACTCATAGTGGAAGTCGCTGCCGGACCACCCCATCTGGGCATGGCCGCTCAGCTTCTTCTTGCGATGGCAGCCCTGGGGGTGCTGTCCCGCGGTGCCGTAGCTGGCGTCCGCCGCCGACTTGATCGTCCAGCTGCCGGTCTGGGACGCGGCGGCGGTGTCGAGTTCCGGGGTGTACCGGACGATCGTCTCCCCGGTGCCGCCTTCGTCGTGGGTCACATCGCCGTCGGACAGGTGGACGACCAGGTAGTCCCTGTCGAGGGCGCTGACCTCGACGAGCTTCGCGGCCTGAGCCTGACTGGTCGCCCCGCCGAGCAGGACGAGCAGGAGAGCGGGAACGAAGCCCAGGACCCTGTCGGATCGCGATCGTGATCGACGGATACGAGGGAACCGGTGCACGAAACGCGGACCGCTCATCGGGCCTCCTCCATTCCAGGGACGCACGCGACCGGCTGGTCGCGGCACAGTCAGAGCAACACGATTCTTAACGAGCCCGTGCAGATCAGCTGTGCCCTGGGTCACAGGGGCCGACCCTCCTCAGCGCAGGGACCGGGAACCGGCTCGACGCCCGGGAGCACACACCGCCCTCGCCCTCCGAGACCCGCTCTTCGCCAGGAGACGCCGAGGACATCGCATTCCTGGAGGCTCGCCACGCGAAGCGGCGTTGCCCGCGAGCCTCGGTCGATCGCCCCCGGGGGCTCAGGCGGAGGGCTGCTTCCTGGAAGCGGCCGGGGCTTCGTCGTCCTCGTTCTCGAAGCGCTTCAGGCACTCCACCTTGAAGCGCTGGCGCTCCAGGCCCAGCTCGTCGTAGGGGACGCCCTGGGCGAACGCGAGAAGCTGCAGGTAGTAGATGGCCGGGGTGTGGAAGTCCTCCTCGAATCGTTTGGCCACCTTGGCCTGGCCGTGGTCGAACTGCCCGAAGCAGGTCGGGCAGATGAGACAGAGAAGCTCCGCTTCCTCCTTGTGTACTGCCCCGAGGAGGTCGTGCATCATGTCCATGGGCACGTTCTCATCCTGGCAGGCCTTACCGCAGCACAGGTACCAGTTGCTGTGGCGGACCGGCGTGGCGCCGAGGGCCTCGACGAGCTTCTCCAGGACCTCGGGGTTGTTGGGGTCGTCCACCTGCATGATGCGGCTGGGCTTGAGGAGGTGGCAGCCGTAGTGGATGGCGACCTTGAGTCCGGTCAGGGGTCGCTTCACCGATTTCCGGATTGCCTCGTAGCCGATCTCGTCCCGGAGGAGCACGGCCACGTGCTTGATCCGCGTGGTGCCGTCGTAGTGCCGGCCGATCCGCTGGAGGCGGCCGTTCACCCGCCCCTTGAGCTCCTCGTCCTCAAGGAGGTGGCGGGTCTCCGAGAGCGTGGCGGTGCAGCCGGAGCAGTTGGTGAAGATGTCCAGGCCCTGCTCCTCGGCCAGGGTGAGGTTGCGGGCGGCCACCGAGAGCCAGTCCAGCTTGTCCTTCGACTTGAAGTAGATGGGGTCGGGGCAGCACGAAGCGCCCTCCAGGTCGGCGATCTCGATCCCCAGATTGGTGAGCGTCTTTCGGATGGCGGACTCCATGGCCGGGTGCCGGGCGGGGATGAGGCAGCCGGGGAAGAAGGCGAAGCGCTTCTGATCCTTGCGGGCGGGGGCCGGCCTCACCGCTCTCTCGGGCGCCGGCCTCTCGGGAGGCTCGGGCACCTCGGCGTCCGGCTTCAGCAGGGCCTGGATCTCCTCGACCGGGACCGGGGCGAGGGGAGGGAGCCCGAAGCGTGCGCGCTGCTTGTCCACCGCCGGCCCGCCGGGCGTGGTCCGACCTGTGGTCTCGAAGGTGTGGGTGATCCGCTTCGCTGCCTCCGGCAGGATCCCCCGGTCGGCCAGCATGTTCTTCAGGGAGATGATCACCTCGACCGGCTTCACCTCCTGGGGGCAGCGCTCGTGGCAGTTGTAGCAGTTGGTGCAGAGCCAGAGGACCGAGTCCTCCTTGATGAGCTCGTCCCCGAGGCCGTAGAGGACCTCGAGCATGATCTCCCGGGGGTTGAATCGGTCGGAGTAGGTCGCGGCGGGGCAGTCGCCCACGCACGCGCCGCACTGGTAGCAGAAGCTGGCGAGGTTGCCCTCGACCTTCCGGGCCAGCTCGCGGCGGAACTCGAAGTCGACGCGGACCGGCCCCTTCTCCGGGGCCGACCGAGCAGGTGCCGGGTTGGGGGCGTCGCCGCTCACTTCTTCCCCGCGTTCTTCAGGTGACGGATGCTGTTGGAGCGGCACTTGGGACAGGAACGCTCCTTGTCCTCCCCGCGCTCCACTCGTTCCTGATACTCGTGGCCGCACATCATGCAGCGGAACGTCTCCGTGGTGGCCATGGCCGGCTCCCTCCCCTACGGCGCCGCCGCCGCGGCCGCTTCGGCCTTGGGCTTCGGCTTCTTCTTCGGCTTGGGCTTGAGGGCCTCCTTCGCCGTCTCGATCTCCTCGTCGGTCACGGTCTGACGAAGCTCCTCCAGCTGCTTCATGACCTTGGCGAACTTCTGCCCTTCCGCGGCGCTGATCCACTCGAGCTGGAGTCGCTCGGGCCGCACCCCCTTGCGCTCGAGGGTGTTCCACAGCTTCTGCACCCGCTGGACGGTCTGGCGGTTGGCGTTGATATAGTGGCAGTCCGCGTAGTGGCAGCCGGAGACGAGGACCACCGGAGCCCCGGCCCGGAAGGCCTCAAGGACCATCTCCTCCGACACCCGGGCCGAGCACATCGTTCGCATCACCCGGTTGGTCGCGGGGTACTGGATCCTCGAGATCCCCGCCATGTCCCCGCCGGCGTACGAGCACCAGTTGCAGGCGAAGACCATCACCTTGTCCCTGGGCTTCTCGGCGAGGATGGCCCGGACCTGGGCCACGAGCTGCTGGTCGGTGAAGTGGCGCATGGTGATGGCGCCGAAGTTGCAGCTCGCCCCGCACGCCCCGCACCCGGCGCAGGCGGCCTCGACCACCGTCGCGACCTCCCCCTTCTTCCAGGTGATGGCGCCGTAGGGGCAGACCCGGGAGCAGATCCCGCACTTGGTGCAGAGCTCGGCGTCGATCTGGCTGGTGATGGCCTCGATGGTGATCTTGCCCGCGTTCAGGAGCGCCCCCGCTCGCGACGACGCCGCCCCCGCCTGGCAGACCGAGTCCTTGATGTCCTTGGGCGACTCGCAGAAGCCGGCGAAGTAGACGCCCCGAGTGGGCGCGTCCACCGGCTTGAGCTTGGGGTGGGACTCCATGAGAAAGCCGTCCGACGTCTTGGAGAGGGTGAGCAGGCTGGAGATCTTCGCCAGATCCTTGGGGGGCTCGACGCCGACCGAGAGAACGAGCATGTCGAGCTCGTGGCGCTCGAGCTTGCCGCTGGTGGTGTTCTCCACCGTGACCAGCAGGTTCCCGTTCGTCGGGTTCTCCTCGACGTCGCCGGGCAGCCCGCGGACGTACCGCGTCCCCTTCTCCTTGGAGCGCTGGAACATGTCCTCGAACGATTTCCCGAAGGCCCGGATGTCCTGGTAGTAGACGACGTTCTCCACGTCGGGATAGTGGTCGGCCAGGAGCAGGGTGTCCTTGATCGTGTTCATGCAGCAGATGTTCGAGCACCAGGGCCGACCGATCTTCGGGTTGCGCGAGCCAACGCACTGGACGAAGCCGATCCTCTTCGGGCGCTGGCCGTCCCCGGGGCGCACGAAGTGGCCGGCGGTGGGGCCACCGGCGCAGATCAGCCGCTCGAACTCCATGGAGGTGATCACGTTGTCGTAGCGGGTGTACCCGTACTCGTCCATCTCGGTGGGGTCGTACACGTCGAGGCCGATGGCCACGATGATGGCTCCGACCTCTCGGGTGACCACCTCGTCCGCGTCGTCGTAGTTGATGGCCTGCTTCTCGCAGACGTCCTGGCACTTCCCGCAGGCGATGGGGTTGTTCCCGAGGCAGTGGTCCATGTCGAGGATGTACGAGCACGGCACGGCCTGGGGGAAGGGGATGTAGATGGCCTTGCGGGACGAGAGGCCCATCTGGTACTCGTCCGGCTGGGTCACCGGGCACACCTGGGAACACTCGCCACAGGCGTTGCAGGAAGTGAAGTCGACGTAGCGCGCCTTCTTGCGAATCTTGACCGAGAAGTTGCCGATGTATCCGGCAACGTCTTCCACTTCCGAGTACGTCAGCAGCTCGATGTTGCGATGCCGACCGGCATCGATGGCCTTAGGGCCGAGAATTCATATGCTGCAATCCATCGTGGGATAGGTCTTGTCCAGCTGGGCCATGATCCCGCCGATGGACGCTTCCTTCTCGACCAGGGTCACCGGGTGCCCGGCGTCGGCCAGCTCGAGAGCTGCCTCGATCCCGGCCACCCCTCCGCCGATGACCAGCGCCCGCTTCGTCACGGGCACCTCCATCTCCTCCTGGGGCTCGAGCAGCCGCGCCTTGGCCACCGCGCTGGCCACGAGGTCCATGGCCTTGGCGGTGGCGCCCTCGCGGTCGCCCGGGTGGACCCAGGAGCAGTGCTCGCGGAGGTTGGCCATCTCCATGAGGTAGGGGTTGAGACCGGCCTCGAGCACGCACTGCCGGAAGGTGGGCTCGTGCTGCCGCGGCGTGCAGGAGGCGACGACGACCCGGTTCAGCTTGTGCTTCTGGATCGCGTCCTTGATCTCGTTCTGGCCGGGGTCCGCGCAGGTGTACTTGTTGCGAACCGCGCAGATGACATCCGGGAGGGTCTCGGCGTAGGCGGTCACCGCCCCGCAGTCCACCGCTCCCGCGATGTTCAGCCCGCAGTCGCAGACGAAGACACCGACCCTCAGATCCCCATTGGTCGGCTCAGGACTCATGCTGTCCTTCCTTCCCTCTCTCAATGCGACGTGTTCTCGTCGCCCAGCGCCTCCACGGCCAGCTGGGCCACGTCGCGCATCTCGATCCCGATCTCTCCGCCGAGATTCGGGTCCTTCATGGCGCACCGGTAGTGGATCTGGCACTTCGGGCACGCGGTGGCGAGGACGTCCGCCCCGGTGGCCCGGGCCTCCTTGAGTCGGTCGACCTGGATCGACTTGGCGAAGCGGTCGCAGTGGGACCAGGTGCCGCCGGCGCAGCACTGGGCCCGCTTGCCGGACCGGGGCATCTCGACCCGCTCGACCCCGGGGAGGCCGTCGAGGACGTTCCGCGGCGGGTCGTAGACGCCGAGGTGGCGCCCCAGGCGGCACGGGTCCTGGTAGGTCACCTTGCGCCCGCCGTTCCCCTTGAGGGGAAGCTCCCCGAGGCGCTCGGCCAGGAGCTCGGCGATGTGGACGATCTTCGGGGGCTTGCCCTCGAAGAGCGGCTCGAAGTCGAGCTTCCAGGTCCGCACGCACTCCGCGCAGGACGCGACCAGCGTCTCGGCCCCGCTCTTCGTCACGAGGTCGATGTTGAATCGAGCCAGGGCCTCGAAGCCCTTGCGATCCCCGTTCCACAGCAGGTCGTGGCCACAGCACCGCTCCTCGGGTGACACCACGGGGGTGATGCCCAGCCTGTTCATGAGGGTGACCGCCGCTCGCGTAGCGTCGAGGGTGTGTGCCTCGAGTTCCGGGAAGAGCGCGTCGAAGTACATCGTGCAGCCGGTGAAGTAGAAGACCTCTCCCCGGTCCGGCGTGGTCTTCAGGTCTTCGGTGAGCCACCCCAGGCGGTTCTGCTGCGTCCCGCCCTGGGCCATCATCCGCATGAGCGACTGCAGGGCCCCGCCGTGGGGACAGTCCGGCTCGACGCCCTCCTCGTAGGCCACCTCCCTCAGCTTCTGGACCAGCGGGGTGTAGGCGACGTCGGCCGGGCAGCGGCTGTCGCAGAGGCTGCACGTGAGGCACTCGAACAGCGAACGGGAATCCTCGATGACCTCGGTCTTCCGTCCCGAGTTGGCAGCGAGGACGTGGCGGCGGGGGCTGTAGGCGGCCCCCGCCCGGGAGATGGGGCACGTCGCGGTGCACTTTCCGCAGTCGTAGCAGGCCCAGGTCCGCGTGCCGCCGGTGATCGCCTGGAGCTCAGACACGGGCTTCGACCTCCTCAGCTTCGGGAGCCGGGACTTCGGCCGACCGGCCGTTTCCCGCCAGCGGGCTCGGGCCCAGCTTTCGGAGCTGCTCGATGAATTCGTCGATCACCTGGGCGAACCGCGCCCCCTCGGCGGCGCTGATCCACTCGAGGCGCAGGCGTCCCTCCTCGAGCCCCAGCATGCGGACCACGCTCTTCGTCTTCTCGAACTGCTCGATCGCCTTCTCGTTCCCGAACTGGTAGTGGCAGTCCCCGATGTGACACCCCGACACCAGCACCCCGTCCGCCCCCTTCTCGAAGGCGCGGAGGACGAACCCCGGCTGGATGCGCCCCGAGCACATGACCCGGATCATGCGGAAGTGGGGCTGGTGCTGGATGCGGGAGACTCCCGCGGTGTCGGCCCCGGCGTAGGAGCACCAGTTGCAGGCGAAGACCACGAGGCGGGGGGTGAAGCCCGCGGCGGGAGCGGTCATGGTGCGGCCTCCGCGAAGAAGGCGTCGATCTGGGCGGTGATCTGACGGTCGGTGAAGTGGTGGCAGGTGATGGCCCCCGACGGGCACCAGCTGGCGCAGGTGCCGCAGCCCTTGCACAGAGATGCGTTGATGCGGGCCACGTGTCCCCCGTCGGCGGTGGCCACGAGCTCGGGGGCATGGAACTGGCAGATCTCCACGCAGTCGCCACAGGCGCGGCAGCGCTCCTCGTCGACCTCGGCCACCGCCGGGTCGAGGGTCACCTCGTCGTGAGCGAGGAAGACCGAGGCCTTCGCGGCCGCGGCCGAGGCCTGGGCCACGCTGTCGACGATGTCCTTCGGGCCCTGGGCCGTTCCCGCCAGGAGCACCCCTTCGACCGCGGTCTCCACCGGGGCGAGTTCGGGGTGGCGCTCGAGGAAGAAGCCGTCGAGACCCACGCTGGCCTTGAGCATCTCGTGCAGGCGCTTCGTGTCGGGCTGGCGCGGCCGCATGCCCACGCTGAGGACCACCAGGTCGGTGGAGACCTCGACGGTGCGGTTCAGCAGGTCGTCGTGGCAGCGCACCACCTCGGCCCGTCCCTCGCCCACCACCTCGGGCTTCTGGTCGGGGGGAACACGCACGAAGAGGACGCCCATGCCCCGAGCCGCGCGGTACATCTCCTCGGCCCCGCTGGAAACCGTCCGGATGTCCCGGTAGAAGACGGTGGTGTCGATGCCCCGCTCGGCGAGCATCATCGCCTGCTTGACCGCGGTGGGACAGCAGTACCGCGAGCAGCCGGTGCAGCTGCCCTCCTTTTCACGGGAGCCCACGCACAGGATGAACGACGCCGAGGAGGGCCGCCCGTCCCCGACGGGCCCGTCGACCGGGGTCTCGCAGAACACCCGCTCCAGCTCGTCGCTGGTGATGACGTTGGGCAGCTCGCCGTACCCGAACTCGCCCCGGGGGTCGTGGAGGTCGGCCCCGATGGCCAGGACGAGGGCGCCCACCGGCAGCGTCTCCGGGGCGGGCCCCTCGAGGTCCACCTCGAAGCTGCCCACGAAGCCGCGGACGGCGGCGACCTCGGTGTTGAGTAGGACTCGGGCGCCGCTCCTGCGCAGGCGGTCGAGCTTCTGCTCGAGGACCTCCGCCGCCGGCCGCATGTTCGGGTACAGGAACTTCAGGTGCGGAGCGGCCAGGCGTCCCCCGAGGCGGCCCTGCTTCTCGACCAGCGTGACCGGGAAGCCCTGCACCGCCAAGTCCGTGGCGGCCTGGATGCCGGCGATGCCTCCTCCCACCACGAGGGCGGCCCGGGTCATGGGGGCCTTCGACTCCTGGAGCGGCTCCAGATGGCGGGCGCGGGCCACGCCCATCCGGATGAGGGCGCGCGCCTTCTCCTGGGCCGCGTCGGGCTCCCGGGCGTGGACCCAGGAGACCTGGTCCCGGATGTTCACCATCTCCAGCAGGTACGGGTTGAAGCCGATCTGGGCCAGGCCCTCGCGGAAGACCGGCTCGTGGGTGCGCGGGGTGCAGGCCGCCACCACCACGCGGTTGAGCCCGTGCTCGCGGATCAGCTCGAGCATCTCCTCCTGCCCGGCGGTGGAGCAGGCAAACAGGTGCGCCTTCGCGGCCACCACTCCGGGCAGGCGCCCCGCTTCGTGCGCCAGCGCCTCGACGTCGAGAACCCCGCCGATGTTGACGCCGCAGTGGCAGACGAGGACGCCCACCCGGGGGGGCCCCGAGAGGTCCATGGGCTCAACCGGGGCCTCGGTGCGGTCGACGCGCTCGCCGCTGAGGTAGAGCTGGGCCCGGGCTGCCGCCGCCGAGGCCTGGGCCACGCAGTCCGGGATGACCTGGGGCCCCACGGCGCTGCCGCAGACGTAGACGCCCTCCCGGCGGGTCTCCACCGCCGAGATGGCGGGGTCCTCCCGGGCGATGAAGCCGTAGGGGTCGGTCTCGATGCCGAGGGCCTCGGCCAGCTTCCGCGCGCCGTCGTTCGGGGCCGCCGCCACCGACAGGACCACGAGGTCGGCGGGGATGCGGCGCTGCTCGTGGCGGAGGGTGTCCTCGACGAAGACTTCCAGCGTGTCGTCTTCCCCGACCCGCTCGATCTTGGCCGGACGGCCGCGGAGGTAGCGGGCGCTCTGCTCCTCGAGGGAGCGCTTCACGAAGTCGTCGAAGCCCTTTCCGAAGGCCCTCATGTCTGTGTAGAGGACGGTGACGTCCTCGACCTCGGGATCGTGCTGGCGCAGGAGCATCGAGTCCTTGACCGCGTTCATGCAGCAGAAGCGGCTGCAGTAGGGGCGTCCCCCTTCACCCCGAGCCCCCACGCACTGGACGAAGACGATGCGCCGCGGGGTCTTTCCGTCGGAGGGGCGGACCACGTGGCCCCGGGTGACTCCCGACGCGTTGAGCATCCTCTCGAGCTCGAGGCTGGTGACGACGTTGGGAAAGCGCCCGTAGCCGTAGTTGCCGAGCTTGCGGGCGTCGAACTCCTGGAAGCCCACGGCCACCACGACCGAGCCCACTCGCAGCTCCAGGTCCTCGGGCAGCATGTCGAAGTCGATGGCGTTCACGTCGCAGGCCGCCTCGCAGTGGCCGCAGACGAGGATGTTCGGCGGGTAGTCGGGACGCTTGTTGTGCTTCAGACGCTCGACCTTCTTGAGCCTCGTTCGCTGCTTCGGCGTCAGGTGCGGCATGAAGTTGAGGCAGGACTCCCGGTCGACGACGTAGGTCGCAGGGACCGACTGCGGGAAGGGGCGGTAGATCGCCTTGCGGGCCTTGAGGCCCACGTCGAACTCGTTGCCCCCCACCTGGGGGCAGGCGTCCACGCAGAGCCCGCAGGCCACGCACAGGTCCTCGCGGACGAAGCGGGGGTGCTTGCGCACGGAGATCCGGAAGTCACCGGGCTCGCCCTCGCAACCGGTGACCTCGGCGTTCGTGACGACGTCGATGAGCGGATGCCGACCGGCATCCAGGGCCTTGGGGCCCAGGATTCAGATCGAGCAGTCCATGGTGGGGAAGGTCTTGTCCAGCTGGGCCATGCGTCCGCCCAGCGAGGGCGACTTCTCCACCAGGGTCACCGGCACCCTTGCGTTGGCGAGGTCGAGGGCCGCCTGGATCCCGGCGATCCCCCCACCGATGACGAGAGCCCGCTTCTGCACCCGCGTCTCGATCTCGACCACGTCGTCGGCCGTCGTCTTCGTCTCTTCCAGGTCGGTGTCCGTCTTCAGGGACTCGAGGTCCACGTCTTCCTCCAGGGCCTCCCGCGGTGGAAGGCCCGAATCCAGTCCTAGGCGACGGGGCTGACCACCTCCGCCGCCGCCACCGCGTCGCCGGACGGCGCGTCGGCACCGTAGTGCTCTTCGAAGTAGGACCACCCTGCGTCGAAGGCCCTCAGGTTCAGCTCCTCCGTCCCCGTCGGCACGGAGGCCTCCACCGCCTCGCGGAACTGCTCCCGGGGTACGAGCCTGGAGACCGCCGCGAAGAAGCCGAGCATCACGATGTTCTGGACCAGCGTCCGCCCCAGCCCCTCGGCGATGCGGGTCGAGGAGATCCCGAAGGAGGGCTGGCCCTTCCTGAGCCGGGCCGGCACCAGGTCCTTCTCGTAGATGAGGGTGCCCTTCGGCTTCAGCTCTTCCCGGTGCTTGTCGTATCCCTCGAGGGACATGGCCACGAAGATGTCGGGGCGGCGGATGTAGGGATAGAGGATCTCCTCGTCCGACAGGACGAGGGTCGCGGAGCAGGCCGACCCCCGGGCTTCGGGGCCGAAGCTCTGGATCATCGTGGAGTGGTTCCCGGCGTTGACCGCGTTGGCTCGTCCGATGACGTAGGCGCAGAGCACGACGCCCTGGCCCCCGTAACCGGTGACGCGGATCTCGGTCCTATTCATGGATCCACCCTCCCTCGGGCTTCATCGGCACGTAGCGGTCGCCCAGGGTCTTCTCGTAGTGCTCGTGCATCAGGTCGGTGAAAGTTGGCTTCTCGACGTCGACGAACTTCCCGCAGAGGATCCGCCCCTGGAAGTCGATGGCGGCGTCGCGGGTGTCGGCCCCGTGCCGGATCTCGGCGTTGTCGTGGTAAAAGCGCATCAGGTCGAGGCCGGAGCCCAGCTTGTTCAGCCGGGCGTAGAGCGTCGAGCAGGGGGCGATCACCTCGATGAACCGGAACCCCTTGCGGTTCAGGGCCTCGGCGAAGGTCTTCGTCAACCGGCGAATGTGGAGCGACGTCCACCGGGCCACGTACGGGGCCCCGCAGCTCGCGGCCAGGTGCACCAGGTTGAAGGGGTGCTCGAAGTTGCCGAAGGGCATCGTCGACGAGCGGGCGCCCACCGGGGTGGTGGGGGCGTTCTGCCCGCCCGTCATTCCATAGATGAAGTTGTTGACGAGAACACAGAGGATGTCGAGGTTCCGCCGGGCGGCGTGGATCAGGTGGTTGCCCCCGATTCCGGAGAGGTCGCCGTCCCCGGAGAAGACCGTCACCAGGAGCTCGGGCCGGCCCAGCTTGAGGCCGGTGGCGAAGGGGATGGCCCGCCCGTGGGTGGCGTGGAAGGCGTCGAGCTTCATGTAGCCCGCGACGCGGCCCGTGCAGCCGATGCCGGAGACGATCGACACCTTGTCCAGGTCGACTCGCGTCTGCTCGAGGGCGCTGGCGAAACACTTGACGACGGTCCCGATTCCGCAGGTAGGGCACCAGATGTGCGGCATCCGGTCCATTCGCAGGAAGGGTGCGATGGGGTGCTCGTTGGCGTCGACGTCGGTGTGAAGGTCCTCCACGACGGTGCTCATTTCGCTGCTCCCAGGATGGCGTTGGCGATGTCCTCGGGGTCGTGGACCCCGCCCCCTCCGTGGGGGACGAGGACCGCGGCGGCCTGGCCGCCGGCGCAGCGCTCGACCTCGAGGACGATCTGGCCGTAGTTGATCTCCGGCACCACGAAGGCCTTGACCTTCTTCGCGAGCTCGCGGATCCGCGTCTCGGGGAAGGGCCAGACGATCTCGAGGCGCATCACCCCGACCTTGACCCCCTTCTTGCGGGCGAGCTCGACCCCCATGCGGGCCACCCGGGAAGTGATGCCATAGCTCACCACCACCACGTCGGCGCCCTCGGTGTCGAGCTCCACGAAGCGGGTGATCTCGTCGGCCTTGCTACGGATCTTCTCGATCAGGCGGCGCACCGTCTTCTCCTGGCACTCCGCGCTCATCTCCGGGTAGCCCCGCTCGTCGTGGGTGAGCCCGGTGGTGTGGAAGCGGTAGCCGTCCCCGGCCCGGGCGAACTCGGGAACCGGGCTCCCGTTTGTCTCGTACGGCAGGAACTCTCCCGGGGGTTTGCTCGTCAGCTTGCGGGGGACGATGTCGATCTCGTCGGCGGGGGGGATCACGACCTTCTCGGTCATGTGCCCCACGCACTCGTCCATCATGACCAGCACCGGCACCCGGTAGGTCTCGGCCAGGTTGAAGGCATCGACGGTGAAGTCGAAGGCCTCCTGGGGCGACCGGGGGCAGAGCGCGATGAGCTCGTAGTCCCCGTGCGAGCCCCAGCGAGCCTGCATCATGTCGGCCTGGCCGACCATGGTCGGCAGGCCGGTGGAGGGCCCGCCCCGCTGCACGTTCACCACCACGCAGGGCGTCTCCATCATGGCCCCGAGTCCGATGTTCTCCATCATCAGGCTGAAGCCCGGGCCGCTGGTGACGGTCATGGTCTTGGTGCCGGTCCACGCCGCCCCCACCACCGCCGCCATGCTGGCGAGCTCGTCCTCCATCTGGATGAAGGTGCCGCCCATCATCGGGAAGCGGCGGGCGATGCGCTCCACGACCTCGGTCGAGGGCGTGATGGGGTAGCCGGCCACGAACCGGCAGCCGGCGGCCATGGCGCCCTCGCCGCATGCGAAGTCGCCATCGAGGTAGTGGACGCCGGTCAGGACGCCCTGGGGATCAGCTTTCAATGGTGGCCTCCTTCGCGTCGTGGGACGCCTTCTCCTTCGCCACCACGTCGGGCGGCGCGTTGGAGGGCATGCTGAAGATGGCGAAGTCGGGGCAGATCATCTCGCAGAGGTTGCAGTTGACGCACTCCCCGTGCTTGACGACCTTGGGCGGGTGATAGCCCTTGCGGTTGAACTCCTCGGAGAGGGCCAGGACGTCCTTGGGGCAGTACTCGACGCAGAAGCCGCAGCCCTTGCAGCGCTCCACGACGACGTAGACGTCGCCCCGGGGAATCTTGACCTCGTCGAGGTCCAGGGGTTTTCGCCAGTATTTCATCTCGTTCCTTCCGGCCGGTGGCGGAGTTTCGCTCACGACGGTCGCGCCCCCTTCTTCTCTCTGGGTGATGGGCCGCGGAGCTTTCGGAACCCACAGTCGCCCAGCAGCCAGTCCACGGGACACCCCGACTCCACGTACCCGCAGCATCGAGCGCAGAAGCCCGCCTCCGGCGTCTCCCGTTCGAGCAGCGACACCGAGAAGCGCTCCATCAGGGTGGTCAGCTGTGCCAGCTCCTCGGGCCGGAAACGCTCCAGCACCGGGGTCACCAGCTGCGCCTTTCTCCGCTCGTACTCCTCGACCAGTCGCCGCCCCTCCGGGCTGACCGAGAGCAGGGTGGCGCGACGATCCCCGGTCGAGCGGGCCCGGACGATCAGACCCAGCCCCTCGAGCTTGTCGATGTTCTTGGTGGCGGCCGGGGGGCTGACCCCGAGGAAGCGCGCGGCCTCGCTCACCTGGTGCCGCCCGTCACGGGCCATCAGCTTCAGGAGGTGGAACTGGGGAAGCGTGAGAGGAGCGTCGCTGACCTCACGCAGGAGCTTCACCTCCAGGATCTCCCTGACGGTGGAGGCGAAGATGTGAGTCTGACGCAGAAGGCCGAGGAGGCTCACGTTCCCCTCGGCCCTCACGCTGTCCCGAGGACCCGAGTCGCGACGAGTCGCCTGACCGGGCATCGGTTAACCGCGTTAATAGTTCGCGGCCTTAAAGGTATACCCGCTCAGCGCTCCGTCAACATGACAATTCGACCGAACCGTGGCAAGAGGGGCGAACTGAAGGGCGAAGAGAAGGTTTCCGGGAAGCTATTGAACCGGGTTCAGTACTTTGCGTCCGGTCTCAGCACACCTGTGTGCGCTTCGTTCATGGCATCCTGCCACGTGGGTCATGGGACCCGTCGCCTCGTTGCCCAGCGTGTGGGGCGGCCTAGAAGCCGCGGCGCGTCTGGTCGAGACGGGCGAGCGTGCGGGGGGGCCGCCGGGGCAGACCCGGGCGCACCCACAACGCTCCCGTGCGTTTCTCGGCCTCGTGGGCGGCGATGGCGGCCTGGGTGCGCCCGACGAGGGCGTGAGCGGCCAGCCGTCCGCACAGCCCGTCGCCCTCGGGCGAGGGCTCGCACAGCCCCCGGCAGGCCCCGGCCTGGTGCCCGTTCAGTGGGCACCGCACGACGGTGTGGATCCGCCGTCTCGTGGCGAAATCGGGCCGCTCGTCTCGCGGGCGCAGAAGAGCCATGCCCCAGTCTAGCAGCTCCGTGGCCTCGTACCGGCGCCGCGACTTCACCGAGTCGCCGCGGCCGCCCGGTGAACGCCCAGGCCCTTCAGGTTGCCTTCGAGGATCACCTTCACATCCGCATCGTCGACGTGGCCCAGCACGCCGAAGGGGCCCTTGAAGCCCGCGTCGAGCACCCGCTGGAGCATCGCCCTCTCGTGCGTGCCGGTCCCAAAGGGCAGGATCTTCGGTCCCTCCGGGCGCATGCCGTTCAGGTTCACCACCCACAGGTAGGGCTTCATCTTCTCGACCAGCGTGTCGAATCGGTCGATCTGCTCGTGGCCGTGGTGGAAGTTGTAGACGATGCCCACATCGTGGTCCGGGAGGGCCTCGATGATCCGGATCTGGTTCTCGGGCTCGCCGAACCACCCGCCGTGGTTGTAGAGGGCGACGCGGCTCCCGGTCTCGGCGGCCCGGTCGCTCAGGTACCCCACCATCTCGGCGCCCCGAGCGACCTTCTCGTCGCCGCTCAGGCCTTCGAAGAAGTTCTCGTTGAAGCCGAGCCAGAACTGGGTCGAGATCCCGGCCTCCGCCACTGCGGCGAGGACCCGCTCGTTGTCCTCCCGGAGCTGACCGGGCCGGTCCCCCTCACCGTCGATCCAGAGCCAAACCGCGGTCACGTCGATGCCCCGGTCCTCGGCGAGGCGGAGCTCGCGGGCGGTGTCGGCCAGGTGCTCGGTGCGCCAGTCGTACGCGTACCGCGTGAACCCCAGTTGCTCGAGCATCCCGATGCGCTCCTCGGGCGTGCGCTTCCGGCTGTCGAAGGGCACGATGCACCAGGCGACCAGGTCCTCCATGGCGAGGGCCGCCGTCGGCCGTACCGCGGTCTCGTCCGCACCGGCCTCCGCCCTCCACTCGGCCCCGGCCCCGGGCCCGAGGCCGGCGAGGGCCGCAGCGGCGAGCAGTACCGGCACGAGACTGTTCGAAGACGAGGCGATCATCCGACCCACAGCGACCTCCCGGTTGAGTGCACCGAGAGTCTACACGCGATACGACGGGCGGGGTCCCGCCGGTCGGCCGTCGCCGCCCCTGCCACGGACACGATCGCCACGTCAGCGCGGCGCCGACACGATCGCGAGCTGAGTCGGCGCCGGACCCTCGGCGCGGATTCGAGAGCGCGGTGCGTACCTTGCCCCCGGCGGAAGTGGGCCGAGATCTGCGGGCCAGGTGTCCAGCATCCGGACGCGGCCCGCGTCGTCCTCGCCGAAGACCACCACCTCCTCGTGGCGGTAGCGTTCGACGTCCTGGCGCCACGGTCTCCGGGTGGCGATGTCCGGCTCCCACCACACCGCGTCCGGCTCGAGGCGCGCCTCGAGAAGAAACGGGTCGGCGCCGGGGGCCCAGCCGCGCGCCGCGTCCGCGTACAGGTACTCCACGGCCTTGGAGAACGTGAAGCTGTAGAACCAGGTATGCCCGCTCTGCATCAGGATGACCAGCGTGTGCGGCTGAAGCCCCGGCGCCATGGCGCCGATCTGCTGCAGCGTGCTCCGCTGGTTGGCGTAGAGGCTAGCGTCCCACTCCCGCTGCATCGCGATCGTGCGGCCGGTGCCCCCGGCCACCACCCAGGCTCCCAGGGTCGCAACCACCACCAGGCGCGCCCGCGGCGGGGCCAGCGACGCCACCAGGACCACCACCGCCGCGATCAACACGCCGATCCCCGCGGCCGACAAGAACTCGGTTCTCACCGGGCCACGAACTCCACGCGTGAGCAGGAAGGGCAGGTAGGCCAGGACGGCGTGCCCGAGCCCGAGGAGGCCGGCGAGCGCAATCGCGCCGCGCGCCGGCGCGCCTCGCGGCTCCTCTCGTTGGCCGCGCGTGGCGACGACGAGCCCGGCCACGAACAGGACGACGGCCAGCCACACCGCGGGCTCAGCCAGCTCCGCGACTCGGAAGTCGGTCAGCGGATGGAGGTGGTAGCGCAGCTGGATCCCGGTGTGCCGGAGCACGCCCCTCGCGGGGCGGAGAGAGCTCGAGCCGCCGAGCTGGTAGCCGAGGCTCTCGAGATGCGTGACGACCGGCAGGATCGCTCGCAGGCCGAGGGCCGCGGTCAGGACGAGCCATCCTGCCGCCCACGGCAGTCGTCTTCGCGCTTCTGCCCGAGTGCTCCCGAGCAACAGGAGCCCGGCGCCCATGCCGAGTACAGGGAGCGTTGCCTCGAAGCTCAGCGCGGTGATGGTCGCCACGGTGGCGGCAGCCAGCAGGAGCACGCGGCTCCGCCGGTGGCCAGCCTCGAGCAGCAGCCAGGTGGCGAGGAGCGCGCCTGCCGTGCAGCCGCTGTATTGGATCATCTGCACGGTGGCGATCCGCGTCTCCTCCGATGGCATCCACGCGATCGCCAGCGCGCCGCCGAGAAAGGCGAGATCGGGATGGCCCGGGAGGAGGCGCCGGACGATCAGGAAGGCGAGCACGCCGACGACCGTCAGCCAGAAGGCGTGGACCAGCTGGAACCCCCACAGCCGGTCCGGCGCCAACATCCACGCCGGCACGTGCCAGACGAGGCCGAAGGGCCGGTTCGCGTACGGAAACGAGATGAGTCTGCGCGAGAGCATCCAGAAGATCAGCCACTCGTCGTAGCCGCGGAAGTTCGTCGGCCGCAGGAAGGAGAAGGTGGAGACGCCAAGAGCGGCGAGCGCAGCGATCGCGGCGCCGACCGGGCGCGTGCGGCTGGACGCACCGGGACGCTCGGCGGTGGCACTCAAGAAGTCGCCTCCGTCGGCCCGCCGCCGTGGGCCCCGGTCACCGCGCCGACCGTGCCCCCCTGCAGGCAGGAACGGCGCGTGTGTGGATCGGCCATGAGGCCCTCCCGCGTCGGCCGCCAGTGTACGGTTCGACTCTTCGCCGGGCCGCTACCAGGTTCTCTCCTTCAGGAGCTCCTGGATCTGCTCCCTCGGGACCGGGAGCTCGTCGATGTGGTCGTTCAGCCACCCGGAGAAGTCCTTCTCCATCTCGTCGCTCCAACGCTGGTCGATCTGGCCGGGGGTGTAGGTCCCCTCCTTGATCCGCTGGAAGCCGAACATGTCGCGGAGCTGCACCAGCTCGCCGGTCTTGCAGACGTCCTCCGCCAGCTGGGGCGGGATGAAGATCACGCCACCGCGCTTGGCCAGCACCACGTCGCCGGGAAGAACGGTGGATTCGCCGATGCGGGTTGGGCGATTGATCGAGACGAGCATGTTGTCGTAGTTGTAGGACGGGTGCCAGTCGCGGACCCAGGCCTTGAAGCCGACGATCGTCTCCATCTGGGCGATGTCCCGGACCGAGCCGTCGAAGACGACGCCATTGCCGGAGTTCTTGAAGATCGCGGTGCTCAGGTTCCCGCCGATGATTGGGCCTCCTTCGAAGCTGCTGAAGGCGTTCGCCACGTAGACGTCACCCTTCTGCAGCATGTCGATGGGCCAGGAGTTGCGGCCACCCACGTGGCCGTCGGCGTGTCCCTTCTTCGTCAGGGCGGCGTCGAGGTCCGGCCGCTTCGGGACGAAAGTCGCGGTCAGGGCCCGGCCGACCATGGTCTCGGTCGGGTCGAGGTGCACGAGCTTCCAGCGTCCCTCGTACTGCCACTCGAACTTCTTCCCGCGGAGAACGGACCAGGCCTCCTCGAGGTTGACGTTCTTCATGCGCTCGAGGATGGCGTCAGGGACCTTCGGCCGGCCGTCTTCGAATCGCTCGCCGTCCCAGCCCGAGGTGAGGGCGATGACCTCCTCGCGGGAGGGGGTCACGTCCTGGGCGAGGGCCAGGGTCGGAACCAGGAGTGCGGTGACGAGTGCGACGGTCAGGATGCGCTTCATGAATCTCTCCTTTCGCAGGACGGGAGGATTGTATTTCGTAAGCGGGGTGCGTGGGGAGCAAACCGGTCCGGAGAGCAGAGTGAGGCGCATCACTGCGCCGAAATCCCGGTTGGCCAACCGTGTCCGCGGCGAACCCGCGGTGTGCGAAGGAGGACCCATGACGCGTCAGGAAGTCGCCGTGCTTCTTCTCCTCGTCCTCGGGACGGCCTGCCGGTCGGCCGGCCCCCAGACTCCGGCTGGCCCTGCGACCTTGCCCGAGCCGCTGGCCGGATACCAGGGCGAGGTCCGGGTCCTGCCGCACGGGGGCGGCGACGCGCAGACGGTCAAGGCCGGACCGGGGAAGGAGCTGGCCGGCGGGTGTGACGTGGCCGTCCACGTGCGGGCAGTGGCCTTCGAGGACGGGACGGCTCGCTTCTCCCTCGACAACATCGGCCTCCCGAAGGTCCGGGGACGGGCCGAACGGTGCGAGCAGGTCCGGCCCGGGCTGCTCCTGTTCGTCGAAGGGCTGGGAGAGGGGACTGACGATTCGGTGGTCAGGGCGCAGGTGGACCGGGTGCTGCAGACGCCGGAAGCCTATCTGGGGTCGAAGGGAGTTGGGTTCGATCTGCCACCTGGCGAGGCCCCGGCGGAGGTGGCGAGCCGGGAGGTGTACGCTCCCGTCGACGAGAAGATGCTGAGCCGCCAGGTCGAGACCTGGCCCGAGGCCCTCCTCTCGGTGGACCCCTGGTACCACCACGGCTCCGGCCGGATCCGGCAGGAGGGCGAGGTCGAGGTGGAGGCGATCGTGGGAACCGACGGGCGGATCCACACGCCCCGGATCAAGACCGGCATGGGCGCTTCGCACGAGCGGGCGGTCCTCCGCGTCCTGCCGCTCTGGCGCTTCGAGCCGGCGCGGGGCCCGGAGGGGCCGGTCGGGGCCCGCGTCCTCCTGAGCCCCATTCTCCGCATTTTCTGACGCCGGGCCGGGGCCAGGGTCGGCGAGCGGTCGGCCCGCTTTGCGGGACCCGCGGCGTGCGCTACAGTCGAAGGCTACTGCCGAGGACACGACCGCCATGGCGGAATCGTGTCCTTGGCCAGGGCATCCGGCCGCAGGCCGGTTCGGTCCTCAGCATTCAGACGAGGCGGTCGGCATCGGGGCAATCACTCGGGCGGGCGCCGCCGGGGAGGTCGCTCGATGATCGGAAATCGCTCGAGGCTCCAGGGGGGAGTCGGTACCATCCTTGCCCTTCTGGCGCTGTCAGTCGGACCGGTCGTGGCCGCGGAGGACCCGACGGCTGCCTTCGAGCCGCCCCTGCCGGACGAGTTCGACTGGATCCAGATCGTCTCGGACGAGTGGCTCAAGGGCGAGATCATCGCCATGTACGACGATTCCCTCGAGTTCGACAGCGACGAGCTGGACGAGCTGACCTTCGACTTCGACGACGTCAAGAAGATCCGCTCCTCCGGGACCATGCAGGTGGGGCTGGTGGAGGGCGGCGTCGCCGTCGGGCAGCTCTTCGTCGACGGGGACGAGGTCCGGGTGGTGGGGGATCGGGAGCAGAAGATCGAGCGCTCCCAGGTGCTCAGCATCACCTCAGGCGCCCCCCGGGAGAGGAACTACTGGTCGGGAAAGGTCAGCGCGGGCGCCAACTTCAGGCAGGGCAATACCGACCAGGTCGAGACCAACGGCCACGTGGGCTTCATGCGGCGCACGGTCAAGAACCGGATGAGTCTCGACTACCTGGCGAACTTCAGCCGGACCGAGGACACGACGCTCAGCGACAACCAGCGTGCGATCGTGGGCTGGGACCGCTTCGTCTCTGATCGCTTCTTCCTCTCGCCGGTCCTCGGCGAGTACTTCCGCGACCCCTTCCAGAACGTCGCGCACCGGTACACGATCGGCGCCGGGGCCGGCTATCAGATCGTCGACACATCGAAGATCGACTGGCAGGTATCGGCGGGCCTCGCCTACCAGAGCACACGTTTCGACGACGTGCTCGAGGGCGAACCCACCTCGGCAAGCACGCCCTCCCTCGTCGCCACCACGATCTACGACCACGAGCTGAGCGGGTCCATCGACTTCAATCTCGCCTATCGTTTCTTCATCGTGAACGAGGAGTCCGGGCGGTACACCCACCACTTCGTGACCGGCTTCGAGTTCGACCTGATCGGCTCCCTCGACTTCGACGTCACCTTCGTCTGGGACCGGATCGAGAAGCCTCGTCAGAGCTCTGACGGGACCTTTCCGGAGAAGGACGACATCCGCCTGAACCTCGCCCTGGGATTCGACTTCTAGCGGGGTTCGGTCCAGGGTCACGAGCGCCCGGGGCCGCGGCGCGTGAGGAGGCTCCGGGCCCAGCCCTGGGCGAGGACGAGGCGGGGTGCCTGCGTGGAGACGTTCGTGGGTACGTAGGCGAGAGAGCCGTCGTCGGCAACCGCCATCTTCGTCCCTCCGTCGCCCGGGTCGTAGGCGAGGCTCTCGAGGACGCGGACCGGCGCCCCGGTGACCCGGGAGCGGGCCGGGTCGAAGGGCACGGCGAACAGCTGTCCTCCGCGAGCGTAGACGAGGTGGCCGCCTGGCACCGAGCGAGCGTGGGAGCCCCCACGCATCAGCCGGCGGCGCTTCCCGGTCTCCAGGGAGACGGTCTCGATCGTCGCATCGTCGAACGTCGAGTGCTGGCGCTCGACGGTGAAGAGGACCGTCCTTCCGTCTGGCAGCACCTGGGGCCAGCGGTGGGAACGCTCGCCGTCGTCGAGCGCGGTGATCGGGCGTGGAGCCCCGCCCCGGGCTTCGACCCGAACGAGTCCGGACGATCGGGACGGGGCGAAGACGATCGCCCCGTCCGGCGCCCATGCGGCGCCGCACGGGCGCCCTTCGATCTCGGTGACGCTGAACGGCCTCTGTCCGTCCGGAGACACGCGCATGAGGCGGCCCCGGGCGAAGAACCCTACCTCCCGTCCGTCGGCGGAGAAGAAGGGTTGCTCGGCGCCCTCGGTCTCCGGCAGCGGTGTCCAGTCGAGATGCTCGAGGCGCCGCCGGTAGAGACGCACCGCGTCGGTGCCCTCCCCCACCAGCACGACGGTCGAGCCGTCCGGTGACAGTGCCACGGGCGAGGCGTGGTCATTTCGGGGCAGCGACACGTCCGGGGGCAGGTCGAGCACGAACTGCCGGACCGTGTCCCCACCCGGGGGACGACTCCTCCCGGGGCCGAGCAGGGCGATCGCCAGGGCCCCGAGCATCGCCAACGCGGCCAGGGCCCACGGCACCGTCGCCGGCCACCGTCCGCCCGCCGCGACGGACGACGGACGGGCCCCTTGCGTCTCCGGCCCACCTTCGAGCTCCTCCAGGTCGAGGCGCGCATCGCCCACGTCCTGGAACCTCTGGCGAGGGTCTCTCCGGAGGCACCGCCGGATGAGGCGGTGGAGCGCGGGTGGCGTCTCGGCGGGAAGGGCCGAGAGGTCCACCTCGTCGCGCAGCAGGGACGCGATGAGGTCCGGAACGGTCTGGCTGGGCACCGCCCGACGGCCGGTGAGCATCTCGTAGAGCAGGCACCCGAGGGCCCAGATGTCGGTCCGCTCGTCCACACGCTCGCCCTGGGCCTGCTCCGGGCTCATGTAGGGGATGGTGCCGAGGACCGCTCCCTCCCGCGTGAGCGTGCCGCTGGAGGACGCGCCCGGGCCGGCACCCCTGGCGACACGTCGAGCGAGGCC
>Ga0316576_10000307_pt1 | contig 21725 bp, 21 predicted proteins | sample S0NA_FD_203075 | JGI IMG/M metagenome (GOLD analysis project Ga0316576, IMG submission 203075) | Rhizosphere microbial communities from salt marsh grasses in Alabama, United States - S0-2_050615r3r5 | ecosystem: Host-associated > Plants > Roots > Rhizosphere | place: USA: Alabama | collected...
ATAGCTGTTACAAAATAAATCTTCGCCAATCGAAGATCTGTGGATACGTCGACATCTGTGATCGTCACGCGTTGCAATCGCGGATCCTTGACATGACGACGCAGAACGTCTGCCAAAGTACTGCGGATATGTCGGCTGACGCGTTCTGACCGTGCATAAGTCGTCATAAACTTATGATCTCCATTTCCATATCAATCACTTCGGCCAATCCAAGATCCTCGGCCATGTTAAAGAGCTTGTCCACTTTCGAATTCACAACGGTGCGTTGATTGCCTACCATACAGAAACCTATCTCAGCCCGCTGGTGAATATCGTTGGCTCCCACCTCAGCAATGGAAGCGTTAAATTGGTTGCGTAACCGTGCAATAATTGCTTTGACGACCTTCCGTTTAGCTTTCAAGGATCGGCAATCATGAATCCGATAAACAATACGACCGACACCGATGACCATGCGTATTCGCCACCTATCACGTACTATGATCTCAAAACCGTTTTAAAGAACATACCGGATCATGCTCAAAGCATCATTGTACTTCGGGACGGATCTCTTCAAGATAGTAACACTCGATCACATCACCGACTTTAATGTCATTATAGTTTTCAATGCCGATACCGCACTCATATCCGCTGTGAACTTCCTTGACATCATCTTTATAGCGCCGTAAGGATGAATTGCGGCCCTCATAGTAAACCACGCCATCTCTGAGCAACCGCATCAACTGGCCCCTCTCCATTTTGCCATCCGTTACATGACATCCGGCGATGGCACCAACCTTCGGTATCTGAAAAACCTGACGGACTTCTGCTCGTCCAAGGACACGCTCTTCAAAGATAGATTCCATCATTCCGGCAATGGCATCTTTGATTTCTTTGATGACGTCATAAATCACATTATGATAGCGCATATCCACGCCCTCTTCGAGGGCCATATTCTGAACTTTGGGCGTCGGTCTCACATTGAAACCGATAATGATGGCGTTGGACACCGACGCGAGAGACACATCCGATTCCGTGATGGTTCCCGAAGCGGAATGAACGACATTGATTTTAACTTCTTCATTCGACAATTTGACCAGCGAATCCTTAAGGGCTTCCATGGATCCGTCGACATCGGTCTTGATAATCAGGTTTAGATCCTTGACTTCGCCTTCCTTCATTCTTTCGAAAAGGTTTTCAAGGCTCATACGATTAGATTTGGCCAATTCTTTGGTGCGCTGCTTTTGGGTCCGGTGGAGGCTGACTTGTTTGGCGTCCTTTTCATCCTTCAAGGCGATGAGTTCATCTCCAGCAACCGGAACGCCTGAAAGACCGAGCACTTCGACTGGAATTGAGGGACCGGCCTCCGAAACTTGATTCCCCATATCGTTCAACAGGGCGCGCACTTTCCCGAAATGGACACCGCATACGACGGGATCGCCTGTCTGTAAGGTACCTTCCTTAACCAATACGGTGGCCACGGGTCCCCGTCCTGAATCCAGCTTAGCTTCCACGACATGGCCGAATGCGAGTTTGTCAGGATTGGCCTTGAGTTCCATGACTTCCGCTTGAAGCAAAATCATTTCAAGCAATTCACTGATACCCGTTTTCTGTTTGGCGGAAACATTGACAAAAATCGTATCGCCACCCCATGCTTCCGGACTCAATCCTTTCTCAGATAATTCACGGTATACGCGATCAGGATCAGCACCGGCCTTGTCTATTTTATTTACGGCAACGATGAGAGGTACCTCCGATGCGCGTGCATGGTTGATTGCCTCAACGGTTTGGGGCATTACGCCGTCGTCTGCGGCGACGACAAGAATCACGATATCGGTTACTTTGGCGCCTCGGGAGCGCATAGCGGTAAAGGCTTCGTGGCCCGGTGTATCCAGGAAGGTAATCTGTCCTTTTTCGGTTGACACGCTGTAGGCACCGATGTGCTGGGTAATGCCACCCGCTTCCAGTTCTGTGACATGTGATTTTCGAATTACGTCGAGCAGAGACGTCTTGCCATGGTCGACATGCCCCATAATCGTCACAACAGGTGCTCGCTCCGCCAGAGTTTCCGGAGCATCTTCTTCGACCTTGATCAGCTCATCTTCCTCAAATGCGGCCTTTTCCACTTCGTAGTCGAATTCAGCAGCAACCAAGCTCGCTGTTTCAAAATCAATACTTTGGTTGACGGTTGCCATAATGCCTTGCCCCATCAACATTTTTATGATTTCGTTGGCTTTTATACCCATTCGCTTGGCCAACTCTGAGAGCATGATGGCTTCATCCACTTTAATTCTCCGTTTGATGGCTTTGGCAGTTGTAATCTGGGTTTTTTGGCCAACGGCGGCTTTGCCGCGTGCATCTTTTCGCCCCTTACGAGACCGGGCCTGGCCCGAGTATAGGTCAGCGCCTTCAATGACGGATTTTTTCCTAAATGCTATTCTCTTTTTAAAAAACTTGCGGTCCAGCTCTTCTTCGGTCCGCTTTTTGCGTCTCTTCTTTTTCGCAGCGGCGGTATCGGCATCTTCACGATTGGGTTCCGCTTCGGAGGGAATCGGCACGATCCGCTCTTCAGGTTTCTCGACCTGTTTGGCCGGGAGTTTGATGATTTTAGCGGCCGGTTCGGCTTTTTTTACTTTTTTTACCTTTAGTGGCGGTGCTTCAGGCTCTTTGGTTTCTTCTACACCATTTAAAGCAACGGCTTCAGTTTCTTCCTGGAGCACCTTCGGCGTTTCCGTCTCAGCAAAAATTTCTTCCTTTACAGCATCAGGTGCTTTTTCAATCACCTCTTCAGCCTTCTGCTCCTTCTTCTTCGTCGCCGGCTTCACAATCTTCGCAGGTATTTCTTTTACTGGTAGGGGTTTGGGAGGCGTATCTTCTTTTATGACTCCGGGGACGGCCAAATCTTCTTCAGTTTCCTCAGTAGGAGCTTCCTCGGCCTGGGAATCTGCCTCCGCCTCGGCTACTGCTTCTTCATCGTCATCGACAGCAACAGCTTCTACAACTTTTTTGCGTCGGCGGCGGATAACCGTTGGCTTTATTCTGGTTTCCTCGACTTTCTCAGCCGGTTTGCCGAAAAACGTTTCCTTTATTTGAGCTATGCTTTCCTCTTCGAGAGAACTCATATGGCTTTTCACTGTAATGCCTATCTCACTCATTCTTTCAATGAGCACTTTGTTGGTCATGTTGAGCTCTCGCGCAAGCTCGTATACCCTCATTTTTGCCATTGCTTTCCCCCTACAATCCGGCTCTCCAGGCATTTTCTGTAGTCAATGCTTAAGCGCATATATCAAAATGGAATAATTCAGCTACTCTTCCTTCGGTTCCGCATCCACTTCAGTTTCGATCGTATCTTCCGTAGCGGAATCCTCGGTTGCATCAGATTTTGCTTCAACTTCCAAATCAATCCCATCAGCATCACTTTCCACATTTTCCGCAGAGTGTTGTTCAGCCGCGTTACCCTGCGATAAATTCTCTTCTCCTTCAGAGGCTGGCATCTCTTCCTCGGCCGCGGCCTCTGAAGCCAAGACCGCCTGACGTGCCGCTGATATCAGGTCTCGGGCTTGATCTTCACCAATTTCCCGGACCTGGACTATGTCTTCCACGGACGCGATACTGATTTCATCAACAGAGAAAAAGCCTGCTTCGTAAAGGGCGTCAGCCAAACTAACGCCAACTTCCGGTAATGCCATGAGCGATTCATAGCCACTTTTCATAGTCTCGTTATATCGGGATTCGCTTTGAACATCTAAATGCCAGCCTGTCAATTTGGATGCTAAACGAACATTTTGGCCCCGCTTCCCAATCGCGATGGAGAGATAATCGTCCGGAACGATAACTTCCATCGACCGATTGGTTTCGTCGATTATAACCCTTGATATCTCGGCCGGCGCCAAAGCATTGCATACAAACTTGGCCGCGTCCACATGCCAGGGAATGATATCAATTTTTTCACCTCTCAATTCCTGGACCACATTCTGGACACGACTTCCCTTCATGCCTACGCAAGCTCCGACGGGATCAATATCCGAATTGTTGGATGAGACTGCAATTTTTGCACGAACCCCCGGTTCTCGAGCTGCCCCCATGATGCTGACGATACCTTCACTGATTTCCGGAACTTCCGTCTTAAAAAGATCCATCAGAAAATCCTTGTGCGCTCTCGAAAGAATAATCTGAGGTCCTCGTGTTTCGTGGAGCACATCCAATATATAAGCTCGGACGCGATCTCCACGGCGGTAAGATTCGCGTGGCACCTGCTCCCGTACCGGCAATATACCCTCTGTTTGCCCCAGGTTCACGATGATATCGCCACGATCCATGCGCTGTACGATGCCGTTTATGATTTCCCCTTTGCGATCGACAAAACTCGCATAGATGGCGTCTTTTTCCGCATCCTTCATCTTCTGGATGATGACCTGCTTAGCAGATTGAGCCGCGATACGACCAAAAGTCGAAGTATCCATTTTGGTGCCTAAACTGTCACCTATCTCACACTCCGTGTCTAGTTTACGCCCTTCTTCCAAGGTGATCTCTAAGGCAGGATCTTCGACATTCTCTACAACATCTTTGAATTGAAAGACTTCTATCTCTCCGGAATCGTCATTATACTGAACCTCAATATCAATTTTGCTTCCAAATTTTTTCCGGGCAGCCGACTTGAGTGCCTCTTCAAGCGCGCTGATCAGGATCTCGCGATCAATGCCTTTGTCTCGACTGACTTGCTCGACGACTCGTTTTATATCCGCTACAAACATTAGTTTTCTCCATTAAAATTGACAAGCCGTGCAATGGATATCTCTTCGAGAGGAATGCCAATCTCTTTATCGTCGCATACCACTTCGACAACATTGTCATCAATTCCGCGAAGAAGGCCTTTGTAATTCTTTCTCCCATCTATGGGTTGACGCGTTTTAATGTGAATCTGATTGCCCTTGAATTTGTTGAAATCTTCAATGCGACCAATTGGTCGATTGAGACCCGGAGAAGAAACTTCCAAACTGTAGGGGCCTACATCGTCCAGCGAAACATCAAGAATATCTCCCAACTGACGACTGATAAGAGCACAATCATCCAAGGTCACACCTCCCTGCTTGTCGATATAGAGACGCAAAACCCGACCTTGGGATTCACGACGAAACTCAACATAAACGAGTTCCATGCCTTCATCCAGACAAAACGGTTCGGCGATCTCCCACACTTGAGAGGCAATCTGCTTCTCCTTCTGTGGTAACGACAAATTCGGGTCGATCGGCGCTGGATTATCTTCCACCTTGTTATGTATCATCGTCTTGGCCATATCCTATAAAAACAAAAAACGGGCTGCCGCCCGCTTCCAAAAACCAGGTAATCCGTCAAAATGACGTGAGACGTTATGTACTCATGCAAGGCACCATGATCAATAGGTTACTTTCCCGGTTCCATACATAACGCTTCCCTTAAACGACCTTTTGAAAAAAGGCGGAAACTGGAGCGGGCAACGAGACTCGAACTCGCGACACCAAGCTTGGGAAGCTTGTACTCTACCAACTGAGCTATGCCCGCTTCCAAGGATCTCTAATTAGGACAAAAAGCCTACTTTGTCAACACGTTTCACCGGCCATTGGTATTGATGCGAAGTGCATACCCGTTTGATCCTGCCCCAAAGTCGAACCACTTACGAGAGGAGCTCACGAATGGCCAAAAGTTCCCGTCGAATAGTTCTTAATTCCATGGGCCAATCGATAGGGGCCGGGGACTCCTGTCGCTTCAAGTACTGCCTGGCTCCCTGAATGGTGTATTTTTGCCGATGCAGCAGGTCTTTGATCATGCGGATGCGCTCCACATCCGCGGGTCGGTACAACCGCTGACCGGATTCTGTGCGCCGCGGTCTGATACTAGGGAATTCACCTTCCCAAAAGCGCAGAACGTAGGAGGGCACACCGGCTATGGCACTGACTTCGCCTATGCGGTAATAGAGCTTATCCTGTCCCTTCAGTTCGGAAGGCATTGCTCCTCCGGCATGAATCCTCGCGTTGTGGGCTTTGGCTCAGGAAGGTAGATCCGCGTTGCAAATTTCCAACAACCGCTGGGTCAAATCACGATGAATCTCATTAACCACCTCATCTTCAAGCGTTCCTTCCGCAGAGCGATAGACCACCCGCAAAGAGAGACTTTTCTTTTCAGCAGGAATTGGGCGACCTTTAAATACATCAAAAACCCAAACATTTTCAACCAGTTTGTTTTGCATTCCCTGAATTCCGGACAAAACGCTCTGAGCAGCGAGATCATCATCCACGATCAAGGTAATGTCCCTCGATGTGGAAGGATAGCGTGGTAAGGGCTTAGCTTGGATGCGATCCGGAATCATGGGGGTCAAACGGTCGAGATCGATTTCGAATATGAAGGCCGGTTGTTTCATACTAAAATTGACAAGCACTTCTTGATTGATTTCTCCAATGATGCCGATATACGCGCCCTCCATCAAAATCTCGGCGGCCGCATTCGGCTGCAAATAGGGTGCTCGATGCTTACTGATTCCGACGAATTGAATCTCTTTTAATTGGAGCCCTTCAAACAGCCCTTCAAGCGCACCTTTGATATCATAAAAATCGCAGGTCACGGTCTTGCGGTTCCAAGTGCTTTCATGGCGAGCACCGGTCCATAGAGCAGCCAGGATAGTGCGTTCATCGGGTTGACAATCCTGCCCCTGACTGATGAAAGTTTTGCCGATCTCAAAAATTTTCATCGTTTTGGTCTGCTGAGCGATATTTCGCAAGGTGGTTTCCATCAGACCCGGGACCAATGACGTCCGCATGACGTTCTGATCCTCTGATAAAGGATTCAGAATACTGACAGTAGCACGTCGCTCATCTTTCTCGGACAAGCACAACTGATCACAAGCGCGTTCACTGACAAAACTGTAGGTAATCGTTTCAGTAAAGCCAAAACCGTTCAGCAGGGACCTTATTGTCCGCTTGATATCGAGCGATCGATTGGAACGGACTTTGTCCGCAGCAATATGGGGCTTCCGGGCCTCGATACGATTGTAGCCCCAAAGCCGGGCAATTTCTTCAATCAAGTCTTCCGGCTGGTCGATATCCACCCGAAAAGACGGCGGATGTGCGTCTATCCAGGCGCCATCTGCATCCACTTCCGCCCGGATCTCTATCGATTCCAACAAGCTGGCAATTTCGTTCGCCGACAGGGAAGTACCGAGCAATCGGTTGCTTCGGGCGACATCAAGTCGTATAGATTGAACGTCCCGCGCCCCGGGGTGCACGTCGATATGGCCTTCAACAAGTGTCCCCCCGCCCAAATCGGCAATCAATCTGGCGGCGCGATTCAAGGCGGTGATGGTGCCCTGGGGATCCACGCCGCGCTCGAACCGGTGGGACGCCTCCGAATTCAGGTTCAATCGCTTCGCCGTCCTTCGAATGCTGACGGGACTAAAATAGGCACTTTCCAGAAGGACGCGATGTGTTGAATCAACGACCTCGGAATTCAGCCCCCCCATCACGCCGCCGATCCCGACCGGTTTTTCACCATCGCAGATCATCAACATTTCACCGTCAAGAACACGTTCCTTATTGTCCAAAGTGACAAAGCTTTCCCGGTCGCGGGCCCGCCTTACAATGATCTGATGACCTGCCAACTGATCGAAATCAAAGGCGTGCAACGGCTGGCCGAGTTCCATCATTACAAAATTGGTGATATCGACGACATTGCTGATCGGGCGCATCCCGACGGATCGAATCCTGTCCTGAAGCCAGGCGGGCGAAGGTCCGATGGTAACCCCTTCGATCAAACGAGCCGTATAGCGCGGACAAAGATCCGGATCTTCGATCGTCACACGGGCACAATCGGCAATGGCCTGGCCGGCAGTGGATGGAGGAATATCCGGATATCTCAAGTGATTACTTTGGAGGGCCGCCACTTCGCGGGCCACCCCCATCAGGCTCAAACAGTCGGGTCGATTCGGGGTTAAATCGATATCCAACACAATGTCGGACAGGCTCAATGCTTCGGCCAGCGAAGCTCCAAGGGGTAAATCTTCCGGCAGGGACCAGATGCCGCTGGTATCGGAGCCGAGCTCCAATTCCGCCTCACTGCACAGCATACCCTGTGAAGCTACGCCGCGGATGCTGGCCTCCGTTAGGGTTCTTCCATCGGGGAGGACCGTGCCAGGCGCGGCCAAAGCTGTCAACATGCCCTTCTCCACATTGGGCGCCCCACAGACAACATTCAACAGCCCGTCGCCAGTAGCGACTTCGCACACCTTCAATTTGTCAGCATTGGGATGTGCCCGAACAGCCTGTACTTGGGCAACTCTTACGTCTTTGAGGTAGGCAAAGCGATCGTAAACGCTATCGACTTCAAGACCTGCCATCGTTAATGCTTCCGCCAACCGGTCGGCGTCCCACTCCAGCGCAACGTATTCTTTCAGCCAACTCAAACTGACTTTCATGCTAGAATTGTCCCAAAAATCTTATGTCATTATTAAAAAATTTCCGAATATCATCGATGCCGTATTTCAGCATGGCAATGCGTTCCACCCCCATCCCGAAGGCAAAACCAGCGAACTTTAACGTATCGTAGCCAACACTGCGAAAAACATTGGGGTGAACCATTCCCGAACCGAGGATCTCTAGCCAGCCTGAGTGGGAACAGACCCGACACCCCTCGCCCCGGCACATGACGCACAGAATGTCCACTTCGGCACTGGGTTCGGTAAAGGGGAAGAAACTGGGCCGAAACCGTAAAGTCGTCTGGTCATCGAACATGGCATGTACAAAAGTGGTCAGGGTACCCTTTAAATCTGCAAAGGATACGTCTTCATCAACCAGCAATCCCTCCACCTGATGGAACATGGGGGTATGTGTCAGATCCGAATCGCAGCGAAAAACTTTGCCGGGGGCCACTACGGCCACGGGTGGCGCTTGCTTCTCCATCACCCGAATCTGCATGGGTGAAGTTTGGGTTCTTAAGACAATGTTCTCCGAAACATAGAACGTATCCTGCATGTCTCTGGCCGGATGGTATTTTGGGACATTGAGTGCCTCGAAATTATAGTAATCCGACTCCACTTCCGGGCCTTCAGCGATACTAAACCCCATGCGAAGAAAGATGTCACAGATTTCCTGAGTCACGCGGGTGATCGGGTGAAGCGTTCCGGGAACCATCGGTCGCCCGGGAAGGGTGATGTCGATACGTTCTTCACGGTGCCCATCACCCTCTTTTAGGCGTTTTGCTAGCGCCTGAATGGCTTCTTCAAGCTTCTTTTTGGACTGGTTGGCTTTTTTCCCTTCATCGGCCCTTTGTTCCGGCGGGAGATTGGCAATGTTGCGCAAAAAAGCCGTGAGTCGCCCTTTCCGCCCCAAATAGCGCACGGTCAACGCTTCAAGGCTGGTAAGATCCGACACACCGTTCAACTCGTCCAGGGCTTCCTGGTATATTCCATCTATCGACTTGTCCACGGTGTCGCTCAACTTATGCTAGGGATAGAAGTTAATTGCAGGGGGCGCGGCAGATCCCGAGTACTGCGATCTGCCGCTAGCCGACCTGTTGGTTTTAAAGCTGTTGGGAAGCCAGAGTGGCGATTTGGGTAAACCCGGCGGGATCGGAGACGGCGAGATCAGCCAACACTTTTCGATCCAGCTCAATACCGGCCTTCTTGAGTCCGTTCATAAACCTGCTGTATGACAGGTTATTCATTCGGGAGGCGGCATTGATGCGGACAATCCACAAGCGCCTGAAATCACGTTTGCGGGCACGCCGATCTCGATAGGCATACATGAGTGCCTTGTCGACCGCATCCGCCGCTGTTCGATAGAGCTTGCTGTGGCCACCACGAAATCCTTTGGCCAGTTTCAATACCTTCTTTCGCCGCCTACGGGCTTTGAATCCTCTTTTGATACGCATGGCATGTTCTCCTTAGCCCCAGAATTCTGTCGGGAATGGCTCATCGCTTGCATTTTAAACGCCTGGGGGATATTCGACGGAATTCGGCTATTCTCTATGTCGGGCCCGACCGAGACTCTCGGACGCGCCGTGTTCTCCTTATCCGTTGGGCATCAATAACCGCAGTTCGCGCATATCGGATTTGCCGATGATCTGGCTCTGTCGCAGGCTGCGTTTTCTCTTGCGCGTTTTCTTTGTCAGAATATGACTGGCATGGGATTTATTGTAGACAAACTTCCCGGAACCCGTTCGTTTAAACCGTTTGGCCGCCGCCCGGTTGGTTTTGATCTTTGGCATGTAAAGTCTCCTTCATCCTCCATGTTCTCATCAGGGGTCAATCGCTACCCCAGACAGGACGTTTGTAAATATCCATCGACACTAAAAAAGCTTTGGCGCGGCCGGATCTTACAGGCCCACGCCAATTCCGCCGTACCAATAAGGGCGGCAATGAGAAGCACCCGTTGGATCTATCGGGCTGGCTTCATAGGCTGTTCAAGCAATGAGCATCGCCATCGGTTACTTGGGCGACAGGACCATCATCATGGTGCGACCTTCGAATTTGGGATACTGTTCGACAACAGCAATCTCCTCAAGTTCGGTCGCAATTCGCTGCAACAACTCGCGACCCCGATCAGAAAGCGTGATTTCACGTCCTCGGAAGAGAACGGTCACCTTGACCTTGTCCTTTCGTCCAAGGAATTTCCGGATATGGCCGACTTTCACCTCGAGATCATGATCGCCGGTCTTGGGACGCACCTTGATTTCTTTTACCTGGAAGGTGCTCTGCTTCTTTTTAGCTTCCTGCTTTTTTTTGGTCTGTTCGTATTTGTAACGCCCGTAATCCATTATTTTGCAGACCGGGGGGGCTGCATTGGGCGAAACTTCTACCAGATCAAGGCCGAAATCAGCTGCAGCTTTCAGGGCGTCTTCAATCGATACAACACCCAATTGGTTACCTTCGGGGTCGATAACCCTGACTTCTCGAGCGCGAATATTACGGTTGATATTGACGCGATCTGATCTATTCGATTGAAATGTCCTTCTTGGTTGAGCTATGCTTTCACCTCCCTGGCAATAATGAGGGTTTCCCGACGGCCAATTCATCCCTTATAGCTAATGACCGTGAGGCAACATTTCTCCGTCAGTACGCCTATAAAGGCGCACGCGTGCAGAGATAGAAAATTGCCTATATAAGACAACCTTAAGAAATGCAAGTAAAAAATGCAAGTAAAAATTCCTCGACAACAGCTCTCATCGCGCCGCTTGGGCGCGCTGTCAGGGGATAGGGTCATGGGAGCGATTCGGCAGTCCTATTGGGCAACTGTATAGGTCGCCAACAGGCTCCCCTTCCAATAATCGTTGTCCGGATCGGTAAAAAAGGATTGAAACAGGGCAAGGCTCTCAGACCGCAAAACCCCACCGACGACCACCGGTTCGAGCGTTCGATAAAGGCGCGGCAACGATCCCATGTCACAACTGGTCCCACCGCCCATGACATCTTCGTAAGCGTAAACCACTTTCCCGATTCGATTCAAGGCCAGGGCGGCAAAACACATGAGACAGGGTTCCATGGTGCTGTATACTACCAACTCTTCGCGGGCGATATCATCCTCGAGCGAGGCCAGGTGCCTCAAGGCAACCATCTCGGCATGATCCATCTCGCTGGGGTGTTTCGACCGGCTGCCCCGGCGGGCACCGCGGACGACGATACGATCCTTGTGTACGACGACACAACCCACCGGGAATTCACCGGCGGATAGGGCACGGCGTGCCTCCTGCAGTGCACGTCGCATAAAAAACTGGTCGTCCATTTTGCGCCTCTTATCCTTGACACTATCTCAAAATTAAAATTTCCTTCCCAGAATCGCGGACGCAAGACATTTCGCTGCGCAGGGCTACCCGCCTGACGGATTCCTCGTGGCGGATGCAACCCGGGGAAATCATCGGTTGGGCGCGGAGTTGAAGCGCGCCACAAAAGCCAATATTTGCCTCTCTTCAGGGGACCAATTGCGCCTGTGGAGGGCATGTTCGCCCTTGGCACATGGAAACGAAGGTCTTTATTGAGGCGGCTTCAAGGCAAAAGTAGGTTTCAATGGATCTCAAATTCGCACACCGAATCATCGCATGGACAGCGTCCATCCACTTCGTAAGCATACATGATACGGGCTGCCATTTCTCGATGGCGGGCTGCTACCGTTATCTTCCTACGGGAAAGAAGGTGATTGGCCAGCGATTTACGGGAGAAGATTCCATCAAGTCCTCTCGCAACGACGTTACCTGAAAAATTGATTAGGACATCGGCGTCAATTCCATTGGTTACAACGCTGATGGGCACCTGATAGGGTGCCAACAAGCGCGAAGCAGCTATGGCGACCTGATGGCGGGTTGTCAGAGATCCTGGGGCGTATTTAACCAGCATCGCAACCCACTCGTCAACACAAACAATCAGGTCGAGCCTTATCTTGGCATGTTTTCCGCTGACCTCTAAGTTAATCGGAACCCTCGGTGTCAGATCCTCCTTATGAAACGCCTTTCTCTCGACCAGAAAACGAGCAACTTTCTGACGATAGCGCTCGTCATGGGTATCCGCTAAAATCTCTCCAGTCAGATAGTCCTCGATTTCACCCAGAATGAGATGATGTCCGCCCACTGGAGATGCTCCTGCCTGACGCTTGGGAATGAATTTGGTCTTTACAATTGCCCTTGGGGCCGGGTAAGGTAGATTGGTTTTAGATTATAGTGATTTTTAACCTAGTTCCTAATCAGCTAAAGTAAAGCCATGAACTATCACGCAGTCAACCGTTTCAAAGCGAGCGCCGATGAAACGAGACTCCCGGATGTTTCTCTCAGAGAGCAATTCGAGGCTCGGGAAAGACGTTTCATTGCACCATACGGCTGTTTAAGCGAAAAAGCCCGACGACGGTTGACCGATGCTTCACACTGCTCCGTTCGAACCGCTTTTCAGGTGGACCGTGATCGCATTGTTTACTCAAATGCGTTTCGGCGTTTAAAGTACAAGACACAGGTTTTCCTCAACCCCCTGGGGGATGAATATCGAACCCGTCTCACGCACACGTTGGAGGTTGCGCAAATTGCCCGCACCATTGCGCGCGCCCTGTTTCTGAATGAGGATTTGGCGGAGGCGATCGCACTGGGGCACGACCTTGGTCACACACCCTTTGGTCACGGTGGGGAAACCGCACTTAAAGAAATCTATTCCACCAACTTCACCCATAATAAGCAAAGCTTGCGCGTCGTCGACTGCCTTGAAAACAACGGACGGGGCCTGAATCTGACCCTGGAAGTGCGTGACGGCATTCTTAAACATTCAAAAGGATTTGGAGATGTTATGCCGGAGGAACCGGCGGAGCTGCCCATCACCACGGAGGGACGAATTGTCCGGTTCGCAGATATCATCGCTTATCTCAACCATGATCTGGATGACGCCATTCGCAGTGGCGTAATCGAGACGCATCAGGTCCCCGAACCTTGCCTGCGGGTATTAGGCCGCACCCACTCCGAGCGAGCTATAAGAATGATTCGGGATTTGATTACCAGCAGTGAACCGGCCGGGGATAAGTTGGTTCTCCAGCTTAGTGGGCCAGTCAATGAGGCCATGCAGGCCCTCCGCCATTTCCTCTATGAGAATGTCTATCGATCCTCAAGAGTCCATCGCGAATTTGTCAAAGCCAAGAAAATCCTGTCTGATCTTTACAGCCACCTTCTCGACAATGAAACTGATCTGCAAAGCGAGCTGCGCAAATTGGATATGCATGGCTGCAACAACCGCTCCCAACGTCGGGAGCGGCTTGTCTGCGATCTTCTGGCCAGCATGACCGACCGCTATGCCATGAGCCTCTATAAACGCCTTTTTTTTCCTTCCTCGACGGTTTGAAGGTTCCCCTTTCCTAATGACTTTGACTTCCGCTCTTTTGAACCGAATCCTTCAGCAGCACACCGACGTTCTCCGCCAGCTGGAAGCTCTTTATCATGCAATGGATGCTGCCTATGACACCGTCGCCAAAAACTACAATTTCGTATGCCGGGGATGTGCGGACAACTGCTGTCTGACCCGTTTCTATCATCATACCCTGGTGGAGGTGACGGGCCTTCTGGTGGGTTATCGAGGACTTCCGGAAAACGAGAGAACTTCCATTTTAGAACGAGCCCTTGTTTATTGTCGCGCTTTGCAGACCAGCGAACAACATGATCAACCTTTGAAGAAGCTTTGCCCATTGAACACCGATGAGCGGTGTCTGCTCTACCAACAGCGCCCCATGATTTGCCGCCTGCACGGTGTACCTCATGCCATGCGGCACCCGGCAAGAGGATTGATTACAGGCACGGGATGTCACATGTTCGAAGCAACCTGCAGTCAGGCTGATGGGCACCCTTTAGATCGCACGCCCTTGTATTCCGCAATGGCCATGCTTGAAAAGTCTCTGAGACGGGATTCAGGAATCGAAAACCCCGTGCGGCTGACCATTGCCGAGATGATTCTTGCCTTCGAAAATCATCTTGATTCCGGTTGAAGGGCGGGCTTGTTTTGATGAACCGGGTGGTACTAGGAAACAAAGCATGAAAACCGCTCGACCTGAAGCCTTGAAAAAGATTCCAGGGCGGTGCATCACGTCTGGAGAACGCTTCCGGTTTCGTTGTCATCCCGGCATCGGTTGCTTCAACCGTTGCTGCCGCAACTTGAATCTGTTTCTCTACCCATACGACGTCATCCGCCTTAAAAATTGTCTCGGGATCAAATCGGATCAATTTATCGACCGCTATGTGGATGTCGTTCTGCGGGAGGGCAACAGCTTCCCCGAGGTTTTGCTGCGCATGTCGAACGATACGGAACAAACCTGCCCCTTTTTGACCGAAAAAGGATGTACCGTATACCCGGATAGGCCGGACACCTGTCGCACCTTCCCCTTGGAACATGGTTTGCAGTATGGCGCTGCAGGCGATCGTCCCGAAAAGGTCAGTCTGTTCAGACCCCCGGACTTTTGTCTGGGGCAACACGAATCGGATGAATGGACCCTGCAAAGCTGGCAAGCGGATCAGGAGGCGGAGGAGCACAACAAAATGACCCGCAAATGGGCGTCCCTGAAAGGCCTCTTTGCCAAAGACCCCTGGCAGGGTCAGGGCCCTGATGGCCCGAAAGGACGCATGGCATTCATGGCCACTTATAATATGGATGCCTACCGTGAATTCGTCTTCTCAAGCAGCTTCTTGAAACGCTACAAGGTCAAGAAGGATTTGCTAACCCGTATTCGCAGGGACGATACAGCCCTTTTGTTGTTCGGTATGGATTGGGTCAGGCTATTTGTTTGGGGTATCCCCAGCAAAAAGATCCGACCGCGCTGAAAGATTCTGCCAATTCTTTTTCAGGATTTAGGTTTACAAAACACCGGGCGGCATTGGGTCTACCTTATCGCCTCCTAGTACATAGCCCCCGTCCAGGCGAATCACGCTACCCGACATAAAGGGAGCCTCGTCGATGACAAACCGGACCGCCTTCACCACGTCCTCGATCGTTCCCATGCGCCTCAAGAGCGTGTGATCCAGCAGGGCTTGCTTCTGATGAGCCTCCAGCAAACCCCACCCCCGAGTATGCTCCCCATGGCGGGTGGCCACAAGGCCCAGCATGATTTCGTTGACCCTTACTTCCGGTGCTGCAACTCTCGCCCAAGATTCCGTCAGAAGAGAAATGCCACGGTTGGCGGCAGCATAGCCGTCGTTGAAAATCAGGCTGGCCGGTCCGCTGCGCCCCACCACGCCCGCGATGGAAGACAGGTTTACCACACAACCCTTGCCGCCCGCTTTGAGATGGGGCAGGACGTTATCAAACACCCAATGTTTAGCCCGCAGGGTGGTTTCCATTTCCAGGTCCCATTGGTCCGGGGTGTAGGGGCCGTGCACCACCGGCCATCCTCCGCGCTCAATGTTATTGACAAGGACATCAAGCCGACCGAAGTGCGACACCACATCACAAATCAGTTGAGAGACAGCGTCGCATTCGCGCAGGTCGACCTTGAATATCGCGCACTTGTCACCAAAAACGGCAAAGTCGTCCCGCATTTGGGGGAGTGCTTCCGGCCAATCATGATAGGTGAGGGCCACACAGAATCCCCGCTGTGCAAGATCCAGCCCGATGCCCTTGCCGATGCCCTTGATGGCGCCCAATACCAGGGCTACCCGCCCGGAAGTCTCTGATAGGGGGGAGGGATAGCTGTTCATTTGGACGGACCTTTCCCAAATAGGGCCCATTTGATCCAGGTATGCGCAAACACCAATAGGTCCACATCGGTACCCTCCAAGGCCACCTGCGCCTCCAATCTTAAGGGATGTCCTTCGCTAAAATCACCCTCCCGCAGATGCTGTCGAAATCCATCCAGATCGTAGAGAGCCAGATGAAACATCCGCTGCTCTCGAAGATCCAACGGTGCCGGATGAAACTGGTTCTTGAAACTGATGATCTCCATCAGCATATCATTGAAGTGGTTGTATTCCTCCAGTTCCTGGTCTTCGATCCATTCCCGCACGGTTTGGGTGTGTGGTTGCTCACGTCCCCGGCAATGGTCTTCGCACATCAGGGCAAAGTGTTCGAAGACTGCGCCGGTTTCTCGCGATCGCGTGATGGCGCGTGCCAGAGGGTAGGTTCGGCAGGACGAAGGACGATCCTCGTAGACCTGGCAGCCGCTATCCGTTACAAAAGGACATTGAAGGTCTTCTTCAGGAACTGCCTTGAGACTGATAACGGGCAAGCCTGTCTGAGGGCCGAGGTGCTCGACGGTATAGCGGTTCAGGAATTCGGCGGCCGGCAGCTTCAGGCGGGATTTGAGGCGGAAAATGTCGTAAGGGGTTAAAAACTGGTTGAGATCACGGCAACAGGCATTGAAACAGTCCACATCGGGTCCGCAGGCGAACTGAAATCGATCCTTGCGAGCCAGGGGAATCATATCGGTTTCCATCATTGGCCTTTCGTTTTTTCTGAGAAGGAAAATCACATGAAATTTACGACTGCCCATACCATATATAGTATCAAATTGAAACGAGGTTCCAACATCTGGGAAAGACGTTCCAAAACGCCGCAAACAGCCTGCTGGATTGCGTTTCGTTCATCGAAAATTCTTGACAAGGCTAGGGCCGAATGGTATTTAAACTATCTCGTTCAAACTATATCCTCTTGAAATTTTTGATATTTTTGGCAACACAAGCTACTCGTGACAACCTTCAGGGGTAACCCCCTTTTTTGCGATTCACCAGAGGAACGACCGGAAGGCTCGCCTGTCCGGATCATGAAAATGAAGGGAGGTGTTACAAACTCAACGCGGGACTCGACACTACCGACGGGACTTCCCACGGTAAAACTTTTATGACTTAATTTCTAGGAGGATCTTAAATGCCAAGCTTTGTAATTCAGGAAAAATGTGACGGCTGCAAAGGCGGTGACAAGACAGCTTGCATGTACATCTGCCCCAACGACCTGATGGTCCTGGATCCTGACGCCATGAAAGCCTACAACCAGGAACCGGATCAGTGCTGGGAATGCTTCTCTTGTGTCAAGATCTGCCCGACCCAGGCCATTGAAGTCCGTGGCTATGCCGACTTCGTACCCTTGGGAAGCAGCATCATGCCGATGATGGGCACCGAGGATGTCATGTGGACCTGCAAATTCCGCAACGGCGTTGTCAAACGCTTCAAGTTCCCCATCCGGACCACCCCGGAAGGTGGTGCCAATGCCTATCCCGATCTTAAGGGCAATGACCTCGAAAGCGGCCTGCTGAGCACGGAAGAAGCCGACGGCTACACGATTCCGACGCCGAAAGTTTAGTCCATGTGAGGATATTGTTCCCTGTTTTAGAAAATTTCTGAATTTATCAATATTTAAGGAGGAAGCAATATGGCATTACCGAATAAACCATTGGGCGAACTCAAGGCCGTACGGGATCCGGAAGTCGAGGAGCGCGAAGTTGACGTTTTGATCGTGGGCGGTGGTATGGCGGCCTGCGGCGCAGCGTTTGAGGTCAAAAAATGGCTGGGCGACGATCAGACGGTTCTTCTTTGTGACAAAGCCGCCATGGAGCGCTCCGGCGCCGTGGCCCAAGGCCTGTCGGCCATCAACACCTTTATCGGTGAGAACGCTCCCGAAGATTACGTCCGCATGGTCCGCAACGACCTCATGGGTCTGGTGCGTGAAGACCTGATCTTCGACCTGGGCTGCCACGTGGACGACTCCGTCCATCTGTTCGAAGAATGGGGCCTGCCCGTCTGGAAAAAATCCGAAGACAACAAAAACCTCGACGGTAAAAAAGGCCAGGCCATGGGCACCCTGAAATCAGGCGCCCAGCCGGTCCGCACCGGCAAATGGCAGATCATGATCAACGGTGAGTCCTACAAACGGATCGTGGCCGAAGCCGCCAAGCTGGCGCTGGGTGAAGACAACATCATCGAACGCTGCTTCATCGTCGAGCTGCTGCTGGATGCCAACGTCGAAAATCAGATCGCCGGTGCCGTGGGTTTCTCGGTCCGCGAAAACAAAATCTACATCATCAAGTGCAAGACCATGATGGTCGCTTGCGGCGGCGCCGTGAACATCTACCAACCCCGCTCGGTGGGCGAAGGTAAAGGCCGCGCCTGGTACCCCGTATGGAACGCCGGTTCCACCTACACCATGTGCATGCGGGTGGGAGCCGAACTTTCCATGATGGAAAACCGTTTCACCCCGGCCCGCTTTAAAGACGGCTACGGCCCGGTGGGCGCCTGGTTCCTGCTGTTCAAGGCCAAAACCCTCAACGGTCTGGGCGAAGCGTTTGCCGGCGGTGATGCCGCCAAGGCTGAGCTCGAGAAATATGCGCCTTACGGCACGGCCGCCATCACCCCGACCTGTCTGCGTAACCACTTGATGTTGTTCGAGATGAAAGAAGGCCGCGGCCCTATCATCATGGACACCGTCAGCGCGCTGGCCGAACTCGGCAAGACCATGGACAAAAAGGAGCTCAAACACCTCGAGTCCGAAGCTTGGGAAGACTTCCTCGACATGACCTGCGGCCAGGCCAACCTGTGGTGCGCCCAGAACTGCGAACCGGAGAAGAAGAACTCCGAAGTCATGCCCACCGAACCTTACCTGCTGGGTTCCCACTCCGGTTGCTGCGGCCTGTGGACCTCGGGCCCGGACTACGACTGGGTTCCGGATGCTTACAAAATTAAAGCCCGCAACGGCAAGGTGTACAACCGCATGACCACGGTGGAAGGTCTGTTCACGGCCGGTGACGGCGTGGGCTGCTCCGGCCACAAGTTCTCCTCGGGCTCCCATGCGGAAGGTCGTATCGCGGCCAAGCAGATGGTCCGCTACGCCAAGGATTTTGCGGATTTCACCCCGGCCCTGGCCCAGAGCAAGGACGAACTGGTGGACCTGATCTACAAACCGGTGCGCACCTTCCTGGACAACAAGGACTACACCACGGCCATCAACATCAACCCCAACTATGTCAAGCCGGAAGGCATGATGTACCGCCTGATGAAAGCCACCCACGAGTACGGCGCCGGTACGGCCACCTACTACCAGACCAGCAGCAAGTCGCTGGAAATCGTCATGGATCTGCTCCAGACCATGCGCGAAGACTGCGAAAAAATGGCGGCCGGCGACCTGCACGAACTGATGCGCGCCTGGGAAATCACCCACCGCATCTGGACGGTGGAGTCTCATCTGCGCCACATCCAGTACCGCAAAGAAACCCGCTATCCCGGTTTCTACTATCAGGCGGACTACCCCGGTCAGGACGACGAGAACTGGTTCTGCTTCGTCAACTCCAAGTTCGATCCGAAAGCGCAAAAATGGGATGTCTTCAAGAAAGACTACATCAAGATCATCCCGGATTAATGAGTATGAAGACTTGGCATTAGCTTAGTCGAATAATCGGCCTCCAGGTACCCGGAAACGGGTACCTGGAGGTTTTTATTAAGAAACCTATTGTATCCATAAACACTTCTGCCTGTTTCACGGCGGTATCCGCTGTTTTTCCATGGCTCTGGACAGACGCCGGCGCGTTGTCCCCGACATTGACCCGCGCCGACGTGTGTGCATAGACCTAAACGGATATCGCCTGGGACGATTGAAGGAAACGGTTACACTTTAAATCGTTCGGGTAACAACCAATTCTGTAAGCACGGAGGGACAGGATGACAGAAAACAAAGCCCCTGCTAGTGGAAGCATTCTCGTTGTGGGAGGCGGCATCAGCGGTTTGACGACGGCGCTCGAAGCTGCCGAGGTGGGATACGAGGTGTTTCTCGTCGAAAAGAATCCCTACCTGGGTGGACGTGTGGCCCAGCTCAATCAGTATTTCCCCAAGCTTTGCCCCCCGACCTGCGGCCTGGAAATCAATTTTCGGCGCATCAAGGACAATCCCCTCATCAAGGTCATGACCCTTTCCGAAGTTCAAAAAGTCGAGGGTGAGCCGGGCAACTATAACGTGACGATTAACATCAAACCGCGCTATGTCAACGAAAACTGTACGGCCTGTGGTGACTGTGCCGAAGCCTGCGGTGTGGAGATCTCTGATCCTTTCAACTTCGAGATGGGAAAAAAGCCGGGTGCCCACCTGCCGTTTGAGATGGCTTTCCCTTCACGCTACATCCTGTCTCCTGAGATCATCGGAACCGACGCGGCCCAGAAAGCGAAAGACGCTTGTAAATACGACGCCGTCGATCTGGAAATGAAAGCAAAAACTTTGGACCTCAACGTCGGCGCCATCGTTTACGCCACGGGATGGCAACCCTACGATGCGACCAAGATCGACAACCTGGGATTTGGTCAAGTACCTAACATCATTACCAATATGATGATGGAACGGCTGGCCGCTCCCAATGGACCGACCCAGGGTAAGATCCTTCGGCCGGCAGATCAGAAAGCCCCCGAAAGCGTGGCTTTCGTCCAATGTGCCGGCTCGCGGGACGAAAACCACCTTCCCTATTGCTCCTACATCTGCTGCATGGCTTCTCTGAAACAAGCCCTCTATGTCCGTGAACAGTATCCGGATGCCACCATTTATATTTTTTACATCGACATCCGTTCCCCCGGGCAGCGGTATGAGAAGTTCTACCAGAAGGTCAAGGACGACGAAAAGATCATTTTCATCAAAGGCAAAGTTGCGGCGGTGGAAGCCGCAGCCGGTGGAGCCGTTACGGTTACGGCCGAAAACGCGGTCACCGGTGAAAAATCCAGCCAGACGGTGGACATGGTGGTCCTGGCCACCGGGATGCAACCTTCAGCTGCCGAAACCAAACTTCCCGGGGATATCAAGTACACGGAAGACGGTTTCATCTTAAATGATTTCCAGAGGGGCGGCATCTTTGCAGCGGGTTGTGCCAACAAACCGGCGGATGTGGTTTCATCGAACCAGAACGCAACCGGAATGGCCCTGAAAGCGATTCAAACTCTGGCAGCGAAGTAGGAGGTAATCCATGGATAAAAAATATGGTGTGTATATATGTACGGGCTGCGGTATCGGGGATGCTCTGGATATCGAAGCGCTGAGCGGCGTGGCCAGTGAGGAGGGGCTGCCAGTCCAGACCCATCCGTTCCTCTGCAGTCAGGCCGGCGTTGAAATCATCAAGAAAGATGTCGAAGAAAAGGGCACCAATACGATGGTCATTGCGGCCTGTTCGCGGCGCGTCAATTTCGACACTTTCCGTTTTGTGGGCAGCATCATTGAGCGGGTCAACCTGCGGGAAGGTGTTGTCTGGTCACATTCGAGGGATCAGTTCCCGGCTCTCACCGACGAAGAAAAGCAGGACGAAGACAACTACGATCGCG
>Ga0316576_10000308_pt1 | contig 21656 bp, 19 predicted proteins | sample S0NA_FD_203075 | JGI IMG/M metagenome (GOLD analysis project Ga0316576, IMG submission 203075) | Rhizosphere microbial communities from salt marsh grasses in Alabama, United States - S0-2_050615r3r5 | ecosystem: Host-associated > Plants > Roots > Rhizosphere | place: USA: Alabama | collected...
GTGCCCATGTAGGACAGGATCGCGTCGTACTCGCCCCCCGAGGCCTTGGCCAGGCGCTCGAAGACGTAGCTCAGGTTCGCCCGCTCCGTGAACCCGGCCCCACCCACGTCGACCTGCAGCAGCAGGTAGAGGTCGGCGTTCTCCTCGGCCACGTCGGCGGAGCGCCACTTGTCGAGGTAGCTGAGCTCGGGGCCGGTGCCGCTGATCGCCACCACCGCGGTGCGGTTGCCCTCGCGCTGGTTCTTCTTCAGGTCCTTCGAGGCCTCGGCCAGGGCGTCGAGCATGTAGTTGCCGCCCTGGGGGGCGACGCGCCCCAGGGCCGGCGAGGCCTCGGCCGGGTCCTCGGTGTAGTCGAGGAGCTTCGTGGGGCGATCCCCGGTCGTCCAGATCGCGTAGCTCGTGCCCGAGGGCAGACGGGTGATGAAGGCGCTCACCGCGTCGACCACGTTGAGGCGGTACTCGGACCCGGCGGCCTGGCTCGTGTCCACGATCACCGCCACCGTGAGCGGCCGACGGTCGGGCTTGAAGGAGGTGATGTCACGCACGACTCCGTTCTCGGAGAGGGCGACATCCTGCTGGCCGAGGCCTTCGACCGGCTCACCTTCCTTGTCGAGAACGGTGGCGGTCAGGGCGCGCACCTCGGTGTCCGGGGCGACCGCGGACGCCTGCGCCAGGAGGAGCACCGCGAGCGTGAAACCTGTCATTATCGTCCTCCGAAATGCCGACTTTCGGCTTGCGTGTTCCCCCGAGAGACTCCTAACATCCACTATAGGTTTGGCTCTCCGCCAACGTCAAACCTGAGAATCGTCACCTCAAACCCCATGCTCCGCGCCACGGTGATCACGGTGAGCGACGCCTGCAGCCGCGGCGAGCGCGAGGACCTCTGCGGGCCCGAGGCGTGCCGGCGGCTGGCCTCCGCGGGGTTCGACGTGGACGGTCCCCGGGTCGTGCCCGACGAGCACCCGGCCATCGCGAGTGCCCTCCGGGCCGCGGCGGGCGCCTCGAGACTCGTCGTGACCACGGGGGGCACGGGCTTCGCGCCCCGCGACGTCACTCCGGAGGCGACCCTCGAGATCCTCGAGCGGGAGGCCCCGGGCCTGGCCGAGAGGATCCGCGCCCATGGTCTCGCCAAGACGCCGCTCGCCGCGCTCTCGCGGGGACGCGCCGGCCTCGTCGGCTCCTGTCTGGTGGTGAACCTGCCCGGAAGCCCGGGGGGGGTGCGAGACGGGCTCGACGCCCTCCTGCCCCTCCTCCCCCACGTGGTGGACCTGCTCGAGGGGCGCACGAAGCACGGGGAGTAGCCGTGGATTCGGCCCTCCCCGGGGCCCTCGCTTGACGCCTTTCGGACCCTTCTAATAAGATCCGCCCGGCCCTGAAGGGTTTACATGGACACTGTTCTCTTCCTGATCCCCCTGCTTCCGCTCGTCGGCTTCCTCTTCAACCTCACCGTTGGCGTGCGGGTGCTTTCCCCGCGGCGCGAGGAGTCCGGCGGGGACGCCCACGGCCACTCACCCTCGCCCGTCGTCGGCCTGGTGGCCTGCGGCACGGTCCTGGCGTCGTTCCTGGTGGCGGCGGGCGCGGTGGTGGCGGCGCACCAGGCGCCGGACCACACCCTCGCCCAGACGCTGTGGACCTGGATCCCGGGCGGAGCCGCGGAGACCGCCGTCCACGGCGTCGCCGGGGTCACCCCTTTCCAGGTGGAGTGGAGCTATCTCCTGGACCCCCTCTCCTCGGTGATGGTCCTGGTCGTGACGTTCGTCGGCTTCGTGATCCACGTCTACTCCATCGGGTACATGGGACACGACCCCGGCTACGCGCGCTACATGGCGTACCTGAACCTCTTCATGTTCGCCATGCTCACCCTCGTCCTGGGCGCCAACTACATGGTGCTCTTCGTGGGCTGGGAAGGCGTCGGCCTGTGTTCGTATCTCCTCATCGGGTTCTGGTTCGAGAAGCAGAGCGCCTCCGACGCCGGCAAGAAGGCCTTCATCGTCAACCGGATCGGTGACGCCGGATTCCTGGTCGGCGTCTTCCTGGTCTTCGTGACCTTCGGCACCCTGGACTTCCGGGCGGTGTCGGAGGCGGTGGCCCACATGCCGGTGGAGTACGCGTGGGGCGGGACCCTGACCCTCATCGGGCTGCTCCTCTTCGTGGGGGCCACCGGCAAGAGCGCCCAGCTCCCCCTGTACGTCTGGCTTCCCGACGCCATGGAGGGCCCGACCCCGGTCTCGGCCCTCATCCACGCCGCCACCATGGTGACCGCCGGCGTCTACATGGTGGCCCGCTCCTCGGCCATCTACGCCCACGCCCCGAAGGCGATGCTCGTGGTGGCCCTCGTCGGGGCCGCCACTGCGATCTTCGCGGCCAGCATCGGGCTCGTCCAGAACGACATCAAGCGGGTGCTGGCCTACTCCACGGTGAGCCAGCTCGGCTACATGTTCCTGGCCTGCGGGGTGGGGGCCTTCGGGGCCGGGATCTTCCACCTGGGCACCCACGCCTTCTTCAAGGCCCTTCTCTTCCTCGGCTCGGGCTCGGTCATCCACGCCATGTCCGGCGAGCAGGACATGCGGCACATGGGAGGGCTTCGCAAGAAGCTGCCGTGGACGCGCCTCACCATGCTCGTGGGCTGCATCGCCATCGCCGGCATCCCCCTCTTCTCCGGGTTCTTCTCGAAGGACGAGATCCTCTGGTCGGCCTTCAAGGTGGGGGGATACGGCCGCTGGGTCTGGGGCCTCGGCGTCGTGGCCGCGGCCATGACCGCCTTCTACATGTTCCGCCTCTACTGGATGACCTTCGGCGGGAGCTTCCGGGGCACCGAGGAGCAGGAGCACCACCTCCACGAGTCGCCGAAGGTGATGGTGATCCCGCTCCAGGTGCTCGCCGTCGGGGCCGCCCTCACCGGGTTCCTGGGGGTCCCCGCCGTCCTCTTCGGGAACAACCGGATCGAGCACTTCCTCCACCCCGCGTTCGAGGACGCCCACCACGCCCTGACCGAGGTGTTCGCGAGCCCGGTCCCCGGCCACGGGGTGGAGCTGGGCCTGATGGCCCTGAGCGTCGCCGTCGCCGGTCTGGGCATCTGGGTGGCCTATCGCTTCTACGGCGGCGCCCCGGTGATCCCGGAGCGCCTGGCCGCGGCGTGGCCCGGCGTGCACCGCACCCTCCTGAACAAGTACTGGGTGGACGAGATCTACAACGCCCTGATCGTCCGGGGGCTGGTCCTCGGTGGAGGCAACGCCCTCTTCGCCTCAGACCGCTACGTTGTCGACGGCGGCGACGGCGAGGTCCGTCCCGCCCTGGGCGTCAACGGTGTGGCCTGGAGCACGCGCGACGTGGTGGCGAGGGCCTCGAACCTCTGGGACCGCTGGGTCGTGGACGGGGCGGTCAACCTCACCGCCTTCATCCTCGACAACCTGAGCTATGCCTTCCGGGCCGTGCAGAACGGCCTCGTCCAGCACTACGCGCTCAGCATGCTGATCGGGATCTTCCTGCTCATCTTCGCTGGGCGCTTCGTGCTGGGGCTCTACTAGGGGGCTAAGAAATAGAGATGGACTTCTTCCGGGACCACCTCCTCTCCATCATCACCTACACCCCCCTGGTGGGAGCCCTCGTGCTGCTCCTGCCGGTGTTCAAGGGGAAGGACGACGCCGTGCGCTGGGCGGCCAACGCCATCGGCCTCCTCGGCTTCCTGGCGAGCCTGCCCCTCTGGTTCTGGTTCGACCGGGGGGCGGCCGGGTTCCAGTTCGTCGAGAAGTTCGATTGGATCCCCTCCATCGGCGTCCAGTACATCTTCGGGATCGACGGGATCAGCGCCCTCCTGATCCTCCTGACCACCCTCCTGGGCTTCATCGCCATCCTCTCCTCGTGGACCGCCATCACCGAGCGAGTGCGCCAGTACTACGTGTTCCTCCTCCTTCTCCAGACCGGGATGATCGGCGTCTTCTGCGCCCTCGACATGTTCCTCTTCTACCTGTTCTGGGAGGTCATGCTCGTCCCGATGTACTTCCTCATCGGGATCTGGGGGGGAGCGCGCCGGCTCTACGCCGCCATCAAGTTCTTCCTGTACACCCTGGTCGGCTCGGTGGTGATGCTCCTCGGGATCCTCGCCCTCTACTTCCACTCCCGGACGGTCCCGGGTCTCGAAGAGACCGGGACCTTCGACTACAGCGTCTGGGTCCAGATGGGCATCCCCGGCGGGCTCCAGTACTGGGTGTTCCTGGCCTTCTTCCTCGGGTTCGCCATCAAGGTGCCCATGTTCCCGTTCCACACCTGGCTCCCCGACGCCCACGTGGAGGCTCCCACCGCGGGGTCGGTGATCCTGGCCGGCGTCCTGCTGAAGATGGGGACCTACGGGTTCATCCGGTTCTCGCTGCCGCTGCTGCCCGAGGCGACGGTCCAGGCGGTGCCGTGGGTGGTCACCCTCTCGATCATCGCCATCGTCTACGCCGCCCTGGTCACCCTGGTCCAGAAGGACATGAAGAAGCTCATCGCCTACTCGTCGGTGAGCCACCTGGGCTTCGTGATGCTGGGGATGTTCGCCCTCAACCCCCTGGGGATGGAGGGCAGCGTCCTCCAGATGATCAACCACGGGCTGTCCACCGGCGGTCTCTTCCTCCTGGTGGGGCTCATCTACGAGCGGCGACACACGAAGGAGATCGCCGAGTTCGGCGGGCTGGCGAAGGTGATGCCGGTCTACGCCACCTTCACCCTGGTGATCTTCCTGGCCTCCATGGGGCTGCCGACGCTCAACGGCTTCATCGGCGAGCTCATGATCCTCCAGGGCGCCTTCGCCGCGAACCGGGTCTGGGCCTACTGGGCGGTGCTGGGCATCGTCCTCGGCGCGGCCTACCTGCTCTGGCTCTACCAGCGGGTCTTCTGGGGCAAGGTCACCAGGGAGGAGAACGAGAAGCTCTCCGACCTCAACGCCCGGGAGATCGCGACGCTGGTGCCCCTCGTGGTCCTGTGCTTCTGGATCGGGCTCTACCCGAAGCCGTTCCTGGCCTTCCTGCACCAGCCGGTGGCCCGGATCGCGGAGATCGTCCAGCCCGAGAAATTCGGTGGCCAGGTCGCGCACGCCGCCGACCACGAGACCCACGCGTCGGAGGCCGACGAGACCGGCTCCGCGGCCGACGAGGCGCCGTAGCGCCCTCCCTCGCTCCCTCGAAAAACTGACAGATAGACGTCGCGTCAGCCCCGCGATATAAGTGGGGTTCGCAAACCCGTCTTCTCCCGCAAGGAGGATCTCTCATGATGAAGTGGCTGGGGTGCCTCGGCGTGCTGGTGGTGATCGTCCTGATCATCGGTGGCATGGCGCTCGGTGTGTACAACAACCTCGTCGGCCTCGGGCAGGCGGTGGACGCCCAGTGGGCCCAGGTCGAGAACGTCTATCAGCGCCGGGCCGATCTCATCCCGAACCTGGTGGCGACCGTCAAGGGAGCGGCAGACTTCGAGAAGTCGACCCTGGAAGCGGTGGTCCAGGCACGCGCCAGCGTGGGCCAGGTCAACATGGGCAACCTCCCGAACGACCCCGCGGCGTTTGCCCGGTTCCAGCAGGCCCAGGACTCCCTCTCCAGCGCCCTCAGCCGCCTGATGGTCGTGGTGGAGCGGTACCCCGACATCAAGGCCAACCAGAACTTCCGGGACCTGCAGGTGCAGCTCGAGGGGACGGAGAACCGGATCACGGTGGAACGCCAGCGGTACAACGAGAAGGCCCAGGCATACAACACCGCGCGGCTGCGCTTCCCGGCGGTGATCTTCTCCAAGCTCCTCGGCTTCGGGGAGAAGGCCTACTTCACGGCCGCCCCCGGCGCCGACCAGGCCCCGACCGTGGATTTCCAGTTCGGTGACGCGCCCGCGACGCCGGCCGAGGCGCCGCAGTAGAGGCCACACGGGTGACGGGCATGCGGATGCGCACCATGCTGTGCGCGGTCGCCGGGCTGGTCTCCCTCGGGGGAGCGGTGCCGACGGTGCGGGCGGAGGACCTGCCGCCTCCGCCCACGTCCTGGTTCAACGACTACGCGGGCGTCGTCGACCCTGTCGACGCCCAACGTCTCGACCAGAAGCTGCGCCAGCTCCAGGAGGAGACCTCGACGCAGATCGTGGTGGCGGTCTTCCCAAGGCTGCCTTCACCCTCCCTCGAGGACTTCACCGCCCGGACGGCCGAGTCCTGGCGGGTTGGCCACCGGGAGCTCGACAACGGGGCGATCCTCTTCGTGTTCGTCGAAGACCGGAAGATGCGCATCGAGGTCGGGTACGGACTCGAGGGGGCGCTTCCCGACGCCCTCGCGGGGCGGATCCTCAACGACCAGGTGGTCCCCCGCCTCCGAGAGGGCGACTGGCTGGGCGGCTTCGAGGCCGGCATCGACGGCATCCTGGCCGCGGTCCGGGGGGAGTACACGGCCCCTCCCGCGGCGGAGCCCGAGGGCGTGCCCCTTTCCACCGTCGTCATCATCCTGGTCTTCATCGTCTTGTTCCTCCTGCTCGTCCACTACGGGTCACCGGGGGGCCGGCCGGGCCGAACCTACACCGGGGGGGGGTACCGGCGGGACCGCGGCCACTGGGGCGGCGGCACCTGGGCCGGAGGCGGATGGGGCGGAGGCAGCTGGGGTGGCGGCAGCTGGGGTGGCGGCGGCGGTGGTGGTTTCATGGGGGGGGGCGGCTCGTTCGGCGGCGGCGGGGCCTCGAGCAGCTGGTGAGAGGGAAGGGATGAAGACCGGGGCGTTCATCAGGGCTCTCGACGACGCGCGGATCGTGGCCGCGATCAGGGATGCGGAGACACGCTCCCGCGGAGAGATCCGGGTGCACGTCGCCACGGGGCCGGTGGACGACGCCCCCGCCGCCGCCCGGGCCGACTTCGCCCGGCTGGGGATGACGAAGACGGTGGAGCGCAACGGCGTCCTCATCCTGGTGGGGCCCGAGAGCCGATGCTGCGCGGTGGTGGGCGACGAGGGCATCGACCAGCACTGCGACGAGGGCTTCTGGGAGTCGGTGGTCGAGGCCCTGGGACAGGGTCTTCGCGCTGATCGTTTCACCGACGGGATAGTGGCCGCGGTGAACATGGTGGGAGACGAGCTGGCCCGCCATTTCCCCCGGCGTCCGGGAGAGGCCGACCGCAACGAGCTCCCCGACGCCATCAGCCGAGGGTAGAGCTCGTGCCGCGGGAGAGACGCCGACGGGATTTCCTCACCCCCCTGCTCCTCGCTCTTGCCGTCATCCTCGTCCTCGCCTTCATCGTGTTCCGTCCGTTTCTCCTCGTGGCGGCGGTGGCGGCCTGCGTGGCCCTGCTCCTGGGTCCCGTCCAGAGGCGCCTGACCGCACTCCTGCGTGGGCGTTCCGGTCTCGCTGCCATGATCATCGTCCTCGTGACCACCCTCGTGATTCTCGTCCCGGTCCTGACCTCGCTCTTCCTCCTGACGCGCCAGGCGGCGCTGTTCCTCCAGTGGATGACGACCCAGCCCGTCGTCGGCCCGGAGGAGCTCCGGCGCTTCTGGGAGCAGCTGCCCGAGCGCTATCCCACCCTCGAGGAGTGGATCGAGTACGTTCAGGCCCAGGTCACCCCGATCCTCACCGGAGGAGCAGCCCAGCTCACCAGCAGGGCAAACGCGCTCCTGCAGGGGGTCCTCACCCGGGTGAGCCGGGCGGCCATCGACCTCGGCCTCTTCCTGCTCATGCTCTTCTTCCTCCTGCGCGACGGGGGGCGGCTGAAGGTGGAGCTGGGGGCGGTGTCCCCGTTCTCCGAGGAGCAGGAAGAGCAGATCTTCGAGCACCTGGAGCGCACGATCCTCGGGGCGCTGCAGGCGGTGGTGGTGGTCCCGGTGGCCCAGGGAATCCTGGCCGGGATCGGCTTCATGATCTTCGGGGTTCCCTCGCCCCTCCTGTGGGGGACGGCCGTCATCCTGGCGGCCACGGTGCCCCTGGTGGGCTCGCCCCTCGGCTGGGTGCCCGCCGTCGTCTACCTGATGGTCCAGGGCCATCTGGGGCCGGCGCTGGGGCTGCTCGTCTACTGCACCGTCATCGTGAGCGGGAGCGACAACGTGGTGAAGCCACTCCTCCTCCGCGGTGCCGCGCGCATCCACCCCCTCCTGGGCTTCCTGTCGATCGTGGGCGGCGTCCTCGCGTTCGGGGTCTTCGGCTTCCTCATCGGGCCGGTCATCCTGTCCCTCGTTCTCTCGGCCATCCGGATCTATCGCCTCGACGTCCTGCGCAGCCCGACCCGGACCGGCCAGCCGACCCCCCCGCCCGTCGAGCCCTCTCTATCTTCCTCGAAAATAGCAAGTTAGCCCTGCTTGCCTGGGTCTGGTGCGTGTGATACCGTCCGTCCGTTGCCGTCCTCTGCGCCTTCCGACGACCCGGACTCACGAGGAAGCAGAGCAGGGGATCGGAGACGTGCCCTTCGTGAGGCGGGCCCGTACGTCGGGCTCGGAACGACCCTGGCCGCGACGGTGCTGGCCGGGCTGGGTGCGGGCTACTGGCTGGACGGCCAGCTGGGGACCCGCCCCTGGTTCCTGCTCGCCGGTGGGACGCTGGGCGTGATCGCGGCGCTCGTTTACTTCTTCCGGACGGTGACGGATCTTTGGAAGCCACGAAAAGACCCCAGGCGTTGAGCTTCAACCGGTACACCCTCGTCGTGTCCTGTGTGGCCGCGTCCTCTCTCCTGATCGCCCTGGCGCTCGACCCGCGGCGCCTGGACGCGGCCGGCCGCTGGGCCGCGCTGTACGGCGGCGCCCTGGCCGCGCTGAACGCGGTGGGTGCCTACGGGCTCGTCCTGTGGTCCGACGGCCGCGCGACGAACGTCTTCCTGCGCACGATCCTCTGGGGCACGCTGGGGCGGATGGCGACGCTGCTCCTCGGTGTGACGGTGGGCATCCTGGCCCTGGGTCTTCCCAGGGTGCCCCTCATCGTTTCGCTTCTGTCCTACTTCCTGCTCTTCCTCGTCATGCAGATCACGATCCTCCACCGCCGTGCCCCCGTCGCGCCCCGGGAGGCCCGGTGACCGCCGCCCTGCTGGTTGCCCTGCTGCTCCAGGCCGCGCCCGCGGCCGAGGGTCACCCCGCGACGGCGCCCGAGGTCCAGTCGACCCGCGAGGCCGAAGCGCTGGCCTCACCCGAGTCCGCGGCCCACGGCACCGAGGCCGGGGGCCACGGGGAGGAGTCGGGGCCGGCCGCCGTGATCATGCACCACGTGACCGACCAGACCTTCTTCGGGTTCCCGTCCAAGCACCTCGTCTTCTTCGTCCTGGCCGCGCTACTCGTCGTCGTGGGCGCGCGCCTGTCCATCCGCAGCTACCGCGGGGGATGGATCCCGCACGGCCTCGGGGGCGCGGTCGAAGCCCTCGTGCTGTTCATTCGCGACGAGGTCGCGGAGCCGAGCATCGGCCACGGAGACGGGCGGAAGTTCACGCCGCTCCTCTGCAGCTTCTTCTTCTTCATACTGGTGGCGGCGCTCCTCGGCCTGGTGCCGCTGCCCTCGTACGAGGGAGGCCGGTGGTCGTTCGCGGGGACCACCTCGACCGGCAACATCGCGGTGACGATGGCCCTGGCCGGAGTCTCGTTCCTGGCTCAGCAGTACGCGGGGATCTCGAAGTACGGCGTCCTCGGCCACTTCAAGAACCTGATTCCGGAGGGCCTGCCTCTCTGGCTGCTGCCCATCATGATCCCGGTGGAGATCATCAGCATGTTCACCAAGCCGTTCGCCCTCATGATCCGTCTGTTCGCCAACATGCTGGCCGGCCACATGGTGATCACCACGCTCCTCCTCCTGATCGCCCTCATGGGACAGCTCAGCTGGGGAGCGGGCGTGGCCATGACCCCCGTGTCGATTACCCTCGGCCTCTTCATCATGCTGCTCGAGATCCTCGTGGCCTTCATCCAGGCCTACATCTTCACCCTGCTCAGCGCCCTCTTCATCGGCATGTACGCCCACCCCGCACACTGACCATGTGCCCTTCTTTCACTCTCTTGGAGGAACCCGAACCATGGACGCCACCGCCCTCGCCTACTTCGCCGCAGGTATCGGCGCCGGACTGACCATCATTGGAGGCGCCGCCGGCATCGGCAAGCTCGCCGCGGCTGCCCTGGAGGGCATCGCGCGCCAGCCCAACGCCGCCGGAGACATCCGCGGCGCCATGATCGTGGCCGCCGGCCTCATCGAGGGAGTCACGTTCTTCGCGCTCATCGTCACCATTCTGCTCGCGATCAAGTAGGTTGGCGATGCTCATGTGGATTGCCGCCCCGCTCCCGCTGGCCAGCGCCGGCGGGGGCGGCGGGAGCTTCCTCAGCGTGGACACCACCCTCCTGTGGTCGACCCTCGTCCTCTTCGTCCTCTTCGCGTGGGTCCTCGGCAAGTTTGCCTGGGGGCCCCTCCTCAAGATACTGGACGAGCGGGAGACGGGCATCCGCGACAGCGTCGAGAGCGCGGAGAAGGCGGCCGCGGAGGCCAAGGCCCTCGTGGCGAAGCATCAGGAGATGCTCCGCGACGCGGGGCGCGAACGCGAGGAGATCCTCGCCCGGGCCCTGAAGGAGGCGGAGACGGTCCGGTCCGACCTGGTGGAGAAGGCGCGCTCCGACGCCGAGGGCATCGTCCAGAAGACCCGCGAGCAGATGCAGCACGAGAAGAACCAGGCCATCGCCGAGCTGCGGGAGCAGGTCGCCGACATCGCGGTGGAGGCAGCGTCGAAGATCGTGAAGTCCTCGCTGACCCCCGAGGCCCAGAAGAAGCTGGTCGACGACTACATCACCTCGCTTCCGCGGGCGTGAGGGAGGGGAAGATGAGCGAGATCGCGAAGATCTTCAAGGGCCTCCCGAAGCGCTTCAACAAGGCCAACGTCAAGGAGGACCGGACGTACTACTTCTCCCTCGGCGACGACGAGAAGTGGACGGTCGACATCACGAAGGACAAGTGCTCGGTGAGACAGGGGAAGAGCGACGCCGCCGACTGCTTCTTCAAGGGCTCGTCCGAGATGTTCCTGGACGTGTGGAACGGCAAACACAAGCTGGGTCCCACGGACTTCCTCACCGGGAAGGTGAAGAGCAACAACCCCCTCCAGCTCAAGGACTTCGTCGCCGCCTTCCAGAAGTCGAAGGGCTGATCCAGGCTCTCTGAGCTCAGGCTCCCCGCTCGCGGCCCTTCTTGGGCGCGGGCGCGCGATCCGGGTGGAGGTCATCCAGGGCCGCTCGCCTCACGCGCCCTGCGCGCCTCGCGCGCCTGTGCCCCCGTCACTTCGGACCGGACGTCACTGCGGCGACTACTGGCCCGTAGCGATCAGACGTTGGGCGACCGCAGCAGAGCTCGCTCGGGAACGTCAAGGCCGCGGCGGCCGGGCCCCGGCGAGGACCCTGCTCCACTTCGAAGCCTGCGGGCCCGCGGCCGGGTGGCCGACCGCGGCCGCACGCCCAGGGACTCAGGCGAGCACGGCAGCCGCGCAAGCAGGCACACAACAGTCCGAGCACGCCCGCAGACTGAGCGGGACCCTCATGGCATCTTCATGGTCATGGGGTCCCGGAGAGGAAGGACGGTGACCCGACCGCCCGGGGCCAGGGCCTCGAGGGTGACGGCGTGCTTCTCGTCGCCGCGGTCGATGGCCTCCTGGTTGCCGACCACGAGGAGGATCATCTTCTCCAGGGGCAGGTGGGTCCGGGCCACGCGCTGCACGTCGTCGGTGGTCACGGACCGGATGCGGTCGCGGTAGGTCCTCCAGTAGTCGGGAGCCCGACCGGTGTACTCGTCGGAGGCGAAGATGGCCATCGAGCGGGCCTTCGAGTCGAAGCTCGACGGGAAGGTCTCGATGAGGCTGCTCTGGGTGGTGGCCAGCTCCTCGGGAGTGACGCCCTCGTCCCGGATCCTGCGGATCTCCTCCAGGACCAGCTCGGTGGCCCAGGCCACGGTGGGGCTCTTTGACTGGAACATGGCCCGGAAGCGCCCCGGGTACCACACGCCGAAGCTCATCGCCGCCCGGGCGTCGTAGGCGAGGCCCTCGTTGGAGCGCACCGTGGTGGTGATGCGCGAGGTGAAACCGCTGCCGCCCAGGATGTCGACCATCACCTCGAGGGCGTAGACGTCGGGGTCGTCGCGCATCACGCCGGGGAGTCCCATGGAGACGCGGCCCTGGTTAACGTCCTTCTCGATGCGGTAGAGACCGGGCGGGGCCGGGTCGATCGTGTGGGGGATCGGGGGCAGCTCGGCGGGCGTTCCCGGCCAGTCCGCGAACGCCTCCTCGAGGCGCCGCAGCATGTCCGGGGTCTCGAAGGAGCCCGAGACCGCGGCGATCATCGTCTCGGGGTGGACGTACCTGCGGTGGAAGGCCACGAGATCGTCCCGGGTGATGGCCTCGATGGAGGCCTCGGTGGTGAACCGGTTTGTGAAGTGGCCCTCGCCGTCGAGGAGCACGTTCCACTCCCGCGCCTCGATGTCCGCCGAGTCGTCGTTGCGCTTCTTCATCGCCTGGAGGGATTGCTCCTTGGCCAGAGCCAGGCGGTCCGCCTGGAAACGAGGCTCGCGGAGAATCTCCACGAAGAGGGGGAGCGCCTCGTCGAGGTTGTCGGTGAGGCAGTTGAGGTTGGCGCCCCCGGCGGTGCCGCCGATCCCGGTCGAGGCCTGGGCGGCGAGAAAGTCGAGGCGCTCGTCGAGCTCCTCGGCGGTGAGGCTCTTCGTGCCTCCCCGCCGCATCTGCGAGCCGGTGAAGGACGCGAGACCTTCCCGACCCTCGGGGTCGAGCCAGCCGCCGACGCGCAGGGTGAGCGAGATGTTGACCAGGGGCAGGGCCCGGTCCTCGGCGATGAAGACGACCATGCCGTTCTTCAGGACGTGCCGGTGGCCCTCGGGCGACGGCGGCTCGAAGACGATGGGCTCGAACGTCAGCGCGTCGGGACGGGCGGCGATCTCCTGGGCGGCGACCGGGGACGCGGCCGCGGCGAGGACGAGGGCGACGAGAGCGTGGGGGGCCATGGGTATCCTCACTGGGACGCCTCCTCGGGAGCGGCGGTGAGCGTCTCGAGGCGCTCGCCGGCGCGCTTCAGAATCAGGTCGATGGCCGGCTTCATCTCCGGGGGCGCCTGGCCGGCGGCCTCCTTCATCTGGCCGATCATCTCCTCGAGCCGGGCCGGGTCCTCCACGGTCTCGATCTGCTTCAGGGTCTGGCGGACCATGGGCTGGGCGGGCGAGGGGAGGGCCGCCACCTCCGGGTCTTCCGGCGCCGCTCCCTCCTTGCGGAGGAAGATCCCCACCGTCCGCCGCGTCTCGGTGAGGTACTCCTGCGCCGCCCGCTGGAGGTCGGCGGCGGTGACCGCCTCGACCCGGGCGGCCGAGGTGTTGATGTACCGCCAGTCCCCGAGCCCGGCGTAGTTGAGGAGCTGCATGCCGATGTAGAAGGGCGAGGCAAGGCGTCGGTAGGCGAAGGCCTTGTAGCGGTTCTTCACCTTCTGGAGCTCCTCCGGCGGCACCGGATCGCTCTGGAGCCTCTCGATCTCCTCGTAGACGGCCGCCTCCACCGCCGCCGGGTCCTCGCCGTCCTTCACCGTGCACTCGACCATGAAGATGCCGTCGTACTTCTTCGCGTCGATGACGGCCGACACCCGGTTGGCGATCTTCCGGCCGTCCACGAGTCCCTTGTAGAGGCGTCCGGTGCGGCCGATCATCACGTCGGAGAGGAGGTCGAGGACCGGCATGTCCTTGTGGACGAAGGGAACTCCTTTCCACCAGATCCGGACGGTGGGGGACGTCTCGGCCTCGGCGTTGAACCGCTTCTCGCCCACCGGCTCCGGCTCCAGGGTGACGACCGGGGGCGGGTCGACCTCGCCCCGGGGGATGCGCCCGAAGTACCGCTCGAGGAGCGGCTTCACCTCCGCGACCTCGAAGTCGCCGGCGAGCACGCCGACGATGTTGTCGGGGGCGTAGTAGGTGGCGAAGTACTCCCGGGCCTGGGCCAGGGTGTACATGGGGATGTCCGAGGCCCAGCCCACGACCGGCCACATGTACGGGTGCGCCTCCCAGAAGGTGGCGTTGAAGGCCTCGTCGAACTTGCCCAGGGGGGTCGACTCCGTGCGCATCCGCCGCTCCTCGAAGACGACGTCGCGCTCGGAGTAGAACTCCCGGAAGACGGGGTTCAGGAGCCGGTCCGACTCCAGCCAGGCCCACAGCTCCAGTCGGTTGCTCGGGATCCTGACGAAGTAGAGAGTCTGGTCCTCGGTGGTTCCCGCGTTCAGGAGCTCTCCGCCGTTCTTCGTGTAGATCCGGTCCAGCTCGTCCTTGACGATGATCTCTCGCTGCCGCTGGACCAGCTCGTCGAACTCGGCGCTGAGCTCGCGGTAGCGCTGGGTCCAGCTCGCGGGATCGGCCAGGTCGTCGATCTCCCCCCGGCGGAGTCGCGCCCGCATCACCGCCTTCTCCGCCCGCATCTCCGTCTGGACCCTCTCCTGCTCTTCGATGATGCGCAGGTCGGCCTCGATGTCCTTCGTGCCGATGGTGTGGGTCCCCTTGAACATCATGTGCTCGAAGAAGTGGCTCAGGCCGGTGATCCCGGGGTGCTCGTTGGCCGAGCCCACGAGAGCGGTCCAGCCGGCCATGACCGTGGGTGAGTCGTGGCTCTCGTAGAGCAGAAAGGTCATGCCGTTGTCGAGGAGAACCTCCTCGACCTCGATCTGCGGGTTCTCGGCCGCGCTCGCGGGCCCGGCGAGGACGAGGACCAGACTAAGGGTCCCCAGAGGGTTCGGCCATTTGAATCTCATTCCAGCACTCCCAGGCCTCCGAGCCTAGCAGCCTCCACGAGGCCCGCCAAGCCGCGCGGGGTCCCGGCGGAGCCCGGTTGACGGGTCGGCAAACCGCCCGCTACTCTCAGCCAGAACGTGGAACGTGCCTCTCTCGCCGTTCTTGTGCTGCTCGTCGCCGCCGGAGGCGCCGCGGCCCAGGAGCCAACCCTCGCCCTCGAACCCCACCCGGCACCGGAGCTGTCCCTGTCCCCGGCTCCCGGGGAGCGCCAGGATCCGGATATGCCGACGGAGACCCTGGGTGCCCCGACCGCCGGGGCTCCGACCCTCTCCCTCGCGGACGCGGTGCGGATGGCCCTCGAGCGCAACTTCTCGCTGCGGGACTCGTCCGACTCGGTGGCCTCGGCGCGGTGGCAGGAATCGGCCGCCCGCAGCGAGTTCCTCCCCCAGATGGTCCCGACCTTCGAGCGGGGCGAGGGGCGGACCCTGTTCGGTCTCGACGTCTCCCAGAAGCTGCCGTGGACGGGAGGTACCGTCGTGGCCAGCGGCCGGTACCTCACCGACCCGGACACGGAGGGGCTCTACCCCCGCACGAGCGACGTGCGGCTGCTGCTGAGCCAGCCGCTGCTCAAGGACGCCGGACCCAACGCCACGTACTTCAACCTCACCAACGCGGAGCGTGCGGTGGTCGGGCAGGAGAGGTCCTTCGAGCTGGCCCGGCAGAGGCTCGCGGTCCAGGTGGCGTCTTCGTTCTACTCCGTCGTCGCCCAGCGTCAGCTCTTCGAGGTGGCCGAGCAGAGCCTGGAGCGGACCGAGAGCCTGCTGAAGGCGTCCGACGCGCGGCTGAAGGTGGGGATGGCGAGCAAGCTCGACGTCTTCCGGGCCGAGCTGCAGGCGGCCCAGGCCCGCGAGGGTATGATCCGGTCGAGAGCCTCGCTCGAGACCGCCCTCGAGCAGTTCCGGGGGATCCTGGCGCTTCCCCCGGACAACCTCGTGGAGCCCGAGGCGGTCTCGCTGGCGGCGCCGGAAGGGAGGGACGTGGAGCCGGTGGAGGTGCTGGTGGGCCGCGCTCTCGACCACCGCCTCGAGCTCAAGGAGGCCCGGGACCGCGTCGAGGACGCCCGCCGCGCGGCCTCCCTGGCCCGCCAGGACATGCTGCCGCGCCTCGACGTGAACCTGGGCGTGACCCGTCTCGGCTTTGGCCAGTCCTTCAGCGACCTCTGGGGCCTGTCCGACCGACAGGTGGAGCTCTTCCTGAGCGCCTCCTACCCGATCCGGCAGAGCAGCCAGAAGGCGAACCGGGCGGTGAGCGAGCTCCAGGTGCGCTCCCGGGAGCGGGCCGTGGAGCAGCTCGAGCTCGAGATCGAGCGGGAGGTGTACCAGGCCGTGCGGGAGCTGGACCGAATCCGGCAGAGCGTGGAGGTGCAGGATCAGGCGGTGGATGTCGCCGCCAAGCAGCGGCGCCTGGCCGTGCTGCGCTACCAGCGTGGTCTCGCCAGCAACTTCGACGTCATCGATGCCGAGAGCAACCTCGTGGTCGCCCGCTCGTCCCTCGTCGGGCTCCTGACCAGCTACGCGGTGGCTCGCCTCGAGCTCCAGCGGGTGACCGGGACCCTCGCCGTCGACGCGGAGTTCACCCCGTGAGCGCCGACCGCTCCACCCTCGCCCGGATCGGGGCTGCGACTGCCGGGGCGGTGCGTCCGTGGCTGAAGCCGGGCCGCTGGAGCCGGGACGAGCTCGGCGCCCTCCTCGAGTCGGGTCGTCGTCGGCCACTCCGCGCGGCCGGGCTGGCCGCGCTCCTCGTCCTGGTGGTGGGCCTCGTGGCCTGGGCGGTCGCCGGACGGGGTCCCTCGGCTGCCGCCGTCGAAGCGCGTGAGGGCCCCTTCCGCGTGTCCATCGTCGAGGCCGGAACCCTCGAGGCCCTGCGGTCGGTGACCTACGCCTCGCAGATCCAGAGCAATCAGGCGAAGATCGTCGCCCTGGCTCCGGAGGGAGACCTGGTGGAGAAGGGCGATCTCCTGATCCTCTTCGATGCGGCTCCCTTCGAGGAAGAGATACGCCGCAACCAGGCGCTGCTGGCGCAGGCGCAGGCCGATCTCCTGAAGGCCGGCGAGGACCTCAAGCTGCAGGCCATCCAGAACACCGAGGAGCTGCAGGCGGCGCGGCTCCGGGTCGAGGAGTCCGACCTCGAGCTGCAGGACGTCCGCAAGGGCAAGGGCCAGCTCAAGGAGGAGGAAGCGGCGGCGGCGGTTGCGGCCGCCGAGCGGGGACTCCAGGAAGCGGAGGGTCAGCTCGAGGACCTGCAGCCACTCCTCGCCGAGGGCTTCATCACTCGCACCGAGCTGGAGAGGGCCGAGCAGCAGCGGGACCAGGCCGCGGAGGAGCTCATCCTGGCCCGGCGCCGGCGGGACGCGCTCCTGAACTTCTCTCGTCCCCTCGAGCTCAGCCAGGCCCGCTCCGAAGCCCAGGCGAGCCAGGAGACCCTCCGCCAGCTCGAGAACGCGAATGCCTACCGCCTCGCGCAGAAGGAGGCGGCCATCTCCGCGGCCCGGAGCCGGATCGACGAGGCCTCGGCGAAGGTCGAGCTGGCGAAGCAGCAGCTCGGGCGGTGCGAGGTCCGGGCCGACGTGCCCGGTATCGTGGTCTACAAGGAGGTCTTCTTCGGCTCCGAGCGCCGCCGGCCCCAGGTAGGTGACCAGGTGTGGGCCAACCAGCCTCTCCTCATCCTTCCCGACATCTCGAAGATGGTTGTCGAGACCCGGGTGCGGGAGACCGACATCCACAAGGTCGAGCGGAACCAGCACGTGAAGGTCCGCGTGGACGCCTACCCGGACCTCCGCCTGACCGGAACCGTCACCCTGGTCGGGACCCTCGCCCAGGAGGAGAAGGAGAGACGTGGGGCCAAGTTCTTCGGCGTGAAGGTCCAGGTCAACGAGTCCGAGCCCCGCTTGCGACCGGGGATGACAGCCCGGGTGGAGATCGAGGTCGAGGAGCGCGCGCTCTCGGTCTTCGTTCCCCTCGAGGCGGTCTTCGACAAGGACGGCCACCACGTCGTCTACCCGGTTGCCCGGCGTCCCCGCCCCCGCGAGGTCGTCCTCGGCCCATCCAACGCCGACTTCGTGGTCGTCGAGGAGGGTCTCGCTGCTGGCGAGCGGGTCCTGCTCCACGACCCCGGGGCGGCGATGCCCGATTTCAGTGGCCAGCCCGGGTCCTGACCGCCCCTCGGCGGCCCTCGTCTCGCTGCGGGGCGTGGCGCGCGTCTACCAGAGGGGAAGCACCGACGTTGCCGCTCTGTCCGGCGTCGATCTCGACATTCGCGACGGGGAGAAGCTCGCGATCATGGGCCCCTCGGGGTCGGGCAAGACGACCCTCCTGTCCATCCTCGGCTGCCTCGACCGCCCCACCCGCGGCGAGCACCTGTTCGAAGGACGGGCGGTCGCCGAACTGGACGACGACACCCTGTCCCAGCTGCGCAACCGGGCCATCGGATTCGTGTTCCAGTCCTTCCACCTGCTCCCCCACCTGTCGGTGGTGGAGAACGTCGAGACACCGCTGCAGTACGGGCAGCGACCCCCTCGGGAGTGGCGTCCCCGGGCGCTCGAGGCGCTCGAGCGCGTCGGGCTCGAGCAGCGCGCCGAGCACCGCCCTTCGGAGCTGTCCGGGGGCGAGGCCCAGAGGACCGCCATCGCCCGGGCCCTCGTCGTGGAGCCGCGCCTCCTCCTGGCCGACGAGCCCACGGGCAACCTCGACTCCGCGACCGGCACGGAGATCGCGGTGCTGCTCGACGAGCTCCATGCCCAGGGCTCGACGGTCGTTCTGGTGACCCACAACGAGGACCTCGCGCGCCGCGCGGAGCGGGTGGTGACCCTGCGGGACGGACACATCGAAAAGGAGGAGCGCCCTTGACGCCGACAGATTCCTCACCCGAGCCCGTGGCCGTGCCGACGCCGGAGGCGAGGAGCGTGGTTCCCCTCGCCGCCCGCGCCGTCGTCCTCCTGTTTCTCACTCTCATCCCCTTCCGGATCGTGTCGGAGGGGTACGTCCCCGGCGACGACGCCCTGCGGCACGCGGCGAAAGCCGTGTCCGGCCGGGACTGGAGCGAGGTGCTGGTGTTGCGGTCCGACGTGACGATGGACAGCCACCCGGGCTGGCACGCCCTCCTGGGGGTTGTTCACCGGGCCACCGGGGCCGACGCCAACGCCCTGGTTCTCTTCTCGATCGTGGCCCTCTATCTCGCCCTCGTCCTCCCCGCGGTCTTCCTCGTGCGGCGGCCCGAGGCGTGGGCGCTCGCGCTGTTCGTCTTCGGCGTCCTCGACCAGCGGGTGGTGACACGCTTCGCGTCGGGTCGGCCGTTCGTGCTGAGCATGGCCGCGCTCGTCGTCCTGTGCGTGCTCCTCGTGCGGGTCCCCCTGGACCGTCACCGATGGCGCACCCTGGCCGGGGTGGCGGCCCTCCTCGGGGTCGTGGCCTGGATGCACCCGAGCTGGCACCTCTTCCTCATCCCGGTGTTCGCCTGTCTCCTGGCCCGGCGTTGGGGCCTGGCCGCCGGGCTCCTGGCCGCCCTTCTCCTCGGCGTCCTCATCGCCGGTACCCTCTACGGCAACCCCTTCGAGTTCGTGGAGCAGAGCCTCCGACACACCGTCCTCGCCTTCGGGACCCCGGCCCCGCCGGGAACGCTGGTGAGCGAGTTCAACCCCGGCGATGGTGCCGCCGAGGTCCTGGTCGGCGTGGCCCTCCTCCTCCTCTGGCGGTACGCCCGTGGCCGCTGGCGGGTCGGGGTGGTGGACAACCCGATCTTTCTCCTCGCCGCGACCGGGTGGCTCCTGGGCTGGGTCGTCGTCCGCTTCTGGTCGGACTGGGGGACGCCGGCCCTCCTCGTCTGGTTGGCGTACGAGTTCCAGGAGGTCCTCGAGGAGAAGCTGCCGGTCAAGTCCGCAAAGCGGGTCCTCGTGGCCTTCGTCGCGGGGCTGGGCGCGCTGCTCGTCCTGAGCGGCAACCTTCGCGGCCAGCGCTTCCTGACGCCGGACAAGCCCTATCTGTCCCTGCTGTCCCCGGACGTCGCCTCGGTGCTCCCGGACCCCGGGGGGATCCTATACACCGACGACATGCGGGTCTTCTTCCAGCTCTTCTACCACGACCCCACCGCGCCCTGGCGCTACATCATCGGATACGAGCCGGCCCTCATGCCGCCGGATGACCTCGACACCTTCCGGACGACGTTGTCCCGGCGCACCCCCAGCAGCTTCGAGCCCTGGACGAAGAAGATGAAGCCCGAGGACCGTCTGATCCTGCAGAGCACCCAGGGTCAGCCGCTCATCGAGGGGCTGGAGTGGACGCAGGTCAGCCCGACCGTCTGGAGCGGCCGCCGTCCACGGCGCTGAGGGGACGTGGCGACTCTCGTACTCGTTCGACTCGGCCTGCGCAGCCTGATGCTGCACAAGCTCCGCTCCGGGCTCTCCATCCTGGGGGTGGTCTTTGGGGTGGCCGCGGTGGTGGCGATGTCGTCGGTGGGGGAGGGCGCGCGCCGTGAGACGCTGGCCCAGATCGAGGCGCTGGGCATCGACACCGTGACCGTGCGGTCCCGGCCGACGGACGAGTCGGGGGCCGCCCTCGGGCTGCGGTCCCGGGACGCCGACTCCGTCCGGCGCGTGGTGCCCGGAGTCCGGGCGGTGGCCCCCGTCCGCCTGGCCGAGCTGGAGGCGGACGCCGGCGGTCGGTCGGCCGGGGTCACCGTGGTCGGGGTCACGCCCAGCTATCGCGAGGCGACGCGCCTCGATCTCGCCCGCGGCCGCTTCCTCGCCGCTCTCGACGTCTCCGACCGCAAGCGCGTCGCGGTGCTCGGGCAGGCGGTGGCGGCGCGGCTCTTCCCCCTCCAGAGCCCCCTCGGCGAGTCGCTGCGGATCGGCGGCGACTGGTTTCAGGTCGTCGGGGTCCTCGAGGGCCGCGCCTCTCCCCGGGGCCGCGGGGCGGTCGTCGGGGCCCGGGACCTCAATCGCTGCGTCATCGTTCCCCTGCCCAGCCTCGACCACGGTCTCGATACACGCGAGGGCGGGGTCGACGAGATCGTCTTTCGGGTCTCCACACCCGAGGAGGTGGTGCCGGCGGCGACGGTGGCCCGCTCCCTGCTGCACCGGACCACCGGGGGGGCGTCTCTCGAGGTGGTGGTGCCCCGGGAGATCCTCCGCCAGCGCGAGCGAGCGCAACGGGTCTTCAACGTGGTCACCGGGGCGGTGGCGGCCATCAGCCTCCTGGTGGGGGGCATCGGGATCATGAACATCATGCTCGCCAGCGTGGCCGAGCGGACCCGCGAGGTGGGGATCCGTCGGGCTCTGGGGGCGCGCCGCCGCGACGTGGCCGCCCAGTTCCTGGTGGAGAGCTCCCTTCTGACCCTCGCCGGAGGGGTCCTGGGCAGCCTGCTGGGACTCGGGGGCTCATTCCTCATCCAGGGCCTGGCCGGCTGGCCCACCGCCATCCACCCCCTGATGCTCCTGGTGGCGCTGCTCGTGGCCCTCCTCGTGGGCATCGGCTTCGGCTTCTACCCCGCTTGGCACGCCTCCCAGCTCGAGCCCATGACCGCCTTGAGACGCGAGTGAGGTTCGATCACGCGGGCACCCGGGCCCAGGGGCCATCGTTCAAGAGCCCCAGGGGGGTCAGGTCGTGAACCCACCCCGCCTCGCTCCCCTGCCCTGCTTCATTCCTCCACATTCCGCCGCTCCGCCGTCCGTCCCACTCCCCTCAACAGACCTGACCCCAGGGTACCAGCGTACCCCCAGAGCTCCGGGCTGCCGCTGTCTGCGGGCCCGCAGGCCTCGAAGTGCAGCAGGGTCCTCGACGGGTCCCGGCCGCCGAGGCCTTGACGGCCGGCGCCCCGCGACTGGAGCGGCAGCCCGCGTCCCTTCGAGGCCTGGGACCCCAGGCCGAAGCTAAAGCGCCCGCAGGGTGTGGGCGACGATGGCGCGT
>Ga0316576_10000309_pt1 | contig 21640 bp, 14 predicted proteins | sample S0NA_FD_203075 | JGI IMG/M metagenome (GOLD analysis project Ga0316576, IMG submission 203075) | Rhizosphere microbial communities from salt marsh grasses in Alabama, United States - S0-2_050615r3r5 | ecosystem: Host-associated > Plants > Roots > Rhizosphere | place: USA: Alabama | collected...
AGCGGGTCAGCATTTCAGCATTTCAGCGGGTCAGCATTTCAGCGAGTCAGCATTTCAGCTGACCAGCTGACTGGTTGACCACCTGATCACTTGACCTCCTGACCACCTGATTACCTATCACGCTCCAGCGCCTCAGCAATCGCTCTGATATGATCGGCCGTGCTGCCGCAGCAGGCGCCGATGATGCGCGCGCCGTTGTCGCGGGCTTCAATTGCATATTGGGCCATTTCCTCAGGGCCGGCATTGTAGGTCACGACCCCTTTCACCAGCTTGGGCATCCCGGCATTGGCCTTGGCCACGATCACGACATCGGGGTCTTGGGCATGCATCTTTTCCACGACCCCCAGAATCTCGTCGGGGCCGTTGCCGCAGTTTCCACCCAGGGCCAGAACGCCTAAAGGCTTGAGAGCGGCCAGCGCCTGATCGGGAGATACGCCCATCATCGTCCGCCCTTTGCGGTCGAAGCTCATCGTGGTAACGACAGGAATCTCCCGGGCGGCCTGACGACAGCCGGTCACCGCGGCGGTCACTTCTTGCAAATCAGACATGGTCTCAACCCAGAAGACGTCAACCCCGCCGGCGGCTAAGGCAGCGGCCTGTTCGGCGAAAACGGCCGTTCCTTCTTCCATGGTCATGGGCCCATAAGGTTTGAATAAAGCGCCGCTTGGGCCAATGGACCCGCCGACAAGAACCGGCTTGGCGGCGGCATCTGCCTCGGCGCGCGCGTTTTCCGCCGCCGCCTGGTTGAGTTCCGTCACCCGGTCGCCCAGACCGTGGCGATCGAGCGTGGTGCGGCTGCCGCCGAAGCTGTTGGTTAAAATGATCTGCGAACCGGCCTCGATATAGCTGCGGTGTACGTCGCGCACCGCGGCGGGATTCTCCACGTTCCACAACTCCGAGGCTACACCAATGGGCAGTCCCGCGGCCATCAGGCGCGATCCCATCGCCCCATCAGCAATCACCGGACGGCCGTTTTCAAGAAGTTCAGATAAGGTCGTTTTCATAAGTTCATTCCTGGCTGGATAGATGTTTTAACTGTTATGACCATGATACACGAATTTGGTGCGGGTGGCAGGTGGCAAGGGGCAAGTTGCAGGCGGCAGGTCGGAAGTCCGTTTCATTACAATTATTCTCCGCCGTTGACTAATTCCTTTAATTTGGTGCGCACGGAAAAGGTGCGCAGGCGCTGGAAGGGCTGGCCGTATTGGTTGACCCTTTGGAAATAACGAACGCGAAGGTCAAAACCGGGACCCTGGCGCGCGCACTGTTCTTTGAACAATTCCCGGCCAAATTCATAAAGCGCCTGGTCCTGGCGATTGACCTCTTTGATCCGCGCAAGGGTCTGCGGCGGTAAACTGTCCACGGTCATGCCCTTCTTAGTCACGTTGCGTTTGTGGTAGGTGATCGCCGCCGGCCAGTTGAAAGTTTCCTTCAGCAGCAGCACTGTTTTGTCGAACTGTTCCATCAAGCCGACGACGGGAAATGATCGAGTCAGATTCTCCTTGGCCGTCTCCAACATCGCCAGGGTCACTTCGCCAAACGGCGCATCCCCCCACACGCCGCTGACCAGGCGCACCTGGGCGTCATTGAGCATCAGGGCGTAATTCTCTTGCAGCAGGTCGTACAGGGATAAATTCCCTTCGACTACCCTATCGTAAAGGTAATGCTCCGGCGTGCGCAGAATGAAGTTGTAGTGCGAAATGACGCGGGCTACGGGATCGCGCAGAATGGTGAAATACTGCGCCGGTCCAGGAAGGTATTCGTGCAGGCCGTAGGCCAAGTGCCCGCGAAGCAGACGGATATTGGCCCGTTCTTGCTCATCCATAGCCTCAAACTGGGCGATCGATTCCTGAGCGATAGAGCCTAAGGAAAAGATCGTCTCCGGCGAATATTGGCGGTCTAATATTTCCAGCAAAGTCGTGCCCGCCGTCTTAGGAATATGCAGGAAAATAACGGCCGTTTGACCCCGCTTCTCCTGAACCATTTCTGAATCAACCTGTTGCGTCATAACAGGCCAAAGTTTACAATGATCAAGTGGCAGATGGCAAACAGCATTTCAGCATTTCAGCTGGTCAGCGGGTCAGAGGAAAACTGACCCACTGACTACCTGACTAGCTGACTACCTAATAGGAGATTCCCATGCTTGCGCGAGAGATGTTAATTAAAGAGTTTGAATACAATCATTGGGCGAACGGCCGTCTTTTGGACCAGGTAGAAAAGGTGACGGAGGAACAGTGGGCCGCCAAGGCGGACCCTGATGGGCGCAGCCTGGGCGAGCTGCTCTATCACCTTTTTTCGCTCGAGCGCGTGTGGCGGCTGCTCAGTGCGCACGGCCTGATCCAGGAAGGCGAACTTCCCGAAGCGGAAGACCTGGCAAACGCGGAGGCGCTGCGCGAATTCAGTGATAATGAGGCGGAATTCATGAGCATTCTGCTGGAGGACTGGAGCGATGACTCCTTCGACGAAGAGGTGCTGGTCACAAACTGGGACGGCACCACCTCCCCACTCGTGCGCTGGCACATGCTGCGCCACCTGCTGACGCACAGCACGGTCCACCGCAGTGAAGCAGCGGGGCTGTTGACCGAAATGGGGTATTCGCCGGGGGATATTGATTTTATATTTTTTATTTAAGTTAGTCAGTTAGTCAGTGGGCACTGACATACTGACTAACTGAAAAACTGAAATACTACAATTCAGCTATCGCCGCAAACTCCGGCGCTAAGGCCGGGTAGAGTGCGCGGTAGCGTTCGTAATAGGGGGGGTAAACGGCCGAATTTTCGCCTGGTTTGGTGCTGCCCGTAAGCTTGATCGTCTCGCGGCAGGCGCTTTCTACATCGGGATACATGCCCGCGGCGACGCCGGCCAGCAGCGCCGCGCCGAAAGCCGCGCCTTCGGTCGTATTGACCGTCACCAGCTCTACGCCTAATACATCAGCCATGATCTGCCGCCAGACGGGGCTTTTCGCACCGCCGCCGGAGATGCGCACCTGGGTAATTTCGCCCAGACCCGCCTCCTGGATCAGGGTGAAGCTGTCCTTAATGCCGAAGGAAACTCCTTCGAGCACGGAACGCGTCATATGCGGGCGGCTGTGGCGCACGGTCAGGCCGACCCAGGCTCCGCGGGCCAGGGGATCGGGATACGGCGTGCGCTCGCCGGTCAGATAGGGCAGGAAGAAAAGACCTTCACTGCCTGGCGGAACGGCCGTCGCTTCTGCGGTTAGAGCGCCGAAATCTTCGCCCGGAGCCAATGTGTCGCGATACCACTGTAAGGAGCCGGCCGCGCTGAGCATCACGCCCATGAAATGCCATTTGCCCGGTATGGCGTGACAGAAGGCATGCAGACGTCCTTCCGGCTGAATGAGCGGCGCTTCCGTGGTGGCGAAGACCACGCCGGACGTACCCAGAGTCAGGGCGATAATGCCCGATTCCACGGCGCCGACGCCGGTAGCCTGCGCCGCCTGGTCGCCGCCGCCGCCCACGACCGGCGTGCCTGCCAGCAGCCCTGTTTCCACGGCCACTTCACTGGAAACGACGCCGGTAACGGCCGGCCCTTCATAAGTCGGCGGCAGCCATTCAGCAGGAATATCCAGAGCGCTGAGCATTTCCTCCGACCAGGACCGGTCCTTGAGGCTGAAAAGAATGGTGCCCGCTCCACCGGCGCGATCGACGGCATAATCGCCGGTTAATTTATAGCGGATGTAATCTTTGGGCAGCAGGATATGCCGCGCCTGGGCATAGATTTCCGGTTCGTTCTCCTGCACCCAGAGTATTTTCGGCGCGGTAAAGCCGGTCAGGGCGTCATTGCCCGTGATCTGGATCAGCCGCTCCCGGCCTATGCGGCGGCGAATCTCGTCGCACTGCACGCCGGTGCGCTGGTCATTCCAAAGCATCGCCGGGCGTAATACCTGGCCATGTTCGTCAAGCAGAACGAGACCGTGCATCTGCCCGGTGAGGCCAATGGCGGCGATATCCGCGCCCGTGGCTCCCGCATCTTTCAGCGCCGTTTTGATGCTGGGCACCATACCGGCCCACCAATCAGCCGGGTTCTGCTCCGACCACAGCGGATAAGGGGTGGACAGTGTCAGCGGATTGGTCGCGCTGCTGATGACACGGCCGTCGCGGTCGACTATCAACGCCTTGGCTCCGGTGGTAGAGACGTCTAATCCTAGAAGATATTGTTTGTCAGCCATCATTCCTCCTGATCGAAAGCCGTTTTCTAGATGATGCTCTAGCGGACGCCGAGGAGGACCTCAACGGTCAGCTGGTCGAGCCGTTCATAGGGCAGCCCGCGCTTACCCAGAGCGACGCGGTCGAATTCGGCCGTTTTCAAGGCCTTGGCTTTCTCAGGGCTGTAATGGCCTTTGAAGGCGTCGGTGGAACCGTCATCGGCATTGATGGCCAGCAAGAGTTCGTCAATCTCTGCATCGCTGTTCCAGCGCCGGGCCTTCTCTTTAAGGATCAGATAGGTACGCATACAGCCGCGGGCGAAATCCTTGACGCCTTCGTAATCCTCGGTGCGGTAGGCATGGGCATCGAAATGTTTCATGCCTTCATAGCCGACATCTTCCAGGAATTTGACCAGGAAGAAGGCGCTTTTTAAGTTCACCGCGCCGAAGCGGAAGTCCTGGTCATAACGGCCGAATGCCTGGTCATTGAGATCGATGTGGAACAATTTTCCCGCATCCCAGGCCTGGGCCACGTGATGCATGAAATTCAGGCCCGCCATATGTTCATGGGCTACTTCGGGATTGACGCCCACCATGTCCGAATGGTCCAGGGTGGCGATAAAGCCCAGCATGGCTCCGGTTGTGGGCAGATAAATATCGCTGCGCGGCTCATTGGGCTTGGCTTCCAAGGCGAATTTCAGATCGTAATCCTGGTCAATCGCATATTCGCAGAGGAAGTTCAAGGCATCGCGGAAGCGCTTCGTGGCCTCCAGGGGATCTTTCGCCGCGTCCGTCTCCACACCTTCACGGCCGCCCCAAAAGACATAGGTCTTAGCGCCCATCTCCACGCCCAGGTCCATGGCGCGCATGGTCTTTTGCAAAGCATAGGCGCGCACGCGTGGATCATTGGATGTAAAAGCGCCATCCTTAAAAACGGGATCGGTGAACAGATTGGTCGTGGCCATGGGCACAACGAGACCGGTGTCGGTCAGCGCTTTCTTGAACGACTTTTTAATCGCCTCCGCTTCCGCGGGCGTGGCGTTAATGGGGATCAGGTCATTGTCGTGGAAATTCACGCCGTAAGCGCCGACTTCGGCCAGTAAATGAACCAGTTCGGCCGGGGTTTTGGGCTCACGCACCGGATCGCCGAAAGGATCGCGTCCGATATTGCCCACGGTCCAGAGACCGAAAGTGAATTTATGTTCGGGGAGAGGTGTATATTTGTCTGTCATCTGTTTTCCTCATTAGGACTATCTCGGATTTCGGATTTCGGATTTCGGATTGACGCTTGCCTACCTGAAATCCAGGCCTCGAATTCCACATTCAGTAAGGGATTAAGCTGGTCTCGATCGACCGTTAAGGCTCCGCGATTGTCTGCTGACCCACGATTACCCGGCGATCAAGGTTCAGCGTGCCGCGATTAAGTTTATGTTCTAAACTAATACCCGAAATAAGTATATAATTGTTGCTAACAAACTGTCAATAAAGTAGTTATCATGGCCAGAAATTCAGTTGATCACACAACGATGCGCGATATGAACCTGTCGCTGATTCTGCATACGCTGCGCACGAACGCCCCCCTCTCCCGCGCGGACCTGGCCGCCAGAACCGGCCTCAATAAGGCCAGCGTCACCAGCATGGTGCGTGAATTGATCGCCCACGGTTGGGTGAAAGAATTGGGCGTCAACAGCGCGGTCGTGGAAATCGGCCGTCCGCGGATCAATCTGGCGCCCGATCCCGACGCCGGCTTTTTCATCGGCGCAGAGATCAATGTCGATTTTATTTCGATCATCATCGCCAACTTCGCCGTGGAAGTCATTTCACGGCGCTTTGAGAGCACCCTGCACCTGCATTCGCAGGAAGCAATCCTGGACCGTTTTCTCTTTTTACTGCAAGAGAGTGTAGATGAAATTAACAACAGCGGCCGGACTTTATTCGGGGCGGGAATCGGCGTGCCCGGCCTGGTGGATGTCGGGTCAGGCAGGCTTCTTTTCGCCCCCAACCTGAACTGGTACGATGTGCCGGTGCGCGACCTGGCCCAGGAAATTGTGCAGGCGCCGGTTTTTGTGATGAATGAGGCGAACCAGGCCGCTCTCGGCGAGCGTTACTTCGGCGCCGGGCGCGATAGTCAATATATGCTCTATGTCAGTTCGGGTATCGGCATCGGCGGGGGCATCGTCTCCGGTGGCCAGCTTATTGAAGGCGCGGCCGGATTCGCCGGGGAAGTCGGCCATATGACGGTGGTTAAAGATGGGCTGCCCTGCAACTGCGGTAATCGTGGCTGCTGGGAGACGGAAGCGGGGCAGCGCGCGCTCTTTCGGCGCATCGAAACGGCCGTTTCCGGCGGCCGGCAAAGCCTGCTGCTGGAAGCGACGAACGGTAACCTCGATCAATTGGATATCTCCCTGGTCGTCGAGGCTGCGCGGGCCGGGGACGAGGTCGCTTTACAGGCTCTGCAAGAAACCGGCGAATGGTTGGGCATCGGCCTGGCCAATCTGATGAACGTCCTCAATCCGCAGAGCGTCGTCTTCGGCGGGCCGTTGAGCACGGCGCACGAGTTTCTGCTGCCGGTCATTCGCCGCACAGTCGCCGAGCGAGCCTGGGACTGGACCCACGCTCAGGCGCAAATCGTCCTCGCCGATCATGGGCAGGATGCGGCCGTCTTCGGCGGCGTCGCCGGCGTGTATCAGGCGGTATTGAATGAGCCGCGGGTGTGGTTGGAGAGAGGGGGGCAGGGAGTCAGGTAATCAGGGAGTCAGGTGGTCAAGTGGTCAGGTGGTCAGGTGGTCGGCTGACCACCTGACTCGCTGAATTGCTTCTACGCACTTAACAGCCGGCGGGCAATCAGATGCAGCTTGTCTTTATCATACGGCCGCAGCCAGCGGCTTTCCATCTCGGCGATTGCCTTGCGCATGCCGCCGGCCTCTCTGATCAGGCGCTGCGTGCGCCGGGCATTGCGTCGCAGTTCTGTTTCCTGGGTCTGGTCGAGCAGCAAGCTGGATAGATGGTGAACCGTAAAATCCTCAATTTCCACCTCTATGCCGCTGTAAACGGCCGTTACCTCATGGGCGTTATGGCGCCGTTCATGCACGGCGCCGGGCACCATAATTAAGGGCACGCCGTAGCTGAGCGCCTGCATCACCGAATTAATGCCCCCATGACACATCACATAGGTGGAATTGGGGATAATCTTTCGGGGGTCGTAAAAAGGCGCGAATTGGACATGACCATCCGTATAAGGCTCCTCAACGAACGGCGAGGCGAGGTAGCAATCATACGGTCTGTCACAAAGGAAATTCACCTCTTCAAAGACCTGAGGCAGGACGCTGCGTACTAGGCGGTGGGAGATCGAGCCCGAACCGAAATAGGCGAATACGGTGTTGCTCCGCGGATCGATCTCCGGGGGGGTAACCATAGCTGCATCAGTGAACGCGGCCTCGGACAGCTCAAACCCGCCTACAAAAACCTCGTTCTCCGAGTAGGGTTCGCGATCCAGATGTTGGATCGTGCTCAGTATTCGAAATTGCTGATCGTTGCGAATGATGTCTTCCAGGAGGACATGTTCCGTTTCAAATGGCGCGTAAATGTTCAGCGCCTTTTGGACGGTGTCATTCATCTTGCGGTAGCTATCCCCACCCTCGTTGCGCAGGCGCATGAGATTATCGAATGTGATCGTAGGCACATCACTGATGAATCCGGCCGTCAGTCCCACCGGGCAGCCATAGGTAAACAGGGCATCGGGTTCGAACTCAATTAAGGCTCGTAAGACGGTTTCCAAGGCTGGAAAGAAAAACTTTTCCTGGTCAAAGCCGACGGCCACGTAGCTGTCGAAAAGCCACTCGTAGTTTTTCTCGTTGGTGACTTTGGGCAGCATACGCTGGGGGATGTCAGCCGAAAGCAGGCGGCGGAATAAGGGCTGGATCAGGCGCGAGGTCCCCAGGAACGTGGCGTTGGGATAGGTGCGAATCTTGTCATCAGGATAGCTCTCAGCCACCTTCCTTGCCATACCCACGCTGCAAGACCAGATGATTTCATAGCCGCGCTTGCGCGCCTCTTCCGAGAACTTAAAAACAGGCGGCAAATGGCCGAATGTAGGCGCCGCCTCCGGAGGAGACATCAGAGCAATCAAGATACTAGGCATAGGGTATATTTTGTAACTCTTTTAGGGAGAATTGGCAATCATATGATTGCGGATTGCGGATGTGGCAAGTAGCAGGTGGCAGGTGGCAGAGTAGACGCGCCAATGATGCCGCAGCATCACTGCCGCGCGGAAATTTTTAGCACATCCTTCAGGTTATGCAGTAGCGATCCCCTCTACAAGGTCATGGCAACCTAAAGGTTACCCTACAAATGAATGCCACAATTTGTAGCACATCCTTCAGGTTGTGGCGGCCGGCTAATGGCTGCTGATTGTTGGTTATTTCCCCCAGTTGTTGTATAAAGCGCGTATGGCTGAAATACTTGATCCTCAAACTGTCCCCCAGACGCCGGGCTTGACCCGGCCGAAGAACGCCCCGCCCGGTTTCCACGTGCTGGCCAAGCCCACGGGCGCGATCTGCAACCTGGACTGCAAATACTGCTTCTTCCTCTCCAAGGATATCCTTTATCCAGGCAGTAAGTTCCGCATGACCGACGACCTGATGGAGCAGTATGTTCGCCAGCTGATCGAGGCGCATTGGCGCGTGCTGGAGGTTAATATCGCCTGGCAGGGAGGCGAGCCGACCCTGATGGGTCTTGATTTTTTCGAGCACGTGGTCGAGGTCGCCGAGAAGTATAAGAAGCCGGGCCAGCGTTTGCTGCACACGATGCAAACCAACGGCACGAAGCTCGATGATGAATGGGCCGCTTTTTTCAAGGAAAATAATTTTCTGATCGGCCTGAGCGTCGACGGCCCGAAGGAAATACATGACACCTACCGCGTCAATAAGGGCGGCGCGGGCAGCTTTGACCAGGTGATGCGCGGCTGGGAAGTCCTGAAAAAGCACGGGGTGGATTTTAATATCCTGTGCACCGTGCATGACGCCAACCAGGATTATCCTCTAGAGGTTTATCGCTTTTTCCGCGACGATTTGGGAGCGGAGTTCATGCAGTTTATTCCGATTATTGAGCGCGTGGATGAGGCGATGATCCCCCTGGCCAATGTCGGTTGGAGCGACCGGCCGGGCGGCGAACGGCCGTTATACACGCAGCATGGGCACCTGGTAACAAACCGCTCCGTGGGCTCCGAACAATACGGCCGTTTTCTGAGCGCCATCTTTGACGAATGGGTGCGCCAGGACGTGGGCAAGGTCTTTGTGCAGATATTCGACACGACCTTAGGCGCTCACGTGGGGCAGTACAGCCTGTGCATTTTCGCTCCCACCTGCGGTGATGCCCTGGCCCTGGAGCATAACGGCGATCTCTACAGCTGCGACCATTTCGTAGAGCCCGATTACCTGCTGGGCAATATCACCGAGACGCACATGATCGAGCTGGTCGCCTCCGACCAACAGCGGCAGTTCGGCCGTGACAAGCAGGAAACGCTGCCCAAGTACTGCCTTGAGTGTGAGGTTCGTTTCGCCTGCAACGGCGGCTGCCCGCGCAACCGCTTCATCCAAACGCCCGACGGCGAAGAGGGCCTCAATTATCTTTGCGCCGGGTATAAAACCTTCTTCCATCACGTCGACCGGCCGATGCGCGTCATGGCCAATCTCATACGCAGCGGCCGTTTTGCCGACGAGATCATGCAGCTCTACCAGGGCGAAGAGCAGGAACCCTATGCCGGAATCGGCCGTAATGATCCCTGCCCCTGTGGCAGCGGCAAGAAGTATAAAAACTGCCACGGACGGAAAACCGCGCCTTAATCTAACGTAAGTCCTCCCCTTTACCAGTAGGACAATTCCACTTGTCTGTTATAGTCTGCAATTGAAATATGCTCATTTGTGGACGGCCGCCGGCTAAACGGCCGTTAACAAATCAAGATCATTGGCCCTGGCCACCCGGCCCGGCGCCAGCGGAGGTATATAAAATGAAACGGACTATTCTGGTACTCTTGATCCTTGTCCTGGCCCTCATGGCCTGCGGCGGGCAAGACACAACAACTCCTGAAGCCACTCAGGCGCCGGCCGTAGAAGCCGAGGCGACGGCGGCTCCACCGACTGAAGCGCCGCCGACGGAAGTGCCGCCGACCGCGGAACCGGCTGTGGCTGAAGAAACGGCCGAACCGATGGCAGATGGCGGGTCTGAAACAGCCCCCTCGGTGGCTACGATGAATTTTGAAGTGGACCCAAACCTGGTAAACGTTACCTGGGAATGGGTTAGCCGCGACCCCAACGCCACTACCGCCGCGGAAATCACGGTTGAGAATCCACAAAACTACACCCTGTTCTTCAACGAAGACGGCACCTTTAACGCCACGCTGGACTGTAACACCGGCTCCGGCGCCTATGCCACGGAACCCCCGGACACCCTCGTTATGGAACTGGGACCGACAACCCTCGCCGCCTGCCCGCCTGAATCACAGGTCGATGATATGATGAATATCTTCGGCGGAGGAGTACAAAACTACCGTTTCGAGGACAACAACGAGACCCTGGTTCTGATCTGGGCCAACGGCGGGCCGCTGGACTATTATCGCAGCGCGGACGCCGCCGCTCCCGGACAGGCGGAAGTTGAAGGAATCCCTGCGGATGCGATTCAGCTAGACCTGAACGGCCTGGCCACTTCGTATGATTGGACCGTTATCCCTGGCAGCCCTATACCCAACGGACCGGGCGGACAGGGTTTTCCACCTCACATTTTGCTCACGTTCGACGGCGCAACGCCGGAACAGGTGGAGAGCGAACGGCTACCGCGGATTTATATTTTCCCCACCGAGGCTTATGTCAGTCTCTATCAGACGGCCGATAACCAGATTGTAGCCGATCAGGTCATTCGTTTGGGCCAACTAATCGCCACAGCCGACGGCCGTACCGAGCAGCCGGAAAGCCCGATGCCCCTCCTGCCGCCGCCGGACAACTTCATGGACCGCTGGGTGCAGTTCCTGGATCTGGACTTTGGCGCCGGTGAGAGTGTGCGCTACGTTTCTGATTCTCCCTACCGGCAGTCGATCGGTGTTTGGAGCAACGAAACGATGGGCTATTACTATCAAGGCTTGTCCACCGACCAGACCTTCTATGTCTCCATGTTCTGGCCGGTAGCCACGACGGCGCTGCCCAACACGGCCGCGGATGCCACGGAAGAACAGACGGCCGCGGCCACCAATCCGGACACTTATCCGGCTTATAAACAAGAAACGATGGATACGCTGAACGTGCTCGCACCGGCCGAATGGACGCCTGATCTAGCGACGTTGGACGCGATGGCCGCTTCCCTGACTTTCCCGCTCCCCGGCGAAGGCACGAGCGATGAAGCCACTGCCACACCGGAAGCAGGTGATGAGGCGGAAACTACCGCGACGCCGACATCGTCAGCTCCGGCCACGGACGCGCCTACGGGCATCATCACCGCCCCCGACGGCGTCTTCGTGCGCAGCGGTCCGGGGGTCGAATACCCCAGCATCGACGTCGCTGCCAATGGATCTAGTGTCAATATCACCGGCAAGAGCCAGGACGGCCAGTGGTGGGAAATTGAAGTGCCCGCCTTCCTGTCGGAAACAGGCACCGGTTGGGTATCATCGACCTGGGTCGAAGCGCACAACACGGGCTCGGTACCGGTTGTTGAAGCGCCCGACCTTGAGGCAGTGACTCCTTCCCTGACCGGCGTCACCTGGCAGTGGACTTCGCTGACCACGCCGGTGGAGCAAACCACGGTTAACGATCCCACCCGCTATACGATTGTTTTCAATGCCGACGGCAATGCCTCTATTAAAGCGGATTGCAATACGGTCAGCGCCAGCTACACCGCAGACGGCAGCGCGATGAGCATCACCCTGGGGCCGTCAACCCTGGTCGCCTGCGCCGATGATTCGCTGGATCAGCAGTTCCTGAACGGCCTTTCCTCGGCAGCGACCTACTTCTTCGAGAACGGCGATCTCTTCATTGATATGGCCGCCGACGGCGGAACCATGCGCTTCAGCCCCGGAACGGCCGCAGCTCCGGCAGCGACACCGCCTCCCGAAGCGACTCCTGAAGGGACACCCGCTGCTGAAGGCCCGACCTCTCCGGTGCAGGGTTTGCTCTTCAGCCTGGTTTCTTACGGTCCGGAAGGGTCGGAACAATCTTTGATTGAAGGCACGCAGATCACGGCCACCTTCTCCGGCGGCACGGTCAGCGGCAGCGCCGGCTGCAATACCTATACAGGCACGGTCACGCCGGTCGATGACTATTTCACCATTGGTGGGATCGCCACGACCCAGATGGCCTGCGCCGAGCCGGCGGGCATCATGGAACAGGAACAGGCGTATCTGACCGCTCTGGCTGCGACGGCCGGATATCAATGGCAGCAGGACGCCGTGAACGGTAGCCTCATCACCGGCGGCCGGCTCTTCTACAGCCTGGCCGACGGCACGACGGGGTATATGAACTTCGTCGCCCAATAAAAGGGCATCAGGTGGTCAGGAAATCAGGATGTCAGGTATTAGCTGACATCCTGACCACCTGACCACCTGACCACATAAAAACCTAACAACCTGACCCCCTAACTCCTAAAATTTGATCACCGCCCTATTTGACCCGTATAATGTTACGCAAGACGCCGAAGAAGCGATAGACTTATGTCTGTCGATAATTAACGACGCAGCGAGCCGGGTTGGTCATGTCCGGAGAAGGCATGGCCCGGATTGGACGGGTCTCAATGGATTACAAGACTGGTATATTACTGGATGGGCTGGGCTTTCCCGATTGCCCGCGCTGGCATAACGGCCGTCTCTACTTCTCAGACCAATATTTCAATCACGTCATTTCCGTCGATATGGAGGGGGACGCCGCCTCGGAAACCGAGGTACCCGGTACGCCCGGCGGTCTCGGCTGGCTGCCCGACGGCCGTCTGCTCGTCGTGGAGATGAAAAACAAGCGCCTGCTGCGCCTCGATGAGGATGACCAACTGGTTGTCGCCGCCGATCTGAGCCACATGGTAACCACCCATCTGAACGACCTGGTTGTCGACCGCGAAGGGAACGCCTACGTCGGCAACTATGGCTATGACATCAACGATCCCTCGACCGAGCCGCACTTTGCGGAGATTATCATGGTTGCCGCCGATGGCGAGATAAGCAGCTTAGCCCACGGCCTGGCTTTCCCCAGCGGCATGGCCATCACCTCGGACGACGCCACGCTTATCGTGGCCGAATCCTCCGCGGCGCGCATTACCGCCTTTACGATCACGCTGGAAGGGCTGCTGGTCGAACGCCGTATCTGGGCTGAATTCGATAAATTAGGCCTGGTCGTTGACCAAAACCGGGTCATCCCCGACGGCATCTGCCTCGACGCCGAAGGCGCGCTGTGGATGGCCTCACCGGGCACTCCGGGCGGCGTTTTCCGCGTGCGTGAGGGGGGTGAAATCACCGACCGCATCGAAGTCGAGCACCAGGCTTTCGGCGTCGCGCTGGGCGGGCCGCAGCGCAAGACGCTGTTCATCTGCACTTCCTACGTAGACGATGACTCGAATTTATATGGCCGAATTGAAACGGTCCAGGTCAAAGTACCTGGTTCCGGCCTGCCCTAACCATCCCCTGGCTCCATGGAGCAGCTCCTCAACAATCGCCTGGCCAATCAAGGTCTTTATCCACCGCGCTTTAACTCTGCCGCGGAATCATTGACGCGCTTAGGCGCGATCCAGGGCCAGGATTACAACGGCGCCAAGTGGTCGCTCGGCCTGCGCGTACCCGGCAGCAGCGATGCGATCATCGAGCAGGCCATCGCCGACCAGGCCATCGTGCGCACCTGGGCGATGCGCGGGACGCTGCATTTTGTCGCCGCCGAAGACCTGCAGTGGCTGCTCGCGCTGCTGGGGCCGCGCATCATCACGACCAATGGGCGGCGTTACAAGCAGTTAGAGCTGGATTCGGGGACGCTGGCCCGCGCCGATGAGATTCTGGTCGCTGCTCTGGCGGACGGCCGTCATTTGAACCGCCAGGAACTGCGCCCATTCCTGGAAAACGCGGGCATCTCCACCGCCGGCCAGCGCATGGTCTATATGCTGCAGCACACCTCGCTGAACGGCCGTATCTGCCAGGAAACCGCGCCTAAGAACAAACCCTTGTTTACCCTGGCGCCGCGGCAAAAGGAGCCACAGCGGTTATTTGATCGGCCGAACGCGCTGGCCGAGCTGGCCCTGCGCTACTTCACAACCCGCGGACCGGCCGCCCTGGACGATTTCGTATGGTGGTCGGGACTGCTCGTCGCCGATGCGCGGGCGGGATTGGAAGGGGCTGCGCCGGAACTGGTTCGCGAGAAAGAGGGCGGCAAGGAATATTGGCTGCCAAAGTCGCCTTCACCACTGCCGGACAGCCTGCCTGAAATTATGCTTCTGCCGGGATTTGATGAATACCTGGTCAGCTATCGCGATCGCAGCGCCGTTATCGCCGACGCGCACTATCCGGCCTGGTCGCGTACAAACGCGATGTTCAGTCCGACCATCCTGCTGCGTGGGCAGGTCAAAGGCTTTTGGAAGCGCGAGATAAAGAGAGGCGAGGTGACGGTTATACCGGAACTCTTTAACGACCTGACCGAAGATGAGACTGCGGCGTTAGAAGAGGCGGCACTGGAATTTACACATTGGTTCAATTTTAATCCACGGTAGATGGTGATCTTGACTTTATAAATTGAACCAATGGTTGAATCAATGTTTAGTTCATATCGTTGTATAATGGTTAACCATAATCGGATTTTAATTGGAGAAAAACATGGGATTAACCGAAATCATAATTTTTCTAGCAATTCTATTTCTAATCGCCTTGATCCTCACACCCATCTATTTTTATACGAAGCGTGAGAAGTATATTGAGGAACCAAAAGAAGAATCAAAAGAATCCTCGGAAGAGTAACTTTCTAACATTCTATGCAGCGGCTTCCCAAGGCGGGCCAATGCTGGGCCGCGTATCAGAAACGCCCCGGCTTTGACCTGTCTCGCGGCAGCCATAACTTCTATATGCAGCCGCTCTAATCCATCAGTCAGGCTCGCCGCTAAGCCCGCAGACGGATCGCAAACTCAAATAAATAACCCCTGTAAAAAAAGACCATATTAGGGTAAAATAGTACGATATGGTCGAACGTGATCCGGTGCCAGTACCGCCAGAGCTGCGGCGTAAGGAACAGCTGAGCGCTCTCTGCGGTGTTTGAAGGTCATTGACGGCCAAATTGTTGCAAAGGGTAAGTTTCAGGTTCGCGTATGTCTTCAAATCTGACCAGCATGTTTCCGATCACGACCGCGGTGTTAATCTGGGCGGTAATCATCCACCTGGTTGTGGATTGGTTTTTACAAACAGAATGGATGGCGGTGAACAAGACCAATCTTAAGCACCCCGCCGCTTATGTACACAGCGGGTTACATACCCTGGGTATGCTGTTGATATTCCCCTGGTGGCTGGCAATAGGCCTGGGCATCTCGCATCTGCTCATTGACACGCGTAAGCCTGTCATCTGGTGGATTGAGACTATCAAACAAATGCCCCCCTCAGCGCCGGTTTATTCCCAGGTTGAGATGTGGCTGGATCAAATTTTTCATCTGCTGATGCTGTTTATCGCCGTGCTCGTGCTGCCGGCATTGATATCATGAACGAAAGTCTCTTGGCATACATTCCTATGGACCGCCGCCTGGCCATGGCGCGCGGGGAAACCTTACCAGACCGCACGCTGGGTGCGGCGCTGTTCGCCGATATCTCCGGTTTCACGCCGCTCACCGAAGCGCTGGTCCGGGAACTTGGAGCTCAGCGTGGGGCGGAGGAATTAACGGTTTACCTCAACCAGGTTTATGATGCTTTAATCGATGAGCTGCATCGCTGGGGCGGCAGCGCCATCGCTTTCGCCGGAGATGCCGTCACCTGCTGGTTCGACGGCGATGACGGGCTCAGGACGACAGCCTGCGCGCTGGCCATGCAGAAAGCGATGGGCTCATTCACGGCCGTGGAGACCCCGGCCGGCAGTATCGTTGAACTGAGTATGAAAACCTCCGTCGCCGTCGGTCCGGCAAGACGCTTCCTCGTCGGCGATCCCCAAAGCCGCGTCATTGACGCCCTGGCCGGAGTCACCCTGGAAGAGTTGGCAGCGGGGGAACACGAGGGCAAAACAGGCGAGGTCATATTGACGCCTTGCGCCCTGGGAGCGCTTCAAGATCTGGTAACGATCAAAGAGTTTCGTAAAGCCGAAGACGGCAGTATTTTTGCCGTGCTGGATGAACTGCTGGTCCACCCGGAACCTCCGCAGCTGCCCGAACTCGATGTGCAGAAATTAAACGAGGAAGAAGTGCGCACCTGGCTCCTTCGGCCGGTATACCGGCGGTTGAACCGCGGAATGGGTGATTTTCTAGCCGAGATACGGCCGACTGTGGCCGTCTTTGTGCGCTTCTCCGGCATTGATTACGACGGAGATGATGCGGCCGGTGAAAAACTCGATGCCTTGATCCGCGCCATGCAGGTGATCGTCGACCGCTACGAGGGGACCCTGCTTGATCTCAATATCGGCGACAAAGGCAGCTATCTCTATATCAACTTCGGCGCGCCGCTGGCGCATGAGAACAACACCACCCGCGCGGCTTCGGCGGCGCTCGAGCTGCGTGATTTGCCCCAACAACTCCCGTTCCTTGAGCATGTGCAAATCGGTATCAGCAGTGGCCGTATGCGCGCCGGCGCTTACGGCGGGAAAGCCCATCGAACGTACGGCGTATTAGGGGACGCGGTGAATCTCGCAGCGCGGTTGATGATGGCCTGTAAGCCGGGCGAGGTGCTGGTCAGCATGAACGTCCAGGAAGAGATCGCCCATCTATTTGAATGGGAGATCCTGGCACCAATCCGCGTCAAAGGCAAGAGCGAGCCGGTACCCGTGGCGGTGCTGAAGGCGATTCAACCGCGCGTCGGGATGCACCTGCCGCACAACGATGAATCGGAGCCGCTGGTCGGCCGTGATGAGGAAATCGCGCATCTGGGCCAAATCATGGATCAGGTTCTAGGCGGCAAAGGGCAAATCGTCAGTCTCGTCGGCGATGCGGGATTGGGTAAATCGCGGCTGGTGGCCAGGGCGCTGGCGATGGCCCAGGAACGCGGCTTCACCGTCTTTGGTGGGGAAGCGGAGTCACACGGCGTCAACAGCAGCTACCTGGTCTGGCATCCCATTTGGCGCGGTATCTTCGGTCTGGACCCAACACAGAGCAAAGAGGCTCAAATTCGCACCCTGCGCCGCGCCGTTGAGCGCATTGACAGCAACACGATCCAGCGTATCCCCGTTCTCGGCCCCGCTTTCCAGCTGGCCATTGATGATAACGAACTGACCGCCGGCTTCGACGCCAAACTACGCAAATCCTTGCTGGAAGGAATGCTGGTCGACAGCCTGGCTGTGAAAGCGAAGGATTTGCCCTTCGTGCTTGTGCTGGAGGACTGCCACTGGATGGATGTGCTCTCGCATGATCTACTGGATGAAATTGCGCGCAGCATCAGCAGCTCTCCGGTCTTGATCATCCTGACCTCCCGCGATCTGGAGATGGAAGAGGCGCGCGGCAAGCAGCTCAGCACCCTGCCCTATTACACGAATTTGGAGCTCAGGCCGTTGGCGCAGAAAGACCTGGCAAAGCTGGCGCAGTTCAAGCTGGATCAGGTATCTACGAGCGTCCGTGATCCGGAGACGGCCAGGACGCTGGCCCTGCGTATTGCCCAGCAGGCGGACGGCAACCCGTTTTATCTGGAAGAACTGGTGAACTATGTGGCCAGCCAGGCCATGGACACGATCGATCCCAATGAGCTGTCCAGCCTCGACCTGCCGACCAGTCTACAGGGTCTTGTCCTAAGCCGCCTTGACCAGCTGACGGAACGGCCGAAAAGCCTGCTCAAAGTGGCCAGCGTGATCGGCCGTGTTTTTCATGCCTCCTGGTTGGAGGGCATCTATCCGGATATAGGCGCTCTAACGGATATCACCCAAGACCTGCAGCTGCTCAATCATCAGAAATTCACCGCTTACGATCCCGCCGAAGGGGAAGACTCCTACTTCTTTCGCAACATGATCACGCGCAGCGTCATTTATGACAGTCTGCTGCATAAAATCCGCACCACCCTCCACGAGCAAATGGGCCAGTTCCTCGAGGCAACCTATCAGGGTGAATCAGACCAATACCTCGATCTGCTGGCTTATCATTATGATCACAGCCAGAACGTGGAGAAGAAACGCTACTATCTAAGGCGCGCCGGGGAATTTGCACAGCGATCGTACGCCAATGAAGCGGCCATTGAATACTTCCACAAGGTACTGCCGCTGCTGGAGCCGGCAGAGCAGATTGAGATTATGCTTAAAGTCGGCGAGGTGGAACAACTGATCGGCAATTGGGATGACGCCGCCAAACAGTTTCAAGAAGCCTTGTCGATGGCCCGCGCAACCGGAGATTTATCGGCCGTTGGTTGGAGTCAGGCGGCCACGGGAGAACTTCAGCGCCTGAAAGGTGAGTATGACCGCGCCTTACATTGGTTTGCCCGCGCCAGGCAGGCTTTTGAGCAAATTGGCGAACGACAGGGATTGGCTCAGGTGTGCCATTACTCGGGCAATGTGGCCTTGCAGCAGGGCAACCTGGACCTGGCCGAGAGTCTGTACGAGGAAGGGATCGCCCTGCGCCGTGAAATAGATGACCTGGACGGCATTTCCAGTCTCCTCAACAATATGGGCATCGTCGCCGAATTCCGCGGCGATTTTGAAGCGGCGCGAACGCTGCATGGTGAAGCGCTGTCCATTCGCCGCCAGATTGATGATCCGCGGGCAATCGCTTTTTCCCTGGGCAATTTAGGGCACATTCTGCGCCGCATGGGTAAACTCGCCGAGGCTCGTCACCGTCTGGAAGAGGCGATCAGCATCCAGCGTGAAATCGGCGACCGGCCGTCGCTGGCGAACTTGCTGGATAATTTGGGTAATGTCGTTTCCGCCCAGGGAGACTACAAGGAAGCGCGAGGCTTGTACGCTGAAAGTCTGGCGATCATGAGCGATCTGAAAGACGTTTGGGAAACTTCCCAATTATTGGAAGATATCGCCCGTCTGCTGTCCCAGGAAGATCAAAATTTTGACGCCCTGGTCTTGCTGAATGCCGCCGGGGCCATGCGCGAAGCCTTTGACGCTTCCTGGCCCGAGGCTGAGCAGGCGGCGCTCGATCTTTTTGAACAAAATATCGAGAAAACACTGGGCGCTGAATTCGCCAGGGAGTGTGCGAAAGAAGGAAAGGCGATGTCCATGGACCAGGCAATTGACTTCGCCCATCAAACGCTCGGCGTCTAAAGATGGGGAAAAGGTAACTAAAAAAGGCTTGCCCGACCAGGCAAGCCTTTTTTATTGGGAGGGCAGAAATCGCGCTTAAGGCGCAAGGGGCGACGGCGGCGTGCAGGCAGTTGCGGAGGGTCCTCTGGAGAGGAACAGCGGCCCACCATCGATGAAGTCTAGTTCGCTGTTATCATGAGCAACAGGAATCCTGGCCGTCGTTTCGGTGGATATACTCCCTTCACAGAAAGCACCCTTGTCATCCACGACTCGGAACTCGAAGTGGTAGACACGGCCGTCGCCGCTGCCGTCGCGATCGGAGCGCACCGTGGCATCGGAGCAGGCATAAGCCCCGCTGCTGATCTCGCCATCGGTGACGCCCGTCAGCGGCTCATCCTGATAGATTTCGCGGAAGTAGTAGGTAAGCGGATCGCCATCGGGATCGGTCGCGCCTTGCAGCTTCATTGAAATCATATTGCCGTTCGGCGGCCAGAGGTAATCCTTGGTGCCGTTCTTCGTGACCGCGACCATGTTGCTGCAGTCGGGCGGATTGTTATAGATCAGCAGGCTTGGACCGGCGAGAGCCGAAGGGGCATAGGTATTCGTCCCATAAAATAAGGCCCAAACTTTGTAGGTCTCGAAACTGCTCAGGTTAATTTCACCCAGGCGGGCCTGACCCTGCTGGTCGGTGATAACCGGTTTGGTAAGCAGCGGGCTGTCGGCGTTAACGGCCGTTTCCGCGGTAATCTTGAAGAACACGGTCATCTCGGCCAGCGGCCTGCCCTGGTTATCCTTCAGCGTGGCGATCATATCCACATCCGGATTCAGCGTACTGTAGGTGGTTTCAGCCGGCGACAGCGATACCTGGGTCAGTCCGGAGAAGACGGTGAAGCTGCCCGGCGTATCGGCCGTACTGGGCGTCAACACAGTCGAACCTTTGTAATAGATGCTTATTTGAACGCCGGGATCACCGGGTTGTGTCGGCGGGGTATTGATCAACGGCACAAAAGCCTCGGCAAAGCCGTTGGCGTCCGTCCATCCCAGGTGGAAGTCTTCGCCAATCCTGAAGACGATGGGCTGGTCCGCCAGGCTGACCGGAGTTTGTCCGGGCGCCAGACTGAGCTGGGCTGTCAGGTGGACGAAGTCGCCGACATAGCCGGATGTGGGCAGGCTGCCGGCGGTCAGTTGAGTCAAACTTCTGTCGCCGTCAACGATGTAGTTAAGTCCGTAGTTATTGCTCATCGTCACCAGGCCGGTACCGCTGGCGGCGAGGGCGACAAACTCAACATTCTCCGGTGCTCCGTTTTCAAGCGTCAACGTGCCTGTCCACAAGGTCGAATCCTGAACATCCTGCTGCAAGAAGAAGGGCAGCCACTTGTATTTGCCATCCGCCGTGGTCGGTACTTCATTCGTCGTGTAAACGATCCAAACCATCTGCACACCGGCGCTGGGGTCCACGTCCACATGGGTGCTGAATTGGACCTGGTTGCTGGTCCCGGAAACTGCCGTTGCCTGGACACCATAGATATCAGGCCTCGCCGACAGATCAGGCCGGTTATAGCCAAGATCGACATCATTGATGAAGTCATTGGGGATGTAGAGCAGCCGGTACTGCAAGTTCTTGAATTCGCGGCGCCGCGATGTCTGCGGATCAGTCTCCTGTACCGTCTTATGCTGGGCCGGAGTGAAGTCGATGATCGTGCGCCCGCCGTCGTTGGTCAGGGCGTCAAAGCGATTGACCGTGAACAGATTCTGCGGGTAATCGGCGAAGGCGGTGAAGTTGGCATGCACCGAACTCGACTCCGTCGCCGCCGCCGCGACAAGGGGCGTGATACCTGGAACGTCGACATACTCGCCGCCGAGCCAGGCGACCCCGCGCAGGACCCAATCGTTGTTATCGCCGTCATTGACATCATCAACCACGGTCGCTTCGAAGCGATCCAGGGGCAGCACCGGCGCGCCGGCGGTGATAGACAGCCCATCCGGCCCAACCAGATAACTGGTGGTGATGAACTCAGGCCCGCTGATCGGATATTCCACATTTTTGAACACTTCCTCCTGCACCGGCAGGTTATAGTCGGGGCTGGCCAGGTCATAGTAGCGCAGACCGAGGACC
>Ga0316576_10000310_pt1 | contig 21633 bp, 17 predicted proteins | sample S0NA_FD_203075 | JGI IMG/M metagenome (GOLD analysis project Ga0316576, IMG submission 203075) | Rhizosphere microbial communities from salt marsh grasses in Alabama, United States - S0-2_050615r3r5 | ecosystem: Host-associated > Plants > Roots > Rhizosphere | place: USA: Alabama | collected...
ATGAACGACACCCACCAACGCAAGGTGTAACGAGGCGCGTTGCTCTTCGCTCAGCTCGGCGATCTCGGTTGCAAACTCGTTCTGAGGCAGGTGGCCAACAGGGGTGAGCTGGAGCGCCATCGCAACCGCTACGGTGAGAAGGCTATTCATCAGTCCTCAGAGCCCCTGGGTATCTCATCGAACGTCCTCGCGGTGCCCCGTCTGAATGGGTGCCAGGTGCCCCGTCTGAATGGGTGCCAGAATGGGTGCCACGTACCGCATTGTTGCATTGTCTGGATTCCAAGCTCGGTTTGGGCCTTCCCGTTCGCGAATGGGGAGCATCTCATGCCGCGGAAACCTCGCCTCTTCATCACTGAAGCGACCTGCCACGTCGATTGCGGCGTCGCGCGAAGAGAACTCGACTTTGGCGAACCTGAAACGCCGATCGTGCGACATCGCTCGCCGACTCGAAAAGCACCCGACGATGGTCGATCGGTAACTGCGTCTCGCGCGCCAGCGCGAACGCTTTGACCCGAACTCCCGAGCCCGGATCGGACGTCTCGACTCCTTCATCTCAGACACCAACCCCGACACTGCATCAATGCGGTACGTCGCACCAACGTGGGAGGTGCTTCATGCTTCTCGCTATGGGAAGGTCGCCGACCATGTCGTGGTGCCGCCCGACTCGAAGCCGTCGAAAAACAGCTCGGGCGGGTCGAGGTGGAGGTAGTAGACGTCCTGCTCGCCGTTGAAGGTGGCGGCGTAGGCGATGTGGATCCCGGTCGAGTCGGAGATCATGTCGTAGTAGTCGCCGATCTTGCTCTGCTGCGGCCAGCCAAGGTGGGGGTCAAAGGGCAGCGACAGGACCTCGTTGCCAGACCAGGTGAGGCCGGCATCGAGCGAGTAGGCGTAGGTCAGCTCGGAGTCGAGGCCGCCTGGATCGTTGCGCGTGTCGTTCCAGATCACGTCGATGCGACCGTTCGGGGCCACCGACATGGTGCCGAACCACTGCCATGCGTTGGTCCCGGCGGGATCGTCGTTGACCCGCACCGGTACGCTCCACGTGGCGCCGAGGTCGGTGCTGCGGGAGAAGTGCACGTCGAGGGGATCGGGCCCGGTGGGGTCCACCGAGGCCAGCAGGTAGAGATAGCGGTGGGTAGGGCCATCCGAGTGATCAGCTGCAATCCACGCCTGGCCGAGCAGGCCGCTGGGATTGGGCCCGTCCCAGCCGGACAGCTGACCGCCCAGGTCCACTACCGTCACCTGGTCGAAGCTGGGCGTCGCAGCGGCATTCTGGGCGTTCGAGGATCGCACGACCGCGATTCCCGTGGAGTAGGACGCCTGCCCGGCTACGAACACAGCGCCATCAGGCGCCACCGTACCCACCCCCCAGTATGGCTGCTCCGGCACCGCGATCGGCATCTCAAAGCTGACGCCGCCATCAATCGACCGATTGAAGGTCTCATCGGTAATGTAGGGGCTCCAGTTCTGGTAGAGGTGACCATCGCCAGGGCCGCCGCTACGGTCTACCGTCAGCCACTGCTTATCGTCCCCATAGGCCGAGATCGCCGATCCCCAGCTGGCACCACTATCGGTGGAGGTGAACACCCAACAGCTGAAGGCATCGGTGAGGCTGTCGTAGTAGAAGGTTCCTGCGGCATTGAAATCGAGCACCGGGTCGGACCTGAAGACACCGGGATCGAGGACCCCCGGGAAGGTCCAGGTCTCGCCACCGTCAGTGGAGAACCCGCGCCCCGCCTGACGGAAGTTGCTGGCGACGGTGTCGAACTGGCGCCAGCCGATGGCGATTCGCGACGGATCGGTGGGATTGACGGCGATCGATGGCTCGTTGGCCGCATCGCCAACGATGTTATCGCCGTTGGCGGCGATGTTGACCTGGACACTGACGTGCCCGTTGACAGACCACCGCTGCGCCGGGGCCGTGACCCGCTCTGCAGCCGGTACTGCGATGTAGGGGTCGTCGGGAGTCTCGAGGTGGGATGCTGGCCCGAGAACAACCTTGGCCGGCTCGACCGGCGGAGATGAGTCGGCGTGCCCTGCAAGGGCCACCAAGACCGCAACAACCATGACCACGGCAGGCAAACGGAGAGTGGTTGGACACATGCGCACCTCCAGTCGGGTTCCTCATTAGACACCATCACCACTCAGGGCGCCACAGGCTGGACCGGAACTGTAGTGCTTCCTTCCGCTCGGTAACCGGCGCGAGCCAAACTCGTCATTGGTGCCCATCAGAAGGTGCGTGTCAAGCGGGCAGGTCGAGGCGCAACAGGATCTTCGTCGAGTATTGAGGTGCAGGCACCTACGTCCTCGCCATACCCCGTCTTGATTGATGGATGGATGGGTGCCACGATGGGTGCACGTACCGCATTGTTGCATTGTCGGACAGGCGCCAAATTTCGCATTCACGCTTAGTTTCGTTGCGAACCGCAGCAATCGCCTCCTCTGCCCTGCCAGAGGCGAACCTCGAGACAAGGCACGATTGCGAAGTGCGGCATCTGTCATGGACGGATGCCTCGGCCTTCGACCGGCGGGCATTTGCGCACCTGCGCAGGTTGATCACCGTACCGTGAGAAGCAATCTTGGACGAGGAGGACCCATGAGCACCGATGGAAGCTCCCTCGCCGTAATCCGCGATCACATCGCACGCTCCGTCTCGCCCACCGTCCGGCGCACGCTGGACACGGCACCCATCATCCCGGCCATCGCGGCCCGTGCCAAGGTCGCTGCGGCGGCGAATCCCGATTTCATCCGCGGCGACCAGGGCCAGGTGGTCGGCGTTCGGCCGGATCTCGAGATCTACTACGGCCCCTCGTCCGGTCTACCCGAGCTGCGCCACGCCGTTGCACGCTTCTGGACCCTGGCCTACGGCCTCGCCGGCAGCGACGGCCTGCCAGCGGACGGGTTGACGGCGGACAACGTCGCCGTCGTCTCCGGCGCGACCGAGGGCCTCGCCATCCTCATGCGCCTGCTCGCACCAGGACACCGAGTGGCGGTGCAGCGGTGGTTCTGGGGCAACTACCGAAACCTCATCGCGCACGCCGGCGGCGAGGTCGTGGTCGTCGACCTGTTTTCCGACGACGGTCGCTTCGCCGCCGACTCTCTCGCAGCCACGATCGAGGAGCAACGGATCCGTGTGCTCGTCCTCAACGTGCCGGCCAACCCCACCGGCGACGTGCTCGACGATTCAGAGCTCGCTGAGCTCGCCGAGCTGGCCCGCCGCCACGATCTTGTGGTCGTCGCCGATGAGGTGTACAACTGGATTCGCTTCGACGACTCACCGCGCTCCTTCCTGACTTTCGCTCCGGAGCGCACGGTGGTGGTGGGCGCGGCCTCCAAGGAGTACCTGATTCCGGGCGCCCGAACCGGCTACATTCTGGCGATCGACTCCACCTTCGCTGACGAGTGGCTGCCGCGGATGATCCGCAGCACCTCGTCGTCTCCCAACGTTCTCGGGCAACGGGCCGCGCTCGAGATGCTGTCGGCCGACGTCGACGATCTCGAGCACGGACGATCGCCGCATCTCCTTCTCGCCATCCGCGACGAGCTTCAGCGCCGCCGGGACCGGATGACGACGGCGCTGAGGCACACGGGCTGGACCCTCCTGACCCGCGACGGCCGCGTTCCGCGCGGCGGGATCTCCATGTTCGCGCGGCTCCCCGCGGGCCTCGACGACGATCGTGCGTTTCTCGACCTCGCCCTCGAGCTGGGCCTGTTCAGCGCCATCCCCGGTTCGGCGTTCGGGGCTCCCGGCTGCGTTCGCTTCGGCTACGCCGGCATGACGGTCGATCAAATCGACCGTCTGGAAGAACACCTGCGAACCGTAGTCAATCTATGCCGCGACGGCGGCGGGTGACGACAGACAGGTGCCTCGCTTCGCATCGAAGCTTTGTTTCGGTGCGAGGCGCAGTCATCGCCCTTTCTGCCCCGCAAGAGGCTGACCTTCAGACAAGGCGTGAGTGCGAAGTGTGGCTCCCATGAGAGGTCTGGCCACTGGGACCACCGCTGACGCGTAACGACATGACTGGCGGCGGGTACTCTAACGCGGAGCACTCGTGAGGCCGGTTTCTCGCCGACCGCAACAGAAGTCTGGCGAATGGTTCGGACTGAGGGCAAGCTGGAGTCGTTGATGGAGAGCTTCGAGCGGATCTGGAACGAGCACTCGCAGGACGTCTGGCGTTTCGCCCGCTGGCTGAGCGGTGATCCGGTGCTGGCCGACGACCTCTGTGCAGAAGCCTTCGCACGTGCTTGGGCCGGTGGCCCCCGAATTGAAACGAAAACGATCAAAGCCTACCTGCTGGCGATCGTGCGCAACCTGTACCTGAAAACGCGGCGCGCAGCCGGTCGCCAGATCGACCTCGACCCCGGCGCCGGAGCGGTCGAGCCGGCGCCGGATCCCGAACAGCGGGCTGCCGCCCGCAACGAGGCGGAGCTCGCCGCCGCAGCGCTGCGGTTGCTACCCGAGGGGGAACGTGCTGCGCTACTCCTCCGGTCCATCGAGGAGCTGTCGTTCAAAGAGATCGGTCGCTGCCTCGGCATCACCGAGGTGGCAGCGCGGGTTCGAGTCCACCGTGCCCGCCTCAAGCTCGCCGAGAGCCTCAGGAAAGGAAGCAGATCATGAACTCCAGGAATCTCCCCCGCGACGTCGTTCTCGACCTGTGGCCGCTGTACTCGTGTGGAGAGGCGAGCGATGCAAGCCGTCAGCTGGTCGAAGCAGCAATTGCCGCCGATCCGGAGCTGGCGGAGATGCTGCATGACGAACGTGCTGTCCAGCTGCCCGAGGTCAACGGCAATCGCGACGACGATCAGGATCGACTGCGCGCCCTCGTCCGCACCCGCCGATTGTTGTTGGCGCGTTCGTGGACGCTGGCGATCGCGATCTTCGTCACCATGATGCCGCTGCTGCTTCGGTTCGACGGCGGGGGTGTCACCTTCCTGATTGCCACCAACCCAACCCTGTTGGCTGCCGCTCTGATCGTCGTTCCCCTGGCGTGGGGAATCCACGTGTGGCTATGGCTGCGGCTCAGAGTGACCGGCCTGTAGCCCGGACCACTCGCGAGCTTTCTGCTTCGGATGATGGGTCCCAGGCCCAACGGCTCATGCATCCTCTTCTCTTCACCCTACTCAGGGCCTGTAAGAAAGAAAGCCGAAGTATGTACTGCATGCTGGGCCAGGCACCTATCCGCCCTGACGAGCGAAGCGAGGCAGTGCGATGAAGCTGGCGCGTCCGACGCGCCACTGCAATTCGCGCAGCGAATTGTTATGGACTCACCCGCCCGGACGCCACCCTCGGCGCGACGGGGAGCCTCGCATCGAGTGAGGCCCGACCGCCTGTCGCGTGGTAGAAGGTCGTCATCGACAGCTCGCCCTGCTCGGTCGAGGAGAAGTACCGGGCCACCGAGGTGTAGAAGTCATACTCCGCCTGGGTGAAGTCGGCGTTCTTGACCACCACCATCGCGACCGTGAACTCCTTGGGCGAGTCCTCCCACGACGGTTCCCGTTCGCCTCCCTCCGTAGCCATGATGTCCTCGATGGTGATGGTCTCGATCGTCGAGCAGGTGACGTGGTTGACATCTCTGGTGTCGGGATCGATGAGAATGTGGATCGGTTCCACCTCGCTCGGCGGGATCAAGCCCATGGCGTAGAGGTCGATGGATGAGTACGGCGTGTCGTTGCCCGGCTGGCGATCGATCCGCCAGGTGCCGTCGCCGTTGCTCAACAGGTGGCCACCGCCATACGGTGCGTCGGGGTGGAGGATGAAGGCCGACATCTGTCCGGCGATATCCGAGAGCGGGTTCCAATGCGGTCCGAAGCAGTCGTCGCACCCGGAAAGGTCGTAAGCCGTTCCCAGGTAGGCCGACCATCTGTGGCCGAACTCGTGATCGAGAATCGAGCCGTAGCCCCAGCTGTGGTAGATCATGCCCATCAGACGCCCGTCGGAGTGGAACTGCTCGGTGTTGTCGAAAACGGCGCCACCGATGTTCTCGACGTCGTTGCTCACGCCGATGAAGTACGGCACGTTCTCGGCGAAGTCCCGGCTCGGGTCGTAGATCGGGTGTGCCGGCATGACGATGGCGAAGTCGAACGCGTCCGGGTAGACCGAGTAGAGCTTCTCGAAGACACCGAACTGGCCCTGGCCGCAGTGGATGTAGCCCAACGGCCAATCCGTGGTGTCCAGCAGTGCGCCCTCCGGGTCGACGATGAAGAAGGCGTGGCTCGTGGCGTACATCCCGTCACCCTTTCGGACCGCCGGAATGTGGAGATCCGGTTTGACGAAGCCGCCTGCCAACCAGTACTCCTCTTGCCCGCCGCCGTCGAGGTCGATCACGATGTGGTACCGGCCATTGACCTCGTGAGTCCCGAACCTCAACGAGCCGTACTTGCGACTCGACCGAGCACGATCGGTCGTGAAGATGCCGTCACCGGCAACCCGGTCGCCACAGGTGCCGTCGTCGAACAGGTCATACTCGACGGGGGCAACAAGCCTGACGCCGGCAACATCGACGCCGGTCGTTGCCACCTCGATGGTGAGCAGGGTGTCTTCATCGTCGGTGTAGACCACGATCGGGTCGAGAGTGTAGTAGACGAAGGCGGGCTCGCTCGCCGCCGAGACTGTCCGCGCGACCTCGGCTCCGCACCACCCGGCCACAGCCATGATGACCGCGAACGTCGTGCCTGCCAGTCTGAACAGCTTCCCCATGACGCCTCCCCTGCCGGCTGCGGCGCCTTCAATATGAAGTCAGGCTTTGCCGCAGGCAACCGAGACTCAATAGATTGGCGCGCTTGAACAAGCAAATGGCGCGTTCGTCCATGTCGGCTGCGGGAACACACCGGAGATCGAACCAGTCAGAAGTCGAGTCGGTGCCCAACGATTCTCGCGGATTTTGCTATCCACCCGACTCCTGGTCAGCACGCCCGAATACCAAAGAATGCAAGACATGCTGGGCCAGGCACCCATCCCCGGATGCATGTCGGGCATCAGCGCGCGCGGCAGTCGATGCGCCAGGCCCCGAGATCGATCTGTTTTTTGAGCCAGGAGTAGCCGAGGGCGTTGAGCGGCGGGCAGAAGACCGCCGGGTCGCCAACGTACTCGGTACCGAAGACCGCCCGGCCGCTCGCGACGAACGGCGCGAGTAGGTCGCACTCGGAGTACTCCCAACACTGCTCGTCGAGCGCCCAATCGAACTCGTCGACCAGATCGGCGATCTGGTCGAGGTCGTTCTTCAGGCCCACCGAGAGGCCGCGGGTGTGGGCCTCCGAGGCGAGCCAGCGGTTGTAGGTCAGCTGATCCTGATTGGCGAGCGGGAATCCGGTGTCGTTTGTGTAGCCGTCGACGTTGGCCGGCTCGACTCCGTCGCACCCCTTGGCGACCGCGAGATCCATGCGCGCCGTCATGATCGGGCCGAGCAGGTCGATTCGGCGGATGTCGAGCCAGAGCTCGTCGCCGAATGGGGGATCGAGCGGGTTACCAAGCACGACGGAGAAAAGAACGGCGAAGCGCCTCATAGCACCTGGGTCGACTGACTCCGAAACCCCATACCCGGCACCGATGCTATCACTCGAGGTTTCTGAAGCCTGGTACCTGAAAGTACCAAATCCCAGGAGACCTTCAGGAGACCTTCGTCCCCACCGGCCTGCTGATGGACAGCTCCTCACGGTACTGGTCAACCACGTGCTCGAAGAAGTCCCTGCCGACCAGGTCGAGCAGGTAGTAGCCGAGATTGTAGGATTTCTCCTGCCGGCTCATCTTGGAGTCGTCGATCCGGTAGAGCTCGTCGACGCGGATCCGAAACTCCGCGAGCTCGGCCTCGCTGACGCTCTGCATGGCGAGGTAGAGCTGGCTGGTAAGCTTCAGCTTGGCCTTCTCGAAGTCGATGTCCCTCATCACCCGATGCACGGTGTCGTAGCGTACCTGGGCGCGCCGCTGGTCGAGCTTGCGATCGATGACGTCGAGGAATGTCTGGATGACGTAGTCCGGGCCGAGTGGAATCTCCTGCCCGTCGGGAAGTCGAGCCGTGATGAGCTTCGCGCGCAGAATCACCGGAGCGCCGAAACCGCCGATCGCAGCCAGCTTCAGGTTCTGGATGCCGGCAATGGTCTCGCCGTCTTGGGTCACGTAGTAGAGCAGCAGATAGGCGCCTGCGCTCATGAGGCCGTTGAACAGGCAGAACGCCTCGCTCCAGATCGTGAACACCGCACTGAATGGCTCGGCCTTGTAGCGCTGGCCGATCTCCATCATGCCGACGAACCACCCGATGAACGCGGCCACCAGAACGTAGGGCAATGGCACCCAGGTCATAGCGACACGACGTCTTTCTCGGGCTTTTCACCAGGATCGACCCTGATGATTCCGCGAAGGGCGAGGATGGTAATCGCTCGCTCAACCTCCTCGATCGAGGTCTCGAGCAACTGCATCAGATCTGCCTTCTCCATCGGTCCCCGGGAGAGCTTCAGGATCGACACCACCCGAAAAGGATCGACCGATTCGACGGCAACGTGCGTCGACTTCTGATACAGGGGCATGACGGATCGAAACCGGTGCTTCTCAACCATTTGCCGACCTTCCCCGGTGCGCGGCTCGCGAAGGAGACCGAATGAGGAGCATAGCACGAAAACGTACCCGGTTCCCGTGTCACAGTCAGGGCGTGGTCGCCGGCAGGCGGGCCAGCATCAGATCCCGCTCGTGGCGCTCGTCTCGTTCGACGAGCATCGAACGGGCGTCGGGCGCGACCGAAAACCGGCCGACGATGGGAACCAGCCCGCCGTCGGTCGATCGCCCCGTCGTGGCGTCAATCAGGCGCAGCCGGGCGTCGCCTCCGACCCTCGTCATGACGACGACCGTGTCGGCCGTGGCTGCGGTCGTAATCCAGGTTCCGATCTCCCGGTTTTCGGCCAGCAGCTCCTCGGCTCGGCCGGAGCTGTCGCGGCGCCACAGGCTGGGGCCCGACCGCAGCGAGACAATGTAGGTTCCGGTGTCCGCCAGAACCCTCTCACCGTCGCTGGCCACGAGCTCCCGACGGCTTCCGTCGGGCGCCATCCGCCAGAGCTCGAAGACCCGTCCGTTCATGCGTCCGAAGTAGATCCACGCGCCGTCTCGCGACCAGGTCGCGAAGCTCTCGTCATTGGCTTCGGTGCTATTCGAGAGGCGGATCGGGCGCCCACCGTCGATCGCGACGATGTGCACCTCGGGTCGTCCGTCCACAACGGCGGTGAAACCGATCCACTCACCGTCAGGCGACCAGCCCGGGCTCCTCACCTGGGAGTCAACGAGCGACGTGATCGGACGCTGGTTGCCGCCGTCTCGATCGCAGACCCACAGGTTCTGCTCGCCGGTCCTCAACGAGACGAAGGCGATCGACCGGCCGTCGGGAGAGACGACGGCCTGCTCGTCGATCCGCGTCGAGTCGATCACGGGTCGTGAGCTCCGGTCGGGACCGAGATCGACCTCCCAGACGTCGCGGTCGAGCAGCGTGTGCTCGAAGACGAGGCTGCCGGCCCCGACCGACGGGTACTCCGCCGACTCCACGGCCGTGAGCGGCAGCCGCACCGGGCGTCCTCCGTCGAGGTCGACCCGGAGCAGACGAGAGCGCCCTGATCCAGCCGCCGCCAGCACAATCGTATCGTCGTCGATCCAGTCGAAACCACGGATGACGCCCAGCCCTCCCACCACGCGATGCTCGACGCCGCCGTCCACGGGTATCACGAAGAGCTCGTGTTGGACGCTCCAACCGGCCCGCACGAATGCGACGCGGCGACCATCGGGGGAGAATCTCGGCCAGGAATCGCAAGCGAACTCCGGTTGCGGCGTGGTCAGCTGCCGGACGTCGCCGGTCGCAGAATCGACCAGGGCGATGAGGTAGGGCAGCTCCGGGTCGGCCGTGGTCGACACCGCGAGCCACGCCCCATCGGGGGACCAGTCGAGACCGGCGACCCACGCGGCGATGCCGGCCACGCGACGGCTCGGCCCTCCCAATGAGGAAACAATTTCGATGGTGACGTCGTCGGGGCCTTCGCGAATGAAGGCCACCTCGTTGCCGTCGGTTGACCAAGTTGGATAGAGCTCGGGCGTCGGGTGCTCGGTCAAGCGCAGGGAGCGGGCGCTACCGGGCTGCGTCACGTAGATATCGCCTTTCGAGCAGTAGGCCACGCGCTCGCCGTCCGGAGCGACGGCTGGAAAACGTTCCCAGCCGGGGTCGCTCGTAAGGGGCGCTGGCTCCAGCAGCTGCGACGTCTGCCGTGACTCGGGGTCCGGGCGAGCCTCTGATCGGCTTCGCACCGAGACCCAGATGAACCCGGCCACCATCACCGCTGCGATCACCACGACGACAGATGCGGCGACTCGGATCAGCCGACTTCGGCTCGCGGGGCCTCCGGCATGCGGTTCGACGGCCTCTTCCGCGGCTGTGATAGCGACAGGCGCCAGCAGACGGTAGCCCCGCTTGCGGATGGTCTCGATGTACCGGGGACTGCGTGCGTCGTCGTCCAGGGCCCGTCTGAGCTGGGAGATCGCGACGGTCAGCGCTTCCTCGCCGACGATGACGTCATGCCAGACAACATCGAGCAGCTCGCCGCGAGAGACGACGTCCGGAGCCCGTGCCGCGAGCATCTCCAAAACCCGTACCAGTCTTGGCTCGAGCTGGATGTCCTCCGTCGACGAGCTGATGCGGTTCAGCTCCGGTCGCACCGTCCAGAGGCCCAGACGAAAGTCGTTCATGGTCATGCCGTCGATCAATGCCGTCCCCATGCTCAACGGGGAGCGCTGAGGACACAGTATGGCATGCCGTCTCTGGCGGAATGAGCCCACCGGCGCCGCGGTCAGAGATCGACGCGGTGAGGCAGTGCGGCTGGCTTCGGAGCGAGGCTGCAGCTCGGTTGGCCCCGCGTGATGTGGACGGAGGAACTCCTACTCGGTGTACGCCACGTTGGTGTCGGACCCCAACCGAACCGGACCCGCCGGGCCCTTGTTCTCCCACCAGGCGATCTCGTTCTGGCGTCTCGCTCCGGCAAGGACGTCGGTGTCGCCGTCGTTGTCCATGTCGACGGCCATGTTCGGCCAGACCTCGTAGAACGAGCTGTCAAGGACATACTTCGACCACGTCAGAGGATCCCCGCCGTTGTTGCTCCACCACGCCAGAACGTGGCTGCCCTGGGCCGCCGCCAGCACGTCGACATCGCCGTCGCCGTCGAAGTCGGCAGCCGACGCCGCCGCAACGCCGCGGAAGTATCCGTCGATCACGAGGTCTGTCCACACGACGGGATTGCCGCCGTCGTTTCGCCACCAATGGACCTCGTTCTGCTTGAACGCAACGCCGAGAATGTCAGTGTCACCGTCATTGTCGAAGTCGGCGGTTCGAACCTCGTGAGCGCCTCGAAAGTCGTCGCTGATCGACACTCCGGTCCAGCTCATCGCGTGGCCGTCGTTCCGCCACCAATCGATCCGGTCGCCGGAGTAGCTCGCGGTCAGGACGTCGAGATCTCCGTCGCCATCGAGGTCCGCCACCTGCACCGAGACCGGCCCACCGATGTCGGTGGCGATGGTGCGGCGCAGCGAGAACAGACCCTGGCCGCCCTCGTGACTCCACCAGGCAACTTCGTCGGCGTAGTAGGCTGCTCCGACGAGATCGAGGTCCCCATCGCCGTTCATGTCGGCCGGTCGGACCTGCTGGGCGCCGGCAAAGTCGGCATCGACCTCTTCGGCGCTCCAGCTCGCGGGGTCGGCGCCGTTGTTGCGCCACATCACCACGCGTCCTCCGAACTGTGACGCTCCGATCACATCCAGATCGCCATCGCCGTCGAGGTCGGCCGTCTCGACCCAATGGGCGCCGTCAAACCCGGTAATCAGCACCTGCTCCTGCCAGGACACCGGGTCGCCGCCGTAGTTGGTCCAGAGCGTCACGGTGTCGGCATCGAACGCCGCCCCGAGGACATCGAGCCTGCCGTCGCCGTCGACGTCTGCCGCGTGGACCGAACAGGCGCCGTCGACGCCGGCCGCGACAACGTGCTTGTTGAAATCGAGCTCGATCGACTCGATTGCAGGTGCGAGAACGAGCATCGCCAACGAGAAGACAGCCGCATGTCGCACTCGATGCCTCCTTCGCCTCGACCTGAAGCTTCGAGGCGAAGGCAGTATTCACCAGTCGGCATGTCCTGACCTTGTGGTCAGGTGATGGGAACCTGAAGAATACCTAAAGACCGAGTCCGTCCGCTCCCGGGCCCTGATGAGTCGTCCACCGTGACATGTCGCCCGTCTCGAAGTCGTCGTCGAACACGGCATCCGGCTGAGTCGGCTCCAGACAGACCTCGAGCACCACGTCATCGATGAAGAGATTGCTCAGCAGGTTCTCATCGGTAGACACGAACCAACGGATTTCAGGGGCGGTGCCGGCAAGAGCCAGCAGGTCCACCTCAGCGGACTGCACGAACCCGCCGGTGTTGTTGACCCCGCAGAGCTCGAACTGATGTCCTTCGACCTCCACTCCGTTGACCAGCAGGCCTCCCTCGTCGTAACCGCAGTAGTCCTCGGAGTCGATCTTGTACCAGTACGTCAAGATCACGCTCACAGCCTCGGCATTGATGAACGCTGCCTGCCAGATTGCAGCGTCTTCTCGATGATCGCCGCCGAGCCAGGCCGAGTAGGACCCGGTCCGCGGGTCTTCCGTCTGGACGATGTCCCAGCCATTGCTCGAGCTCTCACCCCAGGCCGAGTGCGGGCCAGCCTCGAAACCGGGCTCCAGCAGCACGTTGCTGCACCCCGACCGGGTCTTTGTGGTGGCGCCTCCGATGGGCCATGACGTCGGCGCCTCACCGAGCTCGACTGAACCTCGGGGAGGTCCTGCCGGCCCACTCTGCCACCAACGCTGCTGCTCACCCGCCCCGGCGAGACATGTCCCCCACACACCCACCAGACCGATCAAGACACGTGCAATCGAAGCTCGAGATCCGGCCATCCTCTCCTCCGTCAACGTTATCCTATCTCGAATCATTCATGACAGATCGGAGATTCCATGGGTCCTGGCAGGCCCGTCTCTCCGGAACGGCATCTCCCCAGGTGGAGGTGTCGCTGGACTCGAAACCGTCGCAGAAGACGCAGCCCAAGATCTCGAGATCGGTCTCGATCAGAACGTCATGGTCGACGTAGGGATCAGCACTGACCTGATGTGACCAGGTGAGGATGGCTCGGCCCGGGTCGAGGTGGGCAAGCAGGTGAGGCTGGGTGTCATATCGCGAGGGATCGTCGGTGACCTGCACCCGTTGATCCCACACGACTCCGTCGCAGCTCGTCCTGTAGTGCACATCGAAGGCCGATACGGTCTGGCGAGCAAAGACCACGGCGAAACCACCTCCCGGCAACACCATGGGTCTCGAGTCGTGGCTGTTGACGTCGTCCGAGATCGGGACCTCTGGCCCGCTCCAGTCGTAGGGATTCTTGCTGGTCTTGGCAACGACGTCGAGGTCGTTGTTCCCCGAGGGGTTGATCTGGTAGGTCACGAGATAGGCGCCGTCGCTGGGCCGGAAGGCCACTCGTGGCAGGGCGGCCCAACCGGAGCTGACCGGAGTCTGCAGCAGGTCCCAGGTCGCGCCACCGTCGAGTGAGCGTGCGATGTACGCGCCGGAACGCTGATAGGTCATCGTCAACACACCGGATCCTTCGTGCACAACCGCCGGGTTGATCTCGCCGAAGCTCGCCCAACCCAGGTCGACAGCGCCCATCTCCGTCCACCCCGCACCGTCCGACGAGATCGCTCGGTGGATCCGGTAGGAACCGCCTCCGGTCTCGTCAACGAGGTAGAAGAGGGCGAATGAATCCGGAGCGAGTTGGACGAGCGCCGGATGACGTTCGTTGAGAGCACTGTCAACAATCGCCTGGGGCGTCGCCCAGCTGTGCCCTTCGTCGTCCGACCACGTCACCCAGAGATCGCCGTAGAACGACGCGGCGTCGATCCTCTCGAACACGAGCAACAATCTGCCGGTGGGATCGACGCGAACGACGCTCGACTGGTAGTCGAGCTCCGGTCCCGTCGTGACCGAACCCGTCGCATCCGGTACGCTCCCGGCGCTGAGACAGGGTATGACAATCGCTCCGGCCAGGACGATCGCGACGAGGGCGTGAGTCGGACGGCACAACCACGGCTTGGATTGACTGCTCATCGGTTCTGTTCCCCCCCTTGGTAGCCTCGGTCCCACGCCCCGCATTGTCGCACCGAGATCGGCCGACTCGAAACAATGCGTGCCGGAAACGGTAGCCATACGAACGAAGCTCCCGACGGAGGCAGCCACTCAGGCTCCAAGGGCGTCCTTCGCACCGGCGGACGAGTCGAACATGGTGTCAGTCCCTTGGAGCCGTTCGGCGTTGTCCAGCCCGGATGATCCACGAGTGACCTGCTGCACGACGGTATGCCATCAAATCGAACGGGCTGCTGACACTCGATTGGTAACCTGTCGTGGTTTCTTGTCGTAGGTACAGGGAGTCACCGGGTCCCGGAAAGGACGTGCCGTGGGAGACAGAGCTCGCCGCATCGCGAAGTGGATCGTCCGAACAGGGATCGCGATCGTCGTCCTGATCGGCGCCTATCTATCGGTGTTTTTCCTCCCCTACCCACTGTTCCCCCACCATCTCGAGCACGCCGGGTTCAGCGTCTACTCGGACCGCGAGATCCCTCCCGACTTCGTCCCGATCCTCGACGAGGCCCGGGTCCGACTCGAGACGATGGAGCTGTACTGCGGCGATAATCCGCCCCGGATCTTCGTGTGCCGGTCGCAGCGACTGTTTGACTTTATCAACCGGTGGGCGGGCAAACGCCACAGCGGTCAGGGGCTGTTGATCTCGCTCGCGGGCAACGCCTTCTTTTCCGGCCCGAGAATCGCCGAGGTCGCCGATCGGCACGGCGATGGTCTGACCCGTTCGAGGCTCGCCGGTTCGTGGCCGGCCGCGATCTGCCACGAGACCGCCCATCACCTCGTCTTCAAGCACCTCGGCCTTTTCGGGATCCGGGGTCTCCCCGTCTGGAAGGCGGAAGGCTATGCCGACTCCCAGGCGAACCTCCCACCCGCAGCTCTGGACTCAGAGGATGACCTGAGGGCGCGGATCGCTTTGGTTCTCGACGACGCGAGCTGGATCGGCCCGACGGCGACCATCGATCGCCGTCACTTCCGCTGGCAAACGCTGGTCGAGTTTCTTGCCACCGTCAGGGGCGTCACCTTCGACCGCCTCCGCGACCCCGAGCTCACCGAGGAGCTCGCCATGGCCGACATGACGGCGTGGTACCTAGGAGCTTGTAGCGCAAAGATCAGCGGCGTCTTTCAGGTTCCTTGAAGGTCCTTTTTCGTTGCATTTTCGGCCCGTACTCTGAGTACTGCTCCGAAATCGCGCCTCAAATGGCACTTCACGGCTCTCCGAAATCCATCCGCCACCTTCACGCTACAAACTCCTAGCCCATTCCCGTCCAGAAACGGCGTTTTTCGACAATCTCGGCGTCAATCTGCGGGTTTTCTTGAGTGGCGTACTTGACGGGTACGTCGAGCACCCCGAGGTGAGAAAACGCTGCCAGAGCGGATGCATCGCCAGCCGCAGCAGAAAGCTCGTGAATCGTCCGAGCTCGAGCAGCCCGGAGGCGCAGCTCGGCTGAAAAAACGCCGTCGGCCCTGTCAATCAGGGCACCGTCGCCGACCAGTTTCCAGTCCCGCTCGACTCGAAGTCATCGACGAACAACGTGTCGTTCGGCGCGATTTCGAAGAACTCAATGATCTCCCTGACCAGCGCGGTCTTGGTCGATGGCTCCGCTCCGTCCTGCAGGCCACCGAGCTCGAAGGAGGTGCCGACGGTACGGTACGTCCCTTGGTCAGCGGCAATCCCGCAGCTGTACGCTGGTGAGCTGTTCTGCATGAGCGCGTATCCGGACCCGATGGGGTTGAGACGGTCGATGTATGAGTTCTCACCAACGTAAAGGAGGTCCATTCCCTCGGTGAAGGTACCCATCTCGCCGAGCACGTGCGACAGATCGCCGGACCCATCGTCGGTCGCGTCGATCTCGAAGTGCGGCCGGAAGTCGAATCCGCCGTACTGCGAGTCATAGGCCCAGACGTCGCCACCCTCCAGGTACACAGAGCCGCCGTTGGCCATGTAGTCGACAATCGCCGGGCCCTCGAGCCCTCCACTGTCCACGACATGGTTTCCCGGGTAGACCCCGCAGCTCACCCAGAGCGACGCGTAGTCGTCCAGCCGATCCACGGGGAGGGACTCGGTGTAGGCGCCGGAGTAGTGCAGGCCGTCGAGGATGGCCGCGATGATCGGGCCGCTCGTGTGATCGCCGGTCGGATCCCAGACGAGATAGTCATATCTCCCGATGCACACCACAAGACCGGACGGCGTCTCGCCCCCGGTGAAGGTCGCCTCTAAGGAGAGCTGGACGATGCGTCCGGTCGGAGCATGGGCCGCGACCTCGAACGAGAAGGGGTCGGCCGAGTTGTCGGCGACCTGACCCTCCGCCATGTCTCCGAGATCCGCGCTGCCGTCGATGATGGTGATGTACGGATCCGAGGCTTCCAGCTCGATGTGGACATTGGTGGCACTCGAACCGAAGTTCTTCATCGTCGCGATCAGGTCGACCGTCTCGCCGGGATCAGGATGTCCGTTGGCGAGGGGACCGACGTCCACGATTTCATGCTCGACGAGGGCAACGACCGGAGAGGCGGACGAGAAGCTGAGGGAAACGTCATCGGCGAAGACCTTCGCCGTCTCGCTCGCGCCTCAACAATCGTCGCCGACCTGTGCGAAGAGACTGATCCGGATCTGGCGAATCGCATTCGGGTCAACGTCGGCGAGGTTCGCGAGCTCATCCGCAACATTGAACGCGTAGCCGTTCCAAGCCTCGTCGGGCGCCTCGATCAGGTGGAGATTCCCACTGTCGGCCCAGGGGCAATAGGAGGTCTTGCCGACGATCATCGTCGTCCCCAGAATGTCCCCGAGGTAGCTCTCATAGTGAAGCGCCACACCGGCAGCGGCCCACGCGTCGCTGGTCGCCAGAACCTGGATCTTGGCGTTGACCGAGAACGCGAGATCGACCGACGGGACGGCGATGATCTGATCGAGCTTGCCGTGACCGTTGCCGGTCCCCTTTTCGACGAGAACCTCGTAGTCCGGATCGCCATCGTAGCCGGTGGAACGGGTGACGCCAGCGCCTGTACCCACCAGGTCCTTCTCCCAACCAGGCGAGGTGTCAGTCTCGAAACCGCCGTTGGTGACGAGCTCGATCGCCCCTGCGTAGGACGGCAGTGCGACCATCAGCAACAGGATCAAGGCACGACGCGTCATTGTCTCCTCCCTCACGACGTGAACCGCCGATCCGGCGTTGTCGGCGGATCCGCGATCCGGTTGCCACCCGTTCGACCCGAGCCGGCGGGCGGCGCGATGTTGACCACGCCCTCCGATACCGGCCGGATCGTAGCATGAATCTCAACATCAACCATGTCGTCGGTGGCCGGTCTGGCAGGTCGGCCTCGCAACCTGCCGTCGAGTCCAAGAGCGAGCGAGTCGAGGTCACCGGAGACGACAGAGGATCGTACGATCGCGGGACCGTGAAGGGTCAGTCGATTCAGCGATCGAGAAGCGACATCCCCGGGACCGGCACACGGCTGCCGGTGACACAGGTCGCGCGAAACCTCGACTTCGGTCCCGAGCTCGTCAAGATGATCATCGGCTTCGTGATAACCTTTTGTTCTGTGCATGAGAGATCCTTGCTCGGGTCGCATGGCCAGGGACTTCTCGGACGGCGTGAGAACGTGGGCAACAGCGATCGCACCAGCCTCGCAGGTGTCTTCGGATTGGTCATCTCGACGCTCCTCGTCGCCTGTCCCGGGACCTTGCTCGGCCTCGACGACACCAAGAGCCTGGCACAGTACACTCTCGAGGTCTGGGGAACCGACCATGGCCTGCCGGTCAGCTCGATCTCGAGCATTGTCCAGACCTCCGAGGGGTATCTCTGGCTCGGAACCCAGGGAGGCCTGGTCCGGTTTGACGGTCTCGGCTGCCGGGTCTTCGACCGGCGGAACAACCCTGACCTCACGACCAGCATCATCCGGTCGCTGCTCAGCACCCGAAACGGCGATCTGTGGATCGGGCTCGAGGTCGGCGGGATCGTCGTGCACCATCGAAACCGGTTCTCCCGAATCCTGGTGGAGAACCTGGGAACGGCGACCGTCACGGCGTTGCACGAGGACTCGAGCGGCACGATCTGGATTGGCACCGACGACGGCCGCCTGTACACCTACGTAGACAGCAGGCTCGAACCGGCCGGGGACGCCCAGGGGCTTGGAGGCGGCATTCGGGACATCCTCACCGATCCTTCAGGCTCGACCTGGGTCGCCGTCGATGGGACGGGGGTCTGGTGCTTCCCCCCGATCGGCTCAGTGACCAACCTGACCACCTCACAGGGGTTGCCCAACAACTCAGCCCTGTCCCTCGGTTACACGAGCGACGGCGTTCTCTGGATCGGTACGCACAGCGGGGGATTGGCGCGGGTCGCAGGCAATCACGTGACCGTTCTGCGGGCCGAGGACGGTCTCGCGAACGAGACCGTCCTGTCGCTGGTCGAAGACGAGGCGCACAACCTCTGGATCGCGACCCAACGGGGTGTCTGCCGCCTGGCCGACCACGGTGCGGGCGCCGAGATCGAATGCCGCCAGGATCTCGGCACAAACGACATCCAGTGTCTCCTCGAGGGCCGCGAAGGGAGCATGTGGCTTGGAACCCGCGGCGGCGGCCTGTGCCGCCTCAAGGACAGCCCCGTCACAACCTTCGGCAGACGGGAGGGGCTCGACGTCGACCAGGCCTGGACTGTGATGGAGGACAGCCGTGGGAACCTCTGGATCGGCACGAGCGGAGGCGGCCTCTATCGTTTGCGGGACAACCATGTCAGCCCGGCCTTCTCGACCGCCAACGGCCTCACGCACAACACGGTCCTATCCCTGTGCGAGGACGATGACGGCGCCCTCTGGGTTGGAACCAGGCACGGGCTCAACCGGATCGTCGGCGACGAGGTGCAGCAGCAGTTCTTCGCCGGCGCAGAGCTGACCGACGACTTCGTGCGAGTGCTCTCCAAGGACCCGCAGGGACGGATCTGGGTGGGGACCCGTTCCGGTGTGGTCATCATCGATCGCGGCGACTTCTCCGCGTTCTCGATGACGGGCGGACCGGCTGACCGTGTGGTGCGGTACATCTATCACGCGACCGACGGCTCGGTCTGGATCGGCACCGATGGCGAAGGCCTGGTGCACTGCATCGGTGAGGTGTGTACCACGCTCACGACCGAGGACGGACTCTCGTCCGGCTTCGTGTACGCCGTGTACGAGGACCCGCGCGGCACCCTCTGGGTCGGGACCAACGAAGGGTTGAACAGAATCCGGGGCGAGCGGATCGACGTGCTCACCCGCGATCGCGGTCTCCCCGATGATTTCATCTACCTCATCCTCGACGATGGCACGTCGCGGCTGTGGATGAGCACCAACGGCGGGGTGCTCGCGGTCCCTCTCGAAGCTCTCGACCGAGCACTGGATTCCGGAGGTACCGTGGAAGGGCTCAGAACCTTCGGCACGGCCGACGGGATGGCGACCAAGGAGTGCAACGGCGGCGTCCAGCCGGCAGGATGGATGGACACCTCAGAGCGGCTGTGGTTCCCCACCGCGCGAGGCGTCGTCCGCATCGATCCGTCCGCAATGTGCCGCAACACGGTGCCGCCGAACATCGTCATCGAGCACGTGGATGCCAACCCGTTCGGGATCACGGCGGAAACCGACCGGTCCGTCGAGCTGCCGGCAGGAACGACCCGCTTCGAGCTCCACTATGCCGCCCTCAGCCTCCTGGACCCGGCAAGGGCTCGTTATCGGTACCGTCTGGACGGCTTCGACGATGAATGGACGGACGCCGGCTCGAGACGGACGGCGTACTACACCAACGTGCCACCCGGCGACTACGTCTTCCGCGTTTCCGGCTGCAACAACGATGGCGTGTGGAGCTCGAACGACGCGACCTTGAGAATCGTGATCCGCCCCAAGTTCCACCAGACCGTGTGGGCCCTCCTGCTTGCGGTCCTTGCCGCCGGCGGCGTCGTCACAGCCGTCTTCGTCCTTCGCACCCGGCAGGCCCGCCTGCGCGAGCGCCAGCTCGTGGAGCTGGTCAAGGAGAGGACCCAGCTTCTCGAGAACGCCAACCAACAGCTCGAGATCCTCGTCAACCTGGATGGGCTCACCGGGATCACCAACCGTCGCCACTTCATGGAGCGCTACGCCGTGGAGTGGAAGCGGGCCTGTCGGAGCCGGACGTGGATCTCGATCGTTTTCGCCGACATCGACCACTTCAAGATCTTCAACGACACCTTTGGCCACCAGGCCGGCGATGAATGTCTACGCCGGGTGGCCCACGTCTTCGACGCGAGCCTCCATCGCCCCGCCGACCTGGTTGCGCGCTACGGCGGTGAGGAGTTCGTGGCCATGCTCCCCGAAACCGACAGTCAAGGGGCGATCGCCGTCGCAGAGTTCATGCGGCATGAGGTTCTCAACCTCAAGATCCAACACGCCGACTCGGTCGACCCAAACGTGGTCTCGGCCAGCTTTGGCGTGGCCAGCGTCCTTCCCGATCCGGGGATGGACTCTGAGGACCTCCTCGAACGAGCCGACAGCGCCCTCTATCGGGCCAAAGAGGCGGGTCGGAACCGGACCGCTGAAGATTGACGGCCATTCTGGGGAGCAGTGCGACCTCCGCTATGGCGCAGGTGCTCCGTCCGAAACAACGAATCGGGACCTGTCAATACTGTCGAAGCTTGACTCCTGGAATCATCGGGCGACCCGCCGGCGATCTCGATTCGGCGCCATGCCGAGCCGGCCGTGATGGCCGCTGAGCCCGCACCTCCGAGTGGTAGACTCGGCTGCGATCCACATGTCGACGGAGGGCGGATGCAGGTCAAGGGCAGCATGATGATGTTCGTCGTCAAGGGCGTGCGAGCCGCCGGCGTCGGGCGCTTCGACCACCTCCTCTCCGACGCCGACCGCGAGCTGATCGGCCAACGGATTCTGCCCATCAACTGGTACCCCTTCGACATCTACCGCAGGCTCTTCGACGGGCTGGTCACCGTTGTGGCTCGTGGCGATCTCACCACGGTGAAACAGTGGGGCCGCGACTACGGCGAGACCATCCTCCAGGGTGTCTACCGGTCGGTGATCGTCGCCGGCGACCCGTACCGGACGCTGAAGAACTACGAGCAACGCTTCTCTAGCTTCTACGACTTCGGCAGGCTCGAGGTCGCCACTACCGGCCCCTCCGCCGTCGAACTCACGATCCGCGACTTCGACCCGTCGTGGGAAGCGCTCTATCAGATGATCTCCGGATGGCTCGAGCGGAGCGTCGAGCTCGCCGGAGGTCGCGGCCCGAAGGTCGATTTCGCCGAGCGCTCGTGGATTGGAGACGCCGCTACCGTGTACCGGATCAGCTGGCGGTAGCCCGCTCCCGTCTAACCCGGCCACTTCATCGGGGTTCGTCGTGAGGTTGGCGAGGTGCAGTACCCAGTGGTGTTTTCGATCCGAGGCGCGCGGAGGCGACCTTGACAGGTCGTTGTGCACGCCGAGGTGAGAAAACGCTGTTGGTTG
>Ga0316576_10000311_pt1 | contig 21629 bp, 20 predicted proteins | sample S0NA_FD_203075 | JGI IMG/M metagenome (GOLD analysis project Ga0316576, IMG submission 203075) | Rhizosphere microbial communities from salt marsh grasses in Alabama, United States - S0-2_050615r3r5 | ecosystem: Host-associated > Plants > Roots > Rhizosphere | place: USA: Alabama | collected...
CAGGGCCGCCGGCGGGTCGCTGAGCCCAACACGGACCTGGAAGGTGCGGGTGACCGGATCGGCCTCGGGGGACACCTCGCGGATCCGGCCGTGCGCCTTCACCTCGGGGTTGGTGCTCAACACCACCCCGACATCCTCGTCCGCGCGGGCCTGGTCCTTGACACGGGCGGGAAAGTCGAAGACCGCATCGCGACCCCCCTCGCGGGCAAGCCGCACGATCATCCGGCCGGCCGCGACCACCTCCCCCGGCTCGGCCCCCCGTGCAGTGACCACGCCAGGGCCGTCCGCCAGGAGATCCGCGTAGGAGAGCTGGGTCTCGGCGGCGCTCACCTGGGCCTCGGCCGCGTCCACCATGGCCTGGGCCGCGTTGCGCGCCTCGACCGCCCGATCGAACATCTGGCGCGAGACGAAGCCTTGGGGCAGAAGCGGCTCGAGGCGCTGCACCTCGTTGCGCGCGTCCACGAGGCGCGCCATGGCGGCCGCCAGATTGGCCCGGGCCCCCTGCACCGCGTCGCGCAGGGTGGAGGGATCCAGACGGGCCACCACCTGACCGGTGCGTACCTGGTCCCCGACGTTGACGTTGCGCTCCAGCAGCTGGCCCCCGATCCGGAAGGCAAGATTCACGTCTTCCTGGGCCTGGACGGTCCCCGTGAGGGTCACGGTCTCGCCCGCCGCCCGCTCCTCGACGGTTACCACCCGGACGGGGCGGATGGGCGGTGGACCCTCGGGCTCCTCGGCCGGCTTGCAGCCGGGCAGGGACAAGATCGCCAGGGCAGCGGCCCCGGCGACGAGCAGGCGGATGCAGTCGCGAGGCGAGACGGATACCGTGTCGGCTCCGGTGGATTCGGCTGGTGCTTTCAAGAGGGGACCCCCGTGGTTGAGTCGCGGGGCGCATCCTACCTCAAACGGCTCCCCGGGGGCCTTCCTCGTCCTCCGGGTGGTCGCGTCGGCGGGGCCTCAGGCCTCCGCCCGCTCTCTGAGGAGCTTGACCTGGAAGAGGGTGTTCCGCTCCTCCTCCTCGAGGGCGGACTGGATGAAGTGAATCGTGCGCCGGTAGAGGGGGATGATGTTGTACTTGAGGGCGTTGACCCGCTTCTGGGCCTTGCGTTGCTCCTCCAGGAGCCGGTGCAGGGCGATTTCCACCTCGCCGAGGCGGGCCAGCACCACGGCGGCGTTGGCCAGGTTGTCCCGGGTGGTGTCGAAGCTCGCGTCGGTGCCGAGCAGGCCGACGGGCTTCAATGGGAGCCGCTCGGCGTTCACAGACGGATATTCCACGCCCAGGGCCCGGCGGGGCAGGATGTCGACCTTGAGCGCCGGCTCTGCCCCCAGGGATGCCTGACGGATGCCGCGGCTGCCCATGCGCAGGTGGGTGAGGCTCAGGCACCGGAAGGCCTCGCGCAGTCTCTGCTCGGCCTCGCTGCGCAGGCGGCGGTATTCCCCGATGCGCTCGTAGACCAGGCGCGTCAGAAGCTCGCGCTTGCGCTCCAGGAGGTCATGCCCCTCCTCCAGGAAGCGGACCTGCTTCTTGAGCTTGAGCAGGGTGTTCTTGGTGGGGGGGACCTTGATCAGTTGTTGGCTCATGGGCGTGTGGCGGTCGCTAGAGGGTGGCCCAGTGGGCGCGCTCGGCGAGGCAGTCGGGTCCGCCCGCGGCGAGCTCCCGGCAGATCAGGGGGCGCTGGTCGTAGATTCGGCAGCGCAGGGTCGCCCGATCCAGGGCCGCGCACCACCCGTCATCCAGCCGGTCCATGGACGGGACGCCCCCGGGGTTGGCCCTCTCGAAGCGCCGGGGGACCCCGGTCTCGGTAAGGAGCAGGACCTCGAGACGGCAGCAGACGGCGGCGCACTCGTCGCAGGTCCCCGCGGAGAGGGGCGGGTCGGCTGGCATCTGGAAGTATCCCCGTGTGATTGCGTCGGTTCCGAGTGGTCGTCTCAGAGACACATTCCCTCGGCGATAGGCTTTTCGCCGGAGGTTCTTGTCGCGCTGAAGCCCGACCTACTCGGTGCCCGTGTAGTACTTGGCGAGATCGGTCTCCTTCATGCGGGTCAGCATGTCGCGCGGGAATTGACTCATGAGCTCCCACGAGAGGTTCAGGGTGGCCTCGATGGAGCGGTCCTCCGCCTCTCCCTGACCGACGAAGCGCTGGTCAAAGGCATCGGCGAACTTGAGGTAGAGCCGGTCGCGCTCCGAGAGCTCGTCGGCGCCGATGATGGAGGCGAGATTGCGGGTCTCCTGGGCGCGGGCATAAAGGGCATAGATCTGGGCCGCCACCCGGGGATGGTCCTCGCGGGTGTCGTCCTTGCCGATACCGTCCTTCATCAATCGGGACAGACTTGGGGAGATGTGCACGGGGGGGTAGACGCCCTGATTGTGCAGCTCCCGCGAGAGCACGATCTGGCCCTCGGTGATATAGCCCGTCAGGTCCGGGATGGGGTGGGTGATGTCGTCCGACGGCATGGAAACCACCGGCATCATGGTGATGGAGCCGTGGCGCTCGTGGATGCGGCCGCAGCGCTCGTAGATCTCGGCCAGGTCCGAGTAGAGATAGCCCGGATAGCCCTTACGGGCGGGCACGTCCCCCTTGGCGGTGGCGACCTCGCGCAGGGCCTCGGCGTAATAGGTCATGTCCGTCATGACCACGAGGACGTGACGGTCCAGGTCGTAGGCCAGGTACTCGGCGGCGGTCAGGGCGGTACGGGGGAGGGTGAGACGCTCCACCGGCGGGTCGTCCGCCAGGTTGATGAACATCACGACGTTACGCAGAACCCCGGAGGAGGCGAACTCGTCCCGGAAGAACTTGGCGTCGGCGTAGGACACCCCCATGGCGGCGAAGACGATGGAGAAGCTGGTGTCCTCGTCCTTGAGCTTGGCCTGGCGGACGATCTGGGCAGCCAGGCGGTTGTGGGGCAGCCCCGAGCCCGAGAAGATCGGGAGCTTCTGGCCGCGCACCAGGCTGTTGAGCCCGTCGATGGTGGAGACTCCCGTCTGGATGAACTCCCGGGGGTAGGTGCGGGCCGCCGGGTTGATGGCGGAGCCGCCCACCGGCCGGCGCAGGTTGGAGAGGATCGGCGGCCTTCCATCACGCGGGACGCCCAGTCCGTTGAACTCACGGCCGAGGAGCTCCGGCGAGAGCGCGATCTCCACCGGCTCGTCCAGGAAGCGGATCCAGGTCTGCTCCAGGTCCAGGTCCTCGGTTCCCTCGAAGATCAGAACCAGCACCTCCTCGTGCGAGGCGCGGATCACCTGGCCGTTGCGGGCGTTGCCCGAATGGTCCTGGATGCGGACCCGGTCCCCGAAGGCGACCCCCGGGGCGTCCTTGACCACCAGCAGGCCGCCGCGGGCCTCCGTGGCCGTTCGATACTCTTTGATGCTCATGGTCTGCTCATGCCATCTCTGAAAGGTCGGTCATAAGGGGGCCGTTCATTATTGGGCTCGCGCCAGGGGCCAAGGACCGAGGGCCGAGGGATGCGATCCGATACCCGGCCTTGGCGCTCGGCCCTGGGCCCTGGGCCCTAGGCCCGCTCCCCGTGCTTCGCGTATTCGACCCGAATCTCCTCCATGGATGCGTTCACCTCGACACGGAAGGCCTGGATCTGGTCCATCTGCTCGCTGGTATACATGGACTTGAGCCGCCGCATCTTCGCCAGTATGGGGAGGGACTGGAGCTCCGAGACCGGCACCCCGATCTCGATCAGGGCGGCCCCCCGCTTGTAGATGGTGATGGCGAGATCCAGCAGGGCGTACTGCTTCTGGGGCGAGCAGAAGGTGTCCACCTCATCCAGGGCGCTCTGCTGCAAGACCCCTTCCTTGACCAGCGAGGCCCCCTCCAGCTCCCAGCGCTGGGCGTCGGACAGGGCCTCGGGTCCCACCAGGTTGACGATGCGCGACAGCTCCGCGTCCCGTGCCAGCAGGGCTAGGGCCGAGGTGCGGCGCTTCTCCCAGTCCGGGTCCACCTCCTTGTGCCACCACTCGGCCGCGGTGTGGACATGGCCGGAAAAGCTGGTGACCCAGTCGATGGAGGGGTAGTGGCGGGCGTCCGCCAGCTCCTTGGAGAGGGCCCAGAAGGTCTCGATGATGTCCTTGGTGTGGCTGGTGACCGGCTCGGAGAAGTCGCCGCCCGGGGGCGACACGGCGCCGATCAGGGTGACCGAGCCCGATCCCGCCCCGTGGGTCTCCACCCGACCGGCGCGCTCGTAGACCGCCGCCAGGCGGGAGGCGAGGTAGGCCGGATAGCCTTCCTCCACCGGCATCTGACCGAGACGTCCGGAGACCTCGCGGAGGGCCTCGGCCCAGCGGGAGGTGGAATCCGCCAGCATCACCACGTCGTAGCCCATGTCCCGGTAGTACTCGGCCATGGTGATCCCGACATAGACGGAGGCCTCCCGCGCGACCACTGGCATGTTGGAGGTATTGGCCACCAGCAGGGTGCGCTCCATGAGCTTGCGCCCCGTGTAGGGGTCATCCAGCTCCGGGAAGGTCTCCAGCACGTCCACCAGCTCGTTGCCGCGCTCCCCGCAGCCCACGTAGATGACGATGTCGGCGTTGGACCACCGCGCGATCTGTTGCTGGACCACGGTCTTGCCGGCACCGAAGGGGCCAGGAACGGCTCCCTTGCCCCCCTTGAGCTGGGGGAAGAAGGTATCAATGACCCGCTGACCGGTGATCAGCGGCGAGACACCGTCGTCGCGTCTGAGATAGGGCCGCGGCCGGCGTACCGGCCAGCGGTGGTACATGCTGAGCTTGATGCTCTGCCCCCGTGTGTTGCGTACCCGCGCGATGGACGCCTCGATGTCGTACTCCCCCGCGGGGGCGATCTCTTCCAGCTCGCCCTCGATCCCGGGCGGTACCAGGACGCGGTGGCGGATCGTCTGGGTCTCCTGGACGGTGCCGAGCACCGTCCCGGGCCCGACCTTGGAGCCGGGCTCGAGCTCCGCGTTGGGCTCCAGCTCCCAGAGCTTCGCCCGGTCGAGGGCCGGCACGCTGATGCCGCGCCGGATATAGTCGCCGGACTCGAGCGCGATCTTCTCCAGGGGCCGTTGGACGCCGTCGAAGATGCCGCCCAGGAGACCCGGGCCGAGCTCCACGGAAAGGGGCCAGCCCAGCCCCATGGCGGGCTCCCCGGGCCTGACTCCGTCGGTGGACTCGTAGGTCTGGACGACGGCGGTCCGCCCGGAGAGTGAGATCACCTCGCCGAAGAGCCCCAGCTCACCGATCTTGACCTGCTCACCGCTGCGGGCGCCGGGGAGGTCGATGGTCACGATGGGTCCGTTGATATCACGGATGACGCCGGTACGGGATTGCTCTGTCATGGTCTCATCCGGTAAAAAGGTTGCCGGTATCGAATCCGCTGGGCAGCAGGCGCTCCAGGATCACCTGCTGTACGAGCGGGCGCAGCCGGTCGAGTCGACCCTCGAAGGTGTTGTCGACGCGGATGCAGCCGTCCGCGCTGGTGATCAGCACGCCGCCCAGGGTCTCGATGGGTGCCTCGCTCAAGCTCGCCGTGCGCCCCCGGGGGAGCTGCTCAAAGATGGCGTCCCAGCGGGCGAAGAGCCGCTGGTGGTCCCTGCCGTTCGCCGAGACCACCAGGGCGTCGCGCTCGATCTGGGCCGCGGCCCCGATGATCAAGGACTGCAGCCAACCGCTGTAGGCCACCTCGTCCTGCATGAAGTCGCGCATGCGCCCCTCGAGGCGCTGCTCGATATCGCGCACCAGATTCCAGCGCATGAGGTCCAGGTGGCTCTGCATCTTGAGCTCGCTCGCCTGGACGCGCTGGCGGAAGGTGCGCTCCGCGAGGGACTTGGCGATGGCCTCCTCGCGGGCCTCCCGCAGACGCAGCCGCTCCGATGCCTCCCGAAGGATGCTGTCACGGCTGCGGTTCGCGCGCTCCCGATATTCGGAGGCCAAGCGCTCCGCGCGGGCCAGGATGGCCTGCTCTAACTCTTGTACCTGATTCACGTTCGTTCTCCGGGTGTACCGGGTGGGCCGGACTGCAGGGCGGTGGTCCCGAACAGGGTGGCCAGCCGCTCGGCCACCTCGCTGGCGAGGACAGTGGGCGCGCTCAACGAGGGCACGGCGACCACCACGATGCGCCCTCCCTCCTTGCGGACCCGCTTGAGGTGGGGGATCTCTTGGCTCATGACCCCGTCGTCCACCACGACGAAGGCCTTGTCCCGGTTGCGCCGCAGATCCCGCAGGATGCGATCGATCTCCTCGGGCGCCGGGTTCGGATGAGTCTCGAAACCGATCAGACGAAAGCCGTCCGCAAGGGTCTCTTCCCCGAGGAAGAGCATGCGGGTCGGGCGGCCCAGGTCCTGCTCCATCGTCATGGCAGGGCTTCGTTCAGATCCGATTCAGCAGCAGGATGGAGATCACGAGGCCGTAAATGGCGATACCCTCGGCCAGTCCCAGGTAGATCAGGGTGCGGCCCAGGGTCTCGGGCTTCTCCGTGATGGCCGCGAGGGAGGCCGCGCCGATGGGTCCCACTGCGATCCCGGCGCCGATGGTGGACAGGCCCGTGGGGATGCCCGCGCCGATGATGGCCAGGCCGAGGCCGGTCGACATCTCGGTGACGGCCCCGCTGGCGGCCGCGGTCTCGGCGAACGCGTCGTTGATGCCGATCAGCAGCAGCCCGAGCTGGGCGCCGACGAAGGCCACCAGCTGTGTCCCCATGGCCGGCTTGTACCAGGGTCGGATACGGGTCGCGAGGCCGGGGCGCATCTCGAGGAGAATGCCGGAAGCGACAAGACCGAGGATGGCGAAGGACATTAGGGCGACGAGCCAGTACATGAGGTGCTCCTATATCGGCAGTCAGTGGTCAGTGATTCAGCGGAAGACGATCGGTACCGTCGCCGGTGCGGGCGATCAACCAGGGTTCCCCTCGGGGGCGGCGCGCGACCCGCGAGCTCGGCTCAGGACGGTGCCGTCCCGCGGCGTAGCCGCAGCGGCGCGAACTCGTGTCCGTCCCCTGAGAAATAACGGGAAAAGCCCTCGTAATACTGCAGTCGCATCACCTGGATCATCACGATCCCCCCTTCCAGGACGAGGACGAAGAGATTGCCCAGGATCACGGTCAGGATATGACCGAAGGCCCCCATCATGTTGGCCAGGGTGAAGACCGCGATGGATAAGGCCACGTGGTTCAGGCTGAAGGCGGCCACCCGCAGGAACGACAAGGTGTTCGAGACATAGCCGATGATGGTCTCCAGGGTCTCGATGAAGACTACCAGGACCTTTTCACCCAGGGGGGCCTCGAGGTGGCGCCAGTTGTACCAGGCGAGCGCACCGAGGCTGGCGATCACCAGGATCGTGGGAAGGTTCCCGAAGGCGCCTCGAGTCCCCAGATTGAGGCCGCCCCAGACCAGCGATAGGTAGAAGACGAGATTGACCAGACCGTGGTGGCCGAAGACGGCGCCGGACCAGTTCCGGATCACCACCCGGTTGTAGATCGCGAGCAGGCAGGCGATGACCAGGAAGACCACCCCATAGCCCAGCGCGATCTTGAGCATCAGGATCGGGTCGTGGATGGGGCTCATCCAGAGGGCCGGAAGCACGTGCTCGTAGCCGAAGATGCTGCCGTAGAGGAAGCCGAAGGCGACCGAGGAGAGCCCGGCCATGACCCCGAAAAGCCCGAACCGCCCGAGCTTTGTCCGGAAGTACCACCCCAGCGCCGCGATCACCGCGCCTTGACCCACGTCGCCGAACATGGAGCCGAACATCAGGAGGAAGGTCACCGCGAACAATGGGGTCGGGTCGACCTCCCCATACTCCGGCACCCCGTATTGCTTGACCAGGAGGGCGAAGGGCTGCAGTAACCGGCTCCGCACGGGCACCGTGGGCACCAGCTTTCGCTCCTCCGGCAGGGGGTCCCGCGCTTGCACCTCGAAGGGCAGGGACAAGGTCTCGCGCAGGCGTCCGGCGAGCCCATCGACCTCGCTCGCCGGCACCCAGCCCGCGAGGTAGGCAAGATGGCCGGCACTGTGCAGCGATGGGTCCAGAGTCACCAAGGGCTCCGCCAGGCGCAGGGTGCGGCGCGCCTCGACCAGGCGGTCCGAAAAGCCCCTGGACCATTCCGACAGGCGCTGGAACACCCCCTCCCGGTGGTCCCGGATGTCCTGGCGCTGGGCCTCGAGCTCGTTGTGGATCTGCTCCGGCGTCTCGTCCAAGGTGTCCGGGATCGGGATCGGCTGGAAACCGGCGGCATTGAGCACCGCGGAGAGCTGGGTCTCTTTGGTCCCGGTGGGCCCGACGATCACCACGTGGGCGTTCTCGCCGCGCTGCATGTAAAGGTGCAGGAGGTGGTCCGCCAGGGCTACCGCCCCCTCCAGCTGGCGCAGGTTCTCTCGCGGGACGATTCCGACGTAGAAGTCCAGGAAACGGGTCCTGCTGCGCAGCATCCCGAGGTCGATGTTGAGGTGCTGGAAGTTCTCCAGCGCCGCCTCTTGCTCCCGCACGAAGCGGTCCTGGTCATCCAGCCGCCGCAGATCCTCCTCATAGCGGGAGGTCTTTTGCCAGATCTGGCCCAGCCAGTCGTTGAGCGCGCTCAGCTCGTCGAGCTCGACAACGCGGACCTCCTGGATCTCTTCCTCCACCGGCACATCGATCAGCTTGGCGATCTTGTCCAAGCGGGAGCGGGCCTGGTTGTACCTGTCCCGATAGTCCCGCCCGGGTAGCCCGGTCAGCCGGGACTCGGTGGGCGGGCGCGTGTCCGGATGGAAGCTCTCGGTTTGGGCCAGGGCCAGGGACGCCTGGGGCAGGTCCTCGGTGAGGACCAGGAGGCGCACGTGCTTCATGGGGCGGGGCCGCAGCATCTCGAGCAGCTCGCTTGACTAGGTCGAAGATTGAGGGTCGTGTGTGAACAAGAGATCAGGCGGCCTTGGCACCGGACCAGGGGCAGGTGGGCTCGGTGATCTCCAGGGCGATGTCCACGACCTCGGAGGAGAGATTCAAAAGCCGGCCCTGGACCAGGGCGAACAACAGGAACAGGTCCATCTCACGCAACATCAGATAGGCCAGGGCCCGTGCCACGCCGGAAGGACTCTGGCGCAGGATGCGGCGTGCCTCCCGCGCGACGTAGCGACCCATGTGCCGCTGCACGTCGATCACCGTCTGGCTCTCCGCGAGCAGGGCGTCGAGGGGCGGCGGCAGGGAGTCGATGACCCGCTGGAAGCTCTCCAGGTTGACCAGACCCAGCAACCGGTCCCGATGCAGCAGCCGCATGGAGGGCACCAGCTGGAAGAAGGTCTCGGAGGGGGAGAGTTGGTAAGAGAAGCGAAACCGAAGGAGCCACAGGAGGTCGATGCGGTCCAGCTCGGCGCCCACCAGATGCTGCAGCGGCTGCAGGTTGTCGTCGTGGAACTGCATGACCTGACGGACCAGCCCGGCGTAGTAGCGTTGATCGATAGCCGCCTCCAGGGCGAAGGGCTCCCGGCGCTGCTCATAGATCTCGCGGGCCTGACGGGCGATCAGGCTGTGGGGCCCGGCCTCCAGCTGGCGCAGGAGCTCGAGGACGTTCTCGGCCCGGAACAGCTCCTGCTCGGGCAGGCGGATGTTGGCGGGAAGATCGAACAGGTTATCGCGGATCTCCTTCTGGTCGAGATCGTGGAGCTTGCCTCGGATCAGGCTCTTCAGGTTGAAGAGGGCGTACTTGCGGCCCCAGGCGAGCACGACCGCCCGCTCCGCCGCGCTCATTGGCCGGATCAGGATCTGCAGCTCACCGAGCAGGAGCTGGATGAGCGCCTGCTCGATGGCCCGGCTGCGGCTGCGCGGACTCTGCTGCTCTTCGAGCAAGGGGGTCAGATGGAACCGATCGGCGAGCTCGGGCAGCTGCATCTGCGACAGGCTCCCGATGGTGTCCGGGTCCAACAGCTGGGTCGCCATTACGGCGACGCGGGTGTTGAGGTATGCGCGATCGGCAGAGCTCATCGGATGGCGTCCGGCGCTGACTCGGGTCTGGTGCTCGGCTGGCGCTAGCGGCTGGGGTCGATCAGGACCTGAAAGGCCGCGTCCAGGGCCTCCTCCTCCCGCCGCTCGGCCTGGTCCCGAAGCTGGACGTGACGCTCTTCGTAACGGCGGCGCAGCTCGGCGATATTCTGCTCCGCGCGCTCCTCGGCCTTGGAGATGAAGGAGCGGTGCAGATCCGGAATATGGGCGGTGAAGCGATCGTTCTCCGCCTTGGCCTGCCCCATGGCCTTCTGGATCAGGCGTTCCTGCTCCTCCTCGGCCTGATGGGCGATCTTCTCGGCCCGCATCTCGGCGTCAAGGAGTCGCTGAAGGGTGTCGTCCATCGGGGGCTCTCTCAGGGTCGCTTCGCAGGGCGCCTACCTTAGCCGAATGCTCAAGAAAAATCCCGATTCATCTCGATGGATCTTGCGCTAGGTCAGATTCGGGCGGCGGGGCGCCGCTTGACGGTTGGGGCGTTCGCGGCCGCCGCCGGTTGCGCTGCGATCGACCCCGACGGGCGTTGCGGGAACCCGTCGCAGTCAGGAGGATGTCAGGCAGGTGATCAGGTCGAGGGTGATGCGGGCGGAGACCCCCCAGAGGCGTTCCCCATCGAAATCGTCGAAGAAGATCAGATCGCGTGCCTGGGGGTGTCCCGGGGCGGGGTAGCAGAGGGTCTGCCGGTGCTCTGGGCCTCCCAGCCAGGCCAGTGGGATGCTGAAGATGCGAGCCACCTCTTTCGGCTCCGGCCTGAAGGTCTGGGGCCAGGAAATGCAACCGACCACCGGGGTGACCAGGAATTCGCTGACGGTCCGCAGGGGGCGCAGCTCTCCGAGGAGGTCCACCTGTGACCTGGGCAGCCCGATCTCCTCCTCCGCCTCCCGTAGCGCCGTGTCCACGCAGCTCGGGTCTCCCGGTTGCCAGCGCCCGCCCGGGAATCCAACCTCGCCGCTGTGTCTGTCGCCGGCGTGCTCGGCCCGCCGGATGAAGATCAGGTGCCAGGCCCCGGCATGTCGGTAGAGGGTCAGGAGCACGGCCGCGCGCCAGTAAGTCCTTTTACCAGCCGCTGTGTCGCACTCGACGTAGGGGGGTGCCGGGCAGTCCCTCGGCCGCAGGCGTGCGCGGATGGTCTCACAGCTCAACGCGTCGACGGGCGAGCAGTCGAACCGGGCGTGTTGGGAGGGGGTGCCGAGGTCCACTACCCAAGCTTAGGCCAGGGCGGGACTCGACGGGGGCCGCACGGTCGTCGTCATCGGTCGATGGCCGTAGCCCGGGCGGTTCAGGCCTTGAGCTTCTCTTTCAAGAGCGCGTTCACCTGCTGGGGATTGGCCTTGCCCTGGCTCTGCTTCATGACCTGGCCGACGAAGAAGCCGAGGACCTTGTCCTTGCCGGAACGATACTGGGCCACCTGCTCGGGATTCGCGGCGATGATGGCATCGATGAGGGGGTCGAGCGCGCCGCTGTCGGTGATCTGGCGCAGCCCCTTGGACTCGATGATGGCATCCACCTCCCCCTCGCCAGCCCAGAGTGACTCGAACACCTGTTTGGCGATCTTGCCGGAGATCGTTTCGTCCTGGATGCGCCGGATCAGGGCGGCCAGCTGGTGTGCGGCCACGGGACTCGCCGCGATCTCGGAGCCGGCGCGATTGAGGGCCGCCGCCAGCTCGCCCAGGATCCAGTTGGCGGCGAGCTTGGGCGCGCCGCTCTCCTGCGCCACGGCCTCGAAGTACTCGGCCTGCTCCCGGCTGCCGGTCAGCAGGCTGGCGTCGTACTCCGAGAGATCGAACCGGGCATGGAAGCGCTCGCGCTTGGCGTCCGGCAGCTCCGGAAGGTCCCCGGTTGCGTCGGCGATGAACGCGGCGTCGATCTCCAGGGGCAGCAGGTCGGGGTCCGGGAAGTAGCGGTAGTCGTTGGCCTCCTCCTTGGTGCGCATGGGTCGGGTCTCGTCCCGGCCCGGGTCGTAGAGGCGGGTCTCCTGGACCACCTGCCCGCCCCCTTCGAGCACCCCGATCTGCCGCTCCACCTCGAACTGGATGGCCCGCTCCAGGAATCGGAACGAGTTGATGTTCTTGATCTCGGTGCGCGTGCCGAACTGGGCCTGGCCCCGGGGCCGCACCGAGACGTTGGCGTCCATGCGGAAGGAGCCTTCCTGCATGTTGCCGTCGCTGATCCCGATCCAGCGCACCAGTTGGTGGACCTTGCGGGCATAGGCCACCGCCTCCTGGGGGGAGCGCAGGTCGGGCTCGGAGACGATCTCCAGCAGCGGGGTGCCGGCCCGGTTCAGGTCGATCCCCGTGAGCCCGTGGAAGTCCTCGTGAAGCGACTTCCCCGCGTCCTCCTCCAGGTGGGCACGGGTGACCCCGATCCCCTTGACCGTGGCGTCTTCCAGCAGGATCTCGACACGTCCTTCACCGACGATGGGGTGCTCGTACTGGCTGATCTGATAGCCCTTCGGCAGGTCGGGGTAGAAGTAGTTCTTGCGGGCGAAGACCGAGCGCTCCGCGATCTCCGCATCGATGGCCTTGCCGAAGCGCACCGCGAGCCGCACCGCCTCGGCGTTGAGCACGGGCAGGACGCCCGGGAGACCGAGGTCGATGGCGCAGGCTTGGGTGTTCGGCTCGGCCCCGAAACGGGTCGGGGCGCCCGAGAAGATCTTGGACTGGGTCGCGAGCTGGGTGTGGATCTCCAGCCCGATGACGGTTTCCCATTGCATTATTCGAACCCGGGAGGTGTTGCGCGATGCCAATCGGTCTCCTGCTGCAGCCGGTGCGCGACGTTGAGCAGACGACCCTCGTCGAAATAGTTACCGATGAGCTGCAGGCCCACCGGCATGCCCCCTGCGGAGGCGACAGGGATCGACAGGCCGGGAAGCCCGGCGAGATTGGTGGCGATGGTGTAGATGTCGTTCAGGTACATGGCCACCGGATCGTCCATCTTGGACCCGATCGGGAAGGCGGTGGTCGGGCTGGTGGGGCCCAGGATGATGTCCACCTGCTCGAAGGCGGACCTGAAATCGTCCGCGATCAGATGGCGGATCTTTTGGGCCTTCAGGTAGTAGGCGTCGTAGTAGCCGGCCGACAGGACATAGGTGCCGATCATGATGCGGCGCTGGACCTCCGCCCCGAATCCCTCCGAGCGGCTGCGCTTGTACAGGTCTTCCAGGTCCCTGGGGCTCTCGCAGCGATGACCGTAACGGACCCCATCGAAACGCGCCAGGTTCGAGGAGCACTCGGCAGGGGCGACCACGTAGTAGACGGGGACCGAGAGCGGACTGTTGGGCAGGCTGATGTCGCTCACCTTGGCGCCGAGGCGCTCATAGGCCCGGATCGCCTCCTGGATGGAGGCGGCCACCGCAGCGTCCAGTCCCTCGCCGAAGAATTCCTTGGGCAGACCGATCCGCAGTCCGTCCAGGTCCGCGCCGAGGCGCGACACGTACTCCGGCACAGGGGTGTCGACGCTGGTGGAGTCCCGGGGATCGAAGCCCGCCATCGCCTGGAGCATCAGGGCCGCATCCGCGGCCGAGCGGGCCATGGACCCTGCCTGGTCCAGGCTGGAGGCGAAGGCGATCATGCCCCAGCGCGAGCAGCGTCCGTAGGTGGGCTTGATGCCGGTGATGCCGCACAGCGCCGCCGGCTGGCGGATGGACCCGCCGGTGTCCGTGCCGGTCGCGGCGGCACAGAGCCGGGCGGCGACCGCGGCCGCGGAGCCGCCGGAGGATCCGCCGGGCACCTTGTCCGTGTCCCACGGGTTTCGAACGGGTCCGTAGTGACTGGTCTCGTTGGACGAGCCCATGGCGAACTCGTCCATGTTGGTCTTGCCGAGCAGCACGGCGCCGGCGGCATCGAGGCGTTCCACCACCGTCGCGTCATAGGGGGCGATGAAGCTGTCCAGCATCCGGGAGCCGCAGCTGGTGCGCAGCCCCTGGGTGCAGAAGATGTCCTTGTGGGCGATCGGGATGCCGGTGAGGGGGCCCGCCTCGGCGGCGGCGATGGTCCGATCGGCTTGCGCGGCCTGCGCCATGGCTTGCTCCCCGGCAACGGTGATGAAGCTGTTGAGCCGCGGGTCCAGGCGCGCGATCCGATCCAGGAAGTGCCCTGTGAGCTCGACGCTGGAGCACTGGCCCGTGTCGAGGTCGTGACGCAGCTCGGCGATCGTCTTGTCGTGCATCAAGCCTCCTCGCGTTGGATTCCAGACGTCCCGGCCCGAGGCCCTCGGTGCTCGGTGCTGGATGTGCGCATCATTCGATGACCTTGGGGACCAGATACAGGCCCCCCTCGGTTAGGGGCGCGATGGCCTGGAATCGGTCCCGCTGGTCCGGCTCGCTCGGGAGGTCCGGCCGGAGCCGCTGGGCCATGTGCAGGGGGTGGGCCATGGGCTCGACACCCTGGGTGTCCACCGCGTCCATCTGGGCGACCAGATCGAGGATCCGGGACAGGTCCTGCGCATAGCGCGCCGTCTCCTCCGGGGGGATGGCGAGTCTCGCCAGGTGGGCGATCTTTTCAACGTCTGAGCGCAGCAACGCCACTGGGGGTTCTCCTCCACTCGGGCCTGGGCCGAAAGAAGCAAAATAGCATAGGGGGCCGATCGCGCGGAACGCGGTACGGCCGTGCCCCGCCGCGAGCGCGCGTTCGCTACTTGGAACGTCGCGCCTTGCCGAGTTACGGACGGGTTGCTAGATTACCGGCCGCTTTCCTCCTTGGATTCCGTGGGATTTCCCCGAATCGTCCCCCCCGGCTGCCACGGAAGCTTGGCGTTGGACCTCCCTCGTAAGGTAAGTACCTGATGTTCTTCAGACGTTTTCGCGGACTCTTCTCCACCGATCTGTCGATCGATCTGGGTACTGCCAACACCCTGATCTATGTGCGTGGCCAGGGGATCGTGCTCAACGAGCCATCGGTGGTGGCAATCCGCCAGGAACGGGCGGGCGGGCCGAAATCCGTGGTCGCCGTGGGCGAGGAGGCGAAGCTGATGCTCGGGCGCACCCCCCAGAACATCACCGCGATCCGGCCGCTGAAGGACGGCGTCATCGCCGACTTCACGGTCACGGAAAAGATGCTCCAGTTCTTCATCCACAAGGTCCACGAGAGTCGCCTGGTCCGTCCCAGTCCGCGGGTCCTGATCTGCGTGCCCTGCGGTTCGACCCAGGTGGAGCGGCGTGCCATCAAGGAATCGGCGGCGGGAGCGGGGGCGCGAGAGGTCTACCTGATCGAGGAGCCCATGGCGGCGGCCATCGGCGCGGGACTCCCGGTGGACGAGCCCCGGGGCTCCATGGTCATCGACGTGGGCGGGGGCACGTCGGAGGTGGCCGTGATCTCCCTGAACGGCATCGTCTACTCCAACTCGGTGCGGATCGGCGGCGACACCTTCGATGATTCCATCATCAACTACGTGCGGCGCAACTACGGCACGTTGATCGGAGAGGCGACGGCTGAGCGGATCAAGCACGCGATCGGCTCGGCCTTTCCCGGAAACGAGGTCCTGGAGATCGAGGTCAAAGGACGCAATCTGGCGGAGGGCATTCCCCGCAGCTTCACCCTGAACAGCAACGAGATCCTGGAGTCGCTGCAGGAGCCGCTCATGGGGATCGTTGGCGCGGTCAAGACGGCCCTGGAGCTCACGCCGCCCGAGCTGGGCTCCGATGTGGCCGACCGTGGGATTGTCTTGACGGGGGGCGGGGCTCTGCTTCGGGACTTCGACCGCCTGGTGGAGGAGGAGACGGGCCTGCCCGTGGTCCTGGCGGAGGATCCCCTGACCTGCGTGGCCCGCGGTGGGGGCAAGGCGCTGGACATGCTCGACAGCCGCGGCCTCGACCTGTTCACCACGGAGTGACCGCGTCCTGATCCCGGGCGCTGCGTCGGGGTATCTTAGTAGGGGTCGCCGGCATCAGGTCTGCGGAGTCCTCCGCGAGGGTAGACGCCATCAAGCCCCTGTTCCTCCACGGCCCCTCTCCCACCTTCCGGGTGATCCTGGCGTCGCTCGCCGCCTTGGGGCTTATTGTCGCCGATCACCGGTATCACCACCTCGACGCCCTAAGGGCCTCACTCGCAGTGATGGTGTATCCGCTTCAGGTGCTCGCGGACCTGCCGGTGCGACTCGCGCGCCATGCCCAGGATCGGTTGGCGGACGAGCGCATGCTGCGTGATCGAAACGAGGCCCTGCGACGCGAGAATCTGGTGCTGAATGCCCGGCTCCAACAGCTCCTCGCCCTCGAGTCGGAGAACATGCGGCTGCGGGACCTGCTGGGCTCGTCATTCCGTATCGGGGAGCGGGTCTTGATCGCCGAGATCCTTTCGGTGGACCTGGACCCGGGACGCCAGCAGGTGATCGTGAACAAGGGGAGCAGCTCCGGCGTCTTCGTGGGTCAGCCCGTGCTCGATGCCAACGCCGTGATGGGTCAGGTCGTGCGGACCAATCCGCTTTCGTCGACGGTGCTCCTGATCACCGATTCGGAGCATGCCCTGCCCGTCGAGGTGAACCGCAATGGCCTGCGTACCATTGCCCGCGGGACGGGGGTCGGGCAGGACCTGGAGCTTCTGCACATACCGAAGAACGCCGACATCCGCGTTGGTGACCTCCTCGTAACCTCCGGGATGGGGGGGCGCTTTCCGCGCGGGTACCCGGTGGCTCGGGTGATCGGGGTCCGGCATGTCCCGGACGACCCCTTTACCGTGGTGACCGCGCAGCCGACGGCACGTCTCGACCGCAGCCGTGAGGTCCTCCTGGTCTGGACGCTGAGTCCCGAGCTTCGGGGCGAGACCTTGAGCGATCGCACTGCCGCGAGCGAATCGTCCGGCCCCACCGGCCGCGTCGGAGTGGCGCCGTGAGCGAGGCACCGAGCCGCGGGACCTGGATGGTCTTGCTGACGTTGGTGGCGGCGCTCTTTCTGACCATTCTGCCCCTGCCGGCCGCGGCTGAGGATCTCCGCCCCCAATGGGTGGCCCTGACCCTGATCTTCTGGGCGCTCGCCCTGCCGGATCGGGTGGGGGTGTTCTGGGCCTTCGGCACTGGACTGGTGCTGGACGTCGCCACCGGGACCCTGCTCGGGCACCACGCCCTCGGCCTCTCCGTGGTCGTCTACGTGGCGGTGGAGCTGCATGCCAGAGTCCGCATCTTTCCGCTCTGGCAGCAGGCCCTGCTCATCTGGCTGCTGCTGGTCCTGGAACGGCTGCTGGCCCTGTGGGTCTTGGGCGCCACCGGTCAGCCGATGCCGAGCCTCGCCTATTGGTGGTCTCCCTTCGTTGGGCTCTTCCTGTGGCCCTGGCTCGCGGTGGTGCTGCGGGACCTGGCCCGTCGTGCCGGCACGGTCTGACGGATGCTACTCGACTCCAGCCTGGAGGATCGCCGACGGGAGCGCCGCTTGGTGGCCGTCCGTGCCTCCTTGGCGGCGGCGGTGGTGCTGTTGGCCATGTCGCTCCTGGTGGTGAGGCTGGTGCGCCTCCAGGTGCACCAGCATGAGCACTACTCGGTGCTGTCGCGGGACAACCGCGTCAAGGTCCAGCCGGTCCCCCCCACCCGCGGACTGATCTACGACGCGCGGGGGATCCTGCTCGCCGACAACCACCCGTCCTTCTCCCTGGAGATCACGGTGGAAAAGGTGGAGGACCTGCCGGCCACCATCGAGGCCCTCTCCACCATGATCCCGGGGGACGGCAAGGACCTGGCGCGTTTTGAGCGACTCAAGCGCCAGCGGGTGCGCTTCGAGGGGGTCCCGTTGCGATCCAATCTGACCCCGGAAGAGGTGGCGCGGTTTTCCGTCGACAGCTACCGCTTTCCCGGGGTTGGCGTGCGGGCAGAGCTGATCCGTACCTATCCGAAGGGGGCGTTGACGGCCCATGTGCTGGGCTACGTTGGTCGCATCAACGCCGAAGAGATGACGCGCATCGATGTCAGTGATTACGCCGGCACCCACTTTATCGGCAAGGGCGGGGTTGAGAAGGCTCATGAGGACGCGCTGCACGGACACGTGGGTTACCAGCAGGTCGAGGTCAATGCCCGGGGCCGCGTGCTGCGCACCCTGGAGAGCAAGGCGCCGGTTCCCGGCCGCGACCTGCACCTGTTCCTCGACGCGGGGCTTCAGCAGGCGGCCAACGATGCCCTCGGGGACAACCGGGGGGCCGTGGTGGCGATCGACCCTCGCACCGGCGGTGTCCTGGCGATGGTCAGCAAACCCGGTTTTGACCCGAATCCGTTCGTCGAGGGGATCACCCAGGCGGACTACCACGCCCTGCTGTACTCGCCGGATAAGCCATTGTTCGATCGGGCGGTGCGGGGCCAGTATCCACCGGGCTCCACCGTCAAGCCGTTCGTCGGGCTGGCCGGCCTGGCCTCCGGGGTGGTCGATGCGCGCAAGACGAAGTACTGCCCCGGCTTCTTCCAACTCCCCGGCCAGTCCCATCGGTACCGGTGTTGGCGCCGCGGTGGGCATGGGTCTGTCGCTTTGGAGCAGGCGGTGGTCCAGTCCTGCGACGTCTACTTCTACGACCTGGCCTACCGCATGGGAATCGAGCGCCTTCAGGGCTTCCTCGGCGAGTTCGGATTCGGCGCCCGCACCGGGATCGACGTGGCCGGGGAGCTGGGGGGCCTGGTGCCGTCGCGCGAGTGGAAGGAGCGGACCCGCAAGCAACCCTGGTACCCGGGGGAGACCCTGATCGTCGGCATCGGACAAGGTGCGTTTCTTGCGACGCCCCTTCAGCTCGCGGCGGCCACGGCCGCCCTCGCCAACCGGGGCCGTTTCATTCAGCCCCGTGTCGTCCGGGCCTACCAGGTCCCCGGATCACCCGAGATCGAGGAGCTGCCTGCTCGGGCCCATCCGGTCGAGGTGGGGGACCCGCACCACTGGGATCAGGTGATCCGCGCCATGACCGAGGTGGTGGAGGGGGCGCGCGGTACGGCAAAGCGGATCCAGACCAGCGCTTATCGCATCGCCGGCAAGACAGGAACCGCCCAGGTCTTCAGCGTCGGCCAGAAAGAGAGCTACAACGCCGCGCGCCTGAACAAGGAGATGCACGACCATGCCCTGTTCATTGCCTTCGCTCCTGTGGAGGATCCGCGGATCGCGGTGGCGGTGATCGTGGAGAACGGGGGCCACGGCGGGGCGGTCGCCGCGCCCGTGGCCAGGCAGGTGATGGATGCCCGTCTCGGGGGGGGCAGTCTGCTCGCGCGGGAGGAGACTGCGGATGGCGATTAGACTGCCCGTCCGCAGTCTGGGGTCCGACCAGAATGAGACCGAGTCGCGCCTTCTGACGCGGCTACACCTCGATGCGCCTCTGATGATCGGACTGCTCATTCTCTGCGGCTTCGGCCTCTTGGTCCTCTACAGCGCCAGCAATCAGGATCTGGGGAGCGTGAGGCGCCAGTTGGTGCGCCTGGGAATCGCATTCGGCTTCATGATCGCCCTGGCTCAGGTTCACCCCGCCCGCCTGCGCAGCTGGTCGCCACCGGTCTACGGGCTGGGTGTCCTGATGCTGGTGGCCGTGCTCCTGTTCGGGGACGTGGGCAAGGGTGCCCAACGCTGGCTGGATCTGGGGTTCATGCGATTCCAGCCTTCCGAGATCCTCAAGCTCGCGGTGCCTATGATGGTCGCCTGGCTGCTGGCGGCCAGGCCCCTTCCCCCGAGTCTGCTGCGGGTGCTGGGAGCAGCCGTCCTGACCCTGATTCCCATGCTCCTGATTGCCAAGCAGCCGGATCTGGGGACCGCCATCCTGGTTGCGGCTGCCGGGGCCGCGGCCCTCTTCATCGGCGGGCTGTCCTGGCGCCTTATCCTGGCCATCGCCGTCGGCGCTGCCGCTGCGGCCCCGATGCTTTGGTACGGAATGCGGGACTATCAGCGTCAAAGAGTGCTGACCTTTCTGGACCCGGAGTCAGACCCTTTGGGTTCCGGCTATCACATCATCCAATCACAGATCGCCATCGGTTCCGGCGGCCTATTCGGCAAGGGCTGGCTGAACGGCACCCAGTCCCATCTGGAATTTCTGCCGGAGCGGCATACCGATTTCATCTTGGCCGTGGTCGGCGAGGAGCTGGGGCTCGCGGGCATCCTCGCCCTCTTGATGCTGTATTTGTTCCTCATCTATCGGGGACTGGTCATTGCGGCCAACGCCTCTGACGCCTATGGTCGGATCCTCGCCGGTGCGTTATCCCTGGTCTTCTTCGTGTACGTCTTCGTGAACACCGGCATGGTGACCGGCTTGCTGCCGGTGGTCGGTGTGCCCTTGCCACTGGTGAGCTATGGGGGCACCTCGGTGGTGACCCTGATGGCTGGATTCGGCTTGATGATGAGCATACAGACGCATCGAAAAGCACTTCAGTTTTAAGTGGTTTTTGGATACACTCCTTAAACAGCATTAGAAGATCTGCCCCTGATGCCCTGTAGTCGGAGCAAGATACCGGACCGGAACCTCGGCTCGCTTTGCTGGTTGGCCTGGCTCTTTGCTCTGGCCCTTTTGCCGTGGTCGTCGCTCGGTGCCGGACAGCCCCCGAGCTATGAGAGCGAGCGGGCGCGCTTCACCGGGGAGATGGTGGAGAAGCACGGCTTCGAGCGGGACCGCGTCCGTGCGGTGTTGGATCGTGCCACCTACCGGCAGGGAGTCATTGACGCCATGGAACGACCCTATGAGGCGCAGCCATGGCACCGCTATCGCCGTCTCTTCCTAACCCCAGAGCGCATCGAAGGGGGGGCGTCCTTCTGGCGGCAGAACGAGGAGGCGCTGTCCCGCGCAACGGAGGCCTTCGGGGTGCCTCCTGAAATCATCGTGGCTATCCTGGGGGTCGAAACGACCTACGGCTCATACCTCGGCGGCTATCGCGCCATCGACGCTCTCACCACCCTTGGATTCTCCTATCCGAAGCGGGCCGAATTCTTTCGGGGCGAGTTGGAGGAGCTTCTCTTGCTCGATCGGGAGGGCGAGGTGGAAGCCGCCGAGGCGTTTGGATCGTACGCGGGCGCTTTGGGCAAGCCGCAATTCATTCCTTCGAGCTATCGCGCCTTCGCGGTCGATTTCGATGGGGACGGAAAGCGGGATCTATGGTCGAGCAACGCGGACGTGATCGGTAGCGTTGCGAACTACCTGCTGAGTCATGGGTGGGTGCGAGGGGGCCGGATAGCCTGCAGGGCAGGCGTTCCAAGCACGTTGCCGGCGGACCTCGAGGTCGCGGAGAAGAAGCCGGCGCAGCCCAATACCACCGTCGGTGACCTGCGGTCGATTGGGGTCGACTGCCAGGAGGTGGGGGATGGAGAGGCTGCGGCAACCTTGGTGCGTCTCGACGGGGTCGAGGCGGAGTACTGGGTCGTTTCCCAAAATTTCTATGTCATCACCCGGTATAACCACAGCAATCTCTACGCCATGGCGGCCTATCAGCTGAGTCGGGCGATCAGGGAGCGTTTTACGCGTGGGGTCTGATCGTGCGGGTTGGGGGTTTGTGTTCCGGAGAACCATGCCCCGCTGGTTTTTGGGCGAGTCGCGATTGGGCCCACAGCGTTTCCGACGGTCGTGACGGGGTAATACGAGAGTCGACGTGAGACTCGGACGTCCCGGCCGCCTCCTGGCCGAAGGCCGGGACGCCCGCATTCGGCGTCTGCTGGGGAGCTGTCAGAGTCAGGGCAGGGGGGCAAGAAGAGGCCGGCGCAGCGCTGCGCCGCGGGGAGCGCGAGCTGTTGGGCGTTTCCCTCCAAACGTGCGAGTAAGACAAGTGGGGG
>Ga0316576_10000312_pt1 | contig 21623 bp, 19 predicted proteins | sample S0NA_FD_203075 | JGI IMG/M metagenome (GOLD analysis project Ga0316576, IMG submission 203075) | Rhizosphere microbial communities from salt marsh grasses in Alabama, United States - S0-2_050615r3r5 | ecosystem: Host-associated > Plants > Roots > Rhizosphere | place: USA: Alabama | collected...
TAGTCGCACAACAGCGGCACGTCGTCGACCCGTTCGGCCAATGGCGGCAGGTGGATGGGGACCACGTTGAGGCGGTAGTAGAGGTCGCTGCGGAATCGCTGGCTGGCGATCGCCTCCTCGAGGTCACGATTGGTGGCGGCGAGAATGCGGACATCGACCTGGATCGGCTCGCGGCCACCGATCCGTTCGATCTTCCGGTCCTCGAGCAGTCGCAGCAGCTTGGCCTGGATCGACAGCGAAACGTCGCCGATCTCATCGAGAAACAGCGTCCCGCCATCGGCCTGCTCGACCTTGCCGATGCGCCGCTGAACGGCGCCGGTGAAGGCCCCCCGTTCGAAGCCGAAGAGCTCGCTTTCGAGCAGGGTCTCTGGGATTGCGACGCAGTTGACGACGACGAAGGGGCCGTCAGTCCGGGACGAGTGCTGGTAGATGGCCCGAGCCACCAGCTCCTTGCCGGTACCGGAAGCGCCGCGAATGAGCACGGTCGCGTCGGTGGGTGCGACCCGACCGATTGCCTTGGAGATCTCCTGGATCGGCTTCGACCGGCCAATGATCGCCTCACCATCCGGGCTCGCACCGGGTTGGCTGATGGCCACCGGCGACCGCATCAGGCGGCCCGCCTCGAGGCCCTGGGCGATGACCTCGAGGAGGTCGTCGTCGGCGACCGGACCGAGCAGGCAGTCGAAGGCCCCGGCCTTGATCACCTGAATGGTCTCGTCGGTTCCGCCCTTGGACGAGAGAACCACCACGGGCATCTTGGCGTCCACCAGGTGGAGGGCGGCAACCGCTTCCCGGCCGGCGGTGTCGCTCAGCGGCAGGCACAGCAGGACCAGACCTGGACAGCTCCGGCCGAGCTCCTCAAGCGCGCCGTCAATGGTATGTGCGAGAGTGACCTGGAGGTCGGCGTGGTCGAGGAGAAGCCTCTCCAGCCGATTGAGCTCGCGGAGGTCCGCGTGAACGACGAGAACCCGATTCACGCCCTGAGCATAGCGCGAACCCGCGCGGCGCCGCCGACGCTACTCGGCGAGGGGCACGTGCTGGGAGGCGGGCTTCCAGGTGGCCGATGCGAAATGATAGCTGAAGATCCAGCCTGCCTTGATGTCATAGAGCCACGCATGGAGCTTGAGCCTGCCGTCACGCTCATGTTCAGCCACGCAAGGGTAGGTCCGGAGGTTGTCGATTTGCAGCAGGACGTTGGTCTTGATGGTCTCGATGGACCGTGCGGCCTCGGGAACACCTGCCGCGAGCACGGCGTCCTTGGCCGGCCGAGCGAGGTCGAGCCAGGCGACGATGCTGGGCTGCGTGGTCGGGTCGAGGACGGCGTCGAGAGCGGCGATGCCGCCACAGTTGGTGTGGCCGCAGATGACGATGTGCGCCACCTTGAGATGTAGGACGGCATACTCGACTCCAGCGCCGGTCGCGCATGCCGGCGAGTACGAGGGCGGCACGAGGTTCGCAATGTTGCGCACGATGAAGATCTCGCCCGGGTCTGCGCCTGTGATGAGTTCGGGCACGACCCGAGAGTCCGAGCACCCGATCCACATCACCTTGGGGCTCTGACCCTCCTCCGCGAGCTTCTCGAACAGCTGCTGGTCCTCCTTGTACCGTTTCCTGAAACGGCGGTACCCGCTGATTAGCTTACTCGTCGGCATCGTGGTCCTTTCGTCGGAGGTGGCTCGTGGCCTTCACTGCGGTCACGGGGTTGGCACCGTCACCTGCATGCCCATCAACGGCCAGATGAACATCACGAAAACCGTCACGACCACGAGGAGCAGCAGGCTTGCCGGAATCCCCGCCTTGAAGAACTCGCCCGAGCTGAACTGCTTGCTTTCATACGCGATCGCATTCGGCGCCGCTCCGACCAGCAGCAGGAACGGCATTCCGGCCGCGACCAGAGCGCCGAACAGGATGACCTCGCCACCGACTCCGAGGTACGGAGCGATCTTGAGGGCCACCGGCAGGCAGATGGCGATGGCCGCCACGTTCATGATGAGGTTGGTCATCATGAGCACGAAGAAGGTGACGCCGATGATGAAGACGATGGCGGGCGCGCTCTTGAGCAGGGTGACCGCGTTGATTGCCATCCAGTCGGCGGCTCCGGTCTGGACCAGGCAGTATCCGAGGCTCATGGCGCCGCCGAAGAGCAGGATGATGTTCCACGGTACGTTCTCGAGGTCCGTGATGTCGAGGATCTTGAGCACGAAGAAGAGCACCGTGGCAAGCATGATGATGCCCGACTTGTCGACGGCCTTGAGGGCCGGGATGAAGGAGCGCAGGCTCATGGTCGCCACCGCCGCGACCACAATCACCGCCGCCATGACCTCCTTGGTCGTGATCGGGCCGAGCTGGGCGTACAGGTCGCGGGCCCGCTCGCGCAGTCCCGGGATGGAGGCTCGCTCGGGCCTGTAGTAGATCATGAAGAAGGCCCACAGCGCGAAGACCATCACCCAGCCGACCGGGAACATGTACCAGCTCAGCTGGAAGAACGAGATGTCCTCGCCGGAGATCTCCTTGAAGAAGCCGAGGGCGACGGCCCCGCGGGCGGCGCCGAGCAGGGTGACGATGGAGCCGGCGCCGGCGACGTAGGCCATGCCGATGAACAGACCCTTGCCGAACCTGGTTGGCTCGTCGCCCTCGTCATACAGTCGGTAGATGGCGACGAGAAGCGGGAAGATCGTGGCGGCGACGGCCGTGTGCGCCATGACGTGGGTCAGCAGCGCGGTCATGACGAAGCACCCCAGGTAGATCATGGCGGTCTTCTCGCCAACCAGCGCGAGCATCCTGTACGCAAGGCGTTTCGTCAGGCCGGTCTTGGTGAAGACCATTCCGATGACGATCGATCCGAAGATGAACCACACCGAGGGGTGGAAGAACTCCTTCATGGCGAGCTCGGGACCGCCAATCGGTTCGACCTCGCCGACGAAGAACTTGTCCGGCCGAATCAGGAACAGCGCCTGGGTGACCGCGATCGTGATGCTGGTGACGCCGATCGGGACGACCTCGAAGACCCACCACACCGCCGCGAGCAGGAACAGGGCCAGGGCGGCCTTGCCCTGCGCTGAGAGCTCGAAGGACTCGCCCATCGGATCGACGGCAGCCGGCCACGCCGGCGACAGATAGACGGCGAAGAACAGGGCGAGGCCGAGCAGCAGGAAGAACAGCCGTTTGACGTCGATGGGAGAAGTGGGCCGTTTGAACGGGCCGAGGCGAACACCCCGCGGGGCAGGCTTGGACTGGATCGTGGCCTCAGACATGGTCGGCACCTCTTCCGGTCTGGCCGCCGTGCTCCATCACGAACTGGGCGATGAGGTCGAAGATGTTGGTCATCAGCACCACGCCGACGACTCTGCCCTCGTCGAGCACTGCCACAAGGTCGACGCCGTGGTAGAGCATCGTCGAGATCACCGTCGACAGAGAGTCGTCGATCCGGACCGTGCCCCGAATGGGCGCCATCACCGTGCTCACCGATTGCTTGGAGGCGTCGATGGCGGCCTTCGAGAACATGGACGTCCAGCGAATGAAGATCTCACTCGGCGTCGTGCCTCCGAACGGGACCAGCTCCCGAATGTGGGCCGCCGACTCGCGGTCCTGGACGAGGTGCGGTACCAGGCCCTTGAGGAGCTCGCGGCGACTCACGACTCCGACCAGCCGGTCATCGAGATCGTGCAGCAGGACGTACCGCGGTTGCACGATGTGGCCGTCCTCCAGCTTCACCGCGGAGGCGCTCAGGGCGACCATGGCGTCGCGAATAGTGCAGCCAGTCTTGCAGTGCGGGTAGCGGTTGATGTCGAGCATCACATCGGCGGCCTTGGCGTCTCGGGACGACAGCGCCGAGCCCGGGTCGAACACCACCTCGTGAGCCGTGACAGTGTCACCCTCGGTGTGGACAATGGTCACTCCGGGGATCAGCCGGATGAACTCCACGACCTTGCCTCGGACCGATTCGAAGGCCCGATCGCCGGTCAGGTAGACCTCGCCCTTGTTGACGGTCACCTTGACGCTGTCTGGGGTGAACGGCGAGTTGAAGAGGAGCTCCGCATGGATCCGTTTGTCGAGGGCGAAGTCCCGATACTCCTGGAGCGAATCACGGCTCGGTCGGTGGTCGCGTTCCTTCATGATCTCGACGATGAGGTTGGCCGCGGTCGCCAGAGTGACCTGGTCGAGGTTGACGACGAGGTCGTAGAGGTCGGGATCGTTGACATCCGCGTCGAAGACCTGACGTCCCCAGAGCATTCGCTGATCGTCGGCCGTGCGGATCCGACGAACTGCCTCCTCGCGGGTCAGGTGCATCCGGTCCATGGCGCTCTCGACCCTGGCCGGCATGGGTGCCACGATCCTCACCTTGAAGGCGTTATTGAGGTTCTGGAAGAGAAACTGACCGGCGAGCCCGTGGTAGATTCCGTTGCCGTCTCCTAAGAGCTCGGCGATCGTTGCCTGGGTGGCGAGCAGGTACCGGGTCTTGCGGTGTGTGAATCGCTCATAGAAGGTGGCCGGCAGGTGGAGCCCTCGCTGGAGCTCCTCCTCCGACACGTGGTAGCGTTTCGCAGCTGCGGTGGCCACGTCGTCCTGACTCAGAACAGGCCAACCGAGGCGGTCGCTGACAAGCTCGGCGAGCTTGGTGCCACCACTGCAAATACACCGCGAGATGGTGATGATCGGCATGGGTCTGATCCCCCGTTTCCGGAACCCTCAGGCGGGGCGCACCGGTCGCCCTGCACATGTCTGATCGATGGTGGGTTGCTGGTTCCATGACCGGAGGCAGCTTCCGGTCGGCCGGTCGACAGAGCCCCGCCTGCATCCCGGGGAGGGAGGTGGGGTGGGCCCACGACCGATCCGGCACCCAGTCATGACCGAACCACTCTAGTGGTTTGAGAAAAATTTCTCAAGAGTGAGGATCAACACCTTTTCTCGGGAGAAGAGGGTGTCGGCAGCGCGGGTCCCGGGTTGGCTCCGGGGATCAGTACCGATCCAGGTAGCGGTCGAGCTCCCAGCGGTGGATCTCCTTGATGTACTCTGACCACTCGGTCCGCTTGTTGAAGATGAAGTGGTCGAAAATGTGGTCGCCGAGAGCTGTTCGGAGCAGCTTGTCCTTCTCGAGGAAGTCCAGCGCTTCGTCGAGACTTGCGGGCAGCTGGTGGATCTTGAGCCGTTTCTTCTCCCGGGCCGAAATGTCGAAGATGTTGCGGTTGACGGGCTCGCCACAGTCGACCCGGCGCTCGATGCCGTCGAGGCCGGCCGAGAGCATGGCCGTGAAGGCGAGGTAAGGGTTACACGACGGGTCGGGCATTCGCACCTCGCAACGGGTGCCGATGCCGCGCCTGGCGGGAACCCGGATCATGGGCGATCGGTTCTTCTCCGACCATGCGACATTGACCGGCGCCTCATACCCGGGAACCAGGCGCTTGTACGAGTTCACGAGTGGGTTGGTCAACGCGACGAGGCCGCGGGCGTGCTCAAGCAGACCGCCGATGTACCAGCGTCCGATATCCGACAGCTGCCACGGGCCGTCCGCATCGTAAAAAGCATTGCCGCCGTCGGCAGTGAAAAGGGACTGGTGGACGTGCATCCCCGACCCGTTGACGCCTGCAAGAGGCTTCGGCATGAAGGTGGCGTGCAGGCCGTGCATGAGCGCCACCTTCTTGACCACGAACCGGAAGGTCACCACGGCGTCGGCGGTCGGGACAGCTTCGTCATACTTGAAGTCGATCTCGTGCTGACCGGGCGCCACCTCGTGGTGCGCCGCCTCGACCTCGAGACCCATGGCCTCGAGCACCAGCGTGATGTCGCGTCGAGCTTCCTCGCCGAGATCACGGGGGCTGAGGTCGAAGTAGCCGCCGGTATCGTGGGTGGTCGGGATATGGGCGCCGTTGTCAGAGCGTTGGAACAGGAAGAACTCGGCCTCCGGCCCCGCCATCATCGTGAGGCCCATGCTCTTCGCCCTGGCCACCGCTCGCTTAAGGGCGCCACGCGGGCAGCCGGCGAAGGCGCTGCCGTCCGGGTTGGCGATATCGCAAACCAGACGGCAGACCTTGCCCTGGTTGGCCTCCCACGGAAACACCTGGAAGGTCGACATGTCGGGCACCAGGAGCATGTCCGACTCCTCGATCCGCGTGAAACCCTCGATCGACGATCCGTCGAACATGATCTGGCCGTCGAGGGCCTTTTCGAACTGGCTCTCAGGAACCTCGACGTTCTTGATGATACCGTCGATGTCGGTGAACTGGAGGCGCATGAAATGGACCTTCTCGTCTTTCACGCGAGCGATGATGTCTTTGGTAGAAACTGACACGATGCAACCTCCCTGCGTACCGTTTCGCAGATTTTCAGGCCAATATCAGCGAAAGTCAAGTGGAATCTTGCGTGGTTCCAGGAATCCTTGGTGCACTTCGCAACAACAGTGGAGGAGACAATGACCGGGACAGGAGCACATTCAGTGCCCTTGACCTGGGGTTGCTGTTGTTGCCGCTGATCGCTGACCTAATCGTCGGGAACAAGCAGGGACGCGGACCCGGGGAAGGGTATCCTCGACAATGGAGGCGGTCATGACGGACAATCCGACCCGCGAGGATGCCTGGGCCCTGCTCACCGAGTTCACGGACAACCCGAGCCTCATCAAGCACGCACTCGCTGTGGAAGCCGCGATGCGCGCCTATGCCCGCCGTTTCGGCGAGGACGAAACGAGCTGGGGCATCATTGGGCTTGTCCATGATTTCGACTATCAGCAGAACCCCACCGAGGAGACCCATCTCCACGTCGGCACGGCGATCCTGCGTGAGCGTGGCTGGCCCGGAGACTGGATTCGATGTATCGCTTCCCACGCCGGCTACATGGGCGTTCCCCGCGACACCGCGGCCGCCCGGACCCTGTTCGCAGTCGACGAGCTGACCGGGTTCCTGACCGCCTGCGCCCTGGTCCGGCCCGACACCTCGATCGCGGAGGTCCGGGTGAAGTCGGTGAAGAAGAAGCTCAAGGACAAGGCTTTCGCCCGCGGCGTCAACCGTGACGACGTGACAGGAGGTGCCGAGGAGCTCGGTGTTGAGCTCGGCGAGCACATTGAGTTCGTTCGTGATGCGATGGCTGCGATTGCCGATGACCTCGAGCTACCGCCGCCTGGATAGCCGTCGCAACCGCCACGACACCAAGACACGAACCCCGGTCAACAGCCCGGGAGCGCTCGGCAGCTGGACCCACGGTGATTCCGATCTGGCTTCGTCTCGTCGCGCCTGAGTTCGCTGTGTGCGGCCTCTTCTCGGGAGCCTACTCCGCCGGCTCGATGACCTCCAGGCCGTGCAGGTACGGTCGGAGCACCTCGGGCACCACCACCGAGCCGTCCTTCAGCTGGTAGTTCTCGAGCACGGCGACCATGGTCCGCCCGATCGCCAGACCGGAGCCGTTGAGAGTGTGGACGAGCCGCGCCTTACCGCCGTCCGCCGGACGGTAGCGGATCCTGGCGCGCCGCGACTGGAAATCGGTGAAGGTCGAGCAGGACGAGATCTCGCGGAAGGCATTCTGACCCGGAAGCCAGACCTCGAGGTCGAGGGTCCGCGCGGCCGAGAACCCGAGGTCCCCCGTCGACAAGCTGACCACCCGATAGGGCAGGTCAAGGCCCTGGAGGATCGCCTCGGCGTGACCGGTGAGCTCCTCGAAGGCAGCCGGCGATGCCTCGGGAATGGTGAGCTGGACGAGCTCCACCTTGTGGAACTGGTGGAGCCGAATCAGACCGCGGACGTCCTTTCCGTAGGACCCGGCCTCGGCCCGGAAGCACGGGGTCAGCGCACAGTACTTCCGTGGCAGCTGCGCCTCGTCCAGGACCTCGCCGCGGTGGAGGTTCGTGAGCTGGACCTCCGCCGTGGGTGACAGGAAGAGGTCGCTGGCGGAGATTCGGAACAGATCGTCGGCGAACTTTGGCAGCTGGCCCGTTCCCTCCAGCGAGGCTGCGTTCACCAGCGCCGGCGGCAGCACCTCGGTGTAGCCGTGGCAGCTGGTGTGAAGGTCGAGCATGTAGCTCGCCAGCGCCCGCTCGAGCGCGGCTCCGACGCCGACAAGAACCGCGAAGCGCGCACCTGCAATGGTCACCGCCCGCTCGAAGTCGAGGATCCCGAGGGCGGGGCCCAGGTCCCAGTGGGCCTGGATCTCGAAATTGAAGGTCCTGGCCGTGCCCCAACGGCGCAGCTCGCGGTTCGCCGATTCATCCGGACCTTCAGGGACCTCGGCGAGAGGAAGGTTCGGGAACGCCCTCTCGAGCTCGTTCAGCTCGTCTTCGAGGGATCGAGTCCGTTCCTCGAGGTCCTTGACCCGGTCCCCGACCTTCGCCATCTGGGCCTTGGCGGCCTCGGCCTCGTCGCGGCGACCGTCGCGGTAGAGAACGCCGATCTCCTTCGACCCCGCGTTGCGCCTCGCCTTGAGCTCCTCGAGCTCGACGAGCAGGCCCCGCCACTCGGTGTCCACCTCAAGCAGGCGGGCGAGCGGTGCGTCGCTGTGCCGGAGCTCGAGCATCCGGCGAACGCGTTCCGGGTCGTTGCGGAAAAGATCGCGAGAGAGCATCCCGTCCTCCGAGGGGCGATCCTACCTCAGATCGATCGTGGAGGCGGTGTTATCGAGGATGAGCGGCAGCTGGCGGAGGGTGAAATCAGGACTCCGACGACCATTTGGGGACATAGATTTGCGTGCCTCGGCGGGTTCGGGCAATCTGATCGACGAGAGCGTCGAAGTCCGTCGGCTTATTGACGAAGTCGATCTCGTCGGTGTTGATCACCAGCAGCGGGGTGTCGCGATAGTGAAAGAAGTAGTACGAGTAGGCCTCGCTGAGTCGTTCGAGATACTCAGGGTCGATCGAGCGCTCAAACTCACGCGCCCTCTTTTCGATCCGTTCGAGCAACACCGGTACTGATGCCTGCATGTAGATCACCAGGTCGGGGGTTGGCACCTCCTGCTCGAGAACTGGGTAGAGCTTCTCGTAGATTCTGAGATCGGTGTCATCGAGATTGAGATAGGCGAAGATCCGGTCCTTTGGGAAGCTGTAGTCGGCGAGGACCAGACGCTGAAAAAGGTTCATCTGCGCGATCTCGCGCTGCTGCTGGAAGCGCGACAGCAGGAAGTAGATCTGGACCTGGAAGCTCGCGCCCGGCCGTCCTTCGTAGAAAGCCGGGAGGAACGGGTTCGTGATGTCCTCGAGGATCATGACGCCCTCGAAGCGCTCCGCCAGAAGCTGGACAAGCGACGTCTTGCCGACCCCGATGGGACCCTCGATCGCGATGTGCCGGAATGGGAGCTTGCGGCTGCTCATGAGGACTCGCGCATCTTAGTACAGCCGTCGGCGGCGTTGCCAGGTGCGACGTCAGCTCGTCGCTTTGGCGATCACGAACAGGACCAGCATGATGACCGACAGCATCCCGTTGGCGGTAAAGAAGGCCGCGTTGACGGCGCTCAGATCGCTCGGGCGGACAAGACGATGCTGCCAGAAGATGAGCGCTGCCGCTGCCGCCACGGCCGACAATCGGATCCACCCGCCGCCGGCTGCGACCGCAAAGACGGCAAAGCCGATCACTGCCAAGGCGTGGAATCCTCGAGAGACGGCGAGGGCGTGTCCGGCGCCCAGTCGTGCCGGCAGCGAGAACAGACCGTGGCTGCGGTCAAAGGCCTCATCTTGGAGAGAGTAAATGGTGTCGAAGCCGGCCACCCAGAAGGCAACGGCGGCACCGAGAATCGCTGGCGGCCACGCCAGCTCAGATGTTTCCGCGACCCAAGCGCCGAGGGGAGCGAAACCCAGGGCCAGTCCGAGCCAGAGGTGGGCGGTAGCGGTGAAACGCTTCGCATAGGAGTAACCGAGCAGCCACGTCAGGGTCGGCGGAGCGAGAACCAGGCAGAGTCGGTTGAGCATGCCCGCTGCAACGACGAAGGTCACGCTGGCAACCACTGTGACGGTCCAGGCGAAACGCCGGCTCAGCCGGCCGGCGGGCAGTGAGCGCCCGGTGGTTCGCGGGTTGGCAGCGTCGATCTCGTGGTCGACGAGCCGGTTGAAGCTCATGGCAGCGGTCCGAGCGGCGACCATTGCAACCACAATCCACGCCCAGGTGCGGGGGGCCGGCCAGCTCGCGCCGGCGGCTGTGATGAGCGACATCAGCGCAAAGGGCAGGGCGAAGATCGAGTGCTTGAAGGCAACCATACCGGCCGCCTCACCCAGATGGACCGACAGAGACGCTACAGGCGGTCGGTGGTCAGTCTCCGATCCGAGCATGGCATCGCGCATCGCCGGAGTATAGCGGCAGCGGAGTGGACCTTGTTTCGACCCGAGTGGAGAAACATCTGACACTGACAAAATTTCTTGCACCGTCACGGAGCAGGGTTTCTCGCCCACTCGTCAAGAAGTTTTGTCAGTTGGCGGTCCGGACCGACCTCGATTCAATTCCTAATAAGCCATTCTTTTTCAATAAATTAACGTCGTAATTGCCGAACTGGCACGGATCTCGCCATGAATGTGGGCACCAACGGCAAGAGGAGGTGCCCATGAGATTCACCTGACAAACCCGAACGCCGATCATTCGCCCCGAACACCAACTGACACATGGAGGAGTTCAAAATGATCAGGAAGACCGCATTCGTTCTCATCATCGTCGTTCTGACAGGATCGCTGTTGGCGATGGCGAACGACGCCCCGACGGGGGTTGTCAACATCAACACCGCTGACGCCACGCAGCTTCAGCTCCTGCCGCGGATTGGTCCCGCCCTTGCGGACAGAATCATTGCGTTCCGCGAGGCCAACGGTCCGTTCGGGAGCGTCTCCGAGCTGGTCGCGGTCAAGGGGATCGGCGAGCGTTCGCTGGCCAACCTCGAACCCTACGTGACCACCAAGGGGGCCACCACCCTGGACACCAAGGTGAAGCTGCCGAAGAGCCCAACGAACGACGACGCCTGAGGCGTCGATCGACGATCAACCAACCAACAGCGTGGACGGGATGCGGCCCTTCGGGGCCGCGTTTTTCAGGCGGTCGGCTTGCCAAGCCTCCGCCGCCGGTAGGGATGACGAAGGAGGACGACATGAGGAAAAACGCGCGCTGGCGCCAGACATGGTTTGCCCAGCTCGGGGTCTCGACAAGCGAGCTTCTGGCGGCGACAGCCATCACCGGCCTGTTCGTGGTCGTCGGGGTTCCGACGCTCAACGACGCACGAAGATCGGCGGCTCTCGAACGGGCGACAGCTCAGGTCCATGGTCTGTTGGTTCGGAGCCGGGCGGTGGCAGTGCTCCACGCTCGCGCATGCGCCGTCATCTTCGACCGCGCCAGCGACGGCAGCTGGCGGTGCACGGTCGCGGAGGACGGCGATGGCGACGGAGTCCGCCGGAGCGATATCGTGAGTGGCCGCGACCCCATCGTGGACTCGGTCGTCACCCTTGAAGCTGGCGGCGCCGGCCCCGGCATCCTCGGGGTCGGCTCGATTCCGGATCCTTCGGGTCGCGGGACTCTCGGGGGCGACCCGGGCGATCCGATTCGTGCCGGCCGGGGCGACATCATCACCTTCAGCTCCCACGGGACGGCGACTCCGAGCTCGGTTTACTTCACCGATTTCAACGCACGGATGACGGTCATCCGCGTCTACGGAGGAACCGGCCGCATCAACCGTCTGACGTGGCGCCGGGGGTGGGACGCGTGGCGGCAGCGATGAGCCGGTTCAGCCGGCACCACGCCGGTGCGATCGATCGCGCCGGGCGCTGCGGAACTCGTCCTCGACCACCTCCTTCGGGCTCGCCGCGACGGCGCCGAGGAGCACCGACCTGACCACGCGGGCGCCGCGGCGGACTCTGGCCCCGTGGGCGACCACGGCCGAGGAGACCTCGGCCCCGGCCTCGACCACGGCATCGCGGCCGACGACAGCAGCAGCGACCGACGCCGTCGGATGGACGGTGGCGGAAGGGTGAACGATCCGGTCATCCCGGAGCCGGGTGAGCACGGCTTCGAGGTAGGCGGCCGGCGTACCGATCTCCCGCCAGTGGCCCGAGACCACGACGCCGCCGAGGCCCCGGCGAGCAAGGGCAGGTTGCCACAGACGGGCCGGAACCTCTCCCGGTCCGGGCTCGATGGAATCGAGTGCACGCCGCGAGATCAGCATCACGCCGGGGTAGACGAACGGGACCTCATCGTCGCTGGGCCGACCCGGCGGCTCGATGCGGGTGACGAGGTTGTCGGCATCGAGCAGCACCCGCGACCAGCGGCAGGGATCCAAGTGAGGCAAGAGCGCCAGCACGACCTCGAGGTCATCGTCGGCGAGGCGCTCGAACACAGGCGCGAGATCGAGGTTGAGGAGACCGTCGCCGTTGACGACGAGGACCGGCCCCGAGGTGCCGAGAAGACCGCGATCGCGGGCCAGAGCAAGGCCGCCTGCTGTTCCCATGAGCTCGTGTTCGCGGGAGACGACGACCGCGCAGCCGGGTTCGGTCTCGGCCAGCGCCGCCTCCATTTCGTCGTTGAGGTGCCAGGTGTTGACAACAACCCGGTTCGCTCCCGCGTTTGCAGCGAGGCGAAGCGGCGAGGCGATCACTGCCTCTTCGACCAGCGGCAGGGCCGGCTTCGGAAGCGCGTCGGAAAGCGGACGCATCCGCTCACCACGGCCGGCGGCCAGCACCATGGCGGCCTCGATCATGGCTCGAAAACCATGTCGCGTCCGAGGCCGAGCTCCGGATGGCGTCGGCAATGATCGCGCCACAAGCTGACATAGGAACCGGCCACTGCCGCTGCCGGATCGAGATCAATCCGGCGGGCAATGGTTTCGAGAGCCTCCGCCGGACCCTCAAGCTCGACGAAATCGCCCATGGGAGTCCGGTCGAGCTCCACCCGAACCTCGTCCAGGAGCCAGCTCTCGCGCCACTTATCGTACCGCATCTGCGGCTCGAATCCGAGCGCGGCGAACAGCTCAACGAGGCGCTCGCGCGAGGCCACCACGAGCTCGATCTCGCGCCGTTCTTTGACCGTGCCGCGGAAGCTCGCCGGCCCCTTGAAGGTCAAAATGTTCGCCTCTCCCAGCTGGCGGACCCGAAGCACCTCGCCGGCCGTTGAGAGCCGACCATCGGCGGTGTCGAAGAGGACGTTCACCTCGTGCTGTGGCGCGTGAAGCCGTTTGGCGCCGGCGGCCGCCAGCCGCGCGCGTGGGTCGGCGAGGCCAGGAACCGGGATTTTGAGCTCGCGTTCGATCATCGGGCGAGCTTAGCCGGTCGCGGTCAGCCGGCCAAGTGGCGGGCGGCCGATCGACCGCGGCAAAAGTCTGGTGAGTCGTCCGGGTCCAGCGGGAGGCGACCCGCTTTGAAGCGAGATGTGTACCATGGCGTCATGCACCACGTCGTGTACGGCACCGCCGGTCACATCGACCATGGCAAAACCACTCTGGTCAAGGCTCTCACGGGGACCGACTGCGATCGACTACCCGAAGAACGGGAGCGCGGCATCACCATCGACCTCGGCTTTGCTCAGCTCGCCAGCGAAGACATGCAGCTGCACTTCGTCGACGTGCCTGGTCACGAGCGTCTCGTCCACACCATGATCGCGGGTGCTTCAGGTATCGACCTCGCCCTGCTCGTGGTGGCGGCTGACGAAGGCGTCATGCCCCAGACCCGCGAGCACCTCGAGGTCATCCGTCTGATGGCGGTACCCGGAGGCGCGGTCGCCCTGACCAAGATCGACAGCGTCGACGCGGAGCTGGTCGAGCTTGCGGTCGAAGAGCTGACAGAGTTCCTCGCTGATACTCCGTTCGCCGACGCCCCGATCGTTCCAGTGTCGGCGGTCACCGGACAGGGTCTTGACGAGCTCCGGTCAGCGCTGCTCGAACAGGCCGCGCGAGCTCGCCCGCGTCAGGTCGACGACCGACCCTTCCGCGAGGCAGTCGACCGAGTCTTCAGCATGACCGGAGCCGGGACCGTGATCACCGGAACGTCCCTGTGGGGTCGTCTCGAGGTCGGGTCCGAGGTCCTCGTTCTGCCCCGAGGCCGGAGGGCACGAGTGCGCAGGCTTCACGTCCACGGCCACGAGCGACAAACGGTAGAAGCGGGAGAGCGGGTTGCGATCAACCTCGCCGGGCTCGCCCGTGACGAGATCGAGCGCGGCCATCAGGTGGTAACGGTCGGCGACTGGCAGCCTACACGGCTGGTCACGCTCCAGCTGGAGCTCTTGAGCTCGGCCCCTCACCCCCTGGACGAGGGAGACGAGCTCGAGGTTCATGCCTTTGCCGACCGGGTCCCGGCACGGGTCGATCGTCTCGCCGAACGCCCGCTCGCCCCCGGCGCGACCGCGGTCGCGCAGCTTCGCCTGGCGGAGGCAATGCTGCTCTTTCCCGGCGATCGGATCGTGCTTCGTCGGCCGGCGCCTGTCAACACCTTTGGCGGCGGCGTGGTGTTCGACGCCCACCTGCCTCGCTGGCGTCGACGGGACAGCTCGGCCCTCGAAGGCCTGCCCGAGCCTCGTCGTCAAGAGTGGCCCGCGCTCCTGGGCTGGTGGATCGATCAGGCTGGGCTGAAGGGAGCCACCGCCCACCATCTCGCAGGACGGCTCGGTGTGGTCGATGACGCGGTCGAAGCGCCCATCGGCCGCCTTCTCGACCGAGGGACGGTGGCGGCGCTGCCGACCCAACCGACAACTCTGGTTGCGACAGGCCATCTCGCCGCTCTTGCCAAGGCCGCCGCTGCCGAGCTCGAGCGGCGGTTCGCCGGAGTCGACGTGTCCGCGGGCGTTCCGACCCGCGACTTCTCGGCGACCCTGTTGCCGCGACGAGCCCAGGGCCTCACGGGCGTCTACCTGGATGAGCTTCGGCGCCGAGGAGTGCTCGACCTCGCGGAGGGCAGAGTCGTGCCGCCGGGCAGCGACAAGCACATGTCGGCCGCCGGGGAGGAGCTCACCCGGAAGGTCGAGGCCCTGTACCGGGACCGCGGTTTCGACGCGCCGCCGCCGGTCGAAGTTGCGACAGCGCTCGGTGCCCGACCCGCTGCGATCGAGGGGATCTGTGGCTACCTCGTCCAGCGGGGACGGCTCGTGCGCCTCGACGGCAAGTACCTGATCCACCGGTCGGTGCTCGACGAGGTGGCGAATGCTGTCAGCGGATGGCAGGGCGACCGCTTCGGGGTCGGCGAGTTCAAGGACCGGATTGGCTTGACTCGGAAGTTCGCGATCCCAGTGCTCGAGTGGCTGGACTCCGAACGCGTGACCGTCCGCGTCGGCAACCAGCGGAAGATTGTCCGACGCCGAAGCTCCTGAAACTGAAGGGTTTCAGTCTCCAGCAGCGGGTGGCTCGAACCTCCGCTCGCGGAGGACCCGGACACCGGTCGAGTCGAGGCTCGAAAGATCGAGTCGGGCGCGGGCGGAGTACACGACCCACGCCTCATGAGGCTCACCGTTTCGTCGCGCGGGCTCGAGTCGCCAGGTCGCGAGAAAAGCTGACAGCCACGGGTGGAGTCCCGGCTCGAGGTTGAGGGGCACGAAACGGTCGCAGCGTCCCCCTTCGGTGATGTGGAGCAATGCCCGCACCGCAATGTCAGCCTCGCGGCCGTCAGCCCTGACTTTGATGCGGCGGGGGGCCGCAAACGTCACGAGGTTGTCCTGGTTCTCGTACGGTGCGCGGAGCAGAAGCCCGGACGGGGCCACCTGCGACGGCGCCGCCGGCTCCGGCGGTGCGCCCGGGTCCGGCAGCTCGAAGCTCGGGTCGCTCACGGCGCTGTCCTTCACTCGGCCTTCCATCCCGATGCCGAGGACGACCCACGAGCCCACAGGACCGCGACTCGTGGTTCCCGACTCGAAACGCGTCTTCCCCAGCTCGTCGAGAATCGGGGTGGTGAGATTCGGGAACGGCAGCTCGAGCGGCACGCCACCGAGGCAGTCACCCTTCTGGTCGACGTAGGCGGCCACGACCGCCACACCCGCGACATCCAGTTTCCTCGGCGCCGTCGAGCTGAGCAGTGTCGGCAGATGGTCGACGGCGATAGCGAAGGGGTTCGCAGGCTCGAGCTCGACCACAGGGACCGGAAGCGGAAGGGCGACGTCGATCCGTTGTTGCCACGCCCGGGGCGGACCTCCCTGGGCGCACAACGGTTGTACCAGAACCAACAACGCCGCCCCGGCGGCGTGCGCGAGCCTCATGGCGTCATCCTACCACGTGCCAGGACGCGAGTCGGACCGTTACACTGGCGAGGAATGGCAGGGCAGCGCGGGACGGGCGGCGGCGCGAGCGGCAGGGGTGACGGTGTCGCCCTTGCATGGTTTGTCTCAGCCCACGGACTCGGTCATGCCGCGCGCGCGGCAGCCGTCATGGCAGCCACCTCCAGACTTCGTCCCGACCTCCGCCACCACGTCTTCACAACCGTACCGCGGTGGTTCTTCGACGACTCACTTCCGGATTCCGACGTCCGGATCCACCGCCTCGACTGCGATGTCGGAATGGTGCAACGAGACGCCCTGTCCGAGGACGTCGACGGCACGGTCGAAGCACTCAGCAGCTGGCTCAGCGCCAGCACCGCCCTCCTCGATCGCGCGTCGTCTCGAATCGTGGCCGCCGGATGTTGTGCCGTGATCGCGGACATCGCGCCCCTCGGCCTGGCGGTCGCTCGGGCTGTCGGTGTACCCGCGGTGCTGGTCGAGAACTTCACCTGGGACTGGATTTACCACTCGTACCGCAATTCCGAGCTCGAGAAGCTCGGCGCCCGCCTGGCGCAGTGGTTTGAGCTGGCGACCCTGCGAATCCAGGCCGAGCCGGTCTGCGATCGGCGAGTGGAGGCGGTCCAGGTGCCGCCGGCGAGCCGTGCCTGCCGATCGGGCCGGGACGAGGTACGGCGCCGATTGGGGGTCCAACGCGGGCAACGTCTCGTGCTGATCGGTCAGGGCAGTACCAAGCCGGACAGGTCGCGACTCACTGACCTCGGCCTGAACCCGGACAAGATGCTGATCGTGGTGCCCGACCCGGCGGCGACGGCAATGGTCGCGGCAGGCGGCATTCTGACGACGCCAGCCGCGGGCGGACTGTACCACCCCGATCTCGTCGCGGCCTGTGACCTGGTGATCGCCAAGCTCGGGTACAGCACCGTTGCGGAGGCGGTTCGCGCCGGAACTCCGTTGGCCTATTTGCGGCGACCGCGATTCCCCGAAAGTCCGATCCTGGAAGCCTTCGTTCGTGAACGCCTTCCGTCGATGCCGCTGTCCTCGGACTGGCTTGACGATCCGGCTTCAGGATGTCTCCTCGAAGGTTTAACCCGATCCCCTCGGCCGGCAGTCGACCGCGGTAACGGCGCCGATCAAGCGGCCGCGCACATCCTCCGGCACCTTCGGCTGCGGTTCTGATGACCGGGTTCGCGGGGCAGCCACTCAGGAACGAAGGGGGCCCACCATGGAGCCCAGGCAACCTGCGGCACTCGCCGTGTTCCTCCTGAGTGCTGCTCCCTTCCGGGCCTGACACGGTTCGGAGGGCGGCGATGCACAGGGCCCGGACTCCATGGTGGGCTCCCGACAGTCACCATCTGGCGGAGAGGGCGGGATTCGAACCCGCGGTGGAGTTACCCCCACACACGCTTTCCAAGCGTGCTCCTTCGGCCTCTCGGACACCTCTCCACGCTCGTCGAGTTTTCATGGCGGAGAGGAAGGGATTCGAACCCTTGGACCTCGTGAAAGGTCAACGGTTTTCGAGACCGCCCCGATCGACCACTCCGGCACCTCTCCACACGGGGAGATGCATTCTACGATGTTCCCCGTCGTTTGGCAAAGAACTCCCCGAGAAGGGCGCGGGCTGCGTCGGCGTCGAGGCCGCCTCGATGGGCGAGGACCGGACCAAGCCGACGATCGCCGGCCAGATCGACCACCGAGCCGCACGCTCCGGCCACCGGGTCCGGGGCTCCCCAGACGACCAGATCGAGGCGAGCCTGACGGCAGGCGGCGGTGCACATGGGGCACGGTTCCAGGGTCACGTAGAGGGTGCAGTCGTCGAGCCGGAAGTCGCCGTGCTCGGCAGCCGCCTGTCGTAAGGCGAGGATCTCCGCATGGGCGGTGGGGTCGTGCAGCTCGCGTCGGCGGTTGCCCGCCCGGGCGATCACCGTACCGGACCGGACCACGATTGCGCCCACGGGAACCTCTTCGCGCTCGGCTGCAGCAACGGCCTCCCGCATCGCTTCAGCCATGAAGCGGCGGTCGTTGTCGTCCCAGACCCACTCGGGGAGCATCGAAGCGACGATAGCACGCGGTCAGGGCATTGGCGAAGGGCGTCGAGCGAACGCAGCGCAAGAGAACAACGAAACCTCACCGGGTTTGGGAAACCGGCGCGACCGGACGGGGCCTCGTCTACTTGATCTCGACCCGATCGCCCACCAGGACCGACAACCAGCTATCGGTCAGGATAGCCGTCGAGTAGTGCTCCTCCACGGTCAGGATGCCAAGCTCCCCCATGACCAACCTCGGCATGCCCGCGACGGGGTTGTCTCGGAAGATGGTCGCGAACTGACCCGGGTACACGCCTTCAGCCGACCCGAGGTCGACGAAAACCAACCAGCCCCCTCCGATCTCGATCTGGTCGTCACGGGTGTAGATGATGGAGCCGATGGGCTTGCCGTTCGGGACGTCGCAACGGTCGGTCGGCTCGGGGTCGATGACCAGCGGCACCGGGATCGGCCGGTACGGCTGCAGGACATTGCCGACGTCGATCGGGTCGCAGGCGTAGGTGATCTCGGCGATGGCGGTGTTCTCCTGGGCGCACAGCACCTTGACCTGACCGATCATGCTGTAGACGATGCCGAGAAGCGCGTTGGAGGCCACGTGGTACAGCGGACGGATCCGTTGGAGCACAAAGAAGCGATCCCCGGCAGCGACGCCCTGCTCCACACCACCGTCGATGTAGACGATGTCCCCTTCGGAGAACGAGTCCTGGAACGCGACTCTCTCGGCCGAGGTGATGGAGAACGGGAACACCGACTCATCCTCGACCAGCTTGGCGAAGCAGTAGACGTCCGCGGAGCTTCCCAGCGGTCGCGGTTCGCCTTCCACCACCCCGAGCTCCTCGTCGCTGGGAATGGCCTCGCCGGTCATCTCTGACGTCACCGTTTCCCCGGGCTCGACGACCTCTTCAGAGGTCTCCGGCTGCTGGACCGCCACGTCAATCACGACCGGGTCGCCCGGATAGATCCAGTGCGAGTCCTTGATGTAAGGGTTCCGCTCCCACAGCTGCGGCCACAGATACGGATCCCCCAGATAGGCGGCGGCGAGGTCCCAGAGGGTGTCGCCGCGCACGATGGTGTGCACGGTCGATCCTTCCGGAAACTCCGACGGCGGATCGTATGGTGTCCAGTGACCGTCCACCAGATGGAGCGGCTGTGGCGGAGGTGCGACTGCCTGCGCCATCACCACTGCCGGGAGAAGGAGGGTCGCGACGAGAACCGGGATGTTCGACTTCATAGGGTCTCTCCCAGTGTCAGAAAACACACTACGAGAGTAACCGATAGCGTAACTGTCGTCAATCTTCGATTTTCTTTGTGCGTTCTTCGACGAGCTTTTTGTAGCGTGCTTCAGCCTCGTCCAGCTTCGTTTGGATCTCTGAAATCCGCTCGTTCACGAGCTCGATTTTCGAGTAATCCGGGTAGTTTTCCTGGATGTATTCAAGCCGCCACTGGGCGCCAAACCAACGCCTATTCCGGAAGTAAAACGAGGCAACAAGCCACTCGTGTTCGGCGAGTAACTCCTTGAGACTGCCCATCCGCTCCTCGGCGTCGGGAGCGTAGCGCGAGTTCGGGTAGAGGTTGACTAGTTGTTGATAGGCGCCGAGCGCTTCTCGGATCGGACTTAAGTCTCTGTCAGGACGCATCTTGCGGGCACTGAATGTATGTCCGACCATGAGTAGCGCGTAGTCGCGATCGGGGTCGTTTGGGTACCGATTCGCGAAGTCACGGTAGCGAAGACGGGCTTCTGTGAGGCTGGTCACATCGTTCTTGGCCGCGTATGTGTCAGCCACCCGGAGAGCCGCTTTGTGACCCAGTGGGTCGTTGGGAAACGAGTCATAGACGAAGGCGAACAGCTGTCTCGCCTCCGTGTACTTCTTGTCGCTGTAGAGGGCTTCCGCGCGTTCGTAAATGGTGGTCTTGTCCAGGTTCGACAGCTCTTCGAGGAGCTGCTCCTCCTTGGAGGCTCTCGAGGAGCAGGACAACGTGACGAACATCACCATCAACAGTAGGAGGAAAACAACGTTTCGTTTCATCGTTCGAGTCCTTGCATTGCGGCCTGCCGGAGCGTCCGAAGCGCGGCCGCGCGATCGGCCTCGCCGAACACCGCAGAGCCGGCGATCAGGGTCGTCGCTCCCGCCGCCGCCAGAGGTCCGGCCGTGTCGGCGTCGACGCCTCCGTCGACCGAGATGTCGAGCTCGCGATCCCTGGAACGAGCTCTCAGCCGACGAATCTTGTCCAGGCTCGATGGGATGAAGGCCTGACCGCCGAAACCGGGGTTGACCGACATCATCAGGACGAAGTGGAGATCGTCGAGGATCTCGTCGAGGGCGACGAGGGGGGTCGCAGGGTTGATTGAAACTCCGGCCTCGACCCCAGCCTCCCGGACGATCGCAACCGTGCGATGGAGGTGGACGCAGGCCTCAGCGTGGACGGCGATTCTGCGGACACCGGCGGCGGCCAGAGCGGGGACGAGCTGGTCCGGGTTCCGGACCATCAGGTGTGCATCCAGGGGGATCGTGGCGACCCGCGCGAGGGCGGCGACGACCGGAGGTCCGAAGGTCAGATTCGGGACGAAGTGGCCGTCCATGAGGTCGAGGTGGAGCAGGTCGGCTCCGGCGGCCTCGACGTCCGCAATCTCATCGGCCAGTCGAGCGAAATCGGCAGCGAGAAGCGACGGCGCCAGACGGATCGTCACCGACTCACCCAGACAGCGATGATGTCCGATCGTGACAACGGCGAGCCCGCCGCGGGGTACTGACGGAGGACCACGCCGGGTGCCAGACCCGGGTAGGCCACCTCGTGAATCTGTCCGATCCGGAGCCCGTTGTCGGCACAGAACCGCCGGATGGAGTCGAGACTGTGGGACAGCAACGATGGCATGACCCAGATCGGCCGGTACGGTGTGACATTGACCAGCAGGTTGACCTCGCTGTCGGGCGGGACCTCGGTTCCGGTCGGTGGGCCGCCGGCGATCACCTGGTCCGGTCCCCCCTGGCCGTCCACCGCGAACCTGCCGCCGAGCTTGAGGCCGGCCTGTTCGAGCGCCCGCTGCGCCCCCTGGAGCGACTCGCCCCGGATGTCCGGGACCGTGACCCGCTCGCTGCCAAGGCTCAGGCGAACGGTCACGACGGCGCCCGACTTGACCTGAAAACCTGCGTGTGGCCTCTGGTCGGCGATGGCGCCCAACGGCACCGACACCGAGTACACTCCCGGCTCCTCGAGCCTGACCTCCATACCGAGGTCATGGGCCGAGGTCCTCGCCTCGTCGAGGGTGCTGCCGCGCAGGTCGGGCACGGCGAGCGTTCCGCGGTGAACGGTGTGGACCAGCGCGAACCAGAAAACCACTGCCGCCACACAAAGGAAGACCACCAGGGCGAGCAACCGGACCGCCATCGCAGCGAAGAGTAGCACGATCGCCGACCCCCGGCCCGACCGGGGATGGGTGGCCGTTTCAGCT
>Ga0316576_10000313_pt1 | contig 21542 bp, 12 predicted proteins | sample S0NA_FD_203075 | JGI IMG/M metagenome (GOLD analysis project Ga0316576, IMG submission 203075) | Rhizosphere microbial communities from salt marsh grasses in Alabama, United States - S0-2_050615r3r5 | ecosystem: Host-associated > Plants > Roots > Rhizosphere | place: USA: Alabama | collected...
TTATCACACTTGGAAAGCTGATGAGGGAGGCCGGTTACCGGACCCATTATGTGGGGAAATGGCACCTGACCATCCCCATGTCCGATACGGCCCGGCATGGATTTATGGGGATTGATCACCCCGGGGCACATGGATTCGATGCAGAATATGCCCGAAGGGCTGTGGAATTCCTGAGCAAAAAACATGAAGTTCCCTTTTTCCTTGTGGTCTCTTTTGTAAATCCTCACGATTGCTGCCAGCTGGCACGGGGAGAGGATTTGTCCCGGTTTGAGGGGCCCATTCCCGAGCTCCCGGATCCTGAACATCTTCCGGCACTGCCTGCAAATTTTGAAATTCCGGAGAATGAGCCTGATTACCTTCGCATCTGGCAGGAGAAGGAGAGTGAACGTGTATACAGGTCCTTTTTCTGGACAAAAGAGGAGTTCAGGGAATACCAGTGGGGTTATTACCGGCTGGTGGAGAAGGTGGATTCATTACTGGCCGGTGTATTTAATGCAGCGAATGCTCCCCATCTGAAAGACAATACCCTGATCATTTTCTCCAGTGATCACGGGGACGGGGGAAGCAGGCACCGGTGGAACCAGAAAATGTCCCCGTATGATGAATCTGTCCGTGTTCCTTTCATCATGTCCGGAGCCCCCGTACTCCGAAAAGGGGAGACTGAATCCAGGCTGATTTCCGCAGGACTGGACCTGTTTCCGACCATTTGTGACATTGCAGGGATTGAACCCCCTGAGGGGCTGCGGGGAAGGAGCCTGCGGCCTTTTCTGGCCAATAGCCCGGGGATTGATGAATGGCGCAGATATGTTGTTACGGAATTAAGTCTTGGCAGCTGGGTGGACCGGTATCATGTGGATACTTTTCCCAAAGCACGGATACTGAGAAGCGAGGAATACAAATATGTTGTTTTTGACCGGGGAGAAATAAAAGAGCAGCTGACGGATATGCACTCCGACCCCGGTGAAATGAGAAATCTTGCGACTGACCCTGCATTCCGGGAGGTGCTGGAATTGCACAGGGCCTATCTGAGGGAGTGGATTGCTGAAACCAGCGACGCTTTCAACCTGACCGACGAGTAACTGAATGAATATCGCATAAGGTATCACTGAATAACCCGCACCAATGGCAAACCGCATCACCGTTATCTGTATCGCCGCACTTTTCGGCCTTAACCTTCTCCTTGCAGGCCAGTCCGATAACAGGGACATGGAAAAAGCGATTGCACCAGGTGCCCTGGAACATCCTTACCTCTTATTTGACCGGCAGGGAATGCAGAAGATGCAACAGGATACAGAGGCCGATCCGCACCTGAAGGAGATCAGGGACCGCATACTCAGGGAGGCTTACCGGTACTTGAAAATGCCCGTAGACAAGAATATGCCTGAAGGTGGTGACGCCTCACGGTTTTTCTCAGGAAATGAAATGCGGCGGTTTATGAGCTTGCATTACAGCGCTGCCCTGAATCTGGCCTTTACATACCAGCTCACAGGCAATAAAGATTATGCCGAAATGGCTTTCCGCCATGCAGAAATGCTTTGCCGGCTGGAGTCGTGGGTCTATCCGTTCCATGAATTTCCGCAGATCTACGATCGGGTCTGGCCCTGGAATGTGGATGACGACCAGGTGGTTTTCTCGTACGATTTGCAAACCGCCCGGATCGCCACCCACCTTGCGCTGGTGTATGATTGGATCTATACTGAACTGGACAAAGCCAGGAGGGACAGGCTGCGGGGTGCCCTGCTTGAAAAAGCCATCACCAGGGTTCGCGGCAATCTGGATTACCACTGGTGGTCAACCGCATACCGCTGCAACTGGAGCGGAATCTGCTATTCCGGAGCGGGCCTCGCTTCCCTGGCCCTGCTGACAGAAGACCCGCAACTCACGGACCTTGTTGCTGAGGCTTATGACGGGGTATCCGGCATGCTGGATGAGCTCGGGCCTGACGGCGGCTGGCAGGAAGGCAGGGGATACTGGGCTTATGGCATCGGGCATTCCATGTGGTTCATGGATGCGGTCAAACGGCTGACCGGCGGAAAATACAACCTGTTTCAACACCCCGGGTTGAAGGAAAATCCTGCAGACTTTCCCCTCTACACCATGACCGCAAATTTCGGTGACGGGCGGAGCGGACCGGTAGGAGATTCCTGGTTCATCAACAAACTGGTGACCGAAACAGGAGATCAGACTGCCGCCTGGTACGGGGAAAAATTTATCAGCAAAGGTCATGAGGTTTTCGACCTGATCTGGCCGGCCCCGCCGGTAAAGGGTGTTGAACCTGATCAAAAATCAAAACATTTCAGAGGAATTGACTGGGCCATCCTGCAGAACAGCTTCATGGACGATAGCACCTTTACCATCGCATGCAAAGCAGGATACAATGACGACCCGCATCACGGACACCTGGATTGCGGTCATTTCATTCTGAGCTACGCAGGAGAAAATTTTATCAGGGACGCCGGGAAGGCGACCTATGATGATTTCTATTTTTCTTCAGAACGGTGGGATTACGTAGAGGCATCCAGCGAGGGCCACAATGTCATTCACGTCAACGGAGAGAACCAGATCCCTGCCAAGTTAAAGGACCAGCCCTGGAAGGAGGGGGTGGGCGGTACCATTGATGATTTTCAAACTTCCGACACCCTGGATTACCTCTCCATGTCAAAACTGCACCAGGCATATCCCGGCGAACATATGATGGGGTGGCAGCGTCAGATCATATTAGAGAAACCATCTGTGGCAATTGTTCTGGACAGGATTGAGACCAGACCAGGTTCGGAGATCAGATCCCGCATCCACCCGGGTGGAACCCTGGAAATACTTGATCAATACTTCACGATCGAATCCTCAGGAATAAAGATAACCGTTGTTCCCTTCGCAGACGGGCCCATGCAGATCGAGCAAGGAAAACACGGATCGATCTCCGTGAATGATGATTCCGATTTCCGGTGGATCCCCTTTGTGGATGCAGTAGTGAATGCTGATAAGGAGACATGTATGATCGGTTTTTTGATCTTTCCGGATCAGAAGCGTGAAGAAACCGAGGCGCTGATCCGGTCCCTCCGGTTAGCCCAGGGAGAGGGGCAAGCGATCAGCCTCGGCTTCGAACTTGCCGGAAAGACCCACCTGACACATTTTCCGAAAAAGAAAGGATTCCATACGGACTGACCAATGAAGAATAAACTGTATACCTGTGCGCTATGCCTGGCCCTGATGCTCAGTGGCAGTTGTTCCCTGACGCCGGTGAAGGAACAGGAAATCACATTCACCCTCGACGATGCACTGGTAAAACTGGGAGCGGCACTGGAACGCCTGAATGATACGACCCTCAATCCAAGGACCCTGGAAGACGGCAATGTCCGGTTTGTGCCTTCCCGGGACTGGACCAGCGGATTCTTCCCTGGGATATTGTGGATGGCCTATGAGTATTCCGGGGACACATCCTGGCTGGAATCAGCAGACCATTACAGCATGAACATTGAGCAGGAGCAATACAATGGAAGTACCCACGATATGGGATTCAAGATGTATTGCAGCTTCGGACAGGGTTACCGGCTTACCCGGAATCCCCTTTACAGGGATATCCTGCTCCGGAGCGCAAATACACTGATCACCAGGTATCATCCGGTGGTGGGGTGCATACGCTCATGGGACCATAACAGTGACAGATGGGATTACCCGGTCATCATTGACAACATGATGAACCTGGAATTGCTTTTCTGGGCGACCAGAGTGACCCGGGATTCCTCCTATTATGATATTGCGCTGAGGCATGCGGAAACCACCATGAAGAATCACTTCCGGGAGGATGGCAGCTCATTCCATGTACTTTCCTATGACACACTCACCGGTGAGGTCGTCAAACGCAATACCCATCAGGGCTATGCCCATGGATCTGCCTGGTCCAGGGGACAGGCCTGGGGATTGTACGGCTTTACCATGACGTACAGGGAAACCGGAGATCACCGGTTCCTGGACCATGCCAGAACCATTGCTGATTTTCTCCTGGGGCATCCCAATCTTCCTGATGATAAAGTGCCCTACTGGGACTTTGATGCGCCCGGTCAACCGGACATTTACCGGGATGCATCTGCAGCAGCGGTCATGGCTTCCGCCCTCATTGAGTTATCCACCCATCTCCCCGGAGAAGGTTCGGCTTATGTGGAGGCCGCTGACTTGATACTGAGTGCATTATCTTCAAATTACCGGATAAAAACGGATGATGCCGTACCCTTCCTGCTGGACCACAGCGTTGGGCATCTTCCCGGGGAATCTGAAGTGGATGTACCCATCATCTATGCAGATTACTATTATCTGGAAGCATTGCTGCGGAAGATGAAACTCAGCGGTAGCTGGGAAGGAAGAAAGGCAAAGGTGATCATCAAGGTGGACGATCTTCGTTATAATCCCGAAACGGTGGTGTCTGAAAGATGGGGCAGGTTTGTTGATTATATGGAAAAGGAGCAGATTCCGGCGTCCATCGGGCTCATTGGTGAATCGCTTGAAAAAGGGGGTTCAGCATATTCTGACTGGATTGTTCAAAAACATGAAACCGGCCTGTTCGAATTCTGGAATCACGGTTACGATCATTCAAAAGGAGCAGCGGCGGGATCAACACAATGGGAATTCAGGAACAGAAGTAAGTCCGATCAGGCCCGGCACCTACAGAAAGCGCAGGAACTGGCAAGGGAGCATCTTGGATTTGACCTGGTTACCTTTGGCGCGCCCTACAACCAGAGCGACCAGATCACAGCGGAGGTCCTTGAATCCATACCCGAAATCACAAACTGGCTCTTTCCCCCGGCACATGTCCAAACATCGAAGAACAGGCTGGAGAGGGTCCCTGAAGTGAATATAGAATACCCGGTTCATCATCCCTCTTTATACCATTTCTGGAACAATTATTATTATCACTCTGACCGGGATTACGTGGTCATCCAGGGTCATCCAGATAGCTGGGATGACAGAAGGTTCGCGGAATTCACCGGGATTACCAGTTACCTGAAGACGTTGGGTGTGGATATCGTCCTTCCCCGAAACTCCGGGAATTGAAAGAAGACGATGAACAATTCCGAAGAATGAAAAATGACGATCAGTATGAAATGTAGAATTGCATCATTCATTTCCATGGTGCTGATATCTTTGCATGTTTCGGGAATGAATGCTCAGGATGGGAAGCCGTCTCATACGGAAGCAGGGGCAAAGCCACCAGCCACCATACATATCCAAAAACAGGACAGGCATATTCACATCAGGGGGCAGATGGACGGGCTGCCAGGACTGTTGGAGATCAGGTTTACCAGTGACCGCAACCAGTCGATCTCATCCTACCACGAGGTGTCATCCCGCCATCCCGATGCGGAGGAAATCAGAAAAGCAAGGCAAAATGAAACCTGGGATATCTTTTACCCCGTGGTTGATATCGTGCCTACCGGAAGCATGCAGGGCGTCGCGGGGTTCAATCAAAGTCTGCAGACACTTTATTCAATCAACGGCATGTTGAACCAGGCATTATTCATTATGATGGGCAGTAAAATAACCCTTGAAAATGAATATCTATTGAACTGGGAAAACAGCGTGTATATTGAATCTGAAGGGGCTCAAATGACCTCATTCTACCTGACTGATCAGGTTGAAGTGACCCGGGAGCTGGATCTGCGTTATGATCTTCTTTCCGCCTCCTGGAGCGGGGAGGTGGCCGTTTATTCAGTACCTGAGAGGGAGGAACTGGCCAGGGTTTCCATCGACGACTCCGCAATAAATCCAGCCCAGGGATCGCTCTCCCGTCTGTCCGGTAAAGGCTTGAGCAGGGAGCGATTGATCGCCTCCCTGGTCGCAACGCTCCATTATACCATGGGGAGCCAGGACAAATCAACCCGCAGCAAAACCCGGAACGGACTCTGCCTCTTCTACGATATGGAAGCAGAAACATACCGCAGGCCCACGTGGATCTGGGGTTGGGGGCCCTCCATAAAACTCCTGATTGAATCAGCGCAACTGGGAGAGGTGGTAAAATCAATTCCCCGTGAAACCCTGTTGAAAACTGCCAGGGATATCGGAGAAACCTCACTTGAATTCCAGGAGCTGGATCCGGATTCCCCGGCTCAGGGGATCATTATGAGCAGGTGGAGTGAAAACAGGGGAACGCTCCTGCAAAATTATGGATATGAAGAATATTACAGCATTGCTGATGCCCAGTTTCTTGCGGGGTGGGGATGGATACCACTGTACAAAGCCACAGGGGATGAACGTTACCTGGAAGGTGCAAGGCTTCTTACAGAAACCACCGGAAAACTGACCAGGGAGTTTGACATCATCCCCATGGACTACATGGTGAGGGCGGGGAAATGGAAGGAGTATGCATTGAACGAGCAGGGCTTCGGGACCGAAGGCATCAATGAATTATATCAGGTGGATCCCCAACCGTCATACCAGAAAACAGGCGATGAATACATGAAAATGCTGCTGAAGAAATTTGACAGTGAAAGTGGAATATGGAACAGAAGATACAACATTCCGGCGGACGAAAGAGTTCCCACGGCCTATCATACAAGAGGGGTGGGCTGGGCCATGGAGGGATTGCTTGCCGTATATGAACTGACCGGAGATGTTTTGTACCTTGAAAAGGCAAAAAAAATGGGCCGGCACCTGGTGAGCAGTCAGCTTTCAAATGGCAGCTGGTCCTATGATTTTCACTCAATGGACGAAAAGGAGATCAGTGAAAAGGGAACTGCCCTGTGGAGTCTGTTGTTCTACAAATTGTATGATTTCACCGGTGACCCGGAGTACCTGTCGGTAGCCCGAAAAGCACTTACATGGTGCCTGGATAACCAGTATGATGGTCCGGACCTTCACGCCCATGGAGGACTGGTGGGTTTGTCCCGGCAGTCCGGTGTGGTATACCGCCACTGGTTCCCCCTGACCTGCAGTTATACCTCCGGATTTTTTGGCCTGGCCGTACTTGAGGAATTAAAAATCCAGGAGTGATGATCTGTTTGGTTCAAAAAAATGGGAAACTCATGTACATACTGATTGCTGCCTTTCTTGTGATCCAGACCGTGGCCTGGTCTCAATGGACGGACCATCCAATGAGTTCCGGGTTACCCGACAAAGTCGGGGCATTTGAGAAGCCCCGTGTGTTGCAGCTTGCCGGGGCCTACTGGGACGAGGAGCCACAATCGGTGACAGACTTTATCTGTGAGCGAAGTGCAGGAGGTCCCAACGATTTTTATTCCGAAGGAGATTACTGGTGGCCCGATCCGGAGCATCCCGAAGGCCCTTATATCCGAAAGGATGGGCTCACCAATCCTGAGATATTTACCGCACATCGTCATGCCATGATCCGGATGTCGAAGATCACCGGCGTCATGGCATCTGCATACCTGCTGACCGGGGAAGCGAAATATGCGGAAAAAGCGATGGAACATTTCAGGGTCTGGTTCATCAATGATTCCACGCGGATGAATCCCCATATGCTGTATGCACAGGCCATCAAGGGAAGATTTACCGGCAGGGGCATCGGGATCATCGATGCGGTGCATCTTGTCGAACCCGCCCTGGCCATCAAATCCCTGGAAAACTCAGGTGCCGTCAGCATGGATGAAATGCAGGCCATGAAGAGGTGGTTCAGTGAATTTCTCTATTGGATCTATACCCATGAATACGGGATGTCAGAGATGATCCATCCGAACAACCATGGTACCTGCTGGGCCCTGCAGGCAGCAGCATTCGCTTATCTGACAGATAACCGGGGTATGCTGACCCTGGTCAGCAACCGGTATGCAGAACATCTTCTGCCCTCGCAGATGGCCGGGGATGGAAGTTTTCCGCTGGAGCTTGAACGAACAAAACCATACGGGTACTCCCTTTTCAACCTGGATGCCATGTCCGCGCTGGTGCAGATCCTCTCCCTCAGCGGCTGCGACCTTTTCACATACGCGACTGCAGACGGAAGGTCATTGAAAACAGGCATGGAATTCTTGTTCCCGTATGTAAGGAACAAGCAGAGGTGGCCTTACGGCGAGGATGTACTCTATTTTGATGCGTACCCTGTTCAGCAGGCTTTTTTATTGTTCGGGGCCCTGGCCTATGACAAACCTGGTTACCTTGAGGTATGGGCCTCACTTGAGAGTGATCCGGAAAACGCGGAGGTCATCCGGAACATGATCGTAAAAAATCCCATGCTCTGGATCGGGAGGGAACCGGGTGATCAGGAGTGTACATTGCTCACTCCATCAACCTCCGGAAATGGTGCTGAAACTCTTGAGCTTCCCGACGGGTTCTGGAGCAACAAAGGCAGTATCGCATTTGAACTGAAGCTATCGGAGCAGGCACTGAGTGAAAGCACTCCTTTACTTGACAGTCCGGTCCTGAAACTGACCCTTCGTGACAACTTCATGTGGCCGGAGGTCACCGCTTCACCCACTCCCGAAGGAGAAAGACGGGAAAGGGTGCAGTTCGCATTCTTTCATCCGGATCAATGGTATCATTTAAACATCACATGGGACGGTCCCGGGGCAAAACTGAGGGTATACCTCAACGGGGAACCACAGCAGAGGGTGATGGTGGATCGCTGGACGCAGGATCAGTTTTCCGGTCCCCTGATACTGGGAGGAGAAAGGGTGGAGATCAGGAATGTCGAGATCCTGGGCGGCTTTTCGAACGAAGAGATAGCGCGAAAACTGGTCAGTGACCTGGACCTGGTCCCGCTCTCAGGCGAAGGCCGCACCATCCACAGCGGGGGGCTTGACCTTGGGAACCACAACATACGGCTGGTCTATGAGACTGACTTCACAGACCCTCAAAAGATCGTACATGAGGAGGATCTCTTCAGGAATGGGAAACGAAAAAAACTCCCGAAAGATGCCCGGTGGGTGCTGGAGGGCCGTGCCCGTGCGGAAGTGAAAGACGGAGCCATGACCGTGACCAGTTCAACAGAAGGGATTGCCAGCGACAATCATGCAGTACTCTGGAATACAGAGGTATTCCCTGAAAACTTCCTGCTTGAATTTGACATGACCCCGAAGGATCCTGCGAGGGGTCTGGGTATCATCTTTTTCTGTGCCACTTCCAGGGAGGATGGGGGAAGCGTTTTTTCCGGAGGATTACCCAAACGGGAAGGGGATTTTACACGGTACAACCGGGGAGCCATCGACTGCTATCATACCTCCTACTGGGCCTCATCGGCCGGGGGAAGCCGACTGACCACCAATCTCAGGAAGAATCATGGATTTGAGCTGGTGGCACTGGGGGATGAAAAGATTGCGGCTTCGACGATGGATGACGCTGCTTCGCATGCAGGGCCATTCCATATCCGCCTGTTGAAAATCGACAACCGGATTGAATTGGAAACCATGGGGAAAAGGGTCCTTGTCTGGGAGGACGATGGACAAAAATACGGTCCGGTGCTGGGTGAAGGACAGATCGGATTGCGGCACATGGGACATGCGGGTCAGGTCATGTATCATTCCTTCAGGGTATATGAAGTGTATTAGAACATCGGGAAAGAGAGTTCCTCGATGAATGAAACCTTCTGCACATCCCTGTATTTCATGATGAAATCCTGAATTTCCGGATCTTTCAGCCGGTCTCCTGACATCCTGAGCACCTCCATGAGCCGGGAAAGCTGACCTTCCATCCCCCCCAGCTGCTCATAAGGAAATTCCTGCTCCCCGGTGAGGAAAGGAATCAGATAGGTAACGCCCTTGATGATGCTTCCTCCTTTCGGATTTTCATAGTGCCACAGATCCATCCCGAATCTTTCGGCCATGATGGCGTTCCGGAAGTGGTGAAGAAGGTTATAAATGGAGTAGCCCATGGCTTTGGTGCGCTCCAGTTCAAAGGGCTGGGACCCGTCAGCCTCAAAATGCCGGTCAATGCGCTTCATTTTTACAGAATCCAGGATCATAAGGGCAGTGGAATCGTCACCGGTGAACAGGGCAAAGGCAGCGACCTGAGCATCATAAGAGGTCCCGTGGTTGTTGTGCCACCTCCTTTCATCCCATCCTTTCTGGCTGGTCAGCAACCAGTGATTATATTCCTTGAACCATTGAACGATCGCGTCATCTTCCTCTTTTTTCAACGCCCCTGATCCGCGCAGCATGTCCACTGCTTCCACCACATCGATGAATTCATCGGTTTCAATGATCCCGATACCCCTGCCTTCCGTAATCCCGGGGATAGCCTGTCCATATTCAAGATGAGGATTCATTCTTGTCTCCGGTGAGAGGAACCAGGTCCTGATCCATTCCGATGCCGCTTCTGCATATTGCCGTTCACCGGTGTAGACCCAGGCAAGGGAAAAAAGGAAGACAGCCTCACTCATCCTGTTCAACAATGGTCCGTCGTACTCTGCATATTCCGGATTTCTCTTGCCATCATGCCGGATATACGGCAGCCCGTCCTTTTTGTCAGGATCCGGCCACCAGTAAGGACCCAGGCTGTAATAGTCGTGCTTGTCCCCGCTGGGGGGAATATATTTTTTATCCATGACGGATACGGGCTTACCGGCCAGCATTTCATCCGCCTTCAGGCGCAATTCGGTTAACGCTGTGGCAAATGGATCCAATCCCCTTTCCGCCATCTCTTTGGCCAGGATGATCTTGTTCAGATCATACAATGCCAGGTTGTTGAGGTACCCGAGAGATTCCAGGAATCGGGCCGCCTGCAGTGTCGTTTTCCTGTAATATTCAGCATGTCTGTAATTGAAAAACCCATGCCCCTCTCCTTCATAGAGAAACAGGTCGCACCGGTTCCCGGCCTTTTCCATGCTGGCCTTGTAATGTTCGGCTGTCGAAACAGGGATCAGGCGGTCCTCCGTGCCGAGGAATACGATCGTTGGCGGGGATCCCGGTCCGATGTTGTGCAGTGGGGAAATTTCAGGGTATCGCTCGCCTATTCGCTCGTATCCGTACCCCTCCGGGCCATTGTCAAAAACCGGATTAAAGAGAACCAGTGCATCCGGTGTTGAAGAGACGGAGAGATCCTCAGATGCTCCCTCCAGGCCGGGAACACATCCGGTGGCAGCCGCAAGATGTCCGCCTGCGGATCCTCCCGAGGCCACGATCCGTTGCGGGTCGATCTGAAGTTCACGGGCATGTTCCCTCAGAAAACGAATGGCTGATTTGGCATCCTTTACCGCCTCAAATGGTGTGGTCCCGTGCCTGGATTCCACCCGGTAATCTGCCCGGACCGCAATCATTCCGCGTTCGGCAAAAAACGCTGCCTGGGGCTTGAACTGGTCGATCGAACCCCCTTTCCAACCTCCACCAAAGAAGAATATGATCGCCGGATATTGCCGGTCTTTATCCATGTTCCCGGGATAACTGAACTGCATGACCAGCTGTACGGTATCAATGGTTTTGTAGACCAGTTGATCCGGTAAAGGATCGATCCCCCGATCCGGGGATGCCGGATAGATATTCAGTAATGTTGAGGCCGTTAAACACAGGATCAGAAAAATCCTGCTGAGGCCCGGCCTGACTAAAATGATTCTTCTCATACTCCTTGAATGACTTCCGGAGTTAAAACTATGAATTTATCACATGTGACACATCTCCTGATACAACTTCGAAAGAACTTGGGAAAACTTCTAAACATGTCCGGGTCAAAACTTCGTAGTTTTAGCCCGTCTGGAACGTCCAGAATGAACTCTGATCTCTATGTTTCTTCCTCAACGGTTCGCAGCAATGGCCCTGGTCCTCTCGGTGCCGCTCTTTTCAATGGGTCAGCAGGGGCAATCACTGAAGTGGTCCCCCGAACAGGTCTATTATGGGAGCGGGGGGAGACTCACCTATACACCGGATGAGAAAGGCAATGTGATCCCTGATTTCAGTCATGTCGGGTACATGTACGGGGATACCACGATCCCGGATGTTCCGGTGGTGGCAGAGGTCAGCCCGGTTGAAGGGGACGATGGTGCAAACATCCAGGCAGCCATCGATCTTGTAGAGGCCATGACTCCGGATGGTCATGGATTCCGGGGTGCCGTCCTCTTAAAGAACGGGACCTATCAGGTGACAGGGCAGCTCACCATAGGGGCAAGCGGGGTCGTCCTTCGCGGAGAAGGGAATACCGAAGATGGTACGGTGATTATCGCTGAAGGGACCAGCCAGCGAAGTCTGATCGTGATTGGCAACGGTTCAGACAGGAGCATTGATGAGTCCTCCCGGGTCCCGATCACAGAGGAGTATGTTCCGGTCGGACGTAAATTCGTGATTGTCAGTGATGCTTCTGGATTTACACCTGGAGACCACATTGCACTCTATCGGCCGGGCACGCAAAACTGGATATCCGATCTCAGAATGGACCAGATATCGGATCCGGATGGAACCACTACCCAGTGGACACCGTCATCATACAGCTTTTACTTTGAGAGACGGGTCATCAAAGTGAGTGGTGATACCCTCTTTTTCCGTAATCCCATGGTCATGGCCATGGAATCAACATATGGAGGCGGTGTCGTCTACAAAGTCCGGTTCGATCGTTTGCAACAGGTCGGGGTAGAGGATCTGTCCCTTCAATCGGCCTATGCTTCGGAAACTGATGAAAATCATTCCTGGAAGGCTTTGGAGTTCAACAGCATAGAAAATGGATGGGCCCGCAGAGTCACCTCCTGGTACTTTGCCTATTCATGCGTGTCTCTGGAAAAAGACTCGAGGCTCATCACAGTGCTGGATTGCCACTGCAGAGAACCAAAGTCAGCCATCACCGGGGGAAGAAGATACTCATTTAACCTCGCCGGATCGTTGAACCTCTTCAAAGGGTGTACCACCACAGAGGGCAGGCATGATTTTGTCACCGGCTCAAGGGTATGCGGGCCCAACGTTTTTACGGAATGTTCCGCTGCTAACGCACATGCAGATACAGGTCCGCATCACAGGTGGGCCATGGGTACGCTGTTTGATGTGATCCTTACAGATGGCGCGATCAATGTTCAGGACCGCGACGACTCAGGTACCGGGCACGGATGGGCCGGGGCCAACCAGGTATTCTGGAATTGTACGGGCGCATCATCCATCTGTCAGAGCCCATGGGTATCGGCATTGAATTACAATTTTGGATTTTTGGGGGATAAAGAACCCGGGAACCGGCCAGACAGGCCGGATGGCGTATGGGTAGGACACAACAGGCCCGGCATTTTTCCAGAATCCCTGTACGCAGCCCAGCTGGATTCCAGAATCAAGGATACCAGGCTGTTTTCTGTGTATTCAGAACTCCGGGCCACCAGTGATTCAAGCTTTATCATTGCCTTCAATATGCCATTCGATGGTTCCGCCATTCAACCGGAGAATTTCACGATTGGAGGATCCGCCGGATATGCAGGCAAAGAATTTTCCATTGAGATTCTAGAGGATACACTGGTCTCCATCGTATTCGACGGGATCGGAGTACTGCCTGCATTTTCAACGGTCATTGTGAAGGCAGTGAATATGACCTCAAGTCGGGGAGATTCAATTCTAGGATTGCAGCATGCCATTTATACGGAACCGGATAAGCGTCCAGTGGTGGAAGGGAACTCCCTGGAAGTGAATAACGAGGATGGATTCCTGGAAGCGGTAAGCAGCAAACCGGGAACGATCTACCTGGTGAAATACCCGGGGACCTACCATACCGTAGAGGATCTGGATCAGGCTGTCGCACAAAACCTGGGACGAAAAGAGGACGCTCCCGAGGCAGGCGCTTCAGTACCCATAGCCACAAACGGTCTGCCTGGCGGATATTATAATTATTATGCGGTGGATGAAGAAGGAAGGGTTTCGGAACCTGCGAATGCATGGCCGAAAGTGCTGCAGACAGGTCCGTTGACGGAGCTTTCATCCATACCGTCCAACCGTGGTTTTTCAATCTGGTCTGCGCACAGTATCCTCTATATCCGGCCTGACAGAACCACGGGAACTTATGGATTTCAACTCTTTGATATCTCGGGCAGGTTCATTGACAGAAAGAATGACCTGGTGGGCGAACAGCAGGTCCTCCTTTCTGATCATTACCAAATACTGATCATAAGAATCATCTGCAAAACCGGAGTAATCACCAGAAAAGTATTGTTGTCTCAGTAATTGCAGACATGATATCCTTTATGAAACCAATCCATCAAAAAAAGGTAAAGTGTTTCTGCCGGTCCTATTTATTTACACGCATGATACGAATAAGAAAATGAAAATAGAAACAGCCATTTTAGCAGCTCTTGCGATCATTCTCCATTCATGTACATCCCCGGATAAGGATTTTGCGGTCATCTTCAACGGGAAAGATCTGGAGGGCTGGGTAGTGAAGAATGGCTCTGCGCCTTTCACCGTTCAGAACGGAATGATCGTGGGGACTTGTGCAGCCGGCACGCCCAACACTTTCCTGTGCACCGAAGCGACTTACGGGGATTTTATCCTCACTTTTGAGGCAAAATTTGGGGAAGGGAATTCCGGCGTGATGTTCCGTGCACAAAGCAATCCGGGATACAGGGATGGCAGGGTACATGGGTACCAGATGGAGATGGATCCCTCCGCCAGGGCCTGGACTGGTGGAATCTTCGACGAAGCGCGGCGTAAATGGCTCTATCCCATGGAATACAACCAGGAGGCGAAAACCGCTTTCAGAAAAGGGGAATGGAACCAGTACCGCATTGAAGCCATAGGGAATAACCTTCGCACCTGGGTGAACGGGGTGCAGATGGCCGATCTCATTGACGATGTGGATGCCGAGGGTTTTATCGGTCTGCAGGTTCATAGTATCGGGGAAAATTCGGGGCTCGAAGGGGAAGAGGCGCTTTTCAGAAATATTCGGATCTGCACCTCCAACCTGGATCGATACAGAACTCCTGAGAATATTACGATCAAACAGGTCAGTTATCTGACCAACTCCCTGTCCGAACGTGAACAGGAGGAAGGATGGAAACTGCTATGGGACGGTGAAACCACTGCAGGCTGGAGGGGTGCGAGACTGGACCACTTCCCGGAAAAGGGCTGGAAAATCGAGGACGGGGTCATCAAGGTGGAAGGGGTAGACGGGGCTGAATCAGGTAACGGAGGCGATATTGTAACCGTGGAGAAGTATGAGAATTTCATCCTGGAAGTGGATTTTCGAATCACCCGGGGAGCCAACAGCGGGATCAAGTATTTTGTGGACCCCGGATTGAACAAAGGGGCAGGGTCAGCAATCGGGTGCGAATATCAGATCCTTGACGATCAGCTTCATCCCGATGCAAAAATGGGAAAAGATGGCAACAGGACTCTGGCGTCTTTGTACGATCTGATCCCTGCCAATGCGAAGCGATACAATCCTGATCTGAGGGAAAAGAGGACCAACGGGTATGATTGGAACCGGGCCATGGTAGTCGTTCAGGGGGATCATGTGGAGCATCATCTGAACGGTATCCTCGTGGTACAATATAATCGCTCCGGACAACAGTGGAAAGACCTGGTCGCCGGGAGTAAATATGCCGAATGGCCCGATTTCGGAGAGGCAAGAAAAGGACACCTCCTCCTCCAGGACCATGGGGACGAAGTGCATTTCAGAAACATTAAACTAAAGATCCTGTAAAGATGGTGTCAAGAAGAGATTTTGTAAAAAAGACCGGACTTGCTTCTGCCGGCATTGCCATGGGTGGAACAGTGGCATCTGCTCAAGGTTATCGGCGGATCATGGGGGCAAATGACCGTATCCGGTTGGCCATCATTGGATTGGGCAGACGCCTGGGAGCGTTCGTTGAACCCATCTCCAAAAAGGAAAACAATGTGGAACTGGGCTACCTCTGTGATGTGATGCCCTCCCAGCTCGAAAGGGCGGCAGAGCGGTTTTCCGGCCAGATCGATCATCAACCCGGACTGGAAAACGATCTTCGAAATCTGTTGGAAGATCATCAACTTGATGCAGTGATCAATGCCACACCCGACCACTGGCACACACCGGGATCGATCCTGGCCATGCAGGCGGGAAAACATGTTTACGTAGAAAAACCGGTAAGCCACAACATGGAAGAAAACCGCCTGCTCGTTCAGGCGGCGGGGAAATACAACCGTGTGGTACAGGCAGGTACACAGCAACGTTCCTCAGGACACACCATTGAAGCGATCAACATGATCCATGAGGGGGCCATCGGAAAAGCCTATAAAGCCGTGGCCTTCTATACCAACGACAGGGGTCGCGTTCCCAACCAGAAACCGGCACCGGTTCCCGGGGGCCTGGACTGGGACCTGTTTCAGGGACCGGCACCCCGCAGGGAATATTCGGAAGAGACCTGGAATTATAACTGGCACTGGTACGGATGGGAATATGGTACTGCAGAATCCGGGAATAACGGCACCCATGAAATGGACGTTGCAAGATGGGCCCTGCAGGTGGATTACCCGGAGCATGTGGTGGTGGATGGCCATAAAGGCCAATTCCGGGATGACGGATGGGAAATGTATGACCACATGGAAGCGACTTTCCGTTTTTCCGGCGGCAAATCGATCAAATGGGACGGACGAAGCAGGACAGGGTACGACACATACGGCGGGGGCCGGGGGACCATTGTCTATGGCAGTGAAGGAAGCGTATTTATTGACCGGGGTAAGGCCCTCTTCTATGACCGGGAAGGAAACGCTGTACAAACGATCGGTGGCGTATCCAGTGAAGCCGGAACTGCACTGGGAGGTGGAGGCTCCATGTCTACCCGCCATGTGGAGAATTTCTTCCAGGCGATACGTGGAAAGGAAACACTTCGTGCGCCTGTCGGCAATATTGCCATCAGCCATGCCATGGTACACTTTACAAACGTTGCCTACCGGATCGGGAATTCCTTTGAAGCTGGGGATTCCGGGATCATGCTCAACAGGAAGGCCATGGAACTCTGGAGCAGGAACTATGAGCCCGGATGGGAGATTACACTTTAACCAATCCAAGTATGAAAACAACCATGAAGAACTCATATCAACAATTGGCACTCCTCATTTTTTTGCTTTCAGGAGTCCGGACTTTCAGTCAGCCCTATCCCAATCCGTATCAACTGGTGGAAAATTGGGCCAAATTACCAGATGGACGAATCATGGGCGCGGTAGGCAAAGTAGTCGTGGATCCTGATGGAGAACATATCTGGGCGGTGATCCGTTGTGATGCTACCGAACCGACCAGGTTTGGCAATGAATGTCTTGACTCGGAACTTGATCCCATCCTGAAATTTGATCAGGAAGGCCATGTTGCACAAAGTTTTGGCGGAGGTATGTTTATCTGGCCGCATGGTCTGGCCGTGGACAATGAAGGCAATGTCTGGGTCACAGAGTCAGTTTCTGATAACAAAATCCCGGAAGGGGACGAACGGGGACATCGGGTCATCAAATTCAGTCCGGAAGGGGACGTATTAATGATACTTGGTAAATCCGGTATTGCCGGAAACGGAGATGATGAGTTCAATGCCCCCTCCGATGTTGCCATCGCTGAAAACGGAGATATTTTCATTGCCGATGGCCACAGTCAGAATACCAACAACAGGATTGTGAAATATTCCAAAGACGGAAAGTTTATTAAATCCTGGGGGAAAACAGGTTATGGGCCCGGTGAGTTCAAGTCCCTGCATGCCCTTGATATTGATCAAAGAGGCAGATTATTTGTAGCTGACAGGGGGAACAACCGGATTCAGATCTTCGACCAGGATGGAAACTTCATTGCACAATGGACCCAGTTTGGGAAGCCCAGCGGATTATGTTTTGACGAACACGACAATATTTACGTTGCAGATTCCGAATCGGATGTGGTTCAAAATCCCGGCTGGGAGATGGGGATTCGCATTGGTGACGCACATCTGGGATGGGTGCACTACTTCATCAAATTGCAAACCTGGGACCCGCGCAACAGGAAGACCAACGGAGCCGAGTTTGTAGCCGTGGACAAATATGGGAATATTTACGCGGGGGAGCCCGGACCGCGGAAATTACAAAAATATGTAAGGGTCCGGTAGTGAAACTCATGTTCAGTATTGCCGGAGCAGTCATACTGACTTTTGCGTGTCCCCCTGGCAGGAATCAGTGCTGCAGAGTCTGACAGGCGCAGATGATACCGAACAGTAAATAAAAACTAAAACCTGCTGAGATGAATCGTTGTACACCATTATTGCTGGCATTCTCGCTTTCAGGAGCCCTTGGATCCTGTACTCCCGAGGAAGAGAGCCCCAACATCCTCTTTATTGCAGTCGATGACCTGCGGACAGAGTTGGGATGCTACGGAAATACCCAGATCAAGAGTCCAAACATTGACAGACTGGCATCGGAAGGATGGATATTCAACAGAGCCTATTGCCAGCAACCCATTTGCATGGCTTCCAGAGCAAGTTTGATGTCCGGATTGCGACCGGATACATTGCATATCTACAACTGTGAGTCTCTGGAAGAGGATGCCCCGGGAATTCTGACGCTTGACCGGTATTTCAGGACCAATGGTTACGACATCTGGGCGTCAGGTAAAATATATCATTACGGAGTTGATGTTGATGCACAATTTGGCCAGGATTACCACAGGGCCCAAACAGAAGAGGTGGGCAGAGGTTATCTTTCGGAGGAAGCTTCAACCATTGTGGAGGAATACGATGACTGGTATCGAATGAACCGGGACCAGCCAGGGGGTGGGCGCGGGCCAGCCTTTGAGTGGCCCGATGTGCCAGACAATGCCTATCATGATGGCCGGATGACCGATATGGCCATTGAAAAACTCGCGGAGTACAGGAATTCTGATCGTCCTTTTTTTATGGCTATTGGATACAGGAAACCGCATTTACCTTTCAATGCGCCTAAAAAATACTGGGATATGTACGATGCGGATGCCATTGATCTGGCCGATAATCCGTATCCCCCTGAACATGCAAGCCCCTATTTTGACTACAATTTTGGCGAATTGAGAAATTATTACGGGATCCCAAAAGGAGAGGAATCCTTCACAGATTCGTTGAACCGGACTTTGAAGCACGGTTATTACGCATGTGTTTCCTACATAGACGCGCAGATCGGTCGATTACTGGATGGCCTGGAAGCCAACGGTTTGCTTGAAAATACGATTGTGATCCTCTGGGGAGATCACGGATGGAAACTTGGAGAACATGGCATGTGGTGTAAGCACACCCAGTTCCACGTGGACAATCACGTACCCATGATCCTGAGCGTACCGGGTAAGAAATCGGGTAAAACCGATGCCCTGGTGGAATTCGTGGATATCTATCCATCATTGTGTGAACTGGCCGGACTGGAATTGCCCAAACATCTTCAGGGAACAAGTTTTGTACCCTTATTGGAGAATCCTTCGCAACGATGGAAAGAAGGCGCACTGAGCTACTGGCCGGCAAGTGACAGAGATGATCCGGAAAAAGTGATCATGGGGTATACTGTGCAAACAGATCGTTACCGCTATACCGAGTGGGTCAAAATGAGTACAGGTGAACTTCTTGACCGTGATCTGTTTGATCATCAGACAGACCCGGGTGAGAATATCAGCATTGCCAAGGATGCGTCGAACGAGGTGCTCATGAAAGAGCTGAGCTCTTTACTGGACCGGGGAAAAGGATGGAAAGCCATTGCTGAAGGGATACAGAAGGACGGGCAAGATTGAATCATTGCAGATGGGACCATCACTTTGAATGAGTGTAGGAAAATCACATTTTATAAAGAGGTGATCCGGATCACCTCTTCGCGGATCTGCTCCAGCTGCCCCATGGAAGTGGAGGTGGCACCGCTGATCCCAACCGACCGGGCACCACGGAGCCAGTTGATATCGATCTCAGAGGGTCCGGAGATCCAGTAAGTGGCGGGGTTGGTCCTGAGTGCATGTTCATATAACATTTTACCGTTGGAGGAGTTCTTTCCGCTGACAAACAGGATCACATCGTGATCCCGGACAAAGTTTGTAAGCTTCGGTTTCCGGTTCTTCATCTGGCCGCAGATGGTACATGAGGACCGGAATTGCCCTCCGCTTTCTGATCCGTGCTCAGTCCGCACCATCTCCTGCATGGCCTTTTCCACCTTTTCAAATTCATCAGGATCCATGGTGGTCTGAGAGAAGAGGTGCACTTTTTTTCCCTGTTCGATGTTCCTGAAGTCATCCGGACCGGTCACCACGGTGGCATCTCCCTCCACCTGCCCCATCAATCCGATGGTCTCCGGATGGTCGGGCTTTCCGAAGATGACCAGCTGCTCCTTCGAACGGTCCAGCTGCCGGTAGGTATCCCTGATCCTCTTCTGCAGCCTGACCACAATGGGACAGGTCCCGTCGATCACCTCCACGCCGGCTTCCCGGGCGATCCTGTAGGAAGAGGGCGGCTCACCGTGGGCCCTGAAGAGCACCTTCCGGGATCCCAGTGAGGAGAGGTCCGAATGACCCACCGTCTTCAGTCCCAGGACCTCCAGCCTCTCCAGCTCGGCCCTGTTGTGGACCATCTCCCCGAGACCGTACAGGTGCTCTCCTTTCCGGAGCCTGGTGGAGGCCTCTTCGATGACACGCTCCACACCGAAACAAAACCCTGCCGATGCATCGATCTCTATCTTCATGATCCGGGCTTCTCCATCAGGGACATATACTTTTCCCGGAACCACTCCATCTGTTCCTCAACGGTGATCCGGCTGTTATCAAGGACCAGTGCATCCGGGGCCTTTTTCAGCGGGCTGTCCTCACGGGTAGAATCGATATGGTCCCGTTTCTGAAGGTTCTTACGTACCTCCTCCAGGTCGGCTTTCATTCCCTTTTCGATCAGTTCGCGGTAACGCCTCCCGGCTCGGACCTCCAGCGAGGCGGTCAGGAAGATCTTCAGTTCCGCCCCGGGAAAGACCACAGTGCCGATGTCGCGGCCGTCCATCACGATCCCTTTTTTCTCCCCCAGCTTCCGCTGGTACTCCACCATTTTTTTCCGGACCGGAGTAATGGCGGCAATATAGCTGACATGTTCCGATACTTCCATGGTACGGATCACATCCTCCACCATCCTGTCGTTCAGGAATATTTCCGTGCGCTGCTTCTCACTGTTGAACCGCAGGTCGAGCTCCACCCCGTCCAGCAGGTTCACGATCTCCGGGATTTCCGGGGCATCGGTATGGTCAAACAGCCCTGCCTCCATGGCAGCCAGCGTGACTGCCCGGTACATGGCCCCCGTATCGACATAGGAATAGCCCAGTTCCCTGGCGATACGTTTTGCAAAGGTACTTTTACCACAGGAGGAGTGACCGTCGAGTGCAATGATAATTTTCTGCATTTCAGCCATGGTTTGAAATTGGGAACAAAGATAGTGTTTTGGGGCAGGCAGCGCTCCCTCAGTTCTTCTTTCGGTAGAAATCAGAAAGGTTGGTGGTCAGCGAAAAATGGTTAGTCCCGCCCGCCAGGTGATAGGAAGCCCGCCCGAAGGCGATATGGAATTTGGATACCCTGAATCCGAATCCGAATGAGAACCCGACCATGCCCGGGCGTGCAGTGAGTTTCATCTCCTGCCTCCGTTTGTAATTGTAGCCCAGGTCCACATGGAAGTTTTGCCCGATGAGGAACTCCACACCAAAGACCATGTGTCGCATCAGCTTGTCCCCGAAGATGTCGAATCCGCT
>Ga0316576_10000314_pt1 | contig 21528 bp, 12 predicted proteins | sample S0NA_FD_203075 | JGI IMG/M metagenome (GOLD analysis project Ga0316576, IMG submission 203075) | Rhizosphere microbial communities from salt marsh grasses in Alabama, United States - S0-2_050615r3r5 | ecosystem: Host-associated > Plants > Roots > Rhizosphere | place: USA: Alabama | collected...
CTCACCGCTCTCGGTGGCCGCCCGGCCCAGCCACAGCGAGTTCGCCGAACGCTGCAGGGGAAAGACGGTCTGCCCGTCGATGGTGAGGTGGATCCGACCGATACTCGCCGGGATCGGCAGTGCCTCAGGACGACGCTGCCATTCCAGGCGCCCCGTGATTCGATGATCGCCGGGGTCCACGAGGACGGCCGGCCCTCCGTTGTGCTGCACGACCGGGGACGAAAGCCCGTCGACCGTGACCGACAAAGGCCAGCGATCCGCACCGCCGGGCAGCGGCAGCCAGGTCTCGGCATATGCCGTCCACCCGATCGAGAATCGCCCTCCGTCGTCGCCGGCCGAAAGCACCAGGTTTCCGGGCCAGGCGCACGGATGGCGATCGGAAGAGCCGTAGGCGCCCGCGACGTAGAAGGGGCACTGAAGGTACTCCTTCCCGTCGAGGACCCAGCCCCGCCAGCCATCGAGCTGCGGTGGGACGGCCCCTTCTTCCGAGATGGCGACGGGGCTGATCGACACCATGAGGATCACAGCCGCGAGAATCGTGCGCCCTACCATAGCTGGCTCCTTTTCCAAGATTGGGGAATCATACCGCCGCATGAAGGCATGCGATCGACGCATCACTCAGGTCTACGACCCCGAACGTGGCATCCCTCTTGTCGTTGGAAGACTCCGACCAGGAGGCGGGAGCTCGTTCGCCGTTCAACGGCGGCTCCTTGTCCAGTGCACGCAAGAAACCGCTACTCGACTCGGTGAAGGCGGCTCGGGCCACACGATGGAGCACAGCGACGCCTCAGGTGACTGCGGTTCGAGTCTTCGCATGCGAGACCACCTCTGCATCGGTGGGAGTTGTCCGGGCCGGAGGAGTTCCATGCAACCCCGGCTGTGAGGGCTCGCAACCGCGGGGAAGTGAATGTCCCGCGACACCTGTTGGGTGGAGGCCATCACCCACCCCACCGCTCGGCTCTCGATCGGCTGGACGGGCAAGGAGCCGATCGTGAGGGCCGCGGAGGCCGGGACGCGCCTGCTTGCCGGAGCGTCTCATTGCGGTCGGAACACCCGCACCACAATCCGCAACCCGAGCGTTGTGGTCGCGCGGGAGTCGTGGTGGCGCGGGCGTCCCGCCCGCGTTGAAGCCGTTTCATGCAGGCATTCGCATTCCGGTCACATCGCCGAGCTCGAGCTCGGCGTTACGACGGGCGCGTTTGGTACCATCGACGAGTGCCAAGAGTCAGGTGTGGTCGGGGGAGCGTCATGTAATTACGGACCCTGGTGATTGCGGCGTTATCTGCAAGCATGTTCGTCCTCCTGCCAGGCAACGTCGATGCCGGCAACTGCGTCGACGTCCTCAGTCAGCGTCGGTTGGGGAGTGGCTTGTCGGTGGACGTCTGGGATGGCCGAGCCTATCTGGGAACTGAGGGCTCGCTGATCATCGCGGATCTGACCAACCTGTCGCATCCCCGTACGATCGGCAGCCTGGAGGTGTCCGATTGGGTACGTGCGGTGGCAGCCCGCGACGGGTTCGCCTTCGTCGCAGCGTCGTCGACCGGGCTCATCGTTGTCGATGTTTCGAATCCTGTCCAGCCGATTCAGATCGGCGTTCTGGCCATACCCGGCGGTGCCTGGGATATCGCACTGGCCGCCGACCATGCGCTCCTGGCCGACCTTGCCGCCGGAATCCGCGCGATCGACATCAGCTTGCCGTCGGCTCCAGTCGAGGTGGGCTTCCTGCCTGTGGCGAACGGAACCTACGGCATCGCGATCGACGGCACGTTGGCCCTGATCGCCGGCGATCGCGACTTCCTCGTGGTTGACATCAGCCAACCGGCGGCACCGGCCGTCACCGGCGGGATCTACGGCTTTGCCAACTACCAATCGGTCGTCGCATCCGACGGGCTCGCCTACGTCGGTGACGCCCTCGAGGGCTTGGAGGATTGCGGATCGTTGATGTCTCAGACCCCACGTCACCGACGACGGTGGCGACGGTCGAAAGCAACCAAGCTTCTGAGGATGTCGTGATCTCTGGGACCGTGGCCTACCTGGCGGACGCTGACGGGGGCTTCAGAATGATCGACCTCAGCTCGCCTGGCGAGCCTGTGGACCTCGGGTACAACCTGACCCCAGGACAAGCCCTGGGCGTCGCGGTCGATGGCGGTCTCGCGTTCGTCGCGAGTGAGACCGGTGGCCTCAGGGTGCTGGACGTAAGCTCGGTGTCGCCTCCCAAAGTCCTCGCGCGTTTCAGGACCACCGGCGACGCACGATCGGCCACCGCGGACGGTCGCTTTGCATACGTCGCTGACGCCTACGCGGGCCTGTTGATTCTCGACATCAGCGCGCCTGAGAACCCAGCGCCGATCGGGACCTTCGATCTTCCCAACAGCGGGTGCTCGGCGGTGACTGTGGACGGCGACACCGCCTACCTCACCAACACCGGAATCTGAAACCTCTACGTGGTCGATGTCAGCAACCCGTCGTCGCCAAGCTCCCTCGCCTGGGCTGCGATCGACGGGATCGCGGGTCGCACGGCGTACTCGGATGGCCACCGGTTCGCCACCTCGGTCGCAAACGGCCTCAGGATCATCGATGTTCGTGTGCCGACCTCACCGGTCGCCGTCGCGGAACTCCCAGTTCTTGACGGAGCGAACGACGTTGCGGTGTCGGGCGACTGCGCTGCCGTGGTCGGCCCGTCGGGCAGGCTCACGATCGTCGACATCAGTGTTCCAAGCCAACCTATCGAGGTCGGGTCAGCCAAGGACATGGATCAGGCCACTGGTGTCGTCGCCTCGTCAGGACGGGTTTTCATCTCGGCCGGGAAAGGTGGCCTGGCGACCTACCCCAACTGCTCCAGCTGGTTGTTCGCCGACGATTTTGAATCCGGTGACCCAGACGCCTGGTTTGTGGCGCGGTAGGCGGCCAGCAACCACGACTCACGGTCGAGATACCACACTTCCAGACGTCGGATCCTCGGAAGGGGAACGCCCGATGCGACTGGAACGCCATCCAGCCCTGATGCATCGCCGGCCGCAGCAGAAGGCTCGTGAAGTGTCAAGGCCTGGCCCTTGACCGCTGCCGATCGAGGCTCCATGTTGATCCTGGAAACCGAAAGACTCGACTGAATGGTGGTGAGAGCTATGCGAATGCTCCGGTTTCTCGTCTTGGGCGTCGTGATGATCGCTCTGGTCGGGATGCCTGCGGCGGCCCGCGCCCAGAGCTGTCCACCCGACGATGTCTGGGCTGAGGTCGTCGGCGGCACCGCGCTGATTCATCACGACGACGCCGAGTTCAACTGCTGCCCGATCATGGAGTACGAGCTCACGCAGAACGGCTGGGACATCGACATCTGGGAGACCGAGGTCCTCGGGGAGTGCTACTGCATCTGTTGCTTCGACCTCGTCCACGAGCTCGACGGTCTCGCCCACGGCACCTACACGGTCCGGGTTTACGGCGCCTACGGGTGCGACCCCGACCCCTGCGGCACCGTCGAGGTCACGATTCCAGCCTCGAGCGCGGCCACCAAGAGCCTCCCCTTTTCGGCCACGATGACGAGCTTCATGAGCGGTTGCGGCGGGTGGTCCCTCTTCACCGACAACTTCGAGTCAGGCACCACCTCGGCGTGGTCGCTCAGTGTCGTGCCCGGAGTCTCTCGGGCGGCGACCACGGTCACCATCGAACCGTTCTGACGGCGCCGACGGATCAGGTCGCGCCCGGAAGCACGGGTTCGAAAAGGCCGACACCGCCAACCTTCCACTGCCCGAGCGGCCTCATCCGAGGAGGAGCTTGACCGCCATGGCCACGACGGCCACGGCGAACACCACACGGATCACGCCCTCGCCGCGGCTGATCTGAACCCTGGTTCCGATCCAACCCCCGAGCGAGTTACCGACCGCCAGGACCCCACCCGCCAGCCAGCGGACCTGGCCGGTGGCGGCAAACACGAGCAGTGACGGCACCATGTACATGCCGATCACGAAGACCTTGTGCATGTTCGTGCGCACGAGATCGAGGTGCAGCAGGCCGCGCACCAGCGCCATAAAGATGAAGCCGACCCCGGCCTGGATGAAGCCGCCGTAAAAGCCGACCCCGACCATCCCGAGGTGGGCCCAACGCGGATGGGTCTCGCCCCCACCGGCTTTGGGCTTGCGGTTCTTGAGCGTCAGCACGAGCACGCCGATCATCACAACCGCCAGCAGCCGCTTGAACCACAACGGGTCGATGCGAACCGCCGCCACGGCTCCGAGCACCGCTCCCGGCAGCGTGCACAGGCCGAGGGTCAGGCTGAGCCGGAAGTCCGCCATCCCTTTGCGCCGGAACTCGCTCACCGAGGTGATGTTCTGCGCGAGCAGGGCGATCCGGTTGGTTCCGTTGGCGGTCGCCGGCGACATGCCCATGAAGATCATGGCGGGCATCGTGAGCAGCGACCCGCCGCCGGCCATCACGTTGGCGAAACCTGCAACAACCCCGACGGCAACCAGGATCAGATACGACCAGATGTCCAGCTTGCCTCCCTCATGCTCGCGCGACGAGACACTCTACCCCGGATCATGTCGCATTCGTCCATTCACCCGTCGTTCCGGGCCATGGCCGAGTCACGCCCCGACGCCTATCCATCCAGGAAGGAGCTGAAGCCTCAAGCCGCCACCGAGCTTTGACCTCGATTCGAGGATCACGCGCGGTGTCGGTGAAGGGACGAGAGAGCCGTTCTTCACAGCCTGCGTGGCGAGGAACGAAGCACAGGAGGTCGCCATGGAACTCGAACGACTCATGTCACGTTTGATCGGTGCATCAGTGATCGTGGTATCGATGCTTCTGACTCCGTCGCTTACGGCCGCTCAGAGCTCGACTCTCGAGGAGCGTCCGCTCATCGCCGGCGACCCCGTGGCCGCCCCGGCGGGCATCCCCACCAGCGACGACGACCTCGACGGTCCAGAGGCCGATCCGGTGGGGCCCTTCGCGACCCTCCCGGTGGTCTCGGAGGAGCTGCAGCGGATGATCGCGCGGACGCCGGCACAGGAGCTGCTCCGCGTCATCGTCCAGCTCCGCCACCTCCCACAGGATCGAGTCTCCAGGGACGTGAGCATGCATCACTCGGGCGAGCGCGCCGGCATCGAGGAGCAGACCACGAGAGTCATGGCCGACTTCGCGGCCCGTCGCGACCCGACCTTGCCGGCCGACGCGGACAACATCCCCGAGCTCATCGCGACATTCCCCCAGGAGCGCGAGGCTCTGAGGCCGTTGAACGAGCGGCAGGAGGCGCTGTCTCTGGTGATCGTGAACGAGATGAAGGTCGATCTCGACGCCGAGCTCGCGCCCTTCATCGAGAGGGTCAGCGGCGAGATCGAGCGGCTCGGTGGCCAGCTCGAGTTCAGCACCACCGCAGGCAGCCTCATCGTCGCCCGGGTCCCGGCCTCCAGGATCGCCGAGCTCGGCCGGCACCCGGACGTGCTTCGGGTCTTCGAGGACCAGACCTGCCACGGCCAGCTCACCACCATGGACGACGCGACTCTCGTCAACGTCGCAGGCGGTTTGTGGGACAGTGGCTTCGACGGCGGTCTCTACGATCCGGCGATCATCGACACCGGCCTCGACATCAACCACCCGGCCATGGCGACCGGCACGTCGCCACAACGAGATCTCTTCTATACGTGGTACCTGGTCGCGGGGGCCGACGATCCGACCTACAACGACGAGCCCTCCGAGGATGACCTCCAGGGCCACGGGACGCACGTCGCAGGGATTGTCGGCAGCTACGGCTCGTCCGGCTACACAAACCACCTCGGCATGGCCTACGGGGTCGACAAGCTGGTCTCCCTCAAGGCGGGCTGGCTCGACATCTTCGGCAACGGCGTCATGAAGTGGTCCGACCGACACCACATCGTTGACCGGGCGCTGTACGACACCGATCAGCTCCGCCCCATCGGCACATTCAACGACGACGTTGACGGCTTGAACCTGAGCTTCGCCGGCGAGACCACGAGCGACGACACCGATGACAGCCGTTTCTGGGACTCGGTGATCTCCAGCTACCCGGACCTCCCCATGACCATCGCAGCGGGCAACAGCGGCCCGACCAACACGAACTTCAACAACCCCTCGCTCACCTACAACGCCATCACCGTCGCCATCGTCTGGGACCACGGGACGGCCGACCGGGACGACGACACCATCGACTCGATGAGCTCGTTCGGCCCCACGGCGAGCGGTCGCAGGAAGCCGGACATCGCGGCGCCCGGAACCAACATCACGGCGCCGAACAACGACTGGGAGACCGAGCCCGACTTCGTCTCGAAGAGCGGCACGAGCATGGCGGCGCCCTCAGTCCTCGGCATCGTCATGGACCTCATGGACGCCGGCGTGATCGACGAGCTCGAGCTCAAGGCTCTGCTCATCAACACCGCGCAGAAGAACGAGCCCGGCATCAACATCGAGAGCGATCCCGACGGCTGGGACCCCCAGATCGGGTGGGGCTATATGAACTCCTTGGCGGCCTACTACCATCGCGCCGACGTCATCACCTCAACCGTCACCCCGAGGGGCACGACCGGCGAGTACCGGCTCTTCAAGGGGAGCATGCGGGACGAAGGCTCCTTCGGGGAGGGCCGCGACCGCGCGACCATGGTCTGGAACCGGCACGCCACCTACAACCCGGCAGCGCCCCCGACGACCTACTTCAGCCTGTCCGATCTCAACCTCAGGTTGTACCGGGAGAGCGACGAGACCCTCTTCGACTACGACACGACGGCGATCGACAACGTCCAGCAGGTCCGGGTCCCCGCGGGTACGGCGGCGACCGACGTGATCGTCAAGGCCTACGCATGGTCGACCTCATTCGCCCACGGCGGGTCGACCGAGCCCTTCGCCCTCGCCACCGAGGAGGACTTCACGGAGGTCCCGCTGCCAAGCTCGTTCGCGGCGGGCGGGATGTGGCAGAGCTCGGTCGAGCCGAACGAGGTCATCGACATGTCGGTGCGGATCACGAACAACAGCGAGATCGCCAGCCACAACAACACCTTCGACCTCGACCTGCCGACCGGGTGGATCAGGCTCTCGGGCAACGAGGTCCAGGACGTCGGCTCGGCAGCCGGGGGCGGCGGCACCTCCGCGTGGGCGACCTGGACGGTCCAGGCGCCGCCGGCGCCACCGACTGGAGCCACTCAGATTCACACACCTCACAGCCACAACTCCTACAACACACCGTTCACCGGGGTCAGCTGGTACTTCCCGATCACCGTGGAGTGGGACACGACCCCGCCTACCCCGGACCCCATGGTGTTCTCGACGGATCCGGCCCAGGCCGGGACGACCGCCATCTCCATGACGGCGACCGTGGCCACGGACCTCCACGAGCCGGTCGAGTACTACCTGTTCTTCCAGAGCTCGCCGACCGGCGGATCCGGCGGCAGTCACTCGGGCTGGCAATCCAGCCGGACCTACACCGACAGCGGGCTCGAGCCCAACGACGAGTACTGCTACCGACCCTACGCGCACGACAGCGCGACAGCTCACAACCAGACCTCGACGCCCGTAACTGAGTGCGCCTTCACCATGATCCAGACGGCGGATGCACCAGCACTGTCGGCGGTCTCGACATCGAGCATCAACGTGCTGTCCCAAGGCACCTTCAACAATCTCACCGCCGGCTGGTCTGGGATCAGGGTGGACAACATGTACAACGCCGACACCTCGGGGTGGGTCCAGGGCCCCGTCAACTGGACCAATGGGGGGCTCGCAACCAACACCGAGTACAGCTACGCCGGCCGGTCGCGCAACGGCGACGCCATCGAGGCGTCCATCGGCCCCTGGGCCTCCGCCTACACCCTCGTCGAGGCCCCAATGTCCCCGGCCGTCACGGGCACATCGACAACCACCGTCGACGTCGCATCCCAGGGGTCGTACTCGAACCTCGGCGCCGGCCTCTCGGGCCTGCGAGTGGACAACACCACTCAGGGTACCAACTCCGGCTGGGCGGCGGGGTCCGTGTCGTGGACGAGCACGGGCCTGACGCCCAACACGCAGTACAGCTTCGTCGGCCTGTCCCGCAACGGCGACGGGGTCGAGAACCCGGCGAGCGCAGAGACCTCGGTTGTCACCCTCGCCGCCCCGCCCGCCCCGGCGCCGGTGTTCACGCTCACCCACACGTCGGTGACGGTCCGCTGGTCGGCCAACGGCAACCCGACCGGCACCGAGTTCCTGGTCGAGAACACCACCTCCGGAGCCAGCTCGGGCTGGACGACCGGCCTCGAGTGGCTCGACATCTCCACCGGCCCGAGCGCGACCTACTCCTACCGAGGCAGGGCGCGCAACGCAGCAGGCATCGAGACCGCCATGGTCCCCTTCGGAGATGTGGCGACACCGTTCTGGGGCGACGGCTTCGAGTCGGGCTCCACCGGCGCGTGGTCCGCGTCCGTGCCTTGACGACCTGAGCTGGGCCGGACTGCTCACAAGCCTTCGACTGCGGCCAGCGACGTGTCCGTGTTGGCCACGTTTTCTCACCTCGGGGTGCTCGCCATCCCGCCAAGATCGCCTCCGCGCTCCAAGCTGAGAGAACGCGGCAAACATAGCCCGATCCGTCGATTGACCCATGGGAGGACCGCCAGCTACACTTCCTGACAGGTAGGGTTGCGGCCCGGTCTCGGCCATCCCGATCACTTTCGACACATCGAATACCGGGGAGTCATCGTGAGAGCTGTGTTGCGACTCGTAGCGGCGTGCCTCGTCATTCTCGCGACCGTCGAAGCTGCCAACGCCCAGGACTCCAGGTTGAGGGTCGAGGCCTTTGCCCGGTTGCCCGAGTACACCGACATGGACCTCTCGCCGGACGGCTCTCGCCTGGCGGCCATCATCAACCGGGCCGGACAGACCACCGTGTACACCCGCACGGTGACCGACCCGAAGATCTATCCCCTGCTCAGCACCGACAACACGACCCACAAGATCAACTGGATCAAGTGGGCGAACAACGACTATCTGGTGGTCAGCCTCCGGTATCCCAGCCAGGTCGAGGCCACCGGCGGGACGAAGTTCACCTCGTCACGAATGCTGGTGGTGAAGTGGAATGATCCGTCGAGCTTTCGCCCGATCATCCCTCCGGACGAGGAGGCGCTCTTCATTCCCCAGTTCCAGGACAGGGTCGTCGACTGGCTCCCCGAGGACGAGGACTGGATCACGGTGGCGGTCGATCTCGACGAGCCCCTGTCGCTGAGCCTGTACAAGTTTCGAATCAGCAAGGATGGAAAGAAGGTGGTTTCCGCCACGAGTGGCGGACGGATTGTTGACTGGGTTTTGGATCGAAACCACGTCCCACGAGTTTATACCGATTTCCAGGACAACAAGTATCGAATCTTCTATCGACCCCATGCGAATGATGCATACAGAGTTGGATGGAAGTTCGAGTCATTTTCAGAGGATGCAGTGACACCGATTGCGTTCTCGAATGACCCAAACACGCTGTTTGTCACTGCAAACAAAGACGGATATCGAGCTTTGTTTTCTGTCGATCTTACGGTCGACGATCTCCCGATGACGCTCGTGCACGCGCGAGACGGCTTTGACGTTTCCGACCGCCTGCTTCAGTCGAACTGGCGGGGGGGCGTAGTCGGCGTCCAGTCGCCCAGCGACGACAGCAGCTACTTTCTGTGGGACGAGGAGTTCGCCGCCTTCGACGCATCGATCAACCGAGCGCTTCCCGACACCAAGAACTTCATCACCGACATGAGCGACGACGGCACGACCTACCTCCTCTACGCGGTTGGAAGCGACACGCCGGGCAGGTACTACTACGGCAACCGGAAGACCAGGCAGGTGTCGATCGTGGCATCGTCATACCCCATGCTGGACGGCGTGGAGCTGCCCAAGATGCAGCCGGTGACCTACACCGCACGAGACGGCCTGGAGATCGAGGGCTTCCTGACCTTACCCTTGGGCGTCGAGCCGAAGCAGCTTCCGACGATTCTCCTGCCCCACGGCGGTCCGATCGCCGCAGACATCGACTACTTCGACTATTGGACGCAGTTTTTCGCCAACAGAGGCTACGCCGTATTGCAGATGAATTTCCGTGGTTCTTCCGGCTATGGTCATGACTTCATGACGGCTGGATTGAAGAACTGGGGCCTGCAGATGCAGGACGATATTGACGATGGATTGAAGTGGTTAATTGAACAAGAAATCGCCGACAAAAATAGGGTGTGCATCGTGGGCGGTTCATATGGCGGTTATGCGGCATTGATGGGTGTCGCCAAGTCTCCAGATCTCTATCGATGTGCCGTGAGCTTTGCAGGGATCAGCGACCTCGAAATGCTGGTAAAAAACAGCAAGAGATACGCAGATCGCAAGGTGGTGCAGGCGATGATCGGCAGTCTCAGGGATGACCGGGACCAGCTGCGGGCCAACTCGCCTCGTCGACTCGCGAGCGCGATCAAGGCGCCGATTCTGCTGGCCCACGGCAACGCCGATCGGGTGGTCCCGGTCGAGCAGACCGAGGTGATGGCCAAGGCCCTCGAGGAAGCGGGAGTCCCGTTCCAGCTCATGGTCTTCGAGGACGGCGACCACCACCTGAGCAAGGAAGAGGATCGTCTCAGGCTGTTCCGAATGATGGACCTGTTCCTCGCTCAGAATCTCGCTCAGACCCCCGATCAGAAGCCGGACACAGCGTCGTCGGCGGGCGCCGAGTAACCCGTCCCCATCCAGTAACTTTGGTGGGAACAGCGTGGTTCCCGTCCGGATCCGGGCGGGACTTATCCCCCGGAAGTCGTATACTCGACCTCGATCTCGCGGAGACAACGTGAGGCCGGTGCATCGCCAGCTCGATCGACTGCGCTTTGCGAGCCCCGAAGTGGACGCGCCACCCGAAAGCGTGGGTTGAGCACCGGCAACGCGAATGGCGATGGGCTGCGGCGAGGCCGCAACAGTCTGAGATTGGAGGTACTCGGTCATGACTTCATTGGCAGAAGGTCGTGTGGTTCGAGCTCTTGGGGTAGCTGTCCTCCTGGTGGCGATCTCCGCGGGTCCGGGCTTCGGCGACCCCGAACGCAACAGTGGCGAGGAGCAGATCGCAGCGGTGACAAACCGCGGCGTCGCCACCGAGACCAAGGCAGCGCCCACCGGAGCGAGCGTGCTTTACGCGCCATCCGACGACGACAACCCGTCGCTTCGGTCGGCGATCGCAGCCCTGGTGGGCGGACCGGTGGACTACTTCGACGCCCGCATCGCCACACCATCCGTGGCAACCCTCGAGCAGTACGACTGCGTGCTGACCTACCCGAACTTCGCGTACCTCGACAACATCGCCATGGGCGACAACCTCGCCGCGGCGGTGGACGGAGGCACGACGACCGTCATCCTCGGCTCGTGGTCCGTGCCGACCGCCGGCAACTCGCTTGCGGGCGCCATCCTGACCTCGGGCTACTGCCCGGTGATGACGCCCACGGGATCGACCACGGGCACAGTCTCGTCGTGGGACGGAACGGGCGTGGCCGCCTTCACGGAGGGGGTCGCCGACTTCGAGTCCCCTTACAGGGACGAGCTCGCGCTCCAGGGATCCGGCGCTGTGTACTCACACTACATCGATGGCGAGATCGCAATTGCGTCGCGGTTCCCGGACTGGCGGGTGACCTACCTCAACGGGTTCACCGGCGTCCCCGCCTCGACGGGCGACTGGCCGATGGTCGTCGCCAACTCGTGCCGGACAGGATCGTTCAACGTCCTGGTGCTCGACGGAGGAACGGACAACGCCTACGCCGTGCTTGCGGCCTCGACCCTGGCGGCCAACTACAGCGTGGTCGACGAGTCGCAGTTCAACGCCTTCCTGACGGCGGGCGATCGTGGCTGGGATCTGGTGCTCGTCGACGTGCCTTCGACGCCGCCCCAGGGCGGCTGGGGCGACCTGATCGCCTATGCCAACTCCGGCGGGCCCGTGGTGATGTCGTTCTGGGACTGGGGCAACAACTTCGGCGCCGGAGACCCGGCCCTCTTCGGGCTCTTCGGTTTCACGAGCGCAACCCCGATCTCGCTCGCAGCCGGCGACGTCTACGACCAAGCCGCTACCCCCCCCGGCGTCTACGCCCACGCCGGGGTCGCGGAGATGCCGCACAGCAGCTGGAGCGGCTCATGGACCTCCGACGGCGACGTGTTCGGGCTCGCCGCCGGCTCCCAGACCATCGGCGTGCTGAACAGCAGCGAGCCGGTTGTCATCCAGAACGCCGGCGGCAACGCCATTGCCGCATTCTTGATCGACTCCTGGGCCGGAGACGGCGCCGAAACCCTGTGGCGGAACCTGGCGCTGCGCGTGCTCCCGCGCTCCGATCTCGACGGCGCGGCGCTGTCCGTCGACTGGCGCTTCCCGGATATCGCGACGACCCTCGAGTCACACCCTCTGGTTGCCGGGCCGATGACCGATCTCACCGACGCGCAGATCCTCAACTCGTCCAACTTCCAGATCGATCTTCGGGGACCTTACCTCCAGTTCGAGATCCTGAATAGCTCGCCGTGGACTTCGGTCGGGTTCAACGGGTGGCAACTGACCGACCTGAACGGCGAGCTGCCGAGCTTCGTCGGCGCCACTCTCGACTTCGTGTCCCCGGGAGTCACGGGAATGCCGCCGGGAGCGGTTCGATTCGACGCTGACTGGGCCCGCGTGAACTTCAGCGGGGCGCTCGTCACCGCCGGCGATCGGATCCGGATCAAGGTCGTCCTCGGTCTGTTCGGTGACGGCTTCGAGAGCAACGACACCAGCCGCTGGTCGGCGACCGTGCCCTGACGGGCGCCGCCATTCGGCGCCTCGTTGCGGCGACGCCAAGGAAAGAAAATGCGGCCAGGGCGAATGCATCGTCGGCCGCAGCAGGAAGCCCATGAGTAGTCCGGGATGGCGGTGCGTGGTGTACAGCCCGACCCGGTCGCGCGGGTTGATCATAGCTCGAGACGGTGAACCCGGCCAATCCGGTCGACGCGCTCGATTGGAACGCCGGCCTCGGCGGCGAAGTCGGGCCAGCGGCGGACCGCGTCGAGGACTCGGTCGATGTGATCGTCGGCGGGGCGGCGCTTGATGCCGGCGGTGGCGGCGAGGACGTAAAGGTCGGCTCGCTCGAAGCCGTCCCGCTTGCCGTTGATGCTCATCTGATGGCGACCGGTCCAGGGTCCGTCGGGCTGGAAGGCGTAGCAGACATCGAAGGCCGGGGCGAGCCGCCACTCGCCACGGCGGTTCATCAGGAAGGCGATGTTCTTGACATGGTCGTCCTGGTTGCGGGCGACAACATTGAAGACGGCTCGAAGGAACTGCTGGCGACGGTCGTGCATCGGCAAACCGAGCCGGCGAATTACCCGAACCGCCTGCTCGTACGAGTTGGCGACCGGGTTGTTGGTGTCGAGGTGGGCGAGTGCTGCGAGGGACTGCATGTGCCGTTTGCCGTCCGGCGGTGTTCTGTCGAAGCGTCGGGTCATGAAGTGGCTCCGTCCGCCTTCGTGGTGAAGCCGACAGTCGGACATCTCGACGCCGGCATCGACTGCCATGAGATGGTAGGCGTACTCCATCAGTCCGTAACCCTGGGGGTCGGCGAGCTCCCTGTCACGGTTCGCGGAAACGCCGTCGAACTTGATCAGCCAGTGCTCGAAGCCGTCGCCCGCCTCGAGCTGGCCGGAACGAAGCTCGCCGGAGGCCGGGTTCCAGGCGACAACTGCCTTGGCACGTGCGCCGCCGGCAGGTGTTCCGACGCGGAGGATGTCGTCGACGGCCCCGCTCTCGTCGTCCCGAAGGACCCCGCTGAGCGCACTACGCTCGGTGAGGATGAGGTTCGACAGCTCGACCAGCTTCGCGACCTCGAGCCGGTGCGACTCGGTCCGCGGGCCGAGAATCGCGGGCTGGTACTCGAGGGCGCCCATACCGCGGGCGCCGGTGTAGCAGAGGCGCTCGACCGGGTCGAAGCTGTCGGCCTCGCGGCCCTGGGCCGCGAGCCAGGCGTCGATGACGGCGTTGCCGAAACGGTCCGGGAGCGAGTCGGCAAGCAGCCCGGGCAAGCCGCGAAACGAGCTCCGCGGCAACGCCGGGAACTCGTACGGCAACGAGTCCAGGGGCATGACCAGGGGCGACGGCTCGATGCCGCTTCCCACGAACTCGGGAACGTACTGGAAGACCCCGACCCCGCGGTCGCCGAGCCACGACACCGCACCGATGTCGCGCCCCCAGAGGACCACCCTGGCATCAGTCATCGTTCTCTCCGTCGTCCCAGGTCCAGATCGACGCGGGGGCTGAATCGGCGTTCGGGCGGGCTCGCAGTCGCTCACCGTGCTGAGCGCGGATCCGCTCCACCGGGCTGATTGTCGGGTCCGGCAGAAGCAGCCCCAGGTTCGGCTGAATGTGCAGCGCGGTCAGTACGCGGATGAAGGTGTCCAACGAGACACCATCGCCCCGGGCCAGACGGCGGATCGTCCGAATCGATACGCCGGCCTCGTCAGCGAGCTGCTGCTGGGTGATGTTGCGAGACAGTCGGACGCGTTCGATCCGCACGCCGAGGGCGGCCTCGATCTGCTCGGGGGAGGCGGTATTGAAATCAATCGAATCGGCCATTTTTTACCGTTTATCAATCGATATTCGATTTAAAGGCACAATTTTACCTGTTAATCGCAACACGGTCAACATTCGCCGGCGGCAGTCAGGGTTTCGCCGGAGCCTCGATAGCCTTGAGGCGATTGCTCGCCAGCCGGAACGTCGATGTGATTTCCGGCTCCCCGTCCTCCGGCTTGTCCACCTTGCGGTACATCTTGGCCGCTGCTTCCGGGGCCCCGTAGTGCTCGGCAATCCGGCCGAGCACGTACCAGTCCGGCCCCTCGAGATCGTTGCTGCTTCGGTTCTCTAGAAGCGCGAACAGAACGTTCCGCGCTTCGGTCGTCATCCCGAGCTCGGCGTAGACCGTCGCCAGCGTGTGCAGCGAGGCCGGCTCGGAGTAGTCGGTCATGGTGACCGACCTGGTGGCCAGCTGTCGCGTCAGGTCGGTGGTTTTCCGCTCGACGACGTCGAGCCACGCGAGGTTGTTGATCACGCCGGCGGAGGCCCGTCCCTCGTTGACGGCGGACTCGAGTCGTCGCCGGTACTCCACGAGATCACCGGTGTACTGTGGCAGGTCGCAGAAGACGTCTTGAACGCCCGGCTCTCCGGGGTACTTCTTGAGGCGATCGAGGAGCAGGGTCTCGGCTTCGGCGTAGCGCTCGAGTCGGTTCAGAGCCAATATCCGCGTCCTGAACACCGAGCTCGATCGGGGGTAGGTCCGGCTCAGTCGCTCCGCAGCCTCGTTGACGAGCCCCCAATCCTCGACAGCCTGGCCGGCCATCGCGAGAGCGAGATCGACGCCGGTCGCGGCATCTTCGCCGGCAAGCCGCTCACGATTCCGCTGCAGCGCCTCGATGGGTCGATCGCCGTAGGCGCCGTCGACCATGAGCGAGGCCGCAGCGGTTTCGAGCAGCACCGGGTCGATGTCGCCCTCGCTGCTCGGTGGCCACAACCAGGCGAGAGGATGCCGGTCGGTAACGTCGCCACCGCCGAACTGACCGAGCTCCTCGACCATCCAGTCGAGCCAGCGGGGCACATCGGCGCTTCGGTCATCGGCGATCCACCGCAGCAGCATCTCGCCGATCATCGAGTGGCTGAGCGTGAATCCCACCAGCGCGAATGTCTCCCCCTTCGGAACGGTGTAGAAGTCGAGCGTGAATGCGCCGCTACTGTCGAGCCCGATCGGCCGGAAGCGGACCCGAACGCCGGTGGGAGACGCTTCGGTCGACGTCAGGGAGCCGAGAGAGAGGGCGGTGTCCAGGACGATGTCGTCACTGATTTCCGCCTTGCTGACGGCGCTCCCCAGGACCTCCCGGTTGAGCTCCAGCATATCGGTCAGGACCTCGGTGTCGGCATGCTCGAGGAGATCGGGATCGAGGAGGTGGCGAACGGCCTCGATGTCCGCTTTCTCGGCGGTGATCAACGCGACGAAGAAGCTCCTCACGACGCCTTTGGGATCGGACAGAGAGGTGTCGATCTCTTCGTGGTGGGTGACGGCGCGAAGCACGTCGGCTTTCGCGAGCTGTTGGATCGAGTCCGTCGACCCCCGTGAACCCGCCACGAGAATCTCCGCCGCATCGTGATAGAGACGCATCCGGACGAGCCATTCGGAAGCCCCCTGAAGTCGGACTCTGTAGGACTCGGGTGAGTCCGTGATGCGGGCAGCCTCTTGAATCGCGTCCTCGACCGACGCATCGGCCGCGGTGGCCGCGAGGTAGAGGGCGTCACGGACGGTCTCCCTCGGCGCTTCTTTCCAGAGCTCGCGTAGATCGGAAAAGCGACCCGAGTAGAACTGGCAGGCCATGAGGTTGGAGGTCAGGTTCTCGAGCTCGAGCTCCGTTCGGATGGTCTCGTAGATGGCGATGGACTCGTCCATCCGAGACGCCTCGCTGTAACGATTGCCGTCCTCGTCATACTCGAGGAGGATGGCGAGCTCGCCGTTGGCCGTGAAGTTCTCCGGATCGAGCTCAATGGCCGCGCGGAACGCCTTCTCCGCTCCTGCCGGATCGAAGCCGGCGTTGAACTTCCGGCCGAGCTCATCGTGAGCGAGGATGATGCCCAGGGTGTTGCGGGCGAGCACGGAGTCCGGCGCGAGCTCGACCGCCCGGTGCGCCTCCGTGCGGGCGGCCTCGCCGAGCCCGGCAGCGAGGTAGGTGCGTGCGACCTCGGTCCGGTAGATGGCCTCCTCAGGGTCCTCCTCCACCAGCGACTGGAACTGGGCCAGCGCCTCCCGAATCCGGCCGGCTTCGAGATGGCGCTCCCCGATGTTGTCGAAGGTCACGAGGGGTTTGGACTCCTCCATGAACTCACTGACAGCCTTCTTGGTGGCCTCGCACTCCTCGGGGGAGTAAACCGTCTTGCCACTGTCGAAGCGCAGCTCGGCGGTCACGATGCCGTCGTCGGCAACCTCGTAGCTCTCGGTCAGGGTTCCCGGGCCGAGGGATCGCTCGCCGGACTCGGGCAGCTTGGCGAGGGCATAGCCTGGTGGCGGGAGAATCCGGTAGGTGATCTCCACGACCACCGGCTCGAGGAGGACGAAGGGGTGCTTGCGCGGCTCAGGCGTCTCGTCGTCTTCGTCCGGCTCGTCCACCGACCTGAGGTCGTCCGGGATGTTGCGAACCAACGACCCGAGCTCGATGGCAACGGCGGCCTCACTCACGGTGGTCCTGGCCGTCCCACAGTCCTTCGACACGATCCGGATGGTCAGCGGCGTTGACAGGTCCTCGGTATCCGAGATCTCGAACTCGTCGAGCGACGCGTCCGCGTACTGGTTTTCGACATACGCTTCGAGGCCTTCTCGACGCTGGGTCTCGTTCTGCGGACCAAACACCTCGCGGTATTCACGCTCGATCCAACCTGTGACGGTGCTCGACTCGATGATCGTGGCGCCACCCTCCCGGGCGAGGCGGACCTCCCGTTCTTCCTTGCGGAGGTTTTCGCCGGAGACTGCAGGTGGGGTCGAAATGAGCTCGGTCGTCGAAGGCGCCGCGATCAGAGCCAACCGGTCGCGATCCCATGGCGGCAGCTCGCCAGCTCGGGCGTACTCCACCGTCGGGTCGATCCAGATCTCGGGATCGCCCGGAATGTGCACGATGACGTGGTCGAATCGGCCGAGGCCTGGAAGCTGGGGATCGACGTCGTTGTCTGGGCCGGTGTTGACGAGCGCGACCTGGGCCTCGATCCCCAACGACCGCAACATGGCAACGAGAAGGGTCGCCTTGTCCTTGCAGTCTCCGAACCTCCTGCTGAGTGTTTCGGCCGGGGCCGACGGAACGATGCTCTGCTCGCCGAACTCGACACCCGTGTATCGAACGTTGGCGCGAAGGTGATCGAGCAGGAGCGCAAGAACGATCCCGAGGTCGTCCTCCTTGCCGACAATCTTGCGCGTAACGCGTTCGATATCGGAGCCTTCAATCTGGCCGTCGACGAGATCGGCATATGCGGTCGCGACCGTCTGCCACGACTCGCCGGTCGAGAGCCGGAGCACCGGTCGACGGGCAACGGAGCCCGGCGCGTAGCTGGTTTCCTCCTCCCATGGTTCGACGGGGCCGATGTCGAGGCTCACGCGGGCGACCCCGTCAGACACCTCCTTGTCGACCAACCCGGCATCGACATGATGAACCTGGAAGTTCAACGGAATCCCTGCATCGGCCTCGATCTCGACCCTCATCCGTTGGATGGGCACCGAACGGGCCAGGTGCGCCGAACGAACCACGCCGGCGGAAAAACCAGGTTGGCGGTCCCGCACCGTGTGGTACTCCTCGACGATGGCGCCGACCTCGACGGCCGGCAACGGCCCGCGCAGCGTCATGGTGTCGCCGTACACCTCGGGCCCGTCGTCGTCGGCCGAGTACTCGCCCAGCACCGCGGGGTCGAGCTCGTGGACCGTTCCGTCAACGGCGATGACGCGCGCCTGGATTTGCGGCCTGTCCTGGTACCACGGTTTCCAGATTCTGGAAACGACCGACCAGCCGTCGATGGCAGCCTCACTGTCGAGGCGGTAGACGAAATGCCAGCCAACGGTGATCCGCCCCTCGCGGTCGATCTCGAAGCGATCGCCCTCGAACAGAATCTGAACCCCGTACTCGTCGGAGGAGGTCACCTCCCCTGCCGCGTCCAGAATGAGCTCCGGGTCGGCCGTCATGGGCGGCAGATCCCATATCGACGCGTCCGTTCCAGCGCCGGCCGGCGAAACGAGGAGAAACAGGAGTACGGAGGACGCGAGCCACGTGGTCCGAGATCTCGACATGAGCCGCCCTTTCAAGCCCGGTTGGTCACACTTGATCGCAAGAGCTTCGGATGGGTGCACATTCACCGTTGTGAGACCGACGGTGCAACCGACATGGTTCCATTGTGACAGAAGCCGGGGCGAAGACGCGCGTTCTGACGAGATCCGGGTCGATCCTCTCGGACCGACCCGGAACCGCCGTTCTTCGAGTGTCGCCGGCTCGGGGCGCTCGTCGTCGCGATCCTGCCCTCAGTCGCCGACGGCCATGGCCGGAACAAAGATGGGATCGCCGGAAGCGTTGTCGACCACGGAGGCGTAGGCGATGAACGGACCGTTCGCAGATGAGACCGTCACGGTCCCGTTGCTCACCGAGGCCGACGTCGCGGTGCGGAAGATCCGGTTGATCTGAAGGTGCTCGAAGGGCCGTAGCTGGATGGTGGTCGAGCCCAGAACGCTGCCGTGGGACGACCCCAGAACCACGTCGACCGTCGTGTCGGTGGCGGACCGGTTGACGAAGCCGAGATTCGTGCGGAAACCGGCGTCGTTCCCGGCATCCTGGCTCAGTCCGATGATCCTCGCCGTGTGACCGGTCTCGACGACTCTGGCTGTCGGCACACCCGGAAGGAACTGCCCGTAGGTCCCGCCGTCGGTGGTGTTGAAGGTCCGGCTCGAGGCGATCAGCTCGCCCGAGCCCACAGCAAGCTCGAGGGCGGCAGTGCCCTCGTGCGAGAACGAAGCGTCGAGGACGTCGGCCAATCGGCGACACCGCCCCCCGGCCAGGTCCACATCCATCGACACCGGGTTGCTGTTGCTCTGGTCGCTGACCAGAAGCCGCAGCTGAGCGGTTCTCGAGATCGTCTCCGGGTTACAGATCTCGAGGTCGGTCCGCCAGTCGGTGCCAGCCAGACCGCCAACGTGCGCGGCAGCCGGAATCACCATCAAGCCGCTAGGCTCGATCGGCTCCACCATGATCGGGTCGCCGGTCCGGTTGTCGACCACCGATGCGTACGGGAAGTATGACGCGTCCATGGTCGAGGAGCTGACGACCGCGAAGGCATCCCCGACGTCGGTGCCGAGGATGTCGGTCTGCTGGAGGTAGCCGAAGGGAGGAACCGACAGGGTCGTCGTCCCGATCTCGGCGCCCTGGGCGTCGTGCAACGACACTACGACCGAGAGCGCACCCGCGGTTGGGTTGGCGACACCGAGATTCGTCCTGAATGTGCTGGTGCGAGTCAGCTGGATCAGGCGGACGGCCTCGTCCCGGGTGACTCCAGCCGTGGTTTCTCGTCCCGGGATGAACTGACCGTAAGTCCCGGAGGCGGCGTCGTTGTAGGTTCTCGACGTGACCAGCAGCCGCGAGTCGGCGCCGACGAGGACGGCACCGGTCGCATCGTCCTCATCGAAAAGCGACAGCACCGCATCCTCGATCATGGTCGACGCACCGGCCGCCACCGTGACGCTGACCGTTTCTGCGGCCGTGTTGTCCTGACCCGCCTTCATGAACCAGAGGAAGGCCTCGACAGGGGCCGTTCCGGGATTGTGTAGGACGATGTCGGTGACCCAGCGGGTGCTCGCCAACCCGGGGGCGTGGGCGGCGGCCGAGATGATCCACGCGTGATCTCCGGGGGCGGTGATGGGCGGCGGGCCGGCTGGACGGGGACCGACGGTGACGCTTTTCGTGACCTTCTCGCTGCCAATGGGTCCGGTCACTGTCAGCGAGACGTCGTACGTCCCCTCCTCCTCCCATGCGTGGGACGGATTGCGGTCGGTGCTGGTCGCGCCGTCGCCGAAGTCCCAGCTGCGCGCGGTGACGCCGCCGTAGGAGGTGTCGGTCAACCGAACCGGCCGGGTCGCCTTCGGGTTGCCAGGCCGCCAGACGAAGTCCGCTGTCGGAGGCTCGGTCGAGCAGGCGGCCAGGTCGAAGAGCCGAAGACCGACACCACCTTCCGCGAGGAGCACCATGGAGCCCTGCGAGGTGACATCGCCCTGAATCGAGGACGCCAGCAGCGGCGAGGCAACGAGAACGGGATCAGCCGGGTTCGAGACGTCGTAGATGAAACCTTCATCGTAGACGGTCGGCACGAAGAGCAGCTCGCCCGCCACCGCCGGGCCGCAGGTGTAGTTCGTAGGGTCGATACGCCCGATCTCGACTGGAGCACGCGGGTTGGAAATATCGAGCAGCGCGACGCCATCAAGAGAGGTATTGAGGAAAAGGGTGCTGCCTTGAACCACCGGTTTGCCCGACGGTTTGGTGAAGTCCAGCGACGCGATCTCCGTCGGAGCCGTCGGATCGGTCACGTCGATGAGCACCAGACCCCGGTCATAGTCGGGCACGTAGAGGACGCCGTCGACGTGGGCCGAGTCGAAAGCTCGGACCCCTTCAAGGGAGCCGATGACGACCGGGTCGGTCGGTGACGACACGTCCAGGACCAGCAACCCGTTGACGCCCAGTGCGACGAAAAGGACATCGTCGTGCTTCGTCACCCCGAACGAAATGGGCGTGTCCGCTATCGCCACCACAACCGGATCGGCCGGATCGGAGATATCAAGGATCACCAACCCGCCCCCGTAGTTGGCGACATACGCCAGATCGCCGTCGATCACCGCACCTCGTGAAACGCCCGGGAAATCAACCATCGCGATCGCGCTCGGCGTCGCCGGAACCGAAAGGTCGAGAGTGATCAGCTTTGACCCGGCGCTCAGAACTCCGAGGCTCCCATCCATCGCGGGTTTGTACAACCGGGGCATGCCGTCGATGTGACCGATCTCATGG
>Ga0316576_10000315_pt1 | contig 21486 bp, 22 predicted proteins | sample S0NA_FD_203075 | JGI IMG/M metagenome (GOLD analysis project Ga0316576, IMG submission 203075) | Rhizosphere microbial communities from salt marsh grasses in Alabama, United States - S0-2_050615r3r5 | ecosystem: Host-associated > Plants > Roots > Rhizosphere | place: USA: Alabama | collected...
GCCGCTCGAGAACCGCCGTGGCCGAAACTGCGTACTGTTCTATTCTGATCGGGATATTGCATCCTTGAAAGAATGCCAGTTTCATGCGCGACCTCCTTCGATTCTCCTGAGGGCCTCATTCTTGAGATTGTAGAAAATGTCGGTCAGTTCGACCTGGTTCGGGCAGTGCTCCTGGCACAGATAACAGGTGGAGCAGCTCCAGATCATCTTCGATCCTACCGCGATATCCTTGTTGCCGATGCCCAGGCTGAAGATGATCTGGTGCGGCAGCATGTCGAGCTTTTCCACCGGGTCGTCGTACAGTCTGACCACCGGGCAGATGTTGGTGCAGCGTTGGCAGGAATAGCAGCTCTGATAGCTGTCGGTTCCTACCCGGGCAGGATCAGCGATGGTGATCGTGGTCAGATCCTTGAGTTTGGTAAAGGAATCCTTGAATATCGTCTCCAGCTTCCTCAGCGCCTTTTTGTGATCTTCGACAAAGGTCCTGGCGAGCGACAGCGGGAAGCTGAAGTGGCTGAGCATCGATGTTTCGGGAACCCCCCGATTCAGCAGCTGGTAGCGTGAGCTGGTAAACAGCTCGCGCAGGTTGATTCCCGACGGGCAGACCTTCGAGCAGCGGTCGCAGCTCGTACAGATGTAGAGCCCTTTCTGGAGGTTGTCCAGGGTTGTCTGATCCACCGCCTTTCCGGCCGCCACCTTCTTGAGGATCTGTACTTTCTCGGACGGCAGGATGAAGTCGTTCTGGAACGACTCGTAAAATGTCAGCGACGAGCAGAGTTCGCTGCAGGCCCCGCAGTGGGTGCAGGCGGACAACCCGATCATGCGTCGGTTGACCAGGTTGGCGGGATTTGTACCGGGCTCCTTGAATCCCATCACGCCGTTGATCAACAGCGAAACCGGAGCGGAGATCACATGGAACATCTTCGAAAACGGCAGCCAGGCCAGCAGTCCCACGCAGCAGAGGATATGCAGCCAGAAGAGCAGGTTGACCATGGTTGCGTCGCCAAGGCTGGCGGTGATCGGCCCGACCACCTTGGCCAGCGGGAAGCTCACGAAGGCTCCTGCCGCCGGCGCGTGGCATTCCATACAGGTGTCCGCACTGATTTCCCGCCCTTCTTCAACGAGCGCCGGGTCGAACGGTTTGGTCACATTGGGGGATTTGAGGCCGTGTTCGGCGGCCCAATATGTCTCGAGAGGCAGCAGTTCTTCGGCGTCGGTGATGCCGCCATAGTCTTCCGCCATCGTCTGAAAGGCGCTGTATGAGGAAATCTTGGAGCTTTCCAGCAGCATACCGGTAACGACGATCGCCCCAACCAGGGCCAGCGATACCCAGTCGCTGGCCATGCTCTTCACCCGCTGCGGCTTATCGGTCAGCCGCCGGTACAGGCCAATGCAGACACCTGCCAGCACCATCAGGCCAAACAGGTTGCGGAGCGTCAGGTAGGGCTGCAGTGTGGACTGGTAGTCGTTGAACATCGACTCGCTGAAGGAGGTTCCGAGGCCGTGCATCAGCAGCAGCGGAATGAATCCGAAGAAGATCAGGCAGTGGGTTATCCATCTGAGTGTCGATTTCGCGAGCAGCCGTTTCTGGAACAGCACATCGGTGAAAAAGGCGGTGATGAGGGTAACCAGTTTGGCGCTCAGCAGGGTGGTGAACAGCGCTTTGAGTGCTGACGAAACTCGATCCGGAGCAGCCGCCTTGTCCGGGGAAAGGATGGTTTGTGTTACCCAGCCATAGATTCGATAGGAGATTCCTGCCAGGAACACAAGCAGAGACAAGCCCACAAGTACGTTCATATCAATCTCGCAGTTCGGATTTAGGGTGTCCGAATCGGCAGGGGGAAGCAGCCCCTCCCGAGGTCCTCGACGTCTGAGTTATTTCAGACACAGGACTGTACCGGCCGCTGTGAGAAAAGTCAATTAATGAACAGATATTTGTTTAGACCCCCTGAATTCAGGGGGATGCGAAGGATGGGCAAGGCTGCGGCTGTGAAATTGCGCAGCCGCCCCGATCAGGTTTTCGGCCGTGATGGAACGGTGATGACGCGGCTTTCCGTTACGATGCGGTCGAGCAGCTGATCGTGCGGCTGCAGGTCGAGCCGGTCTACCACCTGCAGGTCGTAAGCCAGGGCGATCCTCTGTGCAGCCGGGATCTGTTCGAGGAGCCGGTCGTAGTAGCCGCCACCGTAGCCGAACCTGCCGCCGCGGGTGTCGAAAACCGAGCCGGGCAGGATGATCAGGTCCAGCTGAGCGGGGTCGATCGCATGCTGCCGCGCATACGCGTCCGTCGGTTCAGGAATGTTGCAGTATCCGGGAGCGAGGTCTTTGTGAGGATCGTCGATGACGACGATATCCAGCCGTTTTTCAGCGGTCCTGGTAAACGGCACCGACACGGTCTTGCCCCGGGCCTGCAGCGCCTCGATAACGGGCAGCGTCTGGACCTCGCTTCTGAAACTGACGTAGATGAAGACCGAACCGCAGTCCCTGACTTCAGGCAGCGCCAGCAGCGAGGCTCCGATGGCCAGGCTTTTGGCGGTACGCTGCTCCGGGGCGATGCGGTCGCGGCGGGCGAGGATATCTTTTCTCAACTGTCTGGCATCCATCATGGCTCGGCCTCGCTGGCAATTATTTACGGATCATGGGAAATTACTTCATAATCGCTGAATCGTATACATAAAAAGCGGCAGTCGGCTGAGCCGCTTCAGCCTGTAGAAATCGAACAGCCTGGCCCGGGAAGGACTGTCGAACTGGAGCGGGGACAGGTAGATGCAGCCTTTGCTTTTCGCTGAGTTCAGGCTGTTCCTGACCAGAGACAGCAGAGCTTCGTAGTGTCCGTCGGGCAGCTCCTGGCCGGTGACGAAATTGGCGGTCATCTCGACGTTCGGACAGGCCTGGTTGATCTGCTGCATGCGTTCGAATGCGGCTGCGACCTCATGTGCCGACAATGGTTTTTCGAGAAGATCGAGGGTGTTCTGATGGGCGGATTCAAGGCCGATATTGATGTAGACGCTGATCGGCAGCCTGCCGAGTGCATCGAAAAAGACCTGTTTGTGCTTCATCAGCGACGACACCGAGCCAAACATGAAGACGTTGCCGCCCCTGATGGAGGAGCTGTCCAGGCGCAGACCTGCGCAGGCCAGCTGGATGGCCTCGAGAATCAGATCGGGCTCGCAGTTCAGAGCGTCGTGATCGCCCAGGAACGCCGCATTGAAGTTGGTCAGGTCGTCCCCGAAAAAATCGGCGAGACGACCGATATTGGCCTCGATGGTATCGCGGTTCAGCGGCGTGAATCGACTGCTGTTTTTTACCCGGCAGAACCCGCATTTATACAAACAGCCCCGGGAGATGTTGAGGGGAATCACCTGATAGTCGACATGGCGGGTGTCGGGCGGTAGCACCGATACCGGACCGCCCGTGATGCGGCGCAGCAGGCCGCTCTTTGCGGCGAGTGCCTCCGGACTGCTGGCGAGGATTCTGCGGGCTACGGATGAAATCTGGCTTGGCCCGTCATCGACATCGGCCAGGGCCGCTCTGGCATCTTCGAACCAGCTTCTGATCAGCGTCTTGACGGCCGTAGTCTCGAATGGTCTGCCGCCCATGTGATTGTTGGTCGGGTAGGGTAGGTTGGGGAGGTAGTACTCGCCGGTGGTTTCGAAGACGCCCGTATATCCCCCCGTGGAATAGTAGATCCAGTCGTTGCCGATAGTTCGTTTCAGCCATTCCTGTGGATGCGGCCAGTCCTTCCCCCTGCCGGCCAGCCTGATGATTTCTCCGTTGAGGTTGAAGTGAAGCACGGCGCGTTTGCTTATGATCTCGTGGTAGATTCCGGTGCGGCTTGGATAGCTCGTCTTTTCGTAACGGTCCCGCCCCCGTTTGAAAACGTCCAGTCGGCACTGCCCGCTCAGGTGTTCAAGGCTGGAAGGTTCAGGCATCGGTGTAACGTCAGTGCTGTTCCTCAGGTTTGGTTCGAGGCCCCCGGATGTCCTCGCGAGGTCTCTTTTTTGCATCAAAAGCGCTTAATAATATTACACAAAAACAGCAAGAGATAAACGGCCTGAATGGAAAAATAAAAAAGAGATTGTCATCGCCTGAAAATTCCACAATAATGGTACCGTTTGTGCTGTGCAGACTGAAGGCATAACTGCTCATTAATTCTGATCAGAACCCGCGCTCAGCACCGGTGAAGGTTGACAAGCCGGTTTCATATGCAGGGCTGATACGGAGGAGGTTGTTTTGACCAAGAAAGCTCCCTTGGAAAGCAATGTGGATAAGGTTGGTTCGGTTCTGGTTGTGGGCTCGGGTGTGGGCGGCATGCAGGCCTCGCTCGACATGGCCGACAGCGGACTGATGGTCCACATGATCAACGAGGAGCCGTCCATCGGCGGTACCATGGCGCGCCTCGACAAGACGTTTCCGACCGGGGACTGCGCCATGTGCATGATTTCCCCCCGCATGGTCGAATCCAGCCGTCATCCCAATATCAAGATGTACACCCAGACCAGGGTCGTAGCGGTGGACGGCCGTGAAGGCAATTTTACCGTCAAACTTGAGGAGAAGGCCCGTTATGTCGACCCGGACCGCTGCACCGGCTGCGGCGCTTGCGAGCCGGTGTGCCCGACCCGGGTGCCCAACCTGTTCAACGTCGGTCTCGACAACCGCAAGGCTATCTACGCCCTGTTTCCTCAGGCTGTGCCCAATACCAGGGCGATCGATCCCGCCCGCTGCCTCTATCTGACCAAGAACGTCTGCCGTAAATGCGAAAAGGTATGCGATGCGGTGGCGATCAAGTTCGACGATACCGACAAGCACTATGATCTCAGCGTCGGTTCGATCGTGCTGACGCCCGGCTTGAAGACATACGACCCGGCCATCCGTCAGGAGTTCGGCTACGGGAGATTCACCAATGTCGTGACGGCGCTGCAGTTCGAGCGGCTGCTCTCGGCAAGCGGCCCCTGCGGCGGCGAGGTCTCGCGGCCGTCGGATGGCACCCATCCGAAGCGGCTCGCCTGGATCCAGTGCGTCGGTTCGCGTAACACCCACAACGCCAACGGCTGGTGTTCGTCGGTCTGCTGCATGTACGCGGCGAAGCAGACGATCATTGCCAAGGAACATGACAGTGAGGTGCAGGCCACCGTCTTCTACATGGAACTTCGCGCGTTCGGCAAGGATTTCGACAAGTATATCGACAAGGCCAAGAACGTAAGCGGCACCATCTACCGGCGGGCAATGGTCTCCGAGGTTATCGAGGATCCAGACACGAAGAATCTTTCAATTCACTATATCGATGAGGACGGCAGGCGGATCAACGAGGAATTCGACATGGTGATTCTGTCGATAGGCTTCGAGCCCCGCGAAGACGCCCTGGCTTTTGCCGACGTCTTTGGCATCGAGGCCGACGAATACGGGTTCGCGAAAACCTCCAAGCTCAATCCGGTGGAGACCTCCCGCAAAGGGATCTACGTCGCCGGTATCTATCAGGGCCCCAAGGATATTCCGGAAACGGTGATCCAGGGTAGCGGCGCCGCCGCCGGCGCGATGTCGATCCTCGGCGAAAAGCGGGGCACCGAGATCCAGGAAGTAGTGCTGCCGCCGGAGCGTGACATCAGCGGGGAAGAGCCCAGAATCGGCGTGTTCGTGTGCCACTGCGGCGTCAACATCGCCGGAACCGTGGACGTGAAGCAGGTTGCCGACGCCGCGGCGTCCCAGGCCAACGTTGCCCACGCTGAAACCATTATCTACGCCTGCGCACCGGACGGCCAGGCGAAGGTGAAAGACATCATCAAGGAGAAAGGGCTGAACCGGGTCATCATCGCCTCATGCACGCCGCGTACCCACTCGCCGCTGTTCATGGATACCATCAGGGAAGTCGGCCTCAACAAATTCCTGTTCGAACTTGCCGATATCCGCGAACAGTGTTCGTGGGTGCACAAGGATGACAAGCAGGTCGCCACCGACAAGGCCATCCAGATAACCAATATGAACGTCGCCAAGGCCCGGCTCCTCGATCCGGTCCAGCAGAACTCGGTGGGCGTCAACCATGCCGCGATGGTGGTGGGCGGCGGCATCGCCGGCATGACCGCGGCCCTGTCTCTGACTCAGCAGGGGTACCATGTGCACCTAGTAGAGCGTGAGGGAAGGCTCGGAGGGTTGCTGCATCGGGTTCGACGCAATATCGAAGGCGACGATGTGCAGACATTTCTTGCCGATACGATTGCCAGAGTTGAGGCCAACCCGGAGATCACCGTCCACCTGAATGCAGCGGTGGAAAGCACCGACGGATTCATCGGCAATTTCGTCACCAAGCTGAGCGACGGCGGGTCCGTCCAGCACGGTGCGATTCTGATTGCAACCGGCGGGATCGAATACCAACCCAGCGAATACGGCTACTCCGATTCGGACCGGGTGATCACCCAGCGCCAGCTCGAAGACCTGCTCGCCGAGCGTGATCCGCAATCCGGAGAAACCTATGTGATGATCCAGTGTGTCGGTTCCCGTGAGGAACCGACCAACTATTGTTCCCGGATCTGCTGCCAGGACGCGCTGAAGAACAGCATCGCGATCAAGCAGAAGAACCCGGCGGCAAAGGTAATCGTCCTCTACCGGGACGTTCGTGCCTACGGCCTCAAAGAGGACTATTACAAGCAGGCGCGCGATCTGGGCGTGCTGTTCTTGCTATTCACGCCGGATGCCAAACCGGTGGTCGATACCGCCGGGAAGACTCTGCGGGTGAGCCTGCCGGGCACGGTGCTGGGCAAGGAGATCGTCATCGAGCCGGACTATGTGGTGCTGTCTACCGGGCTGCGGCCGCAACCCGATTCGAAAGAGTTCGCCAAGAAGTACAAGCTGACCTGCAATATAGACGATTACTTTCTCGAGGCCCATGTCAAGCTGCGGCCGGTCGATTTTCCCAGTGAGGGATTTTTCCTGGCGGGCCTTGCCCATGCGCCGAAAAACCTCGAAGAGACCATCAGCCAGTCTCTGGCGGCCGCGGGCCGGGCCGGAGCGCTGCTGTCCAAGGAAAAGCTGACCGTCTCCGGCATCGTTTCCAAGCACAACCGGGACATCTGCATGTCCTGCCTCGCCTGTTTCAGGGCCTGTCCGTTCGGCTCCCCGTTCATCGATGAGGACGGTATGATCAGCCATAATGAGGTGAAATGCACCGGCTGCGGGATCTGCGCCGGGGTCTGTCCGGCCAAGGCCTTTCAGGTGAATTTTTTCCGGGACGATCAGATCATTGCTATGATCGATTCGGTAACCGAGATCAACTGATTACCATTCAGGAGGGATTGCATGGCATCCGGTGAAGAAGAAAAGGCAGTCGTGGACAACCCCGAAACGATCAGCGGGGACATTCCGCCCGACTGGAAGGCCAACGTTATTGCCTTCGCCTGTCACTACTGCGCTTTCGCCGCGGCCGATCTGGCCGGTGTCATGCGGCTGTCCTATCTGCCGAACGTGAAGGTGATTCGCCTGCCCTGCACCGGCAAGCTCGATCACTCGTATGTGATGCGGGCATTCGAGCGGGGCATTGACGGCGTGTTTGTGGCGGGCTGACTTCCCGGTCAATGTCATTTCCTGGAAGGAAATACCAATGCGGCAAAGCGGGTGCAGCAACTGAAGCGGAAGCTGCAGACCGTCAATATCAGCCCGGAACGGCTGCATTTTTATAATCTTTCAGCTGCGGAAGGCCCGCGCTGGGCGGAGATCTGCAGCGAGTTTTCAAAAAAAATCATTGCTCTCGGCCCGTCGCCGATCTGGATCGCTTTGAAGCGTAAACAGGGTACGGGCACGCCCGGGGAACCGGCGGCCGAGATCGTCGAAGGCCAGGAGCAGTAAAATCGTCTCGTCGTTTGATGGTGTGAGATAGAGGAGCATACACATGATCGTTGGGGAACAGAAACCGTTTGAAGAAATTTGGGAGATGGTCAAGGACCACAAACAGCTGACTGTTTTCGGCTGCAATACCTGCGTTGCGGTCTGCCACCAGGGCGGTAACAAGGAAGCCGGGATTCTCGCCTCCCAGCTCAAGATGCGGGCGACCCAGGATGGCGTTGATATCCAAATCGTCGACAGCGGCATCGAGCGTCAGTGCGAACATGAGTTCTTCGAGAAGACGGAGGATCTGATCCGCAAATCGGAGGCGGTGCTCAGCCTGGCCTGCGGCATCGGCGTGCAGTTCATGGCATCCAAATACCCCTCCACGCCGATTTACCCTGCTCTGAACACGACCTTTCTGGGCGATGTCCCGGAGACCGGGCTGTTCACGGAAAAATGCCAGGCCTGCGGAGACTGCGTGCTCGGCATTACCGGCGGCGTCTGCCCGGTAAGCCGCTGCGCCAAGCGTCTATTCAACGGGCCGTGCGGAGGTTCAACCACCGGCAAATGCGAAATTTCCAAAACCGTCGACTGTGCCTGGCAGCTGGTGATCGACCGGCTCGAAGCGATGGGGCGTCTCGGTGACTATGAGAAGGTGATGCCCGTCAAAGACTGGTCGAAAGACCGGTCCGGGGGACCGAGATCATTCAAACTGGAGGATTTCTAATGGCCGAGACAATTACCCGCAGTCGACTCGAAAAGATACTCAAGAGTGGCTATCAGGCGGTAACCAGCGAATGCGGCCCGCCGCGCTCCAGTGATCCGAGCCATATCATCGAGAAGGGGGAGATGATCAGGAACCACGTGGACTCGATAAACATCACCGACAACCAGACGTCGGTGACCCGGCTGTGCAGCCTCGCCGCCTGTATTCATCTGAAACAGCTCGGGGTAGATCCGGTTCTGCAGATGGTGGTCAGGGACCGCAACCGGATCGCACTGCAGAGTGATATCCTCGGCGCCGCCTCATTTGGCATCAACAACGTGCTGTGCCTGTCCGGAGATCACCAGAGTTTCGGCGACAACCCCCAGGCCCAGAATGTCTTCGATCTGGACTCCATGCAGTTGATCCAGACCGTCAGGCACATGCGTGACGAAGGCAAGTTTCTTTCCGGAGATGTGATCAAGGTTCCACCGAATCTGTTTGTCGGCGCGGCGGCCAATCCCTTTGGAGATCCGTTCAAGATCAGGGTACCGCGGCTCGCCAAAAAGGTCGCCTGCGGGGCGGAGTTCATTCAGACCCAGTGCATCTATAATCTCGACAAGTTCGAGAAATGGATGGAGGGAGTACGCGAGCGGGGTCTCCATGAGAAGGTCTTTATCATGGCCGGAATCACGCCCCTGCGCTCGGTCGGTATGGCCCGCTATCTACAGAAAAACGTGCCCGGCATGGATGTGCCCGATGCCTTGATCGAACGCATGAAAGGAGTGGAAAAGAACCAGCAGGCCCAGGAAGGGATCAATATCGCCGTCGAATCGATCCAGCGCTTAAAGGAGGTCAAAGGGGTTGCCGGATTTCATGTGATGGCCATCGAGTGGGAGGAAAAGGTCCCGGAAATCGTCGAGCGCAGCGGTCTGTACCCAAGGCCTCAGATCGACTGATCCAGGCCGGCGCATAAGGGTGCATGGGGAGGCTTCGGCCTCCCCTTTTTTTTGCAGCGTGCGGTCTTGCAGGTAGCGCCGGGTAGGCCCCGGATCGCGCTGATACGGCCTTGACTCAGTTTATCGCCGGCTGTTTCGAGGAACTGCTGCAGGATTTGCAGATCCCGACGAATTCGATGTGGTGGCCGAGCACGTACCAGTCGGTTGCATCGGCTGCCGCCTGATCGAGTTGGGGAACGGTTTTGATGTCGATATCATCGACCCGGCCGCAGTGGAGGCAGCGGATATGGTAGTGGAGGTCGGTGGTTGCGTCGAAACGCTTCTGGGTGCCGCCAACCTCGAGTTTCAGGATGAGTCCGTTTTCGGCCATCAGCTCCAGGTTGCGGTACACCGTCCCCAGTCCGATTCTGGGCAGCCGCCTGCGGACCATGTCGTAGATTTCATTTGCCGTCGGGTGCGTTTTTACCTTGCTCAACTCCTCGAGAATGATCTGGCGCTGAGGAGTCAGCCTCATGTCGGTGTCGGGTTTTATGTCCATTCCCAAATTCCCTAGCTGTGAATTTCATTAAGAATATTTCTTATTCCCATTCTATTCGGTATTCAGAAATTTTCAACACCATAGTGCAGTAATTGCCGGTGCTGATGAGCGGCTGTCTGATTGTCCCGGTGCCTGCCTCCGCGTCACGGGTTGAGGCACGGATTGTAATAGCCGAAGCGCAGTGACGGAAAGGCTTTTTTGATCATTTTCAGCCATTGCCTGACCGAGTGAACCGGTTGATCCGGCGGCGAGTCGACGGATGCGAGATACCATTCCGGGTCGATGTTGAGGTTGCGCAGCTGGATGAAATTCGGCTCGGTCTGCTCGATCAGGTCCATGAAGGCTGCCGTTTCCTGGTGGGAATCTGTGAAGCCGGGCAGAACGAAATAGTTGAGCGACACGAAGCGGCCTGCCTTTTTCATGCAGAGGATCGACTCCCTGACGTCCGCAAAGCAGTAGTTTCGCGGCCGGTAGTAGGCCTCGTAAAAGGCCTGCCTGGCGGAATTCAGACTCACTCTCATCGAATCGAGCCCGGCTGAAGCCAGCCGTTCCACCACTCCGGGCAGGCTGGCGTTGGTATTGCAGTTGATGGTGCCGCGTCCGGTCTGTTTCCTGATCGCCTTTACGGAGGCCTCGAGCAGGTCCCCCTGAAGAAGCGGTTCCCCCTCGCAGCCCTGACCGAAACTGACCACCGGCCGCTCGGCGCGGTTGAGATGGGGCACCGCAATGTCCAGTATCTCCCTGACGGTGGGGACAAACTGCAGCCGTTCCTGGGTGGACGGGCAGGACCCCGAGGGCTGCAGGGAGATGCAGCCAAGACAGCGGGCATTGCACTGCGGAGAGGTGGGCAGCGGGGCTTCCCAGCGCCCCAAAAAGTAGTTTCGTGCGGCGGGGCAGCGGTAGCTCAGACAGCAGATGCCTAGATGCTGGACCAGCCGGTTGGCGGGGTGTTTATGCAGCTGCTTTGCGGTGCGCCGGTCGATAGCCTGCTGACTGAACCGGCTATGGTCCTGGCGAGGGTCGTCGTCGCTCCGGAAGCCGGCAACCCAGAATCTGCCATCGTGCCACCCCACCGCCGTGTAGGCAAACAGCGGCAGCAGATCCGCACCCTGCTGGGACTGGTATGCCGCGGTGTAGGTCGAGGTGTGGGCCGGAGCCATGAAGGCGGCCACCGCCTGGATCTTTCGTCCCGGTCTGAAGTGGTCTTCGGCGAGCAGCAGCGGTTCGCCGGTGCCGGGATCGATGCCCACCGGCAGCCGCTGCGGAAGGCTGAAGAAATCGCTTCCCTCGGGCAGCTCGATGAGATCTTCACAGCGGGGCTGCACGTAGCGGCCGTGGGACATCCCGGCCATGCGGAGGTCGGCAAAGTCGCGGATATTTCCCGATTCGTCGCAGTAGACGAGGGCGGGAACGGTGTCGGGGTGGATCACTTGGGACGGAGCACTTTGGTTATCGAATCGACGGCTCGATAGATGTCGATGTCTTCACCGAATACATCCTGAATGTGGGGATTGTCTATCAGATCTTCAACAATGTACTGGGTGACGTACAGCGTTACGATATTGGGGTCCTGCACCAGGGTGCGCACCGGGGCAAGTTTCATTTGCAGATCGAACTCTTCGATCAGATGAAGTGATTTGAACTGGGTTTCGAGCGATTTCCGTATAGACTCCACCGAGTCGGTCTCGATGATATTGCGGTCGATGAGACGCTGGCACAGTTTGGTGGAAAGAACCTCGGCGTGATCCCTGGCCAGCATGAACATTTTTCTGCGTTCCTGTTCCCGCTTTCTGTCAATGGCTCGAACCGCTTTATCGGTGGCGCGGTTAGGGTTGACATGTATTTTGGCCATGTATTTCTCCCGGGTAAGTCGTGATCAACGGGGCCGGATCCGCCTTACCCAATAAGACCCGTTCGCCGTAGGTACTGGAGCGGCTCCGAGTCTTTCTATAATCCGTCTGTGAGGTGGAACACGCAAAAATGCCCCATCGCCTGCTGATTGCGCCGTACTTTATACCGAAACAGTAAATATCACTAGAATAAAGTACAGGGAAAAATAAATTGCCTGTGCCGAGCAGGAGCCAATCGGGCCGGTGAAATTACCGGTGGTGAACGGGCCTATTCCACTTCGGGAAGCCTAAATATTCCTTGAAATTTTCCAATTTTTATTCTATATTTAATAGCTTAAGAGTAACTCCGTTTTGTTGTGCGGAGAGGGGATCGAAAAACCGTTCTAGGCAGAATTGGCTGCCGACATTTTAGCTAAATTTCAGGAGGTTGTAATTATGTGGGGCAAGATCCGATTGATTTTATCGGTGTTGATGGTTGCGAGCCTTATCGGTTTGTCCGGCTGTGCCAAGAAAAAGACCACCGATGAAGAACTCAAACCGTCAACCGACAGTTCGGCAATGGGCAAGGAAGAATCCCTGGAGTCCAAGCCGATCGGGATCTCCGAGGGAAGAACGTCCGAAGGTATGCTGCCGGTCTATTTCGATTTTGATTCATCCGACATCAGAAATGATCAGGTGAGTCGCATCGAGACGAATGCCGAATTTCTGAAAAAGGAGATGGAGCGGAATATCCGCATCGAAGGAAACTGCGACCCCAGAGGGACCAGTGAATATAACATGGCCCTGGGCGAGAGACGGGCACTGAGCGCCAAGAAATACCTGGTAAATCTGGGCATTGACGAATCCCGCTTGAGTACCATCAGTTTCGGTGAAGAGCGGCTGTTGATGCATGGCCACGATGAGCTGTCCTGGGCCCAGAATCGTCGTGATGATTTCGTAATCGTGGAATAAGGTTTTATTCAGCAGCCGTAACCCCAAACAGCGGGCCCCCGGGGCCCGCTTCTCATTTTATTCGCAGGGAGTTGGTATGTCTAAACGATTGATATACGCAGGCATCATGTGCTGCCTGGTTGTTTTTGTTGCCGGTCAGGTGTCTGCCGCAGATATGAAAATCGGCGTGATGAATGTTCAGAAGGTTCTCGTTGAATCTGTTTCCGGGAAATCCGCGAAAGCCAAATTCGATGATAAAATGCAGGAACTGCAGAACAAGTTCAAGACTGAGGAAGATGAACTGATCGCGATGCAGAAAGACATCGAGAAGAAAAGCTCGGCCTGGAGCGAGGAAACCAAGCAGACAAAAGCCAGGGAATTCCAGAAGAAACGCCGTGAACTGCAGGATAAATCAGAGGATGCCCGGTTCGAGTTGAAGACGCTGCAGGATAAGGAACTGGCTCCAATTCTCAAGGCGCTTGAAGGGGTTGTCACAGAGTACGGCAAAAAAAACGGCTATACGATGATTTTAGACTCTAAAAGCGGTGTCGTCTACTTCAGCGAGGCTGTGGACATCACCGACCAGCTTGTCAAAGAACTGGATGCTGCAATGGCTGCAAAATAACGGGATCCGGTTGCTACCGGAATAATGGAAGACGATGCCGGGCAGCTGCCCGCGCATCGTCTTTTTGTTTGAAATTTGAGTTGTTTCATTTGGGGAGAATTCATGGCCTTAAAAAGCATGACCGGTTACGGAAGGTCCGACACCGGAAGCAGTGGACGAATCTGGACCGTTGAGGTGAAAAGCGTCAACAACCGGTTTCTCGATGCCAAGGTGAAGCTGCCGAAAAACTATGCTCCCCTGGAAGATGAGATACGCAGGAGAATCGGCGACTATCATCAGCGCGGCAGAGTCGACCTGCTGGTCTCCGTCACGGGCGATTTTTCTGACCTGGTGAAGATCAACGTGAACATCGAACTGGCGAAAAATTATCGGCAGAGCCTGAGCAGGCTGGCCCGGGAACTGGACATCGACGCCAACATCGATCTGCCTCTGTTGATCGGACTGCCCGACGTGATGACCAGAGAGCAGCAAAGTGAGGATCTGGAGTCGGTCCGTTCGCTGCTGTTTGTTGGCATCGATCAGGCCCTGGCGCAGTGTCTGGAAATGCGGCGGGTGGAAGGCGAGGCGCTCAGCAGAGATCTTGGCGGGCGGCTGCAGCTGTTTGCTGATCTGCTCGAATCGATTGCCCGGGACATCCCCCGTCTCAAAGAAGAACGTGAAAAGGGGCTGCAAGAGCGGCTTGACAGGCTGCTCGGTGCGGTCGGTTTGGATCCGGTGAGGCTGGCGCAGGAGGCAGCGATTATCGTCGACAAGGCGGATGTCACTGAAGAAATGGTCAGATTGCGAAGCCACATAGACCAATTCGAAGAGCTGCTCGAATCGGATGAGCCGGTCGGCAGAAAACTTGATTTTTTGATCCAGGAGTTTCTGCGCGAGGTAAATACGATTGCATCGAAAATCAGCGATGCCGAGACCGCGCATAAAACTGTCTCGTTGAAAAGCGAGCTTGAAAAAATGCGGGAGCAGATTCAGAACATCGAGTAGGGGCGTGACCGCAATCAACAGAATTTGACAAGGATTTGACAGCATGCAGTTGCTCAACATCGGATACGGCAATACGGTGATGGTGGAGCGGGTGGTGGCGGTGATCAATACCGGTTCCGCACCAGCTAGAAAACTCAAGGAACTGGCAAAGAATTCCCAGCGGCTGATCGATGTCACCGAGGGGCGGCGCACCCGGTCGATTATCGTCACCGATTCCAATCATGTCATCCTGTCGTCGGTTCAGCCGGATACGATCGGCCAGCGGCTGGCGGCGCTCCAGGAGGGATATCATCTCGCGGAACAGAAAGAGGACCTGAAAGAGGAAAAGAAGAAATCCCGATGACCGGCAATCTCATCATCGTCTCCGCTCCGTCGGGCGCGGGCAAGAGCACCCTGCTGAAGGCCGCGATGCAGCTGGTTGACCGGCTGGTTTTCTCGGTGTCTCACACCACCAGGGGGCCGCGGTCAGGCGAGCAGCATGGCCGGGATTACTATTTCGTGACGGTTCCGGAGTTCGAGAAGATGATAGCCGATGGTCAGTTTTTGGAGTGGGCCCGGGTACACGGAAACTACTATGGAACTGCCTCGGCGCCGATCAGGGAGCAGCTGGCCCGGGGGAATGACGTGATCCTCGATATCGATGTGCAGGGTGCGGAGATAATCCGCAACAGCGGCACCGTGGATTTCACCGATGTGTTCATTGCCCCGCCCGACATGGAAGAACTCGAGCGGAGACTGAGACGGCGGGGTACCGAAGATGAGCAGAGCATAACCAAACGGCTGGCCAACGCGGTGGAGGAAATGGCGCAGAAGGGAACCTATGAGCACCTGATCGTCAATGATCAGGTGGAACGCGGAGCGGCCCAGCTGGCCGAGATCATCGTTGCCCAGCGGGCCAGACGGCGGCGCGGTGATGCTGCTCAGCCGGCCGCCCCTTCGGGAGCGTGACGATGAGGGGCAAGAAATTTGACGCTGGAACTCAGAAGGCTAAAAAAAAGCCGATGGTGCCGCATGGGGAAGGCAGTGAGCAACGCATCCGCTACCGTGATGATCTCATCTGGGGAATTCATCCGGTAACGGAGATGCTGCAATCGCAGCCGGACCGGGTGACCGAGATCATCCTGCAGAAAGACAGGCGCTCCAGAGCCTGGCAGGACGCCATCGAAACGGCCCGCCGCATGGGCGTCAAATGCACCTTCGCCGATCGCATCAAGATCACCGGCAGCACGGAACCGGTGCATCATCAGGGCATCGTCGCGCGCTGCGCTTCAGTGTCGCTTGAAGACTTCAGCACGATGCTGGACCGGTTCAGGGCAGGGTGCGCCGGCAACGGGAAGCCGCGGATCATGGTCTGCGACACCATCCAGGACCCGCACAATCTCGGCGCGATTATCCGTTCGGCCCACGCCGCGGGCGTGTCCGATCTGGTTTTGACCCGGGAACGGTCGGCACCTCTGGGAGGTACGGCGGCAAAGGCCTCGGCGGGGGCGATCGCAAAGGTTCGCATCGCCTCCGTGGCCAACCTGGCCGACGCATTGACCCGTCTCAAGGACGCTGGTGCCTGGATATTCGGCGCCGTCAAGGATGAGCTGGCACAGTCTATATACGATACGGATTTCAACGTACCGGCCTGTCTGGTGGTCGGCAATGAAGGAAAAGGCCTCAGGCCGCTGGTGAAAAAGCAGTGCGATTTTCTGGTTTCGATACCGATGGCAGGAGACATCGATTCCTTGAACAGCTCGGTCGCCGCGGCGGTGATTCTGTTTGAAATGGTGCGCCAGGCGATCGCTTCAAGATAGGCTGAACTATTTTTGCTTTTTGTCCAAGGTAGCTTTGAGCAGTGCGCCGAAACTGCCCAGCGACTCCTGCGCTTCCGATTTCTCCGCCTCTGTCCGGTAGCTGCGGAATTCCTGCCGTTGCTTTTCAGCCTCGTCCTCGGCGGAAAGGTAATCCGACGGAGCGAGGCTGATACGTTTGGAGTCCGGATCGATCGACTCGATAACGACTTCGATGTTCTGTCCGGCTTCGACCACCTCGCGGGGATGATTGATGCGCTTGCCGCGGCCGAGCTTGGAAATATGGATCAAGCCGTCGACTCCCGGGGCCAGATTGACGAAGGCACCGAACTGGGCGAGTCTCGATATGGTGCCGAGGCAGATCTTGCCTTCACCGAGATCCTTCACCGCCGCATCCCACGGATCCTCCTGCGTCTCCTTAATGGACAGACTGATACGATCGTTTTCCCAGTCCAGCCCTTTGATGATTGCCTGCACCTGCTGCCCGACACGAAAGATTTCCTCGAGGTTTTCCACCCGGCTCCACCCCACTTCCGAGATCGGAACCAGCGCGTCGATTCCGCCGATATCTACGAACAGGCCGAAGCTGCGGATGGACGAGATGGTTCCCGCAACCGTCTGTCCTTCTGCAAGTTCCTTCTGCAGCTCTTCCTTCCTGATCCTGCGCTCCTCTTCTTGAAGCAGCCGGGCGGACAGAACGATATTTCTGCCGCCGGCATCGAACTTCGTGATCAGAAAGCTCATGTGCGTTTCCAGATATGCTTCGGCGGCATTTTCTACCCGCCGCAGCCCCATCTGGGAATACGGGCAGAAGGCCCTGACATTGCCTGAGAGGGTTATCTCAAAGCCGCCCTTGATCTCAGCTTTGACGAAACCTTCAACCGGGACCGAACTGCGGTAGGCCTCCTCAAGATGGGCGCTGCTCGCCCCCGATCCGAGGCGGGCGGTGAACAGCTGCCCCGCTGCACCGGTCTTGAGACAGTAGACCTCGATCCTGTCCCCGACCGATATCGACAGCTGGCCGTCATCATTGACGAATTCCGATGCTTCGATGATGCCTTCGCTTTTGGTGCCGACATCGAGAAAGATCGTCTCCTTGTCAATGCCGACCACCGTCGCGCTGACCTTGTCGCCGGGGGAGAGCTTTTTAAGTGATTGTTCCAGGCTTTCGCTGAAAAGGGCTGCAAAACTGTCTTTTTCGTGTTCCGTCATGATAGTTCGCGTTGTGTGAAGATTGATTCCGGTGTGCCGGACCGGCCGGCTACTGCCTGATTATTTCCGTACCGTCCGGCGGGACGAAAGAGAACCGTGCTGAGAGATCCTGTTCGTCGGTCAGGTCGAGCGGGTTGATCTCGATGTTCGAGAGGTTGATGGTTGTGTGGGTGTCGAAATAGTCGAGGAGGTCGATGCGCCTGATAATTGACCTGCTGTCCGTCCAGAGATGGATCGATTTGATCTGGGTGTCGCTGTCCAGCGGCTGCAGCTGCAGAACCTGCAGGCCGGCTCCGCTGTCCGCGGCGGTTTCCGGATCTGCTGGCAGCACGGCGAAATGGCTGCTCAGCGGTTCTGTGGCGGTGAAAAATGAAAACAGGATGTCGGTGTGGGCCGTGTCGACATCGGTGACGATCATCTGGTTCAATTTTTCGAAATACATCGACACGGTGGTCCCGTCGCTGATCACCACCTGCGGATCGGGCAGCAGGTAATTCCAGCGCATCAGGTGTTTGCCCCGATCCTTGGCGAATAAGGCAGTGCCCTTGCCGGTCCGCGGACGGCCGGCAACCTGACCGCCGGTGGTCTGGGAGAATGAAAAGCTGATGCTGCCGATCTCGGCATAGGTGGTTCTGATCTGTTCCGCTAGTGCTTCCGGAGTTTGCGCAAGAACGGGAAGAGAAGGTGTAATGACCAGCAGGAAAACAGTCAGGAACAGATGCAGATCGATGAACCGGATACGGATGGTTTTCATAAGGCGGAATCCGACGGATGAACGACGTGTGGATGCTGTTCTATACCAGATACGGCGGTGAACGACAAGCGATGAATCGAGGTTGGCTGCCGAGAGATCCCAGGGCGGTAACGTTGTGGAGAGGGGCGACAGATGCGCTTCTCACTGCCTGGCGGGGAGGGCAGGTCTGCATCGCTTCCGCAGATGGGCGGAGGGTCCTGTCGAAAAGTGGTGTTGACAGATGGTGAATCGAGAATTATCGTAGCGACCGAAAAATGGATAAAGAAAAAGAGCCGTTCCGACTGGAAACGGTTCAGAGAACTATATGGAGTCGCACTATGCCGGTCTATGAGTACGAATGTAAGAACTGCCAGCAGATTTTTGAGGTTCAGCAGAAGATTGCCGACGACCCGTTAACGGCATGTCCCCGGTGTCACGGGACGGTCAGGAAATTGATGTCGATGACGTCCTTTCAGTTGAAAGGCGGCGGCTGGTATGCCGACGGATATGCGTCGGCGGCCGGCAAATCATCGAATCACGAGACTGACAAACCGGCCGCGCCCCCGTGTCAGACCGGCAATGCCGGCGCTGGCTGTGCCGGCTGCCCGGCCGCCGCAACCGGTAAATAGTCCCCCCAAGACAATCCCTGATCATGTACAATAACCCGGTCTGCCCTGTGCAGACCGGGTTATTTGATTATCGCCATGGCATCCCCGTAGGAAAAAAATCGATAGTCCTGTTCGACCGCCGTACGGTAGCAGTCGAGCAGCACCTGCCTGCCGCACAGCGCTGAAACAAGAAACAGCAGAGATGACTGCGGCAGGTGAAAATTGGTTATCAGATTGTCTATGACCCGGAACGAAAATCCGGGAGTGATGTAGAGGTCGCACCAGTCCTTGAGCGGCCGCACACGGCCTCCTGCAGCGGCGCTGAACTCCAGGGATCTGACGGTGGTCGTCCCTACTGCCCAGATCGTGCCCCCGGACGCCCTGACACGATTCACGGTGTCGGCCGTCTCTTGAGATATCTCAACGTACTCCCGGTGAATCCGGTGATCACGGATATCTTCCGCTGCTACCGGAGCAAAGGTTCCGTAGCCGACATGCAGCGTGACCGCAGCGCGCTCGACCCCTTTTCGTTCGAGCTCACCTATGACTTCATCGGTGAAATGCAGGCCGGCGGTGGGGGCGGCGACAGCGCCGGGCCGGTCGGCATAGATGGTCTGGTATCTCGAAGCATCTTCGGGCAGCGCTCCGTCGGTCCGCTTTATATAAGGAGGCAGCGGCACCCTTCCGGCACGCTCCAGTACCGCAGCGAGTCCCACACCGGCCGGGATGGCCAGCTCGATCAGCCACGTACCCCTGCCGGTATGCTCGATCATGATGCATGTACAGTCCTCGTCGACGACGATCAGGGATCCCGGTTTCGGCGGCCGCGAGGTCTTGATCAGCGCATCACACCGGTAGCGGCACATGCCCGTTTCCGGCCTCCCGGCATCGTGGGGTGCCGGATAATCGAGCAGGAACACCTCGGCTTTGCCGCCGCTCTGCTTTTTGCCGGTGAGCCGGGCCGGAAAGACCCTGGTGTCGTTTACCACGAGCAGGTCTCCGGGCTTGAACAGGGAGACGATCTGATGAAAATGCCGGTGCTCGAGGGTGCCGCTGGTCCGGTTCAGCACCAGCAGCCGTGAATGGTCGCGCCTGCCGGCGGGGAACTGGGCTATGTGTTTATCCGGCAGATGGTAATCGTACGCCGTGCGTTTCAAATCATCTTGCATCGTGTCAGTCGGCCAGTTACAACATAGATGAGAAGACAGTAAGCGGGCACTGCCGCCATATACAAATCAAGGTCGGAGTTCATACCATGCATCTGGCTGTCGCTGCAACCCAATTCGAGATGAACGCCTTTCTCGATATGGGAAGCGCGCTGCCGGATGGGACCGTCACCCTCCTCGTATCGGGAATCGGTCCCGTCGAGTCGGGAATCTCTACAACCCAATTTCTTGCAGCACACCATAGCAAGATTGACTGCGTTGTCAATTTCGGTATCGGCGGGGCGTACAGCGCTGGTGCGCCGGAGCCCGCGGGGCTGCTCGACATCTGCCTAGCCGATGCGGAAGTGCTCGGCGATTTCGGGGTCTGTGTCGGACATGAAATAAAACCTTTCGAGGGTGCCGGATTTACCGCCCCTAATCGTTTCGAGATCGACCGGCTGCTGCTGGATACGGCACAGCAGGCGCTCCGTGACCATCATCTCGATTTTCGTATCGGAACCTTCGTTACCGTGAACGCTTCCAGCGGCAGCAGGGCGCGGGGCGATTTTCTGTGCACCACCTTCAAAGCCTTGTGCGAGAATATGGAAGGTGCGGCGATTGCCCGTGCCTGCGCCGCTTATGAACTTGCATTTCTGGAGGTGCGGGCGATGTCCAATGTCGTCGAGGACCGTCCGGGGAGTCCGTGGAAAACCGTTGAGGCAGCTGAGCAGGCTGCCGGGGCTGCAGCGCGGATTATCGGAAAATTGCTGGATACGCCATGACCCGTAAAGCGCCCCTGTCGCTCGGTTTTTCACCATGCCCCAACGACACCTTCATTTTCTGCAGACTGGTGAAGCAGCTCAGGGAGGAGCATCCGCCCCTGTTTCACACCCCGTTCCTTGAAGATGTGGAAACACTGAACCAGTGGGCGTTTACCAAAAAGCTGCAGGTAACCAAGCTGTCTTTTCACGCCGCTGCCCACCTGCTCGACTCCTACTGCATCCTGTCCGCGGGCAGCGCCCTGGGTCGGGGCTGCGGCCCGCTGCTGGTGAGCCGGGAGGGCGGATCGCTGGCTGATCTGGAAAACGGAAGCGTGGCGATTCCCGGAACGTACACGACTGCAGCGTTGTTGTTCAAAATGTTTTTACCGGATTACACCGATGTGGTGGAAATGCGTTTCGAACAGATCATGGGAGCGGTGGCCGCCGGTGCGGTGGCCGGCGGGGTGATTATCCATGAAAGCCGCTTCACATATCATACGCTGGGATTGATTTGCCTCCAGGACCTCGGGCAGTGGTGGGAAGATCGTTTCGATCTGCCGATTCCGCTGGGATGCATCGCGATCAGGCGGGATCTGGGCGCGGATCTGATTGGTGAGGTGAATGAGCGGATCAGGAACAGTCTGATCTGGGCGCGCAACAACCCGCAGGGCTGTCGCGACTATATCAAGCGCCATGCCCAGGAAACCGATGACGCGGTGATCGAAAGCCATATCGGCCTGTATGTCAACGACTTTTCCCTTGATCTCGGCGAGGAGGGACGGGCGGCGGTGGAAACGTTTATCCGCCTGGGACAGCAGCGGGGGGCG